>Ga0126381_100001314_pt1 | contig 26804 bp, 15 predicted proteins | sample PanSoiMetPlot_28_FD_96465 | JGI IMG/M metagenome (GOLD analysis project Ga0126381, IMG submission 96465) | Tropical forest soil microbial communities from Panama - MetaG Plot_28 | ecosystem: Environmental > Terrestrial > Soil > Tropical forest > Bulk soil | place: Panama | collected 2016-02-17
CGATGCAATTCTGGCCCGCGCTCACAGCTTTCCCCACGGCAGTGCTCCCATGGTGGATGCACTGTCCAGAGCAAATGCCCTCGCACCAGAATTGCAGGAAGCCCTCGGGCGGTATTTCGAAGCTGTAAGGCAATTGAGGGGGTTCTATCAGGACCGTGATAATAAACGCTGATCGCCCAGCCCTTCCAAGATTAAAAGTCTCACAGCACACTTTGATTTGGAATGGTGTGTTCGAGAGTAAACCTTGGGCATGTAAGCCGGGCATTGGATTCTTCTAAAATTGGGACATGAACACCTTGCCCGAACATTGGAGCAAGAGTGACACTGCCCGTTTGCTGGCCGAGACGAACAGAAACCGCATCGAGTTCTTTCGGACTGAATTGAAGCTGGCCACCTCGTGCGCCAGCATTGCGGAGAAATGCTACGACATGAAACATAGGGAACGAGCCCAACGCTACATTGAACTCGCGGAGAAAGCCTATTGGACACTTGTTCGGTTCAGCTCAGATCCCAAGCATGCCACCCATATTGGGGAACAACAGCGGCAAGAGTTGACGACGGGCATGAGACAACTGCGGGAGTCTCTGGACTGGCTACAGGGTTGAATCTGACAGGTTTTCGGACGGGGTCGTACTGGACAAGCGGAATTTTGCGCTGCCATTTCGCATTGGGAACGGTCGCCCAGGGTCCGTACCACCGTCCCTTCCTCCAACCCCAGTACCTTTGCAATCTGCCGATATGACTTTCCCTGGTGCCTTAGCCTGGTCACCTCCTCCCGATCCAAAACCTTCTTCGGTATGTGGGGTGGCATGTTTCTTGCAGACCTGCCATAAACCGTTTTCCCCATCTTCCCCGCCGCATAGTCCTGCCTATACCGTACCGCTGTTGCATAGCGTGCGCCCCCTCCAGACATCAGCATTACCCCTTACAAAAACGGACGATTAACCGGGGAATCTGTAGCTCGTCGCTACTTCTTCGGCTTTTTGACCTTCTTTACCGGCTCCGGCCCTACCCGCGAAATCGACACGCTCTCCAGTTTCACCGGGTTGACAGGCCTGTCGCCGCGCACGGGCGCGCGATTGATCTTCGAAACCACGTCCATCCCTTCCACTACTGCGCCGAAGATGGTGTATTTGCCGTCCCATGAGTGCATGGCGTTCACCGTGATGAAAAACTGGCAGCCGCCCGAATCCGGTCCTCCCGTGTTCGCCATCGCCAGCTTGCCGGCGCTGTCGAACCGCAGTCCGGGCAGAAACTCATCGCGGATCGTGAATCCGCAGTTGTGCGAACCCGTCCCCGTCGGATCGCCCGCCTGGATCATCACGTCCGGCATCACCCTGTGAAAGGTGATGTTGTCATAGAGCGCCACCTTCACCATCGACCCGGTCTTCGGGCTGCGGGTCGCCTTCGTCCCTTGCGCCAGCGCAACGAAATTCTCCACAGTAATCGGCGTGTCTTTCTCATAGAGCCGCGCCGTGAAATTCCCCATCGAGGTGCTGAAGATGGCGTATAGCCCGTCCGGCAACTGGTCCGCCCACGCGCACGCCGCCGCCAAAAGCAATAAAACGAATTTCCTCACCGCGCCATTCTAACGCCGGTCGACCCCGTGGGGCAGACGGTCGCTTTCTTGCCATCTGCCCTCCGGCCCGCTTTCCGCATGACGTACGATATCGATAATTGCGCACCGTCGTCCTCATTCCGATCCTGACCGCCTCCGCCTTCGCCGCCCAGACTGTGGACGGGCACGTGGTAAACTCCGTTACCGGCGCGGATGTTGCTGGCGCCCGCGTGCAATTCTTGCCTGTAGAGGACGGAGACCGCTACCAAGCCACCACGGATGCGCAAGGCCGCTTCCGCATGGAAGGCGTCCATGAGGGCCGGTATATCGTTCTGTACTCGGCGCGAGGCTATTGGGGGGAACCGCTCCCGCTCGGCGGCGAACCAGCGCCACCAGCGATCGTCGGCGGCCAGCCGGTGCAGCTGGAACGGAAGCTCCAGCCTATCCCGAGGATCTCCGGCCGCGTTCTGGAGGTCGCGGGCCAGCCAGTGGCGGGTGCCCCGGTGTGGGCCCTTTGGAATGAGCGAGGGTGTAGCGCGCCTGATTGCTTTCCCGTAGTACACAAGACGGAGACCGACGACAAGGGCGCCTACGCGATTTCGGATATAGAAGCGCCCGGCAACTGGCTGCTTTCCGCCGCCGCGCCCGCATCCTTGAAGCCGCCGGAGACGGACGACGGGCAGCGGCTCGCCTGGACGCAGACCTTCTATCCCGACGTTACCGATCCGCAACTCGGCATGCGCATCACCGTGCGGCCCGGCGCCGATCTCTTCAATATCGATATCAAGCTCGCCGCCGTTCCGGTGCGCCGCATTCGCGGCCGCGTGGTCGACTCCGCCGGCAAGCCGGTGGGGGAAGCTGCCGTGGCACTGGGCAGGGGCTTCGGCGCGAATCTTCAGGGACAGACCGATCACGCCGGCACGTTCGAATTCGCATCCGTGCCCGATGCCGATTGGCGGATCGCCGCTAGTGTAGATGCCGGCAGCGACAAGCTTTGGGGCACCCGCCTGCTGACGGTGGAAGGCCACGACCCGGAACCCATCGAGCTGCGTCTGGCCGAGCCGTTCGTTCTCGGCGGCAAGTTTGTATTCGAAACGCCCGAGGACATCGTTGCGCCCGATCCGCCCCACGTAATTCTAGGCACGTACTCCGAAATTCGGCTGCCGGCCGATCCGCAAACGCGGGAGAGATTTCTGGGCCCAACAGTAGACGGCGAATTCTCGATCGACAACGTTTATCCCGGCCAGTACGAAATCACGGTTCTCGAACCGCCTCCGCCGCCGTTCTATCTCGATTCCATTCGCCTCGGCGTGCACGATGCGGTGGCCGCCGACGTGCCTATCGCTTCCGATGCCGAACGGTTGACTCTTACCTACAAGTACGGCGGCGGAACGGTGCGCGGTGCCATCGAGGGCTGCGGCAGCGCGAAGGTCTTTTTGATTCCGCAGCAGGTGGACCTGCGGCGCGACCAGTTCATCCGTTTCACGCCGTGCGGCGCCAACGGCAGTTTCGAATTCGCCGGGGTGCGACCCGGAACATATTACGGCATTGCTATCGCGGGCCACATCAGCGCCCGTTTTCGTGAGCTGGGCGCGGACGACCGGTTGCTCAATCAATCCACCACCCTCACGGTCCGCCCCAACGAATCCACCTCCACGAAGATACCGATGGTAGAGCGGTAGGACTCCGCTCTCTAACGCTCGCGGCTCCGATGTGGCTATGCACACCCATATCGGGGCCGCGACCGTTAGGGAGCGGGGCACTCCGGATGTTAGAACGCGCTCCGCATTTGACTTTCCCCTTTCCCACGCGGTACAAGAATTCATGCGAAAGCCGTCCCGCCGCGACTTTCTTGCTGTCTCTACCGGAGCCCTCGCCGCCACTTGCACGCGCGTCCAAGCGGAATCTCCCACCGACTTGAGCGCCCTCACCCTCAAGCAGGCCGCCGACGGCATCCGCGCCAAGAAATTCTCGCCCGTCGATCTGACCGAAGCCTGTCTTAGCTCTATCCAGACGTGGAATCCGAAAATCAACGCCTGGATCACCGTCATGCGAGAGAAGGCACTGGCCCAGGCGAAGACCCTAGCCGACGAGCAGGCCGCCGGCAAAATCCGGGGCCCGCTGCACGGCATCCCCATCGGCATCAAGGACAGCATCGACACCGCCGGTGTGCGCACCACCGCCGCCAGCGCTGTGTACGAGTACCGTTTCCCTTCGGAGGACGCCGAAGTCGTCCGCCGCCTCAAAGCCGCCGGCGCCATCCTCGTCGGCAAGTGCAATATGCACGAATTTGATGCCGGCGCATCCTCCGCCGTGAGTTACTGGGGGCCGGTCCGAAATCCCTGGAACCTCGAGCGCATCTCCGGCGGCCCGTCCGGTGGGTCCGCCGCTGCCGTCGCCATGGCCAATTGCTTCGCCGCGCTCGGCACCGATTCCGGCGGGGGCATTCGCATCCCCGCCGCCGACTGCTCCGTCACCGGCCTCAAGCCCACGTATGGCCGCGTCAGCCTGCGCGGCCTGGTGCCTTTGGCATGGTCGCTCGATCATTGCGGCCCGATCGCCCGCACCGTCGTGGACGCCGCGCTCGTGCTCCAGCAGATCGCCGGTTACGATCACCTCGATATCGATAGCATCGATAAGCCAGTCCCCGATTACGCCGCCGCGCTCGCCGCGCCGGTTTCGCAATTCCGCATCGGTATCGCCGCGCAGTTTTTCGATCACCTCGATGACGAAGTGGCGCGCGCCGTCGAGCAGGCGCTCGGCGTTCTCAACAAGCTCACCAAGGGCTCTCATGAAGTCGGCCTGCCGTCGCTCCTGCACGCCGGCGTCTCCGCCGAAATGGCCGCCTATCACGAGACTCTCCGCGGCGTGAACGGCGGCGGCTACGAGCCTTCCACCGCGCGCGTCTTCCCGTCCACGCAGGACAACGCCCGCGCGGTCGATTACATCAAGGGCTGGCGCGAGCTCACGATGGTCCGCCGCACGGTCGAAGAGGAAGTCTTCGCCAAACAGAACGTCGACGTTCTGGTCGCTCCCACGCTCCGCCACGCCCCGACGCTCATCGAAGAAGAGCTCAATCCCGCCGGCCCGAGCGGAGGTGGGGGTAGAGGCTCTGGCGGAGGTGGTGGTGCCGCTGCAGGCGCAGGCCGCGGCGGAGGTGCGCCGTCCGGGACCGACGGCGCCGCCCGTCCCCGCGCCGCTATCGATGTAGAGGACAACACCCGCCCGTTCAACGGCTATGGATTGCCGGTCATCTCCATCCCCTGCGGCTTCTCCAAGGAAGGCTTGCCCATCGGCCTGCAAATCGCCGGCCCGTTATTCTCCGAAGCCTCCGTGCTTGCGCTCGCGCACGCCTACCAACGCGAAACCGATTGGCACACCCGCCGCCCGCCGCTTGAACCCGGAGCCAAGGTGCCCGCGCTCTCCAAGGTCGCTTCCGAACAGACCGGCGGATAGGCGAATCTGATGCAGAACGCCGAACCCATCTTCTGGACTCTCCGGCAGGCCTCCGACAACCTGCGTGCCCGCAAGATCTCCTCGGTCGAGCTCACCCAGGCCTGCCTTGACCGCATCCGGGTCTTCAATCCCAAAACCAACGCCTGGATCACCGTCATGCGCGAGCAGGCTCTCGCACAGGCCAAGGCGCTCGACCAGGAACTCGCCGCCGGCAACCCGCGCAGCCTGCTCCACGGCATCCCCATCGCTCTGAAAGACAATATCGACGCCGTCGGCGTCCGCACTACGGCCGGAAGTAAGACGCTCGAGGGTAACATCGCCGCCGAGGACGCCGACGCCGCCCGCCGCCTGCGTGCCGCCGGCGCCGTCCTCATTGGCAAGTGCAACATGCATGCCTTTGCCTCCGGCGCCACCTCCGCGGTCAGCTATTACGGGCCCGTGCGCAATCCCTGGAATCTCGAGCTCATCTCCGGCGGCTCGTCCGGGGGGTCGGCCGTCGCCGTTGCCATGAGCGAGTGCTTCGCCGCCCTCGGCACCGATACAGGCGGCTCCATCCGAACGCCCTCCGCGATGTGCGGTGTCACCGGTCTCAAGGCTACCTACGGCCGCGTGAGCATCCGCGGCATCGTACCCCTCACCTGGTCGCTCGACCACTGCGGCCCAATCGCTCGCACCGTCGAAGACACGGCCCTCGTGCTCCAGGTCATCGCCGGATACGATCGCCTCGATCTCCAATCGGTCGACCACCCCGTGCCCGACTATTCCCCCGCCATCGGCGCGCCCGTCTCACAATTCCGCATCGGCATTCCCCCGCAGTTTTACGACGGCCTGGAAGGGGATGTCGCCGCCGCTTTGGAAACGGCCCGGGCCCAACTCGACAAAATGACGAAAGGCTCCAAGGAGATCGAGCTTCCCTCCATTCTTGGCACCGGTGCTTCCAGCGAAGGCGGCGTCTACCGCGAGGCTCTCGGCAGCGGTTTCGTCCGCGCTGAAACCGAATCCGCCGACACGTCAGGCGGTGGCGCTTTTGGCGGAGCGCCCACTGGCTCGCCGCTTGCCACTACCGGAGGCGCTCGCATCGGCGCCCGCGCAGTCGACTACATCCACGAATGGCGTGCCCTTCGTCTTGTCCGCCGGCAGGTGGACGACGAAGTTTTCCGCAACCAGGAAGTCGATCTGATCGTCACCCCCACCATCCGCGAAGTCTCCTGGAGCATTGAGGAAGAACTCACACGCGCCGCCAACACGCGCGCGCGCAACCCCAAACCCGGCAACACACGCGCGCTCGACGACTTCGGCCTGCCCACCATCACCGTGCCCTGCGGCTTCTCGAAGAGCGGCCTACCCATCGGCTTGCAGATCAGTAGCGCGAACTGGCGCGAATCCGACGTCCTCGCCATCGCCCACGCCTTCCAGCGCGCCACCGACTGGCATACACGCCGTCCTCCGCTCGCGCCCGACGCCAAAGTGCCAACCCTCTCCAAGACCGCCGCCGCACAAACCGGCGAATTTCTCACGCGGTAGATTGGCATCTGAATCAACGTGGGGCAGACCGTCGTTTTTTGGGGGTCGGCAGGCCCCCCTTCCCGGTCAATGCAGACGGCCCTTGCTATATGCGAAAGCAATCGATTGTGCATCATGACATACTTACACCGATCGCACTCAAGAAGGAATCGCGCCACACGTTAAAATTTCAGTGATGCGTCCCCTCCTTGCATTTGTCCTCACTTCCCTCGCCGCGGCGCAAACCGTGCCGGGCCGCAGTTCCCTCAGCGACGTCGCCGCTATCCGCCGGTACGCCGCCGAGAACGCCAAGCTCGCCGCGCCCGCTGTCGACGAGAAGCGTGTCGTCTTCTTTGGCGATTCCATTACCGATTTCTGGGGCCGGCGTTACGGCAAATTCTTCCCCGGCGAACCGTACATCAATCGCGGAATCAGCGGCCAGGTCACGCCGCAGCTTCTCCTGCGCTTCCGCCAGGATGTCATTGCGCTCCAGCCCAAAGTCGTCGTCTTCCTCGGCGGCACCAACGATATCGGCGGCAGCCTCGGCCCCGTAGATCCCGCGGCTACTCACGCCAACATCATGTCAATCGTCGAGCTTGCCCGTGCCCACAATATCAAGGTGGTCCTGGCTTCTCTGACTCCGGTCTGCGACTACATCAGCCCCCAGACCGACAAGCGTCCCATGGCGAAGATCCGCGAGATGAATGACTGGATCAAGGACTACGCCACACGCAACGGCATCGTCTATCTCGACTACTGGTCCGCGATGCTCGACGAGTCCGGTATGCTGCGCCAGGAGCTCACCTGGGATGGTCTTCACCCCAACGATGCCGGCTATGACGTCATGGGGCCGCTCGCGGAAAAGGCCATTGCGGAGGCCCTCCATGGACCGGCTCCCATCGTGCGCACCGGGGTCCTGCATGGCGGCTACGAGCCCAATCTGCGCACGCTCTTCCTGATTGGCGATTCGACCGTGAAGAATAGTTGGGACGTCGGCTCCGACGGCCTTTGGGGATGGGGCCGCCCGCTGACCGCTTACTTTGATACCTCCCAAATCAACGTGGAAAACCAAGCGCTCGGCGGTACCAGCAGCCTCTCTTATATCAGTGGCGGCCATTGGGAGCGCGTACTCGCCCTCGTCAGGCCTGGCGACTTCGTCATGATGCAGTTCGGCCACAATGATGGCGGCACCGCCGGATCGCTCCGCGGCACCGGCGAGGAAACCGAAGAACGGACGGACCGCGACGGGGCGAAAGCGCGGGTCCACTCCTACGGTTGGTACATCCGCAAATACACCGCGGACATCAAAGCCAAGGGCGCAACCCCTATCGTCTGCTCGCTGATTCCGCGCAACGATTGGGCCGAGGGCAAAGTCCGCCGCGCCACCGGCAGCTATGGCACTTGGGCGCAAGAGGCCGCCCAGCAAGGCGGGGCGGTCTTCATCGATCTGAACGCCATCATCGCCGATAAATATGACAGGCTCGGCGAAGATGCCGTTACTCGCTTCTTTCCGAAAGAACACACGCACACTGGTTGGGAAGGCGCGCTGTTAAATGCACAAAGCGTCGTGGACGGCATCAAGGCCTTGCCCGATTGCCCGCTGGCGAAATACCTGGCGGCTTCCCCCGACCCGAAGAAGCCCCTAGATTAGCGCCTCTCCTCAAAGCCGGATGCAGCGCAGTATTTAGAGAACGCTTCGTCTGCCCGGCAGCCGTAACAAAAGTTTCGAAAACGGAAGCCGCTGGGATAGAATACCGGGCAATGGCCGGCGTAACGAGGCAACCTCAGCGCACTTTGCAGTCGCGGGACTTGCGAATCCTAAGCGCGATGGTGGTCGGAATTGCGGTCTTTGGCGTTGTTGACGGATCGTTCTGGAAAGGGCTCCTAAGTCCGACGCTCGCCTACCGTCCCGCGATTCTTTTCGGCCTCATGCTGGTGTTCGGGTGGCGCGGGTTCGTGTGGAGTCAACTCCTGTTTCTGGTGTCGCTGGGAGCTTTCCTCGGCTGGCGAGGCGCCATTGTTATCACACCTCTTTACGCGGTCTCCTACGCTTGCTCCTTGGTGGTTGCCCGGCGGCTCGCGAGGAATGAACCATGGCTCTTCGGCGAGAGGTCTACACTGGCATTTCTGGCCGGCACCGCTCTGGCTCCTGCCGTACCTGCGTTATTGGGCAGCGTGGTGCTGACTCATAGTGGAATCGCGCTGCGAGCCGCTGTTCCCGGCACCCTAGATAGTTGGCTGCGCGGCGGCGCGGGAATCTTGGCCCTCGCGCCGGGGCTCTTGGTATACCTCGCCGCCCCGCTGCAGCAATGGGCTGGTTTACCGGCACAGCTTGAAAAGCAGCCGCCCATCGTTACCCAAAATGTCTTAGAGCTGTGTCTCGAAGTGGCGGTTTGGACCGCGACTCTTTGGATGGCCGTCCAATTCAAGGCGAGCTATGGTCTCAACGTCACCTACCTGACGTTCCTTCCGCCTCTGGCGTTCACCCTTTACCGGGGCATGCGTCTGGCCACACTGGCGCTGACTGCAAACGCACTCGTTGCATCCACTCTCTGGTACCAACTGCGCTGGGAGCAATCTTTTTCCATAGGAGATCTGCGCCTCCTCATCGCCATATATTCGGCAACGATTCTGGTGCTCGCGGCAGTGGTCGACGAACGCCAGCGCGGTAGGCGACAAGTCGAAAAGCTGCGCACTGCCGAAGCCGCGCTGCGCGAGAGCGAACAGCATTTCCGGACACTCGCGAACTCTGCGCCTCTGATGATCTGGGTGTCCGGCGAGGACAAGCTCTGCACCTTCGCCAATAAACCCTGGCAGGACTTCACGGGTCATGCGATGGAGCAGGAATTGGGGAGCGGTTGGGCCAGCGCCCTTCATCCGGAAGATCGCGGGCTTTGCCTTGCGGTTTACGATTCGGCGTTTGAGGCCCGCCGCAGCTTCTCCGTGGAATGCCGGTTTCGGCGTGCGGATGGCGAATACCGCTGGATTCTGGACAGCGGTGCCCCGCTCTATCGCGACCGTCGATTTATCGGATATGTCGGGTGCTGCGTCGATGTCACCGACCAGAAGGTGGCCGCGGAACGATTGCGGGAAAGCGAGGAGGAGGCGCGCGAGAACGAACAGCGCCTGGCCTCGATTTATAACACCGTCAGAGATGTGATTTTCCATGTGGCGGTCGAACCGGGAGGGCAATTCCGCTTCGTCTCTGTGAACGCGGCCTTTCTGCAGGTTACCGGTTTGAGCCAGGATGCGGTGGTCGGCCGGACGGTGAACGAAGTCATCCCGGAGCCTTCCCTGACAATGGTCTTGGGAAAGTACCGGCAGGCGATCGAACAGCGCACCGTTGTGGTTTGGGAGGAAACATCGGACTATCCGTCCGGGCGATTGAGCGGCGAAGTGAGTGTGGCGCCTGTGTTCGACCAACAGGGCAGATGCACCCACCTGGTTGGGTCGGTTCACGACATTACCGGATTGGTTAGAGCGGAGCAGCTCTTGCGCGCGAGCGAAAAGCGTCTAAAGAACGCCGAGCGTCTCGCGCACGTCGGTCATTGGGATTGGGACATCAGAAGCGAACGGCTGTCTTGGTCCGAGGAATGCTACCGCATTCTCGGCCTGCCGCAGAATGACGCGGTCGGTTATGAGGGCCTTCTGCAGGCCGTGACGCCACAGGATCGGCACCGGGTGACGCAATGGCTGGGCGAATGTGTTACCGGGAAAAGAGGCGGCTCTATCGAATTCCAGATCGCCTCGCCGAATGGCGATCTGAGGATCATCACGTGTGTATCGGAGGTGTCCCTGGGTGATGACGGCTCGCCAATCCGTATGTTTGGCGCCTGTCAGGACGTAACCGATGCCAGACGTGCACAGGAAGAGTTCTTCGCCAGGCAGAAGCTTGAGACCGTGGGAACGCTGGCGAATGGCATCGCCCACGATTTCAACAACCTCCTCGGCGGGGTGCTGGCTCAAACACAGTTAGCACTGGCGGACCTGCAGTCGGGAGCGCCTCCCGAAAAAGAGCTGAAGGCGATCCAGAATGTAGCCATCCACGGTTCGGAAATTGTTCGTCAACTGATGATCTACGCGGGAACGGAAAGTGCGGTTGCCGGGCTGGTCGACCTTTCAAAGACAGTGGAAGAGATGCTCTCGTTACTTACCCTATCGGTGACAAAGCACGCGGCGATCCAAGTCAGCCTTGACCAGGACCTTCCCGCGATCCGCGGAAGTGCGGCGCAGCTTCGGCAAATTGTGATGAACCTCATCACCAACGCTTCGGATGCCATCGGAGATCGGGATGGCGTGATTCAGGTGATCACAAGGCGTGGAACCCTGCCGGAGGGCGATTATGTTGAACTGCAGGTGTCGGATACCGGCTGCGGTATGTCTCCGGAAACGCAGGCCAAGGTGTTCGACCCATTCTTCACTACCAAATCTGCGGGCCGTGGACTCGGGCTCGCCGTTGCACAAGGTATCGTGCGCAGTCTCGGCGGAGCCATTTCTCTGACGAGCGAACCGGGTAAAGGTACGACATTTCAACTGTGGCTGCCATGTGAGGCAACCGTGCATCACGCAGGCGACGATGCGCTCCCCCACTGCGGCGAAATCACACTCCCATCGCAACAGGCTGCTGTGCTGGTGGTGGAGGACGAAGCCTACTTACGTCAGGCTGTCGTCAAGTTGCTCCGCAAGCACGGCTTTGAAGTATTCGAAGCTGCCGATGGTTCCTCTGCGATTGACCGCCTTCGGGCGGACAGGGACAGAATTGATGTGATGCTGCTGGATATGACGATTCCCGGGGCTTCCAGCCACGAGGTCATGACCGAAGTGGCAAACTCCGGAGCTAATATCAAGGTTGTTTTGACCAGTGCTTACAGCCCGGAAATGGCGGCGCAAGCGATGAGCGCTCCGCAGGTCCGCCGCTTTATCCGCAAACCATTTCAACTCGAAGAGCTCTTGAAAACGCTGCGGAGTTGTTTGTCCTCGTAGCTCCGAAAATGCCGGTGCAGCGCCGGCGGCAGGACCGCCGGCGCTGTACCGCTCCTCTCTACTTGCCGGTGGCTGTCACCACCATGTGCGCGGACGCGTAGACGCCCCGAATCGGCAGATAGTGAAAATCGGAATCGGTGTTCCCGCCGATCAATTGACCGAGAGCGCTGTTCCGGTCGGTGTGGAGGCTGACTGCGGCAGTCCCGAAGTCAATGTCGGGAAAGTCCGAAGCTTGCTTCACCACCGCGCCGCCTGGGGCAAACCACCAGTTCGCCTTGAAATCGGAGCCCGGGCCCGTGGGATCGGTTTCGGTTCCCGTGAGGAAATAGGCGGGCAATCCGATTCCTTCTGCTGCCAGGTAGAGTTCACCCGAGTTTCCTGTCGATTCGTACGTAAATTGATACGTGAGAGTGGGATCGTATAACGCCGGCACGCCGGCAAGATTGAACGCCAGTACAAGTTCCGCGTTGTTCGAAACGTAGATGAGAGTGTAGTTGTTGATATCGCCCGTGCCATCCGGCGGAACGATCTCCACTCCAATTTGAGAGATGGTAGTTGCGACCGATCGGCCGCCGTTCACGCTGGCGCCGGCGCAGCTGGTGGCGCGCACCACGATCGCGCCCGTGCCACTTACGGCAAGAGTGGTGAAAGCCTGCGGCACCAGTGCGGCCGCCTTCGCAAAGTTCACCGGGCCCACGCCGGCAAATTCGGTGCACTGCGAGAAATCGACCGTGAAACCACGGCCGAGGGGTTGGGCCTGGGCGATTAAGGCAGCGAAAGCCAGACCTGCGGTTCGACAAAGCGTTCTTGTGCTCATTGCAATCCTCCATTGACTGAGCGTTAGTGATTTCCCGGGCCGACGCGTTTCACCGGCCGCCCGCCGACCTCTAAGGAGCGGTCTCGGGCTCAGTGGCGGCCCTCATCAGAACATGCGAAAAAGCAGGTCCGATTTTGCGGCCGGAAATCCCTGGAGGAGTCTGAATTATCCCGCAGCTCAAAATCTGAGCTTCAGCGCCAGCTGGAAAACACGCGGATCGCTCGCATGCGTGATCTGCCCAAAACCCGCGCCGGTCACCGTCTCATTGTTCGTGTACGAGTTGGTGATGAAGATCAGATCCAGATTGGGGTGATTCAGCGCGTTGAAGGCTTCAGCGCGGAAGTCCAGCTGCAGCCTCTCCGAAACGCGGAAGTGCCGGAACAGCGACAGGTCGGCGTTGCCGAATCCGGGCCGCCGCAGATCGTTGCGCCCGGCATCGCCGAAAGTGCCGATCGCGTTGGCGGTAAAGGCGGCGGTGTTGAACCACTCCGCCATTGGATTCGCGCCCGCCGGCCGCGCGCTGTTGGCACTGATCTGGTCGCAGGTGTCGTTTCCGATTCCCGTCATCGAATTGTCTACTCCGCTGCGGCACGTGATAGGAAAGCCGCTGCGCACGGTAATCATCGAATTCACCTGCCAACCGTTGACCAGGCCGCGGAGCGCCGCCGGTCCAACGCTCGTCGGCGGGATGTCGTAGATGAGCGCTGTTTTGAACGTGTGGGTCAGGTCGTAGTCGGCCGGAGCGTAATCGAGTTTCAGATGGTAGGGATCGCGCGGGCTCGTGCTCAGCGCCGTGCCGAACGCGCCCGAAGAGTCGATGCCCATCGTCTTGCCGTAGGCATAGTTGACCATCAAGGTCAACCCGTGGCCCACGCGCTTGTTGAATTGCGCCTGCAGAGCTTCGTAATTGCTGAAGCCGAACGATCCGCCCAGCGTGAGATTCCCGAGACCTTTATATAGCCGCCGGGTATTGACCGAGCCTGTGGTTCCGGGCCCGTAATAGAGCCCCGGATTGTCGTAGAAACGGGTCATGTTGCCCAGCGCATGGTTTCCTACGTAGGAAATTGTCAGCACGCTGTCCTTGGTCGCTTGCCGCTCCAGCGTGAAGTTCCAATTCTGGGTGTACCCGGGGCGCGAAGTGGGATCGAACGCGCGCAGCGTAAACGTACTCGCGAATTTGTAGGCGGCAAGAGACGAAGGAGGCGTGTAGGGGAATGGAAGCGGCCCGTATCCCAAATACGGATTTGCGGTGGACGGCGGATTTGTGATGCTGACGCTCGTCCCGCGGAACGGCACAGATCCGGCCATGGTCGAAGCCAGACCGAAGAACTCTGTGCTCGCCCGGAATAAGCCGTAACCGCCGCGGATGACCGTCTTTGCGTTGCCCGTTACGTCCCAGGCGAGCCCGAAACGCGGCGAGAAAGTGTCCCAGTAGTTCTTCAAAATCGCGGCTGGAATTCCGGGGTCACCGCCGAATACCACTCCCAGCGGCGCCCCCGGCGCCACAACCGATTGCACACCCGGTAGGAACCCCGGCATGTACCCATTGGCGTCGCGCGGCGGCAGCCAGGGATCGTAACGCAGTCCCAGGTTCAGCGTCACCCGGCGCGCTGCTTTCCAGTCGTCCTGCACCCAGGCATCGAACGTCGTCACCATGAACCGGTTGGGTGTCGAGGTCGCCTGAGAGAACGTGGTGGGTAGCCCCAGCAGGAAACTCGCATAGGGGTCGCCCGAGCCCTTGATCGAGCTTGAGCTGGTTCGGGTGGCGTCGAAGGCCCAATTCCCAGCCTCGCTGTCATTCAATCCGTACTGATAACTGGAAGTGTGCCGGAAGCCGCCTCCGAAACGCACGAAATGCCGGCCTGTGGCATGGCTCACGTCCACCGACGCTTCATCCGCGGATGGCAGCACGCGATTGCCCCCGCTGATCGCCAGGCTGGTATAGCCGGAGAATGTCAGGTACACCTTGTTGCCGCAGTCGGAGCTGGCGCACGGCACCTGTGCGCCCAAGCCCTGCATGGTGAACGGAGCGACGGGTGCTTCCTCACGGAACGTCCGCAGGTAATTGAATGATGCGTTCAGCACCCACGAGGGACCGAAGGTGTGGGTCTCGCTGAGGAGCGCGGTCTGGTTGCGGAACTCGTTGTTGGCTAAGATTCCCGGGATTGAACCCACGTCCCGCTGCCCTGCGTTCTGATCGAAGAAATAACGGCCTGCCAGATGGTCCTTCTCGTGCAGCACATAGTCCACTTTGCCCAACCACTGATAGTCGTCCCGATTGGATGACGGAGCCAGCCACAAGCTGTTCCCACTCGCGTTCGGCAGAGGCACGAAAGGCAGCACACTTAGGGCGATGGAATCCATGCGGCTCTGTGGAATCGTATCGCCCGGGAAAGGATTCCCGGTGGTCGGATCGACGATAGTTTTGCCGGCCTGGGAGTAGTTGCCCGCGCGCTCGAAGGCGGTCGGCACCGTCATGTTGCGCGGGCTCGGGCCGCCGCGCTGGTTGGTGCCCTGAAACGATCCGAAGAAGAAAAGCTTGTCTTTTCGGATCGGGCCGCCGACCGTCGCGCCAAATTGATTGTCCTTGTACGGCTCGACGTTTACGTCGAAGAAATTGCGTGCATCCATCTTGTCGTTGCGCAGGAACTCGAACAGCGTGCCATGGAACTGATTGGTGCCCGAGCGCGTGGTCAGCCGTATCGACGCGCCCGCGCCCCGGTTGGAGGCGTCGAAATTGGAGGTGCGCGCCGTGAACTCCTGCAGGGTGTCGGGGTTCGGCAGAGTCGGCGCCGAGCCGTACGCGCGGTTCGTGTACGTCGCGCCGTCGAGCTGCCAGTTGTTGTCGATCGACCGCAGCCCGTTCACTGCCAATCCGATGTTGTCTTGCTGCCCGGGAATGGTGGCGGCCTGAGTCTCGATGGCGCCGGGCGTCAACTGCGCCAGGTCGAATGCGTTCCGCCCGTTCAAGGGCAGCTCCGTCATCTGCCGGTTGTCGACGATCATGCCGAGATCCGACGTCGCGCGCTCAACCAGAGGAGCTTCGCCTTCGACCTCAATCGACTGGCCGGTCTGTCCTACGCGCAGCGTCACCGTCAAATCGACGGTCTGGTCGGTGAGCAGGCGGACCCCGCCTTCCACCATTGTGGCGAAGCCGTCGTGCGATGTCGTGACCTGGTAGACACCTACGGGAAGGTCCGGAAACCGGAACAGTCCCGCGGCGTTCGTAGTCGTGGCGGCTGTCAGGTCCGTCTCAACGTTTCGGGATACGACTTTCGCCTGCGGCACAGTTGCGCCCGAAGGGTCGACGACGGTTCCGGTAATGGCTCCACTAGACTGCCCCAACAACGCGGATGCAGGCGCGAGCACCAGCAGTGCGAGAACAACCGGGTTCCAAGGCACGCTTCGCTTCACAATTTCCCCCATAAAATATCAGATATCAATCACCTGGGCAATATTTATAGCGCCTCTTGAATGCTTGCGCAAGTGGCCACCCGCGGTCTTAGGGCTGATCTTTCGATACGCGGGCGCGGCTTCGCAATGATCACGGACCCAGACGACCAAAACCGATCGTGCGCACTACGACTACGCTACGGTTGTGCGCAGACGAAATTCGCGGCGTCATCGATACTGCCCGCGCCCTTGTATTTGGCCACTTGCGGGTAGGGACACAAGGGCCGTGTGCGATCCACCTGGTTGCCGGTCCGGTGAGAAGCGATTACGCGCTCCGGCGCATCGCCATGCTCCACCCACTTCTCCAAAGGCGCGACCATGTCGAACGCGCTCGGACCATCGCCGCCAGCGCAATGGCTCATGCCGGGCGCCATGAAGAGGCGCACCGAAGTTCCGGCCTTCTCCCCGCCGCCGAGTTTCCCGACGACGCTGTTGAAGTAGTTGACGCTGTTTAACGGCGCGATCAGGTTGTCGCTCCAACCGTGGTACAGAATCAGCTTTCCTCCGTGGGAGACGAACTTGTTGAGATCGGGATCGACCGCTTTGAGGATGTTGTCATGGTCGGCCTTTTCCGCCAGGGCCACGTCCTGGTCGATGTCGAAAGTGCGGAAATCCCAACTCGGATCCTTGTGGATCACATATCGGAAGTAATCGTTGGAAATGGGAAAAGGCTGGGGGCCGGCAAATGCACCCCATCCGGTTTCGCTGCCCGGCTCCAAGCCTGGATAGATCTCCTTGTGGGTTCGCGGATTGCTTAATGGCCCGTAGATACTTTTCGTCGCTGCCACTTGGGCCGCGGTCAGACAGGCTTCCGTCACGGCGCCTTTGCACAATAATGTTGCAGGGTCGAAGTGGCACCGGGTGGGATCGGCGATGAGGCCGTCTTTCACGCCGTCCAGAGCGTCGCAGGCTTCCACTGCCGCTTTGTGGAGCAGCGCGAGTTGGGCGGGCGAGATATGGCTGGCGGGATCTTTCAGCAGGGCCACGCTGTTCATCATGTCGGACGAAAGCAGCGCCACCCAGTTGTTGGCGGGAGCGCCGGCGATGATGCCGTCGTAATCCTCGGGGTATTTCTGCGCCTCTTTGAGCCCCTGCTTGCCGCCCGAGGAACAGCCGTTCCAATAGGAGAGCCTGGGCGCACCGCCATAAAAGGCGGCAATGATGGCCTTGGCTTTCACGGTCATTTCATGCTCGGAGCGATAGGCGAAGTCGATCAGCTTTTCGGGATGGCCGAAGGCAAACTCCGCGCTGCCGCCGCTGTGGCCCGTGTCTGTGGAAGCGGAGGCATAACCGCGCCTCACGAAGTTGGCCATGCCGTTGTAGTTGACGGCGCCGCTCCAGCCACCGTTGCCCAACGCCAGGAATTTGCCGTTCCAGCCGGTCGCCGGCATCCACACTTCCAGCTTGATGTCGGAGTCCTTGGTGGGAGTGAGAGTCAACGCGACACGGCACAGGGCCGGCAGGCCTCGGATGGGCTGAGTTCCGCCAGGCGGAGTAAAATCGCCCGCTGCGATGGATTCCGCGGCGGTGATCCTGGCATCGGCGAGCGATACAGAACTGAGGCTGTCACAGGGACCAGCCGCACCGGCGGCTGAAGCAAGGGCAGCCACCGCGAGTAGAGCTTTCAAATATGCGCGCATCTTTCAAGCCCCCTGTTGGAAGCCGTAAGAATATCACGGCTGGATGGAGGACGGGATGAAGGTGCCGCCGGGCCACCATGGAACAGCCGGGCCGCACCGCCACCTCGCCCACCTCAAGTCATTTAGCGTTAAAATCAGAGCAATCAGGGTCTCGGAGAGTCTTAAGGAGGTTATGTGAAGCACGTTCTTTTCTTGGCAGCCATGCTGAGCTGCGCATCCGTGTTGCTCGGCCAGAATACAGGCGTGATATCCGGCACGGTCACGGATACATCGCAGGCGGCGGTCCCCAATGCCGCTGTCACGATTGTCAATGCCGACACTGGCGTGACGGTGTGGCGGGGTCAGACCAACGATTCGGGAGTTTACCGCGCTCCCGAGCTTTCCGTCGGGCGCTACAACGTGTCCGCGAGTTTTTCCGGCTTCCAGACCGCCGCCGTCAAGGGAATCAACCTGGCGATGGATCAGCGCGCCAACATCGATATCACGCTGCAGCCAGGCGGCACAACCGAAACGGTGACGGTAGTCGGAGATACCGCAGGACAGCTTGCCACCGATACCTCGTCTCTGGGCAACGTCATTACCACGTCTCAGGTGGCCAACCTTCCGCTCCCCAATCGCAACATCCTGAACCTGCTGTCGCTGACTCCGGGCGTCTCCGCCGGCGGCGACGCCACGAGCATCAATTCGAGCCAGCTTTCCTTCAACGGCAGCCGCACCGTGAACAGCGAATTTACTGTGGATGGCGTCTCCGTGGTGTCCGGATCCACGGGCGGTGTGCAGACACTGCCGCCGTCCGATGCTATTCGCGAGGTGAAGGTCCTGACCTCGGCTTACTCGGCCGAGTACGGTCGCACGTCGGGCGGCATCGTGACCATGGTGACGGCGTCGGGCACCGACGTTTACCATGGCGGCGCGTACGAATATTTTCGAAACGAGGATCTGAACGCCAACAACTTTTTTAATAACGTGCTGGGCAAGCCTCGTTCCGAGGACCGCTACAACCTCTTCGGCGTCAAACTCGGCGGTCCGGTGTGGATTCCCAAAGTGTATAACGGCAAGCAGAAGACATTTTTCTTCTTCAATTACGAAGGACTGAGGCAGTCGTCGCCTTACTTCAACACTTCTTCGGTGCCGAGCGCCGCGTTCCGCTCCGGCAACTTCTCGGCCTCGCCGATACCGGTCAACCAGCCGGGTACGACCACGCCTTTCCCGGGGAACCAGATTCCTGCCAGCCTGATCGATCCGGCGGCCGCGAAGATTATGAGCGTGCTCCCGATGCCGAACTCGCCGGGCACGTTCAATGCCGCCAATGGCCTGGCGGTGAATGATCTGGCAGAAATCGGTTCGAGCAAGCCCGGCAGCAATAACTTCACCACGCGAATCGACGAGAACCTCTCCGACAAGGACCGGCTGTTTGGCAGCCTGACTCACTACAACAGCCAGTCGCCCACGCAGCCGGTCATTCCGGGACCGCTCGAAAACACCACCGGACCCAGCGTGACGACGGGCTATCAGGGCACCATCGGTTATACGCACACGTTTTCGCCGACACTGGTCATGGAAGGCCGGATGAGCTACTGGCGCAACAACGCCGCGATCACGCCGCCAAGCGAAGGCCTCAATGTGCAGCAGGTGTTGGGCATCGACCGCTCGATTGGCCCGGCTTCGCCTACCTTCAACCTGAGCGGCTGGAGCCAGTACGGGCTGAACAGCAATACTCTCCGCAGCCAGATCGACAACAATTTCCAGCCCACCGGAGCGGTCACGAAAGCGTGGGGGAACCATCTGGTGAAGTTCGGCGCCGACCTGCGCAAAGACCAGTTCAATATTTACAACCCCGGCAGCACCAACGTGAGTGGATGGTATACCGGCAACTACACCTTCACGGGAGAAATGACCTCGACCGGGCACGTCACTGGCAATCCGGTGAACTCGCTGGCGGATTTTCTGTTGGGCGACATCGCCACCAGCGGTTACGCGCTGCCGCAGCCTCCAGCCGGCCGGCGCAATTACAATCTGGGTGTCTATATGCAGGACGACTGGAAGGTCACTCACAGGCTGACACTCAACCTGGGCCTGCGATACGAGCTGGAATCGGCGATGACGAGCTCCAACAACATTTATTCGCGGATCGACGAAACCACGGGGCAGGTGCTGTTCGCGGGCATAAACGCTTCGCCATCCCTAAACCTGACGCCCAGCAAACTCAATTTCGCACCGCGGTTGGGAGCCGCCTACAGCCCCGACTCCAAGACGGTAATTCGCACCGGGTTCGGAAGGTTCTATAGCCAGATCTTTTCCGACCTCGGAGCGCAGGTGCTGTTCCCGGGTTATACCATCAGCCAGAGCTTCAACTCTCTGGGCACCGGCGTTCCGCAGCCGTTCAAGCTTTCGCAGGGCATGCCGCTGACCGCCGTGCAGAATCTGTCCGATCCGCAGTCCACGCTGACGCAGTTTTCGCCAACCAATCCTCTGGCTGGAACGGCCGAGTTCGCGCAGGCCAATCCGCTGCCCAACGCCCTGGAGTGGAACTTCGGTATTCAGCGGGAAGTGGTGCGCGGGCTGATCGTGGAAGTGAACTACGTGGGTTCCAGCGGCATTCATCTGCCCCTGAACCTGCCGTATAACAATATCCCGTTCGATGCCGCCACGCTGGCGGCGCAAGTGAATACGTCGGCCTTTACGCAGAGCCTGCGTCCGTATCCGAATATCGGGCGATTCAGCGCCGTGAGCTTTGCGGGCCATTCTTCGTATGACGGACTGCAGGTCACCGCCCGGCGCCAGTACAGCGAGAGCCTGGCCTTTGTCGCCAACTACACGCGGTCGAAGGCCATCGACGACGGCTCCGGTCTGTTCAGCTTCTCCCAGCCGGAGTCGTTCGATGCGGGCGAGTTTCCCTCCAATTTCCGCCAGTTCGATCGTGGGCTGAGTGCCTTCAACCGGGCCAACGACTTCACCGGCGCCGTACAATACCGGGTGACGCGGGGGCCGCGCGTCTTGCGCAACCTGGAGTTTGACCCCATCGTGACGGCGCGCAACGGGCTGCCAAACAGCATTACGCAGAACAACCTGAGCGCCGTTGCGAGCGGACTGCGTCCCAACGTCATCAACGGCAACAGCATTTATGCGCCGAACCCTTATCCCAATGGCACGGGCATTCAATACCTGCTGCCCACTACGGCCGCCGGTTTTCCGCTCGGCCCGGTGGGCCCTCTGTTCGTGGGTACCGGGTCGAATCGCACGCTGGTGGTACCGGCGGGCATCGGGTCGCTGGGGCGCAACGTAATTCAGACGCCGGGCGAGTTCGATCTCGACGCGGCCATTGGCCGAGAGTTTCCGATTCACGAGCGGCTGCGGGTCCGAGTTCGCATGGAAGCGTTCAACATTTTGAACCACACGAACCTGCAAACGCCTAACGTCTCTCTGACGGCCACCGCGAACGCGCAGAACCAGCCCATCTTCAATTCGCCCGCCTTCGGGATTATCACCGCGGCGCGAAGCGCGCGTTTCTTGCAGCTCGTGGCGCGGATCGAATTCTGAGGCGGAATTGCGACTGCCACCCGGCCGAACCGAACGCAAGCAGGTATTTTTCCGAACGGCCGGAACCGGCATCTTGCCCGTATTTGCCCCAAGGTGCGAAATGATCTGCCGGTCGACCTGATTTTTCTGCAACATTTCGGGCGGCTTGCCGCGTACTTACCTGCATGGCATCGTTCTTTCGCGGCATCCAGCACGCCGCCCGCTCGCTGCTGAAAGATAGAAGTTTTACGGCGACCGTGGTGCTGACCATCGCGGTTTCGATAGCGGCGAACACGGCTACCTTCGCCGTGGTGAACTCGGTGCTGCTGCGCCCGCTGCCCGTGCCGGACGCCGGTTCCATTCTTTTGATGGCCAATCGTTATCCGAAGGCCGGAGCGGACTTCGGCTATAACAGCGCTTCCGGCGACTACTTCGATCGCCTGCGCGACGTCCACGCCTTCTCCGATCAGGCGCTGTTCCGCACGGGCGGGCAAACCGTGCAGATCGAGGACACACCGCAACGGATTTTGGGCATGCTGGTGACGCCTACCCTGTTCCCCCTGCTGCGAGTGTCCCCGGCCTACGGCCGCATATTTACGGCTGCCGAGGGGGAGCCCGGTGCCGACCAGAAAGCAATTCTGAGCGACGGCCTCAGCAGGGACTTGTTCGGCAGCCCGCAGCGTGCGCTGGGCCAGAATGTCCGTATCAGCGGCCGGCCCTTCACCGTAATCGGGGTGATGCCGGCGGCCTTCAACTTCATCGACCCCGAGGTCCGCGTCTGGCTGCCGGCCGCGTTCAATGCGGAACAGCGGGAAGTGCACCACTCCAATAACTGGCAAAATATCGGCCGGCTCAAGCCGGGTGCAACCCTAGAGCAGGTGCAAGCCGAAGTGGATGCTCTGAACCGCGCGAACCTCGACCGCTTTCCGAATCTTAAAGACCTCCTGATCAGCGCCGGATTCCATACGATTGTGGTGCCGTTGGAGGACATGCTCGTCCGCCAGGTTCGCGGATCGCTATACCTGCTGTGGGGAGGCGCCGCTTTTGTCTTGCTGATTGGCGTGGTGAACGTGGCGAACCTGGTGCTGGCGCGCACCGCCATGCGCCGCAAAGAATTTGCCACTCGCCTGGCCCTGGGCGCCGGCGCAGGGCGCCTGCTGCGCCAGTTGGTGGTGGAGGGAGTTGTGCTGGCCTTGGCGGGAGGTGCTGCCGGGGCAGTGCTCGGGACCGGCTTGCTGCGGCTCCTGGGCCACAGTGGGATCGACACCCTGCCGCGCGCCACCGAAGTTCGCGTGGATGCCGTGGTCGTGTTCGCGATGCTTTTGGCAGCGGCGCTGGTCGGAATCGTTATGGGGCTGGTACCCGCGTTACAGCTAGCCGGGACGCCTATCAATGAAGTCCTTCACGAAGAGAGCCGGTCGGGCACGGGTGGACGCCGGGCGCGCCGTACGCGTCAGGTTCTGGTGGTGGCGCAGGTCGCTCTGGCCTTCATCCTGCTGGCCGGTGCGGGATTGCTGCTGGTGAGCTTCCGCGGGTTGCTGCATGTCAATCCTGGATTTGACGTGCATAACGTCATCACCGCTTCGACCAGCGTGCCGCAGTCGCTGTATTCCAAAGATGCGGATGCGCGTGAGTTGATCGACCGGGTCCTCAGCGGGATCCGCGGCATCCCGGGCGTCAAAGCTGCCGGCGCAACCACTACCATCCCATGGGGCCGCAATCACGGCGACAGCGTGATTCTGGCGGAAGGCTACGTGATGAAGCCCGGAGAGTCGCTCATATCGCCCGAACAGGTGAAGGTGACTCCAGGCTATTTCGAGGCCATGGGCATCCGGATGCTGGAGGGCCGCCCGTTTGACGACCGCGACACGGCATCGGCTCCGAGGACCATCATCGTGGACCAGCGGCTGGCCCGTCACTTCTGGCCCGGCCGGAGTCCCTTGGGCCGGCGCATGTATCTGCCGCAGGACATTCACAACCTGCTCAAGACAGATGAGCACACACAATGGATGACGGTGGTCGGCGTGATCGGCTCCGTCCACACCGCTGACGTGGAAGGGAATGGCAATCCCGTTGGATCCTATTACATGCCCTACACCCAGAACGTGGAGAGAGCCTATTCCCTCGCCATCAAGACAGCCGGCGACAGCTCTCCGGTCATGCGTTCGGTGCGCATGCGATTCGCCGCGGCAGCACCCAATCTTGCCTTGTTCGATGTGCATACCATGGAGGAACGCGGCGATCTGGCGCTGGCGGCGCGGCGGGCCTCCCTGACTCTGTCGATGCTCTTCGGATCCCTGGCGCTGTTTCTGTCGGCAGTGGGTATCTACGGCATTTTGGCTTACCTGGTGACGCAGCGCCAACGCGAGATTGGCATCCGGACGGCATTGGGTTGCACGGCGAACGGCGTGGTGATGCTGGTTCTGCGGGAAGCTCTGTGGCTGTTGGTTTCCGGGCTGGCTATCGGGCTGGCGGGTTCGGTAGCACTTGAGTCCGTAGTGAGCGGCCAGTTATACGCTGTCCAGCCGCTGGACCCGGCCGTAATCTCGTCCGTGATCTTCGTGCTCCTGCTGGTCGCGCTGGCCGCGTCCGTGCTGCCAGCGCGGAGGGCGGTCTACGTCGACCCGGCAACGGTGTTACGGCAGCCGTAGGTCGGCCAAGCCCCCGCTATACGCTTACTTTGGTTATGAATCGGAAGTACGTTGAAGTCAGCCAGTACAGCACGTCATAACCAAGATCCTCGTTCCGTACCATAACGAAAATTCGCCTTGCAGGTTTGGAATGGCGGCTTTAGAATCTTCCTGAGTGTTGGCGGCTGGTCGAGCGGCCGGCACCTTGAGTCTACGCTTATGGAACTTGCGACCCCTGAGATGCTGCGGACGATTCTGAACTCGCGCCAACGGGTATCCCGCCGCGCTCAACATTCTGGCAAGACCTCGGATGCGCCGGTCCCGACGGGGAACGGCCCCCAACGGGTGCGTTGCCGCTGCGGTAGCTGTCCTACCTGCTTGGAAAACGCCCGATGGGAGAAAATCTTCCAGGAGAAGTTCGCAGACCCGACCTATTACGGTTTTCGTGTGCCTTCTCCTGCTTCGAGCCTCCGGCCATTCTGACACCCGCCCGACCCGCCCACGCCCCGAGACGCTTTGCGCGGATGAACAGCTGACCGGCCGCCGCAATTCTCGTTCCTTGGCAGAGCCGCCTTGGCCAGCCGCGGCGGAGACCCTTGTTTGGGACATTTTATAGTGGTACAAGTTGTACCATTACATTTGGTAGAAGATTGCCCGTCCTCGTCTGCGGTGGGGCCGCAATTGTTCTCGCCGCGGCGGGAGTCCTGGCGGCCCAAATCCAACCGGGGCCGGACGCTTTCGAGGCAGCGGCGGTGAAGACCGTTCCCAGTGGAGGCCGGGGGGGACCGGTAAGAGGAGGGCCGGGCACTTCGGACCCCGTGCACTTTTCTCATCAATCGAGCCTCCGCGTTCTGATCGCGGTCGCCTACGGCGTCCCGTCCGATCAGGTTGAGGGGCCAGACTGGATCAACTCCTCGCTGTACTCCATCGAAGCTCTCGTTCCGGAAAGTGCCACCAAGGAACAATTCAATCTGATGTATCAGAAGCTGCTGATGGAGCGGTTTAAGATGGCCCTCCACCGCGAGACGAAAGAGGTCGAAGGGTATGACCTGGTGATTGGTAAGAGCGGTTTCAAGCTGAAAGAACTTCCTCCCGACTCGAATCCATCTGCGAGGCCGCGCACCGGCGGTTCGTTCGGCCCTGAAGGCGCCGTCCTCACTTACCAGCAGGTCCCGTTTTCTTTCTTTGTGAGCGACCTGAACCTTCGCATCAGGCAGGCGAACCGCGGCGGGGGGCCCTTGTTCGTGTAATGGATAAGACGGGCATTACGGGTCTCTACTCGTTTACACTTCGCTACACCCGGCCGGGAGACGACGCTCCCGGCGACGAGCTGATGGGCGCCATCGAGAGCCAGTTGGGCCTGAAACTGGCTCCAGCGAAAGCGACCGTCGAAATGATTGTGGTGGATCGTGCCGAAAAGACTCCTACGGAGAATTAGGGCAAAATCGACTGTCTGCGCCACGCCGCGTCTATTCGTGCCGCAGCGCAACAATAGGATCGATGCGCATGGCGCGCTGGGCTGGTACGTAGATGGCCAGGCCGGTAACCGCCAGTAGCACCAGCGAAATCCCGAAAAATGTGATGGGGTCGGTCGCGTGGACGCCATATACCAGCGATGCCATCACTTGGGCAAATGCAAAAGCCGCGGTAAGCCCGATGGCCAAGCCGGCGGCTGTGGTGAAAATGCCTCTACGGAGCATCATGGCGAGGACGCTTTGCCGCGGCGCGCCCAACGCCATGCGAATCCCGATCTCATGCGTCTGCTCTGAGACGATGTAAGCCATGACGCCATAAACGCCAATGGCTGATAGCACCAGCGCGATTGCTCCAAATGCCGCCATCAGCACGGCCATGTAATTGAGACCGATGGCGCGATCGTGAATGGCCTTTTCCAGGGGACGCATTTCGGTGATGGGCTGCTCCGGGTCGACCGCCCGAATGGCCGCGGTCACGGCCGGCGCGACGTGCAGGGGGTCGCCTGCAGTGCGAACTCCAAGGTCCATCCACAACGAAGGCGATTGCTGGTACGGCACATAAATGGTGCGGCGGGGCTGCCGGTCGTACGGATTATGAACCACGTTTCCCACCACGCCCACAATCGTCAGCCAGGGGTTCTGCGAATCGGGAGCGCCGATCTTAACCCGTTTGCCGACCGGTGATTCTTTGCTCCACCAGCGCTGTGCCATGCGCTCGCTGATGACGGCGACGCGCGGTGCTGCGGAGCCGTCGCCGTCGGTCAAAAATCGGCCCGCCCGCAACGGCACATGCAGCGTCTCGAAGAAATTGGGGTTCACTACCTGGTACATTCCGTCTGGTAGGTCCGCCGGCTCGACCGGGCGCCCCTCTATGGTGAACAAGCGGCCGCTGGAGTGATCGCTGTACGGCATGGCGGTCGCCATCGTGGCCGAGCGAACCCCAGGGATCACGGAAATCCGCGCGATCACATCCCGGTAGAATTCCGTTCTCTGGTACAGCTCATGATACTTGTGGTCGGTAAGCGCCAGCCGCAATGTGAGCAGGGTAGTCGGTTGAAGCGAGGCACCGTCATTCCGCAGCGTTTGAAAGCCCCGCACCATGAGGCCGGCGCCCACCAGCAGGACGACGGCGAGCGCAACCTCGGCGGAGACCAGAATACTGCGCAGCATGTGGCGGCCACGGCCGACCGAAGAACCACGCCCACCCTCTCTGAGCGAATCCGTCAGATCGGGCCGGGAGCACTGCCATGCGGGTGTGAGCCCCGCGAATATGCCGCTCAGCACGATCGCCGCGAGCGTGAAACCCAGCGTCCGCCCATCCAGAGAGATGTCTTTCCAGCCCAAAATGTAGCGCTCAATCTCTACCGGCATGCCGGCTTTGATCGCCGCCATGCTCCAGTCGGCGACGGCCAGGCCGAGGACGCCCCCGCAAGCCGACAGCAGCAGGCTTTCCACCACGAGTTGCATCACCACCCGCGAACGGTTCGCGCCCAACGCCGTACGCACCGCGATTTCGCGCAGGCGCCCCGTGGCGCGCGCGAATTGCAGACTGGCGACGTTCATACACGCGATGAGCAGCACGAACAATACCGAGCCCAGCAGCATCACCAGGTACTCGCTGGTTTCCCTGTCCACCAGGAATTTTCGCGCCGGCCACAGCGCAAAATGACGGTTCTTATTGGTGTCCGGATAGGCGGTTGCAAGCCGCGCAGCGGTACTGCCAACCTGCGCGGCGGCTCGGCCGATACTGCTGCCCGGTTTCAGGCGGGC
>Ga0126381_100001315_pt1 | contig 26778 bp, 17 predicted proteins | sample PanSoiMetPlot_28_FD_96465 | JGI IMG/M metagenome (GOLD analysis project Ga0126381, IMG submission 96465) | Tropical forest soil microbial communities from Panama - MetaG Plot_28 | ecosystem: Environmental > Terrestrial > Soil > Tropical forest > Bulk soil | place: Panama | collected 2016-02-17
CAGCACGAAACAGGTTGCCGACCAGGTGCGGATCACCTTCAGAACCGCGGCGTGCCATCGCTACCGCATTATGGACAAGCTCGGCATCCACGAAACTGCGAGCCTGGTTCGATCCGCCATCCGCTGCGGCCTGATTGAAGCGTAATCTATTCTTGTAACTCCTCCGCTTCTAACTTCCCCAATTCTGACTCCTGACTTTTAGCTCCCTTCTTCTATCCCTGCGCCTTGGCGACAGCCCCCGCCCTCCTGTTCACGCTAAAATAGATCCTTCGGTCTAAAATGCCAAACGTAATCATCCTGGGCTCCCAGTGGGGAGACGAGGGCAAGGGGAAGATTGTCGATCTCTTCTCCGAGCGCTTCGATATCGTCGCGCGCTATCAGGGCGGCCACAATGCGGGTCACACCGTTTTCATCGGTGAGAAGCGCTTCGTCCTCAAGCTCATTCCCAGCGGTATCCTCCGCGCCGGCAAGAAAGCCGTCATCGGCAACGGCCTGGTCGTCGACCCCGCCGCTCTCCTGTCTGAGATCGAGAACCTCGAATCCGCCGGCCTCGACGTCAAGGCCAATCTCGTAATCAGCAACCGGGCTCACGTGCTCTTCCCCGTGCATCGAATGATGGAGCGGCTCTCCGAAGCCCGTCCCGGCCGCGTCTCTATCGGCACCACCTCTCGCGGCATAGGCCCCTGCTATGAAGACAAGATCGCCCGCCGCGGCATCCGCATCGCCGACCTGCTGGAGCCCGAAGTCTTCCGCGCCCAGTACGACTCGATCATGGACGAGAAGGTGACGATCGCCAAAGCGCTCGGCGTGTACGAGCCCATCGAACTCGCCCGCATCCGCGATGAGTACGAAGCCTTCGCCGCACGCATCCGGCCCATGGTCCGCGATACTTCCCTCTACCTCAACGATGCCCTCCACGCCGGCAAGACTGTGCTGTTTGAAGGCGCGCAGGGGACGATGCTCGATATCGACCACGGCACCTACCCGTTCGTCACCTCTTCGAGCGCAAGCGCCGGCGGAGCCTGCACCGGCACCGGCGTTCCGCCCACGCGCATCTCGGGTGTGATCGGCGTTTCCAAGGCTTACGTTACGCGCGTCGGCGGCGGTCCGTTCCCTACCGAGGCGCTGGATGGCGAAGGTGAGCGCATCCGCCAGCGCGGCAACGAATTCGGCGCCGTCACCGGACGCCCGCGCCGCTGTGGGTGGTTCGACGCTCCCCTGCTCCGCTACACTGCGGTCATTAACGGGTTCGACAGCCTCGTGGTCACCAAGCTCGACGTGCTCGACGAGTTCGACACCATCCCGGTCTGCGTCGGTTACAAGATCGACGCCCAGGAAGTGCGCGAAATGCCCGCGCTCGTTTCGGAAATGGCGCGGGTCGAGCCCGTCTACGAATGCCTGACCGGTTGGAAGAGCAAGACCTTCGGCATCACTTCGTTCGACGATCTGCCGGCAAAAGCTAAAGACTACCTCGCGTTCCTCGAAAACCGTACGGGCATCGAAGTCGGCTCCGTTTCCACCGGCCCCGAGCGCAATCAGACCATCGTACGCCGCGGCTCAAAGCTCGAAAAGCTAATCGAAGCGTGAGCTGTGAGCTTTGAGCGGTGACATTAACCCCGCGCGGGTCTTGTCGCTCAGGTCTCAAAGCTGCTTTTGGAACCCCAAGCCGCCGACCGCTGCGCCCAGTGTCCTGGAATCGCCAGTGGGATGAAATGCCGGGCTGGTGGTAACAGTCACCTTCACCGTACCAGCCGGCGCCGGCGGCAAGTCCCAGGTCAGTGTTTGCCAGCCGGGCCGTGACAAACGTCGCGGCTCCAGCTCGCGGCCATCCAGCGTGACCGCAATCGTGACCGTCTTCAGCGTATGAATCTGCGCATCGCCTATCATCACCCGCAGCTCGAAACGGTTGGCGCCGGCCGGCCGGCCGAACTGCGCTACCGCGACCGGCTCGGTCCAGTGAAAGTCGCTCTCCAACCCGTACCAGCCCGCCAGCAGTTGGTCCAATGGCTCAGACCCGTCCATGCGAATGTACGCCGCCGTGACTTCCGGCCCGGCCCCTCGAATATACAGGTTGTGGGTGCCGTTGTTCCAATTCAGCGTGATCGCGCCAGGAGCATGCCGCAGTTTGCCGGCATGCGGGTCGTCGGCGTGGGCGACCGGGATGTTGTTGTCGCGGAAAACGTAGTGGACCGCGCCCACTTCGCCCCATGCCGCGAACCCGGGAATCTCGCCGCCGTAGACCACGGCGCCGGGCTTCTGCGCGGTGCGTGCATAGCGGCCCAACGTCGTCACCCACTGGCGAACTTCGTTATCCAATGCCAGCGTCGCACGCCGGTCCTCGCGGAGCAGCCGGATATCATGAATGCCCCAGAGCAGGAAGAAGGCCGCCAGCGCTACCCAATGGGTTCGTTCGGCGAGTACCGAAAAGACCGCCGCTAGGCCTATAAACGGAACATAACAATAGGCGGAATACATTCGCCCCGGTAAGAACAGCAGCGGAAAAAACAGCGCCAGCATCGCCGCCATGCCCAACCACGCGCGCCGGTTCCGCAGGAACACCGGCGCGATCAGCACCGCAAAGCCGAGATACGGAATCAGGAACACGCGGCAAGCGTAAAAGAAGCTCGTCTGTGCCAGTGCCGCGGGCGTGAACCGAAATGTATAGTCATTGTCCTGGTTGGGATTCAGCAGCAGCCCCTGCAGCCCGAAGGACAAGGACGCCAGGAAGAACGGCGCCAGCGTCAGGCATCGCCGCTTCCAACTCCCGCTCCCGAACCAAAGCTCCACCGCGGCCAGCACCAGGGGCAGCATCACCGCGACTTCCTTTGCTTTATACGCCAACCAGAAGCAAACGAATGCCGACACGTACCGGCGGCCGCGATAAGAGAAGATAGCCAGCAGGCAAAACGTTCCGCAGAGAACGTCGAACACGTACATGGGTTTCCACATCGCGTCGAACAGCGCCATATGGAGCCCATAAAAGAGGCACGCTGCACCAGAAGCGAGCACCGGCGCACCTAGCCGCCGCAGCACCAGCCACAGCAACCACACATTCAACAGATGAATGGCCTGAAGCGCCGCGACCCACCTCGGAAAGTCCAGATGGAAAAGCTTCTCGCACAGGTAGAAATAAAAGTGGCCGACCGGCCGGAAATTATTCGGCTCGAAACGCGGACTCACCACGCTCAGGCCATAATGCGCGAGGGGGAGATTGGGCGTCCACGCCAGGTTATCGAGTTCGTCGGCCTGGAAATAACCCCGGTAAGCGCCGCGGTTCAACAGCAGGAACAACGCGACGAAACTAACAAATAGAACGAGCCCTGTGCGCCGGGACATACGCTTGGAACATTGTAGCGGTCGGCGGTGTCGGTATATCGTAAGAACACCATGCTGACCGTGGAGTTGCTCCGCAGCATCCTGCAGGATGCCCGCTATGCCTTACGCGGCCTTCGCCGGAATCCGTCGTTCGCCGCAACCGCAATCCTCATCATTGCCGTAGGCATGGGTGCCACCACCGCCATGTTCAGCGTGGTCGACCGGCTGCTTTTCCGCAGCCTGCCCTATCCCGATGCCGGCAGGCTCGCCGCCATAGGCATCGAGCACCCGCTGTTCGACGCCGAGTTCCTCGTCGCCAACGACTATCTCTACCTGCGCGACATGCTAAAGCCCAGCGAAACGCCATTCGCCGCCGTCACCTCTTGGACCGGCGTCGCCGACTGTGACCTCACCGAGAACAATCCCCAGCGACTTTCCTGCGCTCAGGTCGAAGCAAGTTTCCTTCCCACTTTCGGCATCCGGCCGGTGGCAGGCCGCAACTTCACCCGCGAAGAGGACAGGCAATTCGCTCCCACTGTCATACTCATCTCCTACACGCTCTGGCAATCTCGCTTCGGCGGCGATCCGCAGGCCGTAGGAAAAAGTCTTTCCGTGGATGGGGCGCAAGCCAAGATCGTCGGCGTGCTGCCGCGCGACTTCGAATTGCCCACACTCGAGCGCGCCGACCTCGTGGTGCCGCAGGCGCTGCACATGCTCACCTATAAACCGGACGATACTGGCCGCCCGCTGCGCGTCTTCGGACGGCTTAAGCCGGACATCACGATCGAACAGGCGCGCGCGATGCTGCAGCCCTATTTCCGCTTCGCCACGGACTGGATGACGCCTGCCATGCGCAAGCAGGCGAAAATGATGCTGCACTCGTTGCGCGACTTCCAAATCCACGACGTCCGCCTCGCGTCGTGGGTGCTGTTCGGAACCACTCTCGCCATCCTGCTGATCGTTTGCGCCAACGTGGCGAATCTGCTAGTGGCCCGTTACGGCGCCCGGCGGCGGGAGTTCGCGATGCGCCTCGCGCTCGGCGCGGGACGCGCCCGGCTGGTCCGCCAGACGCTCACGGAGAGTTTGTTGCTCGGCATCTGTGGCGCCGCAGGCGGGTGCGCATTGGCGTGGGCCATGCTGCACGCTCTGCGCGCGTTGGCCCCCAGCAGCATTCCGCGCATCACTCAGGCGACGCTCGATTCGCGCGTGCTGCTCTTCACGCTTGCCGCCACGTTCGTTTGCGGCTGCGGGCTCGCTCTGGCGCCGGCGTTCTCCAGCCTGGATGCGGAAGCCCTTGCGGGTTGGCGCACCACCGCCTCGCGCCACGGCATCCGCCGCGCGTTGGCTACGGCCCAGGTCGCGGTATCGCTCGTGCTGCTCTCCGACGCCGGCCTGCTGATCATGAGCCTCTGGCGCATCACGCGCATCGCGCCCGGCGTCGATACCGACCAGGTCGTGACCGCCGAAATCACCGTCGGCCCGCCGCGCTACTCGAACCCCGCGCTCCGCCAACGCTTCTTCGCCAACCTCACCGAACGGCTCCGCGCCAACCCTCTCGTCACCGCGGTCGCCCTCAGCGATACCGTTCCGCCTTCCGGCTTCATGCACAACCATCCGTTCACCGGCCTCCACATACCAGGCCGGCCGCCCGCCGAGCCAGGAACGGGCGGAGTGGTCTGGCGCCGGACGGTATCTCCCGACTACTTCCGCGCGGTGGGCATCCCCATTTCGAGGGGACGCGGATTTCGCAACGACGATCTCGCCTCCGGCGAAAACATGATGGTGATCAGCGCCACTCTCGCACGGCGTCTCTTCGGCGCCGAAGATCCCATCGGCCGGCTCATCCAGCCGCCTCTTCGAGGCGGGCCTTGGCACACTGTGATCGGCGTGGCGGCCGATGCCGATAACACCGGCACGCCCGGAAAATCGGAACCCGAATACTATCTGCTGCGGAAGCCGCTAGCCGCACCCCCCGACACCGCCACTGGGCAGCCGCGCGGCAACGATGCCTTGCTGGGCGGTGATGCCAGCCTCATCGCCCGGGCACTGCATGTGTACGATGGCGACGGGTTCGTCATTGTGCGCAGCGCCGCGCGCTTCGATGCCGTCGCCCGCTGGATTCGCACCGAAGCCGGCGCGCTCGATACCACGGTTCCGGTCACCATCGCCAGCATGCGGCAGCGCATCCGCGCCGTTTCCGCCCGCCCGCGCTTCAACGCGTTCCTCCTTACCCTGTTCGCGGCCATCGGTGTTCTGCTCGCGGCCTTCGGCCTCTACGGGTTGATCGGCTTCCTGGTAGTCGAGCGCACGCGCGAGATCGGCATCCGCATGGCGCTCGGAGCCACGCCGCCGAAGATCGCCCGCCTTGTCCTGGGAGATGGCCTGCGCTGGACGGCTGCTGGCGTCCTGCTCGGCCTCGCCGGAGCCGCGCTCACCGCCCGCTCCCTTGCCGGCATCGTATTCGGCGTTAGCGCGGAGAACCCCGCGATCTTCGCCGCTGCCGCCGCTATCCTGGCCGCAACGGCCATCGCCGCTATGCTCGCCCCCGCCCTACGCGCCGCCCGCATCGATCCGGTGGACGCGCTCCGGCGGGAATAAAAAACAGGCTCCCGCAAAGCCGCAAAGACTTCTTGATCCTGTTTGCTTCTTTGCGTCTCTGCGTCTTGGCGAGAGCTCTTGGTTTTCCTTCGCCACCAGTTACACTAAATCGGTGCGGCTGATCTCGGGACCAGCGGGTTCGGGCAAGACTACGCTGGTGCTGAACCAGTTGCGGGACGCGGTGCGCGCGGGCCGTTCCGACGTGCGGCTGCTGGTGCCGACGGCCACCATGGCGCAGCACCTGCAAAACCAAATGGCGCGCCAAGGCGTGCTGCTGCGCCCCAGCCTCATCCAGACGCTCTCCGCATTCGTGCGGGGTTGGGGCGGCGAGGCCGAACAGGCGCCTCCCGCCGTGCTCTACCTCATCGTAGAAGATGCCGTCCGCCGAGCCGCGCGGCCTGAGTTCGCGGCGGTCGCCGAAACACCGGGCTTCTGCGCTTCGCTGGCCCGCACGATCGAAGAGTTCGCCTCCGCAGGATGCCGCGCCACCCGCTTACGGGCTTCTCTGCCCGAGGCGCCTCTGGCAGCGGCCTTCGTCGCGGTCTATCAGGAGGTCGAGAGACAATTGGACCGGCGCGGCCTCGCCCTGCGCGCCTGGCTCCTGGAACGCGCCGCCGAGCACATCGCCGCCAAGGGCGCCGGCGGTGTATCCACCATCTGGCTCGATGGTTTTCATGCCCTGCCCGATCCGGAATTGCGTATCATCGAAGCGCTCAGCCGTTACGCGGAGATGACTCTCACCGCCGGCGAAAGCGACATCAGCGACGACCTGCGGCGGCGGCTTGCAGCCATAGGATTCCGCGAGGAATCCGTTCCGCGCTCGCGCCCTGCGCCGGCCGGCGCCCTGGTGAAAGCGGCCAACCTGGAGCGCGAAGCCGAAGAGATCGCGCGCCGCATCCTGGAGCAAGCCGAGGCCGGCCGGCCCTTCCGCGAAATGGGCGTCGTGGTGCGCGCCGCTGACGTTTACGTTCCGCTGCTGCGCACCACGCTAGAGCGCTTCGGCATTCCCGCGCATTTCTATTTCGACGAACCCCTGGAGCGGCACCCGGTGGCGCGGTTCCTGGCGGGCGCGGTGGATGCCATGCTACGCGGTTGGGACCACGCGGAGACCCTCGCCGTCCTGCGGCTCAAGCCGCGATTCGCCAACGCCGATTCCATGGACCGCCTCGATTTCAAGGTGCGCGAGCAGCTGCCGGGAAACGGCCTTGGAGCCCTGAAGGAACTGGCGTTGGAATGCCATGCCGAGAAGATCGTGCCGCCGCTCGATCGGCTGGCAGCGCTCGAAGAGTGGAGGGCGTTTTCGCTCATACCCAAAGACTGGGCTGCGCGATTGGGCGAACTGCGACTGCTCTTCCGCCCGGATGCCAGGCTGCCCGCATCGCACGAGCTGGCGCTGCAGTGGCGCAGCGAGGCGAAAGCGCTCGACCTGTTCGACGAAGCGCTCACAGAAGCTGCCGAGACCATGGAGGACGCCGCACGCGCGATTCTGCTGGAGCCCTACTGGCGCACCGTGAAGCAGGTGCTTCGGCTGAAGGTGCTGCGCCTGCCGGATCATCGGCGCAACGTCGTGCACGTACTCAGCGCGCCCGAAGCGCGCCAATGGGTGCTGCCGGTGGTGTTCGTCTGCGGGCTCGTGGAGAAGCAGTTTCCGAAGTTTCATCAGCCCGACCCGTTCTTTCCCGATGCGGCGCGCTGCCGCCTGAACGCCGCCGGCATACGCGTCCGCACCATAGAGGAGTTCGAGCGCGAGGAACGCGCGCTCTTCGACGCGGCAGTAAGCCGCGCCACGCTGCTCTCGGTGCTTTCCTACCCGGAATTCGACGGGCGCGGAGAGCGCAATCTGCGGTCGTTGTACCTGGAGAACTATTTTGTGGGCGAGGAGGTGGCGAGGAGGGTACGGCCGGCGGCGGAAGCACGACCGCTCCCTACGGTGGCGGCTCCGATTGGCTCATCCGAGCTATTGGAGGTGCTGCGCGCCAAGACGGCGACGGTCAGTGCCACGGCGCTCGAATCGTATCTGCAGTGTCCGTTTCAGTTTTTCGGGCGGCAGACGCTGCGGTTGAAGACCAGGCCGCCCCGGCCGGAGAAGCGGCTCGACTTTCTCACGCAGGGCGTGCTGGTTCACGACGTGCTCAAGTGCTGGTACGCCGACCGGGGCGACATCGCCGCGCTGTTCGCACGCCTTTTCGCAGACGCCGCCGAACTGAAGCGCATCCCGCAGAACTACCACACCGAACGGCTGCGTAACTCTATGCTGGACGACTTGAAAGCCTTCGCGGCCGACGAGCAGTGGCAGCACGGCGGATGGCGGTCGCGCATGGAAGAGCAGTTCACATTTTCATTGGCCGAAGGCTTGGTAGTCACCGGCAAGATCGACCGGCTGGACCAGGCGGAGGACGGCCGCGCTTACGTCTTCGATTACAAGTACAGCAACGCGCAGAACACAAGGAACCGCCGCAAGAACGAGCTGCTGTTGCAAGCGCCCATCTACCTGATGGCCGCGGAGAAGAGCTTTGGCGTGAACCCGACCGGTATGTTCTTCATAGGCCTGAAAGCCGGCGTGGTATACGAGGGCTGGAGCGGGGACGGGCTGCTGGAAGCTGAACCCCTGCCGGAAGGTTGGCTCGAAGCCGCGCGCGAGAGAACGCTGCGCGCGGTGGCGGAGATCCGCGGCGGGCGCGTAGAGCCGTCACCGGCTGAACCGGAGAAGTGCCGCTTCTGTGATTACCGCGACGTGTGCCGCGTGTCCGCGCGGCAGGCCGAAGAGGTGGCGGAGGACGCATGAGCACGGCCCCCCAATTCACCGACGATCAACTCGCGGCCATCGCCACCAATGGCCCGCGCCGCGATACCTGCATCGTGGCCGGACCGGGGTCGGGCAAGACCACTGTGCTGGTGGAGCACTTCAAAAGGCTGGTGGAAGCCGGAACCGATCCACTCCGCATCCTCGCCATTACCTTCACCGAGAAGGCCGCCGGCAACATGCGCGCGAAACTGGCCGAGACGTTCCACGACGCGCCGGGGGTCCGCGCAAAGCTGGAGCGCGCCTGGGTCTCGACGGTCCACGGGTTCTGCGGCCGCCTGCTGCGCGAAAATGCCGTGTTCGCCGGTGTGGACCCGGAATTCACGGTCGCCGACGCACGCCAGGCGTGGCGCATGCAAGAGGAGACCATCGCCGCCACCATGGAGGAGCTGTTCGCCGAACGGCCGGAGACGGTGCGCGCCCTCATTCGCGGCCTTTCCTCTCCGGAATTCGAAGAGTCGGTGCTTTCGGCGTACGACGCCATGCGCGGCGCCGGCATGTGCGTCGACGACCTGGAGCGCTTCCCCGCTCCGCCGGGCACCACCGTGGAAGAATTTGCGGATTCGCTCGACGAGCTTGCCAGAGATCCACTCAGCAATTGGGACTATCAGCGGCGCCACTACGTGAAGGAGATTCTGCAAGCCGGGGCACAAATCGTGTGCGCGCAAGGACCTTTGGAGACGCTGCGGGCCCTGGAGGATTTCCAGCCTCAGCTCACGAAGTGCAAGCGAGGCACGGCGGCCTACAACCTGATCAAGCGGCTGCGCGACGATCTAAAAAAGGATCTGACCTTCTCGCTGATCACGGAGCATTACCAGGCCGAAAGAAGACTGCTGATCGAGATTCTGCGCCGCTTCGACACGCTCTACCGGACACGCAAGCGGCAGGCGGGCGCGCTGGACTTCGCCGACCTGGAAGAGTTCGCCGTCCGCCTCTTAGAGCATCAGCCCGAAACGCGGGAGCGCCTGCGGCAGCAGTTCGACCAGATCCTGATGGACGAATTTCAGGACACCAACGGCCAGCAGAACAAACTGCTGGCGCTGGTACGTGCGGCCGACCGGTTTTACGCAGTCGGCGACATCAACCAATCGATCTATGGATTCCGCCATGCTGAGCCCGAAGGCTTCACCGATTTCCGCAAAGGCGTCGAGGAGCGCGGCGCGCGACTGGTGGAACTGGTGGCGAACTTCCGGAGCCGGCCGGAGATTCTTCGCGCCGTCGAGACCATCGTGCAGGGCGCGGAGGGCGTGGAAGAGCGCCGCCTGATTCCCGGCAAGGCCTTCGCGGAGCCGCAGGATCCGCCGGTGGAAGCCATCGCAGTCGCCGGCCCGGACGCCGCGGCGGCGTTGCTGACGGAAGCCCAATGGGTGGCGCGCCGCATCGCGGAGCTGGCCGAGGATGGAGCGGAGTTCAAAGACGTCGCCGTCCTGGTGCGCAACACCGAAGTAATCGGCAGCTTCACCGCTGCATTCGACGAGGCACGCATTCCCTACACGGTGAATTGCGGGCGCGGGTTCTATGAGGCGCGCGAGACGGTGGACCTGACGCACTTGCTGCGCGCAATCGGCAATCCGCGCGATGAAATCAGCCTGGCGGCAGTCCTGCGCTCGCCGCTGGTAGGTGTTTCCGACGAAGCCATCCTGCGCCTCAAGCTGCGCGAGCCTAACCTCGGCCAAGCTTTGGCGCGGCTGCCGGATGGGGCGCAGGGATTCTCGCCCGACGATGCGGCGAAACTTGCGCGCTTCCGCGACCGGCTGCGCGAGTGGAGAATGCGGCGGGAGTATGTGCCGTTCGACCGGCTGCTGTCGGCGGCTCTCGACGACCGCGGCTACCAGGCCGAGTCGCCCGCGAACGTCGATAAGTTCCTGGCCGAGGCGCGGGCGGCGGCGGAGCGCATGTCGCTCGACCAGTTTGTCGAAGAACTGGAATTGGTGCGGGAGCTGGATCCGCGCGAACAGGATCCGCCGCCGGACGATTCCACCAATGCCGTAAAGATCATGACCGTGCACTCGGCCAAGGGGTTGGAATTCCCGATTGTGTTCGTGGCGGCGCTGCAGAAAGGCATCGAGAGCGATCCGCCCGTGGTGGCCTTCTCGCGGCACTTCGGTCTGGGAGCGCGCTGGCGGAACCCCGCGTCGAAACAGGAAGGGCGGGCACAGGAGAAGGACGACCGCTACGAAAGGGCCATCCGCGACGAGTTGAAGGTCCGGGAGAAAGAAGAGGCCAACCGGCTGCTTTATGTGGCGATGACGCGCGCGGAGCAGCGGTTGATCCTGACCTATTCCGGCACGGGCAAGAAACTTTCGAATTGGGCGGAGCGCGTGGCGAGCAGCCTGCAACTGGACCTCAGTCAGCCGTGCGGCGAGACGGTGAACCACGTGTCGCCGTATGGCGAGGTGTGGCCGCTGCGGGTGCGGGTGGCGGATGGAGCGCCGGAATTAAAGGTAGTGGAACTCCGCTCACTAGCGTTCGCGGCTCCGATAGAATCTCGCGCGCGACCGGAGGTCGTCGAACAGCAGGACGGGAATGCGACTGTCACGGCGCTGGCAGAGTTTTCCAGATGCCCGCGGCGCTACTTCCTGGGGTACTACCTCGGATTCGCGGGGCGGCGCGCCAAGCGGCGGCGCGAAGAAGACGAAAACGCCGATGCGCCGCTGCCCGCCGATGAGTTCGGCACGCAGGTGCATGAGCTGCTCGCCGGCGTGGCTGCCGCGGCGGATGCCGATCCTGAAGCGCAACGCCTGGCGGACGTTTTCCGCAGTGGCCCTCTAGGGCGCCGACTTAAGAATGCTTCGCGTGTGGAGCGCGAGTTCGACTTTTTGTTGGCGTTGGATGGACTGGTCATCCGCGGCCAGGTGGATTTGTGGTTCGAAGAAAACGGCCGGAGCGAGATTGTGGATTACAAAACCGATGCCGTCACAGCATCCGAGGCGCCGCATCGCGCCCAGGAGTACGCGCTGCAGCTCCGCATCTACGCTATGGCGATCGAACGGCTGACCGGCCGTCCACCTTATCGCGCCTGGCTGCATTTTCTGCGACCCAACACGGTGGTGGAAGTGGACCTGACACCATCGCTCCTCGATGCCCCCGAGCAGGTGGTCGCCGAATTCGGGGACGCGCAGAGCCGCATGGAGTTTCCGCTGCGCGAAGGCGAGCACTGCCAGCGCTGCAGGTATTTCAAAGGCCTCTGCCCGGCGGGAACGGTGGACCGCAATACCGGACTAAGCCTGACGTGAACGTGACGTATCGATAGATTTCGCGATCAAGTCCTGCAACACTTTCGGGTCTACATCGGCTAGTTTCTTGATGTAGAGGCAGCCTTTGCCGGTGGTATGTTTGCCCAGCCTGCCGAGCAGCTCGGCCGCATCGGGGGCGCCGGTGAGGTTGTACAAAGCGAAGGCATTCTTGCGCGGCGAAAAGCCGATGAGCGGTGCGTCGCCTTCGCGTCCACTGTCGTATTTGTAATGGTAGCTGCCGAAGCCCACAATCGATGGGCCCCACATCTTCGGCTTTTCACCGGCAGCGCTTTGCATCCACTTGACCAGCGTCTTTGCATCGGCACGTGCCGTGTCATCGGTCAGAGCGTCGATGAATGCAGCAACGCTGGTTTCGGTGGGCTTGGTCTTGTTCTCCGGCATGGCGCCTCCCTTCGGTCTTCAGGAAAGGCTACCACGATTTGCTGGGGGGTCGGCTGGAAGCCTGCGGTCGAGGTTCCCGCAGTAAGGCAGGTCGGCAACCAATGGGCCGGCTGGCAGCTTTCCCGCACGGCGAGATTGGCAATCGCCGCGCAGGATACCATCCTGCCTCACAGTTCAATTACTCCAGCGACGTCGCGGCGCAAGCCAAGGCTCGAGGGCGCCAGGAGTATCGAGAATCTCCCGTTCGAGATCGCGGACCTGGCTCTCGATGATGACGCTTTCGATCGATTCGGCGAGAGATGGATCTCCGATTTCGACGCGCTTCTGCTCGATGAGATCCAAGATCTCCTCGTAGAGTTCCAGACGATATCCCGTATGGCTCATATCTCGCCCTCCAAATGTGTCAGACGCATGCCCGGCAGAAAAGTTCCCGTCGAAGCCCGATCCTCTCCACCTGGCCGCTGGTTTATATTCCAGCCATCCGGTAGTGAAATCAGGTGGGATTCCGTATCAGCGGTGACTATCTGGTTCTGTAATAGATGCTGCCAGCCGACTTTCGTCGCTATTTTTTCATCGGCCGGTGAGGGTGGTTCATGCTGGCCTGCGGCTGGATGAGCTGCTGGAACTGGTCTTCGGGTACGCTCAGAGTTACGGTCACCGTCGTGCCGTTGGCGGTCGCGGTGAGAGATTGCAGGGCGGCTACCGCCTGAGGATTCTTCGCGGCATTCAGTTGGGCCATATTGGCGAGGAACTGGGCAACGCCGGCCAATGCGGTGGCATTCTGTGCGGTATCGGTCTGGGCCTGGACCGTGATGTTCACCGTGCCGGTGAACTTCACACCGCCGCTGGCGGATTGCACGCTGCCCAAGGAATTCTGCAGGTTGCCCATCGGGAGCGGAGCGTTATTCGAGGCCAACATCGCCAGATTCGTGAGCGGCACGGTGGAGAGGCCCCAAGCATCCTCGGAACTGCTCAACGCATTCACCTGTTTCACCACATCCGAAGGCAGCGCGGGGGAACTGTTGGCGGGGGAGCTGTTGGCGCGGGCAATCGCCGCTTTCACATCGGCGAGATCGCCCGCGACCACAAGCGAGCTACTCAGGAAGGCGACACCGTGGGTCTGGCCGGGATCCTCCAGGATGACGGTCGTACCGACGTTTTCCTGAACCCCGCCCTTGGTGGTAGCCAGGTTCACGATCGTCCCCACATTGAAGTTGCCGGTGGCCGCGGCGAGCCCGGTGTGGCTTCCGGCAGCGCCGTTGGAGGCGACCAATACCTCGGTCAGATCCTGCCGCGGGTCGAAGCCGGTGAGGGTGATCAACTCCTGCAGGCCCGGATCGTTCGCGGAGATCTGGGAGAGCACGTACTGTCCGAATGGAGAGCTTTTGGCTTGCGCCACGTTGACGCCGGCCAGCACTTTGGCATCGGGCATCATCAGGCTTAACAATTGCGAATCCACCGCGGGTAAGGAGGTGGCAAATGCGCTCAGGACGGTCGCAGTAGCGAAGATTCTTGCCTTCATAACTGTGAGGACGGGAGCCTCTATTCATTATTAACAACGGCGACGGGGGATGGGAGGCAGGGAACCTGGTGGGCCAACAGCTTACAGCCGACCGCAGACAGCCGCCGCATCACGGCGAAGCGTTTCAGCTGTGGGCTGTAACCTGTAGGCTGTTTGCGGTTAGCTGCCTTCAAAGCGCTCCACCGGCACCTGATCGACGATCTCGATACCGAAACCTTCGAGCGCCACAATTTTGCGGGGGTGGTTGGTAAGCAGGCGGATGGTGTGGAGGCCTAGATCGGAGAGGATCTGGGCGCCGATGCCGTGCTCGTGCTGGAGCTGCCGCTGGCCGTCTTCGCTGGCGTAGTGCATGAATTCGCGGCCGTGCGAGAGCATACGGGGCGTGGCGCCCTCGTCCTCCTGGACGCGGAAGCCGGGGCCGGTCTCATGCAGGTAGACGAGCACACCGCGCCCGCACTGCGAGATTATGCGGAGCGAGTTGCGGACCAGGCGGCCACAATCGCAGGTAGTGGACCCGAAAACATCGCCGTAGAGACAGCGGGAGTGCATACGCACCAGTACGCCCTCGTGGCCGGCGACATCGCCGCGGACGACAGCGAGGTGATACTCGGGGTTCAGATCGCTCGCGTAGGCAATGCTGCGGAATTCGCCGAACTCGGTTTCCAGGGTACCCTCGGCTACGCGGCGCACGAAGCGCTCGGTCTTCAGGCGGTGGCGGATGAGGTCGGCCACGGAGATCATCTTGAGGCCGTGATGGGTGCAGAACTCCTCGAGCTGCGGCACACGCGCCATGGTGCCGTCGGGATTCATGATTTCACAGATCACGCCGGCGGGCGTGAGACCGGCCATGCGGGCCAGGTCGACGGAAGCTTCGGTCTGGCCGGCACGTAGCAGCACGCCGCCGTCGCGCGCGCGCAGGGGGAAGATGTGGCCGGGTCGAGCGAGATCGCCGGGGCGGCATTCCGGGTCTAGGGCGGTCAGGATGGTGCGGGTACGGTCGGCGGCCGAGATGCCGGTGGTGACGCCGTGCCGAGCGTCGATGGACTCACAGAAAGCAGTGCCGAAGTTGGAGGTGTTGAGGGGGCTCATGAGCGGCAGCCGCAAGTAGTCGCAGCGATCGGCCGTCAGAGTAAGACAGATGAGCCCGCGGCCGTGGGTGGCCATGAAGTTGATGATCTCGGGCGTGATCTTCTCGGCGGCGACTGTGAGATCGCCTTCATTTTCCCGGTCCTCGTCGTCGACGACGATGAGGATCCGGCCGGCGCGAATCTCTTCCACGGCCTCGGGGACCGTTGCGAAGGGCATAGCTTCAGGATAACTCGGGGGCCTCTATTCACCGCGGGCGCGGCTCTCACCGCAGAGGCACAGAGAAAATCGGAGGAGGAGCGCAGAGAAACCGCAAATGAAAGACTGCTCCGCCTAACTCTCCGTTTTCTCCGCGACTCCGCGGTGAAGCGAATGCCTCTCTCTATTCTTCCCGCAACGCGCTCGATGGGTCGAGACCGGCGGCGCGGAGGGCGGGAACCCAGGAGGCCACGGCGGCGACCACGAGGAAAACCACGGCCATGGCGGCGAAGGTCAGCGGATCGGTGCGCGACACGCCGACCAGCAGGCTGGCAATGGCGCGTGTGAGCACCAACGCACCCGCGAGGCCGATGGCGATGCCAACAGCGCTAAGCCTGAGGCCCTGCCCCACTACCTGGCCGAAGATGTGGACGGGCGCGGCGCCCAGCGCCATCCGGACGCCGATCTCGGCGGTGCGCTGGCGGACCACGGTAGCGAGCACGCCGTAAAGCCCGACGGCAGCCAGCAGCCCGGCCACAGTGGCGAAGACGCCGATCAGCAGCAGATCGAAACGAGTGCCGGATTGCGCTTTTCCGACAAGCGTATCCATAGGCTGCATCTCGGTGATGAGCACTTTTGGACCGAGCTTGGCAATTTCGGCGCGCACCGCCGCGGAAACGCGCAACGGGTCGCCGGAAGCGCGGATGACCCAGTTATTCGCCGCGCCATGATTGAGGTAGCCATCGGTGAAATAGATCTGTTCGCGGCCTGGATCGGCCAGCGAGGTATGGCGCACGTGGGCCACCACGCCGAGCACTTCGAACCAAACCGGCTGTAGCGTGATCACGCGGGATAGGATGCGTTTACCGACGGCGGATTCCCGCGGGAATGCTTTGCTGGCCAGATTCTGGTCGATGACGACACCGAGACGCTTGGGGTCGTTATCGGCATTGGTGAACGTACGGCCGGCCAGCAGGGGCGTGCGCATGGCTTCGAAGTAGCCGGGCAGGACGGCTTCAAAGTCGGCGGCCTGGTAACGGCTGGGGTCGCTGAGGGCCGGCTCGAGTCCCCAGCGGATGGGTGAGAAACCGCCGGCGAGAGGTAGCGGAAAGGAAGCGGTGGCGGACTGCACGCCCGGGATCGACTCGAGGCGGTTCTGCACCTCGCGCTGAAAGGCGGCGCGCTGTTCCGGTTGGGCGCCGCGGTTGCCGAGAAGCTGGAATGTGAGCAGACCGTGCGGCTCGAACCCCGGATTGATCCGGATGAGCGCCAGGAAACTGCGGAACATGAGGCCGGAGCCAATTAAGAGAACGAAGCAGAGGGCGACTTCGGCGATCACTACGCCGCTGCGGAGCCACCCGGCGCTGCCGAGGCCGGCGGTGCGTCCGGCGGAGCGAAGCACCTGGGCGACATCGGGGCGGGAGGCGCGCCAGGCGGGAGCAAGTCCGAATACAACGGCAGCGAAGATGGCGGCGAGCACGGCGAATGCGACCACTATGGGATCGATGGCAATGGCATCGAGGCGCGGCAGGTCGGCGGGTGCGATGACGCGAAGCTGATGCAGACCCAGGGCCGCCAGTCCGAGGCCGCCGGCGGCGCCGGCGAAGGCCAGCAGCAAAGCCTCGGCGACAATCTGGCGCGCCACGCGCCACCAGCCTCCGCCGAGGGCGGTGCGGACCGCGAGCTCCCGCTCGCGCAGCGAAGCGCGCACCAGCATAAGGTTGGCTACGTTGGCGCAGGCGATGAGCAGCAGGAAGATCACGGCGCCGGAAAGCGCCATCAGCGCGGGCCTCACCGCTTCCACGACGTGCTGGTGCATAGGCTCCACGCGCAGCGCCATGCCGGCTGTGTTTTCGATGACGAACTGGCTGCGAATCTGCGCCGCGATGCGGTCGGCCGCGCTCTGCGCGCGTTCGATGGTGACGCCCCCCCGGAGGCGGCCGATCATGCGCCAGCTCACGTTGTTACGGGTCTGATTGTTGTAGACCAGGCGGCCGCAGAACCAGAGATCGGGCAGGCGCTCCACGTTGGTATCGGGCGAGAAGAGCAGCTCGAGGCCGGGAGAGAGAACGCCGGCAATATAGGTACGTCCGGGAGGCAGGCCCGGCATGTCGTGGCCGATGATCGAGGTATCGCCGCCTAGACGGTGTTGGAAGTAGTTATAGCTGACGATTACGGAAGCGGCGGGACCGGGCGGAGGCGGCGTTCCCGGCGTCTGATTGGCGGGCGGCGGCGGAGGCGCCTGGCCGTCGGATTCGTTGAAATCGCGGCCGAAGGCGACGCGCGCGCCGAGGAGGCGGAAAAAGTTCGGGGTGACGTTGGCGCCGCGGATCTGCTCGACGGTGCCGTCCTGTTTCGGCACGGTGCCCCGGAAGGTGAACACCCCGCCCAATTCTTCGAAGGTGCCGGAGGTGGCGTTGCGAATATCGATGAATTCGGCGTCGGAGACGGGGAAATCTTTGACGCTGCGCTTGCGCATGTCGGAGATGACGAAGGCCAGGCGGTCGGCATCCTTGTAAGGCAGGGCTCGCAGGAGCACGGCGTGGGCCACACTAAAAATTGTGGTGGCAGCGCCGATGCCGAGCGCGATAGTGAGGATGGCGGTCAGGGCGAAGGCGGGGCTTTTGCGCAGGCTGCGCAAGGCATGAACGAAGTCTCGAAACGACACAAAACCCTCCCGGGCCAGCCAACTCCGATTAGGTTCAGCATAGCGCAGGAAGACCGGAGACAGAAGTCAGAATCCTGAGGTCTTGGTACGTCGGATGGGGCAACCGCAAGGCTTCTCCATTTTGTCTTCTGACTCCTGACTTCTCCCTAAGTTAAGATGAAACCAGCGGGAATTCGGACTATTATGTCGCATCTGCTGCCAGTGCTGCCGTCCATGCGCGATCTCGATGTCACCGCGGTGATCGACATTCTGGTGGTGGCGTTTCTGGTTTACCAATGCCTCATGGTGGTGCGCGGCACCAGGGCCGGACATATTCTGGCCGGCATCCTGGTGATGGTCGCGCTGTACGCCGTGTCGTTGTGGGCGGGGCTGGGAGCGCTGCGGTCGGTGCTGGCACTGATTGTGCCGTACATCGGGCTGGCGGTCATCGTGCTATTCCAGTCCGAGATCCGGCGAACGCTGGCGCGCATCGGACGCAGACGGATGCTGGGCTTCGGCCGGGGCTTCCGCGTGCCGGAAGCGCTGAGCGAGATCTTGATGGCGGTGGAAGAGCTGGCGGCGAAGAAGATCGGGGCGCTCATCGTGCTGGAGCGCGATATAGGGCTGCGGACGTTTATCGAGAGCGGAGTGCGGCTGGATGCGCGGATTTCGCGCGACCTGCTGCTTTCGATCTTCCAGCCAGGGCTGCCGCTGCACGACGGCGCGGCCATCGCGCAGAAAGACCGGCTGGCGGCGGCGGCGTGCTTCCTTCCCCTGACCACCAATCCTACGCTTTCGCGCGCGCTGGGGACGCGGCACCGCGCCGCTATTGGCATCACGGAAGAAACGGATTGCCTTTCGCTGGTAGTGTCGGAAGAGACCGGGCGCGTTTCCATTGCGACCTACGGTGAGCTGAGCCCGGCGCTCTCGATTCCCGACGCCATGGAGCGCATCCATCTGCACTTCGGCGTACACCGGCCCGGGCCCATGCCGATCGATCAGTCTCCGGCGGATGTGCCAATGGCGGGCGAAGCAGCTCCGGTGATGCAGGACCCCGCGGCGGCATCCACGGAAAAGGTGAACCAGCCATGAAGCGGACCCTCAAGTGGATGCTGAGGCTGGTGACGCACAACTGGGCCTGGAAGCTGCTTTCGCTGGCGATCGCGACGGCCATTTGGATGCTCGTGGCAAGCGAGCCCGAGCTTTCCACCTTTGCCGCGGCGCGGATCGAATTCAAGAATCTGCCGGATAACCTGGAGCTGGCTTCCGAGCCCGATACGTCGATTCTGCTGGAACTGCGCGGGCCGTCAGGCGAGTTGGGCGGGCTGAGCGACGGCACGCGGCACCCCGCGGTGATTCTGGACATGCGAGGCATCACGCCAGGCCAGCACACCTTCGCCATAGGGCCCGCGAACGTGAATCTGCCGCGGAGCGTGAAGATCGTGCGCGCTACACCTTCGGAAGTGCGGTTCGACTTCGATCGGCCCATGGTGCGTTCGGTCCCGGTGACAGCGCGATTCGAAGGCGAAGGGCGCAATGGGTATCACGTGATCGCGGTGGGAGTCGACCCGCCGCAGGTCGAGATTATCGGGCCGCGGAAGCGCGTGGCGGCGGTGCAGTCCGTGGTGACCGACCCGATCCCGGTGGGGTCCGCCGCCGGCTTCGAAAGAGTAAAGGTGAACACTTACGTGCTGGATCCGTTTGTGCGAATCCGATCGACACCCCAAGTGACGGCAAGTTTCACCATGAGAAAATAGTTACTGGAGAACAATTTGGGAAAAGAGTTATTCGGCACGGATGGTATCCGGGGCGTAGCGGGAGGGTACCCGCTGGATGCCGCCACGGTTTACGCGTTCGGCGTGGCGCTGGGCGATGATACGCGGAAACTGGCAGACGATCCGCAGATCCTAATCGGGGCTGACACCCGCGAATCGAGCGGCTGGCTGGCGGAAACCGTCGCAGGAGGGCTCGAGAGTAAGGCCGTTCGGGTGCGGTATGCCGGTGTTATCACTACGCCGGGCGTGGCCTGGCTGACGCGCACCGGGCCGTTTGTCGCCGGGGTGATGATTTCGGCGTCGCACAATCCGTACCAGGACAACGGGCTGAAAGTATTCGGCCATTCGGGTTTCAAGCTGCCCGACGCGGACGAAGACGCGATCGAGCGGGAGATTTTCGCGCTGCTGAAAAGCGGCGTGAGCCCTCGGGTAGCGCCGCTCACGATCGACGAGGGGCTCGATCGGCAGTATCTGGACTACTTGGTTTCAACCGTGCAGACGCGGTTCGACGGAGTCAAGCTGGCGGTGGATTGCGGCAATGGCGCGTCCTTCAAGCTGGCGCCGGAACTGTTGCGGCGGCTGGGCGCAAAAGTCTCGACCATGTGCACGGATCCGGACGGGCGCAACATCAACCAGGGCTGCGGCGCGCTGCACCTTGAGGGACTGGCGAAGAAGGTTGTGGCGGAGAGCGCGGATTTTGGAGTGGCGTTCGACGGCGATGCGGATCGCGCGATCTTCGTTTCCTCCAGCGGCAAGATTGTCAATGGCGACGGTGTGCTGCTGGCGGCGGGCCGGGCCCTGAAAGAGGCGGGACGCCTGCCGGGAGACACGGTGGTCTCCACCGTGATGTCGAACCTCGGACTCGAAAAGGCGCTGGAGCGGGCGGGGATCAGGATGCTGCGCACGCAGGTGGGCGATAAGTACGTGCTGGAAGAGATGGAGCGAATTGGCGCGCGGCTGGGCGGTGAGCAATCCGGCCACGTCATTTTCCGCGACTTCGCGACTACCGGCGACGGCTTGTTGACGGCGCTGCGGGTATTCGAGCTGGCCGTGCGGGAGCGCCGCGGGCTGGACGAGCTGACGGCCGACCTCTCGGTGTATCCGCAAAAGCTGATCAATATAAAGGTCCGGGAAAAGCGGCCCTTCGACGGAATGCCGCAGGTGGCAAGCGAGATTCGCAACGTGGAGCGCGACCTGGACACGGCGGGCCGTGTGCTGGTGCGGTACTCCGGGACCGAACTGCTGGCGCGCGTCATGGTGGAGGCGCGGGACCAGGCGATGGTGGACAGCGGGGCGGGACGGATTGCCGACGCCATCCGCCGAGAAATCGGCATTTAGGGTATTTCCCGTACGTTAACTGACAAATCGGTTAATTGTCTGATCCAAAAGGTTCCCTAGGTTACGAGATCTTAATGGAGGCGAAACCTTTGGGGTTTCCTTCTCGTCGCAATAGGTGTAGGGTTTCCCTATAGGGCCTTTGGTCCTGACGACAGTTTCTTACGAGTGGTGCTGCGGGAATGTCAGGTCTGTCTCCCGCAGGCCAACCGGCGGGCGTCCATCCTCCGAGCGCCCGCCGGATTTGTTTGTAGCGTAGCTATTGGCTTTTCGCTAAAGCCGGTGTGGCCTGGACAAGGATGCCGGCGGTCTCTGGGTTGGCGATCCCTGGACGCCGTGTCTCGGTATTTCCGAAGATTTCCCGGTCGGCGGCACGGAAAAACTCGCGGTGCAACGCTTCGGTCGCTTCCGGCAACGCAGTTTCGGGAACGATGAAACTGATGCTCAAGCGGGATGAACCCTGCGCCACCATGCGGATTTGGCCTGCCTTCAGCGCCTGCTGCGCACGCGCCGCAACGGCATCGCCGGCAGTGATGCCATCGCCCACCAAAGACAAGGCCGCCATGCCTTCCTCGACTCGGACTTGAACTTTGGAGTCGACGCCGTGCAAGACTTCGGGAAGAGACGGACTCTCCGAGACGGCGAAGGAGACGCCGTTACCGCGGGACTGGACGAATCGTACGGTGATGCCATTGCGAGCCAACAGATCGTGTAGGCCGTCGGTGATAGCCGCCAGACCCGAAGCGTCGCGAGCATCGAGGTGCACGATTGTGATGCCGCCCAGGCAAGCAACCGATTTCACAGTTCCGGGTTTCCGGACGGCGCTGGCACTGATGATGGTTCCTTCGATCTCTGGATGGCGCGAGTTGCGGATCGCGATGGGGATTCCCTGGCGCACGGCAGGGGCGACGGTAGACTCGTAAAGCACCTTCGCTCCCAGCTGCGCCATCTCCTCGGCCTCTTCATAGCCAAGGGATCGCAGCACGTATCCGCCGCGCAGGATCCTCGGATCGCAGCTCAGCATGCCATCGACGTCGGTCCATATCTGAATTTCCTCCGCCGATATGCCGGCTCCGACCACCGACGCGGTGAGATCACTGCCCCCTCGGCCGAGCGTGGTAACCGCACCATCGGGCGCGGCACCGATGAATCCGCCCATCACCACTACGCTGTCCCGTGCTCGAATGGCGACGGTGCGGCGCAGGGCGGCATAGGTTTCCCAGAGCCGCGGTGCAGCATGGCCGAACTGGCTGTCTGTCTGGATGACGTCCGGAGCATGGACATGCGTGGCGGCGATACCGTTGTGACGAAGAGCAGCGGTCGCGATCTCACTGGAAAGGCGCTCGCCTAAGCTGAGTACCTGGTCTTTGCAGGCGGGCGTGGGCTTGCGACCCTCTTCGAGCTCGATGAGGATGCCGTGGACCTGGCGGAACAGAGGCTCGATTTTCGCCTGGACCAAGGCGCCGGCAGATGGGCCGAGCAGACGACGGGTTTCCTGAAGGTGGAACTGACGCAGGTCCTCTAAGCCGCGCCAAGCCGAATAAGAGGAGCCGCGGCAAGCATGCTGATATACATCCTGGAGCCGGTCCGTAGTCTTCCCCATGGCGGAGACGACCACGACCGGCCGGCGTTCGAGATGGTGGTGCACAATTCCGGCGACCCACTCAATGGCGCTGGCGGACGCGACGGAGGAACCACCGAATTTCATGACGATCATCTTTCTGACCCTCCTAATCCCACAGTAGGGCGGGAGAGATAAGGAAGTCGTAATACAAGGGTAAGGATTGCGTAAGGAAGTTATGAAAGGCTTCGGAAGCCTGATCGGCGTTCACCGGTGTTTGTGGACGGCAGATGATCGTTTTTCCGCAAGCGGTGTTGTTGCATCCTCAATCAGGGAATGACATTCTCTATTGAGGAGAAGTCCCTGTATGAACCGTCGCGACCTGCTGTCTTCTTTCGCGCTCAGCGCGATTCTCGGCGAAGCGCAAAGCACTCCGCAGACTCCGCCGTCGCTTTACATTCCCAACGCGCACCGTGTGGAAGATCGGGAGCTGCTGTTCGGCTTCATGGAGGAGTTCGCTTTCGTCGATGTCATCACGGCGGAGCCGCTGCACGTTACTCACATCCCCGTAATCTTCGACCACGCCGGCGGCCCGTTCGGCACGATTCGTGGACACATCGCACGGCACAACGAACAGGAGAAGGCATTTGATGGCAAGCAGGAAGCAGTGATCGTTTTTCGCGGCCCGCATGGCTATATTTCGCCCACCTGCTACCAGACCACGCCGGCCACCCCGACGTGGAATTTCGCGGTGGTGCATGCGACCGGCAAACTGCAGCCGATGACCGAGCCCGGACTGCGCGCGTTCCTCAGCCAGCTCATCCGCAAGTTCGAGAGTTACGAAGGCACGAAGTTCGATTTTGCTCAATTGCCCGACTCTTTTGTCAATTCCATGATCGCCAACATCGTGGGTTTCGAAATGAGCGTGGGACGTCTGGAGGGCAAGTTCAAGCTAGGCCAGGAACGCACCAACCGCGACCGGCAAGGGATCCTGCAGTACCTGGCAAGTGCTCGGCGCGAGCGCTCGCTGCATGACCTGACCAAGAGCTTCTACGAACAACGAAATGGCAAATCGGTAGGCTAATGAAGCGTCCCCGGTCACCCGCTCCCTTTGGTCGAGCAGCCAGCTGCGGCTCCGATACGCAGGTGCACGCTCGCGTGGGATCCTCCGCTGGACGTTGGCACAGAGGCCGCTAAGAAGCGTTAGCCGCTTTTTGGGCTTTTGTGAAGGCGGCAAGAGCATCCGCTTTGGTGCGCGCAGCGCCGGTGTCTAAGGAGACGGCGGCGATGGCGGCGCCTTCCAAGAAGGTAGCCGCGTGGCCGGCAGCAACGATGGCGGCAGCGGCATTGGCGATCACGATGTCGCGCTGCGGGCCGCGGGCGCCATCGAGAACGGCCTTGGCGATTTCCAGGTTGCGGGCCTTGCCGCCGCCTTTGAGATCTTGCGGCGCAGCCGTGGGGACCGCGAAATCGACAGGCTCCAGCGTGCGGCGCTGCACCTGGCCGTCGCGGATTTCGAAGGCGAGAGTGGGGCCGGTCGTGGTGATCTCGTCCAGGCCGTCGGAGCCGTGCACGACGAACCCATGCTGGAGGCCCAGCTTGGCGAGTGCGCCTGCGATCAGCTCGGCGGCTTCGGCGGAAGGCGCACCGGCTACCTGGGCATCCGCGCCCGCGGGATTGGTCAGCGGGCCGAGCAGGTTGAAGACGGTGCGCATCTTCAGCTCCTGGCGCACGGGCATGGCGTGGCGCATGGCGCTGTGGACGGCGGGCGCGAAAAAGAAGCCGATGCCGATTTCCTCAATGGCGCGGGCCGATGTGGCGGGCGGAATCGCGATCTCCACGCCCAGCGATTCCAACAGGTCGGCGCTGCCGCACGGTCCGGTGTAAGACCGGTTGCCGTGCTTAGCGACGCGCACTCCAGCGCCGGCGGAGACGAATGCGGCGATGGTGGAGATGTTAAATGTGCCGTCGCCCGAGCCCCCGGTGCCGCAGGTATCGAGCAAACGCTCGCCGGGAAGGTTGACGCGGACCGGTTCGGCCATCTGCCGCATGGCGCGGGCGAAGCCCACCAGCTCGTCGACGGTCGGCTCTTTCATCCGCATCGCCATGAGAAACGCGGCGATTTGCGGGGCGCTGGCCTGGCCGGTGAGGATAGCGTGCATGGCCGCTTCCGCGTCGGCGGAAGAGAGGTGTTGGCGGCTGGCTACGCGCTCCATGAAGGGAAGTAGAGACATGATATATTGAGCGTTTGGCTTTTCCGCCATACTAACACAAGCAACTTCCATGAAAATCCACGAGTATCAGGCAAAGGCCATTCTGGCCCAGTACAACGTCCCTGTGCCGCGCGGCGAAGTGGCATTCACCGCGGAGGAAGCCGAGGAGGCGGCCAAGAGAATCGGCGGTAGCGTGGTGGTGAAAGCGCAGATCCACGCGGGCGGACGCGGCAAGGGGGGCGGCGTGAAGGTGGCGAAGAACGCCGCGGAAGCCGGCGGGATCGCCCGCAAGATGATCGGTATGCAGCTCGTGACGCACCAGACGGGGCCGGAGGGGCGGCGCGTGGAGCGGCTGCTGGTGGAAGAGACGCTGCCGATCGAGCGCGAGCTTTACCTGGGCATCGTACTGGACCGCGTGCAGGGGCTGCCGGTGTTCATGGCGTCGGCGGCCGGCGGCATGGAGATCGAAGAAGTCGCGGCCAAGACACCGGAGGCGATTCTGAAGGAAACGTTCCTGCCGGGCGTGGGCGTGCAGGCTTTCCAGGCACGGAAGCTGGCATTCGGCATGGGCATCCCGCCGACGAGCGTGAACGCCGCGGTGGCGGCGATGACGGCGCTGGCAAGAGCATATACCGCGATGGATGCGTCGCTGGCGGAGATTAATCCGTTCATCCTGACCAAGGACAACCGGGTTTTTGCGCTGGACGCCAAGATCAACTTCGACGACAACGCACTCTACCGGCATAAGGAGCTGATGGACCTGCGCGACATCAACGAGGAAGATCCGCTGGAAGTCGAAGCGTCGCGCTTTGGACTGAACTACATCAAGCTGGACGGCACGGTGGGCTGTATGGTGAACGGCGCGGGCCTGGCGATGGCCACCATGGACATCATCAAATATGCCGGCGGCAGCCCGGCGAACTTCCTCGACGTGGGCGGCGGCGCGAGCGCTGAACAGGTGAAGAACGCGTTCCGCATCCTGCTTTCCGACAAGCACGTGAAGGCCGTGCTGATTAACATTTTCGGCGGCATCCTGCGATGCGACACCCTGGCCCATGGGGTGGTGGGCGCGGCACGGGACCTGAATATTCAGGTGCCGATCGTGGTGCGTATGGAAGGCACGAACGTGGAGTTGGGGCGGCAGATCCTGACGGATTCGGGGCTCAACTTCACGGTGGGCGCGGATATGCGCGATGCGGCGGAGAAAGTCGTCAAATTAGCAGCGTGAGGGCTGAAGCCGCGAATTTTAGCGCGGAGGCGGGAAGCAGAGAGCGCGAAGAACAATGAGCGTACTGGTTGACAAGAATACTCGGTTACTGGTTCAGGGATTCACGGGCAAGGAAGGGACGTTCCATGCCGAGCAGTCCATTAAATATGGCACTGACGTGGTGGGCGGGGTTGTGCCGGGCAAGGGCGGCACCAAGCATATGGACCTGCCGGTCTTCGACACCGTGGCACAGGCGGTGAAGGCCACTGGCGCCAACGCGTCGGTAATTTTCGTGCCGCCGCCGTTCGCAGCCGATGCCATTATGGAGGCGGCTGACGCGGGCGTGCCCTTGGTGGTGGCCATCACGGAAGGCATTCCAGCGCTCGATATGGTGCGCGCGTGGCGGTTCCTGCAGGGCAAGCAGACGCGGCTGATCGGGCCCAACTGCCCCGGAATTATTTCGCCGGGCCGGTGCAAAATCGGTATCATGCCGGGCCACATTCACAAGGAAGGCAACGTGGGCGTGGTTTCCCGCTCGGGCACCCTGACGTATGAAGCGGTGGGGCAGCTGACGAAGCTGGGGATCGGGCAATCGACGTGCATCGGAATTGGCGGCGATCCGATTATCGGTACGAACTTCGTCGATGCCCTGACGTTGTTCAACGCCGACCCGGAGACGCAGGCGATCGTGATGATCGGCGAGATCGGCGGGAACGCGGAAGAAACAGCCGCGGCCTACGTGAAGGCTAACGTGAAAAAGCCGGTAGTGGGATTCGTCGCGGGCCAGACGGCGCCTCCGGGACGCCGCATGGGACACGCGGGCGCGATTATCGCGGGCGGATCGGGCAAGGCGTCGGACAAGATTAAGGCGATGGAAGCG
>Ga0126381_100001316_pt1 | contig 26758 bp, 30 predicted proteins | sample PanSoiMetPlot_28_FD_96465 | JGI IMG/M metagenome (GOLD analysis project Ga0126381, IMG submission 96465) | Tropical forest soil microbial communities from Panama - MetaG Plot_28 | ecosystem: Environmental > Terrestrial > Soil > Tropical forest > Bulk soil | place: Panama | collected 2016-02-17
GAAAAGAATGGCGGGGACGACGGGACTCGAACCCGCGGCCTCTGCCGTGACAGGGCAGCGTTCTAACCAACTGAACTACGTCCCCAACCTTTGGAATCAGCGACTTACGCCAAGGTCACGAGTGCGCGTAGGTCACTGTGTCAGTTTTTGTGTCAGTTTGCACCCCTGCAACAGGTGCTTGGCGGCCAGCCTCGATCAGCTTCGACGCCAGCTCCAAATCGTCTTCGTTCACAATGTTATAACGACGGAACACGCTGGCTGTCTTATGCCCGCTGATCTTCATGGCTACCACGTCACTGACGCCCCGCCGGGTCATGTTGCGGATCGCGGCGCGCCTGAAGTCGTGAAGGTTCAACCCCCTATAGGCTTTGAACTCTTCCCCGTTCCTGCGCTTCGCCGGAATCCACTGACCCAGGCCGGACCTGACACACAAATCGTACCATTCCTTGCGCGGGTCAACAACCCGTTCGCCGGCCCCGCGCGTGAACACGAAGTCGTCTGGCTTCTTCCCAGTGCAGCACGCGGAGAGCAGCTCGAACACTTCCGGCGTCATTTTGATTTTGCGGGGCTCGCGGTTTTTCGTTTCGCCCTCGCGCAACTCGATCCAGCGGCCGAACAGGTCCACCTGGCCTACGCGCAGGTTCAGCAACTCGCCCTTTCTGAATCCGAAACTGTAGGCGCAGGCGATGAGCGCACGGAGCCACAACTCCTTCGCGTTCTCCGCCAGCACAGCGTACTGCTTGTCTGTTACGAAGCCCATGCGCGGCGGATTTTCGGGCAGGCGGATCGGAAACGCGGGCAGCGACGTGACCATGCGCGGCGTGACTTTCGTTCCGCGGATGAACGAGGCGCGTAGGGCAGCTATCTCTCGGTTGATGGTCGCGTTCTGCATTCCGTCTGTCCGGCGAGCTTCGATGTACTGCTCGATCTGCGCGGTGGAGACTTCTTCGACGCGCTTCTTGTCGAAGGTCGGCTTGAGGTGATTCCAGGCAATCGAAAGCCTGCCCGCGTCTTTGCCGCCGCGGTTGGAATACGCGCGGAGGTAGACTTCCCACAAGTCCCCAACAGTGAAGATGTTCTCCTTCACGCGAGGCTTGAAACCCTGGTAGACGCCCTCACGCACCTGGCGCTGGAAAATTTTGCGTTGCTCCGATGCGTACTGCACGCTCACGGGACCAAGGGACCTGCGCTCGATTCTTCCGTCTGCAAGGGCGAAAGAAACTACCAACGAATTGCCGCGGCGGCGCACTCCGCGCGGCAGTTTGTTTCTCGATCTCATCGAAGCACCTCCCAACTCTTGAGGACGCCCAGCTCTTCGGCCACGTCCGCCAGCTCGACGTATTGGACCATCGTTTCGTTTTTCAACACGCGGAAGTAGTCACGCGGAGCGCCGTAGCGCGCCTTGCAGACCTTGCCTCCCCCGCTCTTTGCCAGAGCGCGGTTAACTCTTGCAAGGAGCGCGCGCTCCGATACGGGCCGCTTCACCGGGCGCGTCTTTCGTTTTCTCTTCATAGTTCGGGCGCTCCGTCCCTCATGCACATCCGCACATCTGCATACTAGCACGTTTTCATGCGGAGGCAAGAAAACTGTTGACAGGGACTCGGGCAGGGAGAGAGAATCCACTCAGTTCCGGGAAGTGCTCTCAAGTGCCTCCCGGATACCAAGAACAAATGATCGCCCCATTCCAAAAACGAGGTTCGTTTCTTAGCGGCCGTCCTTCGACGCTGCTCCCGAAAACCGGCTAGAAAGCTGGCTATTTCGAGGAGCACCTAATGACGAAGGAAGTTTTGGCACCTCAGCCCTCAGCAGAACCCCTGGTTTATGAAATCAACGAGCTGGCCGCGCTGCTGCACGTTTCGCCGCGCACGATCGGCAATCTGCTTCGCCTCGGCCGGCTGGTCCGGCGAAAGATCGGGCGCCGCAGCTTGATACCGCGCTCGTCGGTCGAGGCGTTTTTAAAGCGAGATCATCCGGGACGCGAATCAATCAGGCCCAGTGAAGGTCACAGATCGCGGCGGTGAGCGGCCGACGGAAGCGGGGTACAATCTGCGGCCAGCGCGTTTCTTCTCTCCTATAGAGGAGGTGGCACATGGCTGAATCTAGTGGACTCAACGGTCAGTGGTTCGGCCACTATTCTGGCCCGTCGAACGGAACAATCATCGTGAACATTGACAAGTCAGAATCGGGATTTCGAGGAGTGGCATATCTAACCGATGAAGACAAGACGTATCCGGTTTCGGTCGTCGGCTTCGGTATTGCTGGCCGGAGCCTGGAGTTCAGTGTTCGCACCGATTGGATTGTCGCGTTCGACCGGGTTTCGGGACAGGTCATCCCGTTGGAGAGCATGGCGGAGAAATACCCAGACATAGCATTTCCGAAATACGCCGACGTGAAGGGTGCTTTAGCGAATGACGCTCTCAAGCTTTCTTGGACGACGGACATCAAGACGGCCCACACTTGTACGCTGCCGCGGTCGAAGGCAGATCAGCCGTCAGACCTCGCGGCATCAGTGCTGAGTTGGGAAGATTACAAAAACCGTGTTGCGCTGGAGCTAAATAAACGTTACCTCTTCCGTGGCCAGAACCAAACCTGGCGTCTGCGCACTTCGTTTCATCGGGCAGGAAGGGCCGATCTGCAAAGATTCATAAACGAGGACATAGTAGCCCTCCACAGGCAACTCAGTGCGACAACGGAACATATCTTCAACCTTCTTATCCCCGATGAAAACGGAGCTTTCTTCAATCTAGTCCAACATCACGGTTACCCCACGCCCCTACTGGATTGGACATACTCACCGTACGTAGGAGCGTTCTTTGCATATCGCGGGGTTACGAACGAGCAAGCCGAGAAAGCCGCTACCACAGACAAAGTCCGCATCCTCGTCTTCGACCAAGCGCAATGGAGGAAAGACTTCGAACAACTCCTCCAGGTGATTGTGCACACATTCCACGTATCCATCGCAGAGTTTATAGCGATCGAGAACGAGCGGATGATTCCCCAACAGGCCGCTTCGATGATCACCAACGTCGATGGCATCGAAACATACGTAAAGTCCAAAGAGACAGGCGATAAAAAATACCTTTGGGCCATCGACCTGCCCGTTAGCGACCGCAGACGCGTCATGAGCGAACTCAGCTACATGGGTATCACCGCCGGTTCGATGTTTCCCGGCCTGGATGGTGCGTGCGAGGAACTGAAGGAGAGGAACTTTGAAATCTAAGAGCTGCTTCCCGCCGGGAAGTAACACGAAAACTGACACATTCGGGGCAGGCAGCGTGTAAGCCGTTGAGCAAGCAGGGCGCTGAGACGAAGAACAGCGCCTTGGCAAAGCAGTGATTGAACCCCAAAAAAGTAGCCCCGGTCGGAGCCGGGGCGGAGTGGAAGCGTGAAGCAGATGATTGAAAAACAGAACACCACGACTTTCGAGGCGTGGTGGAATACGCAGCCGAAGTTTCGCAGCAAGGCGGAGCTGGCAAGGGCGGTCGGTACCAACCGCGTGTCCGTGCGGCACTGGATTTCGGGCGTCACGTTCCCGAGAGACGAGTATTGCGACAAGTTATTCGAGATTACGCAGCTCAACTGTTTCAGCCCTTCCGAGCGTGAAGCAGCCCGTGAAGAGCACGAGCGGATGATTCCCGCCGAGGTGAAGGCAGCCCGTAGCTCGACGTATCGGGCGAACGCGGAACTGTTTCGGAGGCGAGCGCTCGCCTCGTGGCGCAAAAGAAGAGAGAGACAGCGGCGACTCGTGACCCGAGCGGAGCTTGATGAATTACGCAGAGATCCCCGCAAGAGAAAGAACGTGTGTCGCAACTGTGGCGAGATTCTTCAGGATGTCGGCCCGCATCTCCGGCCTGCTCACAAGCTCACGGTCGCGGAGTACAAAGAGAAGTGGGGCTTCCTTCGCAGCCGGAACGCGACCCGCTCGGAGAGCACGCAGGAAAAGCAATCGGCTGCGATGAAGCGTATCCGACACCAGCCGCCGAAGTGGACAAGGAGCCTATTGCCGGCAGCGCAAGCAGCTTCTCTGCGGACCAATCGCCGGGGAACGGCCAGGCTGGAAGAGCGATTGAAAGCCCGCGGAAAAAGACTGGCGGCGCGGCCGCAGCACTGGAAGCGCCTGCGCGAAGGTGACGTGGTGACCGACGCTCGCATCGCGCAGATGCGCCTTGCCAGCAAGAGCGTGCCGGAAATTGGCGTGGCGGTCGGGCTGTCGCTAGCGGCCACGTTCAACCGGCTGCGCCGCATGGGATTCCCGCCGCGCGCGCGCGTGTTCCTTCACGGCGAACCCGTGGGGTGGAGACAGTTTCACGCTCTCTGCTCTGACTTCGGTCTGGCGGAGGGCGAGGCCGCGAGGCGGCTGCGCATGACGGTGGGCTGGCTCGGACGCGAGCCCAAGCCGAAGAGGAAGGGTGAATCTCTCTCACCAGCCCTCGCGAAGAAGGTGGTCAGGCTGAGAGCCGAGCTGCTCGCTGATTACAGGCATAAACCGGCGACCAGAGATCGCGGCGGGCGGCCAAAGCAACTAGCGCCCACAGAACGGGCGGAGCTGCCGGCCAAGTACGATGCCCTGCGTGCGGACCTCAAGGCGTTTCGTCGCTGGCTGCTGGAAAATCCAACGGCACCGCGAGGTGCTGCATGGACTTGGCTCTGCGAACGATTCCGCGCCGGAGCGATGCGCACGTTGCAGTTCTGGCCGCAGTTCTTCGCGTGGCTTCAAAAGGACTACCGCCTCGACACGTTCAGGAGAGCGGCATGGGTTCCCAGAGACGTGGCCATCCAATTTCTCGCCGGGGATTACGGTGCGAGCGAGAACGTCATCACCTACATCCTGGAACACCAGCAAGCGAATCCCCCCGAAAGCTGAAAGCGTAAGTCGCTCAAATCACGCCGGATACCAGAGGGTTTTTCGGAGTTCTCCGAGAACATGGGGGTTTTTCGGGTTTTCGACCCCGCATGATGGGGGCGCAGGCAGACACCGCCGCGTCAGAGGCGCGGCGGCCTGGTTTTCGGGGATGCTTGCCGATGCGGGTAGTGACGCTGCACACGCGCGCGCGCATCAGCGGGACGACCACGACGGAGCTTGAAATTGCCGGTTCTGCGGGGCAGGCGGCTTACGTGACAGTGCCTCCTAGCTGCTGGATGTAAAGAGACAATGCGGGCGCGACACGATTCTCGGATCGCGAGCGTTTGAGAGCGCATCGTTAAACTGCGACCGACCGCGAAAGCGGCCCCTCAATTCGAGGACACGCAACTCTCAAGAAGAGTGCTCGAAGCGACGCTGACCGACCGGGCGTCAAGCTTGGAAAACCCAAATGCGGTAGGGTTTTCTTCGCTCAGCCTCCCTCTCAAGCGTGAATTTAAAAACAACCCGAAAAGAACAAAGGTTTTTCGCGCGCGCTCAGGGGGGACCGGGGGGATGTGCTCCCCGGCTGGTCCGTGTCTTTGAGTCTCGAATGTTAGACGCTGGAGAGGTGGGGCAGCGTCAATGCCCTAATCAGTTGATGCAAACTGTTTTGCAGGTCAATCAGGGCAATGTGCGTGTTCTTGTGTCAGTCTACGCTGGGCCATAAAGGGCGAGACCGACGTAGTTATACACGAAATACGGTATATACTAGTGACGAGGGTGAGACTCGAAGGAGCTCTCAGGTGCAATCATGTCAATGGGTGTAAAAACTCTCCGTACAATCGTGCAAGAAGGGATCCGCGTACAAAGGGACAGTCCTGAGCCGGTGGAATACATTGATGCGGCGCACACCCTCTCAGATGCCATTGCGCGGCAAAACCACGTCATTTTTGGTAGGCGCGGATGCGGGAAAACGCTTTTGCTTCACGAGTCGGAGAGGCGCGTTCAAGGGGATATTAAGGTCGTTTATGTCAACTGCGAGGACTACAAACAACACTCTTTCCCGAACGTCCTCATCGAGATACTCGACCAGTTATTCGGGGAGCTGGAGAAGAATCTGGGCGGATGGTTTGGGCGACAGAGCCGCTCGCGCGAGCTCATCCAAGGCATTCGCGGTGAATTTGCGCGCTTAAAGCGCGGTCCGGACGAGCGCACCGCCAAAGTGCGCGAGGCTAACTCGTCTGAAACCTCGGATGAGGATTCCGTCAGTGCTGCTGCCCACGGTATTCACGTTGGCATTGCCGAACGAGCTGCGCAGAAGGCCGCAATCGAAAAAGAGTACCAGGAACAGGATAGCAAGATTCGCGACCTCAACCTATTGCTGCCTGAACTGAAATCAAGGATCAAGGAGTTTTTTTCGATATCGACCAAAGTAAGGGCGGTATTTCTTGCCCTCGATGATTTCTACCACCTTCAGCGAAACATTCAACCGCACATCGCGGATTACATCCACAGATTGTGCAAAGATGTTCCTATATATTTCAAAATTGCTACTCTTCGTCATGCTAGCGTCCTGTTCGCAGACAGGGGCAAGCAGCCCATCGGTGTGCAGGAAAGGCACGACTTTCAGCCGATCAACGTCGATTTCACACTCGAGAATTTTCGTCGAACTGCTGAACAACTTCGACAGATCCTGTACGCCTACGGGCAGAAGGCTGGGATGTCTCGCGAAGAGATAGATGAACTGTTCATGGGCGAGGGTTTCGACCGTCTAGTTTTGGCGGCGGGAGGTGTTCCCAGGGACTTCTTATCGCTACTGTTAGAAGCGTTGTCCACCAAGGATGCAGGTGAGGAAAGAGTAGGGAAGGACGACGTCCGACAATTGAGCCTCCACGTGTTTCAGCGAAGAATACAAGAGCTGAAGGTTGACGCTGAGCAGCAAGACCAGGACATGCTCCTCAGAGGCATCAACGCCATCACAAGATTTTGTCTTGAAAAGAAGGAGAACGTTTTTTTGGTGCCTGACCAAGTACTTCAGGAACAAAACGGACTCAGGGAACTGTTAAATCGCCTTTTGGACTATCGAATCATCCATTCAGTTGGGACTGCAGTCACACATAAGAGCTATCCGGGGACATTCACAGCGTTTGCTTTAGATATCGGTGCTTATGCCAAATTTCGGAAACTAGAGGGAAGGTTTCGTGAAGTTGACATCACCGCTCCGGACTCTCGAGAACGTTGCAGAAACTCTCCCATTCTGCAAGGCGACAACTTGCTGCAACTCTTAAAGAATGCCCCTCCGGACCCCCTGGAGGGTTTGGACGACGCAGCCGCTTGAGCTTCAAGAACGTTGGACCGCAAGGGCATTGTCGTCCCATCCAGAACGTTGGCGAGACTGCAGATTTGGTGTCAAGCTCATCCGCGTGCCAGTTTTTGTGCCTGTTTTTTGCTGAGCGCGGGCTGTGCTCGCAGGCCCTGACCGTTTGCACGAGTACCTTCGGAGACAACGGCGTGGACACCCGAAGCCGTGTCAGCTGGTGAGGACCTCTTCGAGGCGGGGGCTACGGATGAAGTCGGTGAAGCCGCCGTCATCGATCTGGCAGGACCTAGGACGGTTGTTTAGTAGGGCCTCGAAGATGTTGGCCCGGACGGCTTCGCCGGGTATCTCACCGGTGGGCGTTCTGGGGCCGGCGACGATATATATATGAACTCCCGGCTTGAGTCCCGTGAGCCTTTTTCCTAGCATGTCTAAGAATTTCTCCTCAGTTGCACGCCAGCCTATCACGAGAATCTTCGAGACGCGAGGCAGCAGATTGGCAAGCTCTTCGAGCATGGATTGGGGACACTCGAAGGTGCTCTTCTTCTCCACTGGGATGGCGATTGCCGGGAATAGAGCGTGGCCGACGTCGGGCGAGCGCATGGTTGAGGGATCGCAGAGTGCGAATCGGTTGCTTGGCTGGAGTTCTGTTTTTGGGAATTGGTTTTCGAGTTCGCGGCCCCAGTTGACTGAGCCGTGCAGCTTGAAAAGGCGGAAGAGAGCGGTGCTTCGCGTGTAGTCATCCATCTTGCCGATCGGAAAGCCGAGTTCCCCGAGTGCGTGTTCGATGAGCACGTCGTAGTTGAAGGTGACGAGGCAGACTCCCTCATGCGCCGGTTGCGTGCGTTCGATCTCGCGAAGTAGGTAAAGGTGGTTTGTGATTCCGTTTGTTAGTCTGGGCGCCAGCCAGCGCGTTGTGGTTTCGGCGATAGCGCGTTGCAGATAATACCGGATCGCTATCAACTCCTTCTGACCTCTCTCGAATTTCGAAGCCTGCGCTTCAAACGCCCGTAGTAGCGTCTCAATAGGTTTTTCCCCGGCTACGACTGCTGGGTCTCTAAGTCTGGGTACGATTGTCTTGCACTCTGGAAAGGCGTTCAGGGCCTCGTTGAAAAGGGGCCTGTTCGCGAAAAGGTCTTTTGCCAGGGGTAGCCGATTGAAGTCGTTGTGGTGATCGTCAGCTGTCGCGGTTGGTGGTGCCATTCCTGGGGTATACGTGGAGCTCGAATCGTAGGAGGCTCCGGCGCCGAAGATGACCATCAGCATATGCGGAGTATACCCGAGCTGACCGCGCGGAACCCGGAACTTGCACGAATATGGGCCGCCGCTTCAAAATCCTAGGATGCTCTGGGAAGGCAGACGATTGCGCGACATTCAAGAAGCAGATGTTCGGAGAATAGTCGAAGCCCAACTTGAGGAACACCTCCAACTGGAGTACAAAAGCTCGCTCTACGACGACACGGACCGTGGCAGACGCGAGTTCCTGCTCGACACTTGCATGTTCGCAAATGCCGAGGGTGGCATCATTCTCATCGGCGTACCAGAACGCCGGGACGAAGAAGGTCAGCCGACTGGAGTACCGGATCCCGCGGGCGTTCTTGGAATTGACATGCCGAATCCTGGCGCTGTGTTAAGCGCGTACGACGCACGGGTGATGGAGGCTATTGAAGAGCGGCTGCCTTTGGAATCGGCTTCGATCGACGTCAGTGAGGGCCGACGCGTTCTCGCTATTCGTGTTCCGAATAGTCCCCGTAAGCCCCACTCTGTGCGTCATCAGGGCCACATCTATTTTCCATCCCGTCGCGAGAGGCAGCGCTACCATCTTGGCGTGCGTGAGATCAAGGAATTGGTTATGAGAACTGCCAGCCGCCTCGAACAGGCAGAGCAAGCATTGAACAGTTGCTTCGTGAAAGTACCGCGCACTGGCAACGCCCCATATTTGATTATTGGAATTATTCCGGTCTTCTTTGAGGACTTCCTGGCTGACCTTAAGGATCTAAATCTTCGTGAAGCGATAGCGAGTTTCAGTCGCACGGCCAATCGCGACTACAATCAGGCATTGTACACATTCGACGGTCTTCAGAGACGAGCCGACCGTTTTGAGTACACCGTGACGTTCGGGCACAATAGTTTGCTCAGATCCAGTCTTCAATTACCCTTGATTCCACCAGGTCAGGGTGAGGAGAATCAGCACGTCCTTGGTCTAACAGCGATAGACCTCCTGCTCAGAAACTTCGTTATAAGGGCGACCGCAGTTTACGAAGCCGCGCGCGTCAGTGGTCCGTATCTCGTGGGCATGATGCTCCGAACTTCGCAGCCCTTACGTGGTGCGCACAATGATCCTACCGGCTTCGGGGTGGTGTACACTGCGCCGATTGTTGCTGGAGACTACCGCTTTCCCTATATGCAAGTCGACAATCTATCCGAGGTCGACCGGGCGATAAGGCCACTTTGCGATCAGGGTCACCAAATGTTTGGTCAAGAAGGATCGCCAAATTTCAATGTCGAAGGAGAATGGACCGGGCGCTAGTGCCGAGTGTTTATTTTTTTGCCTCATCCGTAGTCCTGCAACGAAACGCTGGATAGGCTCGGCAGCGTTTCGGGCTCTAACTTGTTAAGAGCATGAGCGTTGCCGCTTGGTCCAGCCCACAGTGCTAGTTTTCGTGTCCGTTTTCCGTGTTCGAGTCCCGCGTGTCTGTACGTTTGTGCGTTTCTAAGAGCCGGTCGAACTCCCGCAAGACGGTCTCTCTGTACGTGATTGCGGAGATGATTCTGCCCGTGAGGCCCGGTTCTTCTGCCGCCCAATTGAGCAGCTCAGCGCGTTCGGCGTCGTTGATTCCTATAAGCGACCGCATGTGCTGGACGCCACCGTTTGACCGCGCGATCTGCAAACAGGACCTCGCCTCTTGCTGCGGCGATGGTGAGGCCCACGCTTCGGAGTCGGTTATGGTTGAGACAAACAGGTTGCCGCGGGATGGGCTTGCGCTCATGGATATAATGCTCCTGAGAAGCCACGAGCACAGTTTCCGTTGTCGCGCCCCGGTCCAGCAGCCGGGGCGTTTTGTTTTCAGCGCTTGACGCCGAGCCGCCCGAGCGCGGTGAAAAATCCGCGCGGGTGGAAGTTCGTCCTTATCTCGTCCAATTCGCTGCTGAGTGCTTGCCTGCGGGAGAAGCCGTACGGCTGATTGACTTGCGTCTGGAAGCCGCACGGCTGACAGCGTCGCCCTCCGCCGGGGACGGCTTGCATCGGCTGCGTGCTGCCGCAGCGCGGGCAGCCCTCGCTCGTCGAGGCGGTGGGCGCAGGCTCGATTACGTCCGCAAGGTCGACGGTGACGACGGGCTGCACTTGCGTCGCTGGCGGTGTTGGATGGGGGATGTATTCGGGTTCTTCTGCCGGAAGTTTTTCTTCCTCGGGCAACTCTTCGAGCAGTTGGAGCAATCGCTCACGCAACGACGCCATTGCTTCCGCCTTTCTTCTTCAGCAGCAACGCGAGTGCCGTAGCCGCTTGCATCACCTGCTCGTCGTCGCTGGTACGCACGAGCGAAATGCATCCGTCGTAGAGATTCAGCTCTGCGCTGCGGGCGGGCGAGTCGCCGCCGAGGAGTTTAGCTACGACGGCGTCATCCGACGCGATCTGTATCGGGGTGATCCCCTCGAACTGGGCGTCGAGCTGGACGGCTTGCGGAACCTTCCCCTGGACGCGATCCATGACCTCCCGCGCGGCCTGCACGTTCCCGCGAATCGCCTCGTCGATGAGAGCCATCGCCACAGCGTCGGAGTAAGTGGCGGTTGTCCGCAGCTTGAGCCTCTTGGCCGTCGGCGCGGGCAGCCGCATCGAGAGACGCGCCTTCAATGCGTCGGTGAGCAGTTTTGTAGACGGCCGACCTGACGGATTCCCGCTCTTTCCCTTCGGGAACTGAAACTGCCGCCCTGCTTCCACCAACCCTGATACACGCCTGTTAGCAGCCATCTTGACCTCGACGAGTTTCCACCAGGTCCGCCACGCTCTTGAGAAAATGCCTGCGCGCGCTGTCCAGCTCGATCAAGAGCGCGTGATGTTCTGAGGTGAACATAGGGTCGGGCGGATCCTCCTGGTCGGAGCAAAAAGCATCGAGCGCCTGGCGCGCCAGCTCCAGACGATGCCGCGCTCCTTCCACGGCAAGCGCTGCTTCTTCCTCAAGCGAGATGTACGTCACTTCTGCTCTCCCGATAAATTCCGTTTCTGCGCCCGCGGAGTGCGGGGCGCGGGTGAAGTTCGAGAAAGCCCCGCGCCCCCGAGGGAGGTAATCTCGTTGCACTCCCCAGCCTGCGCCGAGGGGACGACGACGGTCCTCGGAGCAGGCACTCGCCCAGCCGTCAAGGTCGGCCGGGCGAAACTCTTAGGCTTACTCGTCGCCCAAGATGCTCTTGCCGAACGCAGCGCGGGCGGCTTCGTCGACGTAGTTGCGCGTGCCGTGCATGTCGCGGGTCGAGTCCTCGTGCGAGTCGATCACGTCCGCGCCCGACGCGTTCGCCCAGTGTTCGCGCAACGTCTCGTAATCCGCTTGACGCGCGTCGTGGTGGTCGCCAGCCAGGTTGTGGTGATGGCTCAGGTCGTCGTGGTGCTGCGCGATCACCGACTCGCCGTCGTCCTTGAACGCCTTCGCCAGCAGGCCGTGGGACTTCGCGATCTTCCGGTGCGTCGCTGCGAGTTCGCCGTGCGAGTACGCGGCGCGTTCGAGGTGGTTCAGGAAATGCTCTTTCGAGGTCATCTGTTCCTCCAAAAAAGTTTTTGCTTCTGCGGCCCGCAAGCGGACGTGAGGCTAAGCCGCGATGATCTGGCGCACGACGGCGCGCATCGCGACCTCGTCGCCCTTGCCGTACGCTTTTATGAACTCCAGTGTCCGGTTGAGGTGGACGTCGAAGCTGCCGTCCTCACGTTCCTTTGCGGCCGCGAGCAGCGCCTCGGCGAAGACGTCCCGCGTCCTTCCGGGCAGCCGCGAGACTGCTACGCTGCGGCGCAATTCGTACTCCTGGTCGCGCGAGACCTTGATGACGTCCCGCTTGCCCGTGCTGGGCGAGAAGTCCTCGTACAGGTAACTGCAGATCCTGTCCGCGGCCTCTCTCCCGAAGGTCTTTTCCAGCGACTCGTACTCCTTCTGCAAGGCGATGCTGCGCTGCACGGGATTGCTGGGAAGTTCCCCGCCGTCGAACGGTTCGTCGAATACCTGCGTGAAAACCAGCTTTCCCTCGAAGGCGCGCTCCTCGTCCCGCGTCATCGGCCGCGCCGGAGCGACGGGCGTCTCGCGCAGCGGCGTGCCGATGCGGTGCAGGTGGATGATGTCCTCGTCGCTGCCCGCGATGATCTCCTTCACCGCCGGGTCGAGGTCGTCGAACCCCTTGAGCGTTTCTTTCAGTAGTTCCGAGCTCTCCTCGGCCGTCACGGGCTTGAACAGCGGATTCTTCATCTTTCTTTCCTCCTTTTTTTCTCGAAGGCGCGCCCGCGGTTGTGACACACGAGGAGCACGCTCATGCTGCACCTTGCGGCGAGAGGGTTCCTTGTTTTCGGATGGAGTGATTTCGGGCGCGACCGCTGGGCATAGACTCCTCGACGCAAACCCCATCTTGCGGGGGTTCCGTCTCCGCCCAAGCGGAATCTTTGCGGAGATTCGCTGCGCCGAGTGTCCGACGAAACGTCGAGGCAATGCAACAGTTTTTTCTAACAGGAAACGGATTCAGCGGCGGACGCCCTCGCAAGCCGTGTGTCAGTTTTTGTGTCAGTTTTTCTTGCCGGGTGGTTCTCTTGTGTGCTACAGAGTACCGGAGTGTGCGATGAGAGGATTGGACTTGCCGGCTAAGTGTTTTGTTTGGAGGGTGTTTCCTTAGAGTGACAGGGCAGCGTTCTAACCAACTGAACTACGTCCCCACTTGAAAAATCAACCACTTAGCGTAAATCGTTGCAAACAAGGAGTTTGCAAGATTCGCATACAGCGCACCGAACTGCAATCCTTGTCAAGAATCGCGGCCATTACCGGCGCAACCGCCACCAAACCGCCTACAAATTTCAGTGCGCTCATGCGAGTTTCATACTAACACAGATGTGCTTTTGCGTCATGCCCAGTCACAACAGAAGAAGGTCCGATGAATCCTAGACGAACCGTGGCGGCGCAATTCGCATCAGAAGCTCGCCAGGCTTCAGACGTTAAGATTTCAAACGGCCCACGTCCTAGTGCAATGCGAGTGGGTATCCACCTTCTAATCTACTTTCGGTGCTGACCGCTGTTTCCTCCGTACAAGGTCTTGGACACCGTTGGATTCCACGGCCTCTCGCGTCCTTCGCCGTGATCAACATTTCCGCAACCTGGCCTTTTTTCTGAACTATCTCTGACTTTGTCCTTGATATAGCCGTTGGGCTCGCGCTCTTTCGCTTCTTTGACCTGGAGCCGCTGTGCGCAGGAACTTACACGAGAAGGTCCGAGCTGTGGCAGGTGTGGCCAAAGGGTCATCGCGTCTACTTGTCTGCGGACCGTGTATGTACAGGGCGTATGCAGACTGACGCTGATCAATGGCGGTCGACGTCGATGACTGCTTGGGCAAATGCTTGGGGAGCTTCCTGAGGAAGGTTGTGTCCGATTCCGCCCGTAATCGTGCGGTGTTCATACTTGCCAACAAATTTCTTGGCATATGAGCTCGGATCAGGATGTGGCGCGCCGTTGGCGTCGCCCTCCAACGTAATGGTGGGCACGCTGATCACCGGGGCCTGCGCAAGCCGCTTTTCCAAATCATCGTATTTCGACTCACCTTCCGCTAGGCCGAGCCTCCAGCGATAGTTGTGAATGACAATTGCGACATGGTCCGGATTGTCGAATGCCGCTGCGCTACGATCAAATGTGGCGCTATCAAATTTCCACTTCGGCGAAGCCAGCTGCCAGATCAACCTGTCGAAATCGTGACGGTTTTGATCGTAGCCGTCTCGTCCGCGATTAATCGCGAAGTAATACTGGTACCACCATTGGAATTCGGCTGCGGGTGGCAGAGGGTCCTTGCCGGATGCTTGACCGCCAATCAAATATCCACTCACAGAAACCAGACCTTTGCAGCGTTCGGGCCAAAGCGCCGCGATGATGTCGGCGCTCCGTGCGCCCCAGTCGAAGCCAGCGATGATAGCCTTATCGATCTTCAGCGCGTCCATGAAATTGATGACGTCGAGAGCCACTACAGATGGCTGTCCGTTGCGGAATGTGTCATCCGAAAGAAAATGCGTGCTGCCATAGCCGCGCACGTACGGAACGAAGACGTGGTAGCCTGCCGACGCCAGTATTGGGACCACATCGACAAAGCTGTGAATGTCGTAGGGCCAGCCGTGCAGGAGGATTACGGGTGTGCCATTGGCTGGTCCGGCTTCAGCGTAGCCCACATTCAGTAACCCGGCGTTGATCTGCTTGATTGGACCGAGCGACTCTTGTGACTCAGTTCTGTCGTCGTTGCTGGGTGCGGGTGTCGCAAGATTATTCGGGCCCATTGCCGCGGCCACAAGAAAAAGGATTGCAAGGGCGAAGAACGCTTTCTCTCTAGTGTTTCGAAACATTTTTGTAACCTCCGAGTGTGGCACTCAAAACGTGCTGCCCCAGTACGGCCTCCACGTCAGTTGAAATGGTGACGTCGTGCCACGCTTTGGCGTCGGACTCTCGCTTGTCCTCGGCAGCCCGGGCATACTGCACAGCGTCGGTGCCGAGCAGCAGGTGAGTGGGAAGTTGCTCTTTTGTGGCGAGATGCAGGATGACCTGAGCGACCTTTGCAGGGTCACTGGTCTCATGTCCCCAATACGTTGCAAGCGTTCTAAGTAAGGCGCCGACAGACGGTTCATACTCCGGCAAGAGATTCGGGACATCCGCAACCGCGCGATTGCCCCAGTTAGTCCTCATGCCGCCCGGTTCCAGAGCGCATACCCTTACGCCGAAGGGTGCGACCTCAAGAGCAACGGCCTCGGCAAAGCCGCCTACGGCCCATTTCGCGGCATGATAGGAGGCATTTCCCGGGGTCGCAAGCCGGCCGCCAACCGATGAGATCTGCAGGATGCACCCACTCTTTTGCTGACGCATAATTGGAATAGCAGCTCGCGTCATGTAGACGACGCCAAAGAAATTCGTCTCAATCAAGGCGCGGAATCTCTCTGAACTCACCTGTTCAAACGGGGCCGTGTCTCCATATCCGGCGTTGTTGACCAAGACATCCAACCGTCCGAAGACATCGACAGCCTTGGCGACTGCGGCCTTCGCAGCTGCCTCATTTGAAACATCGAGACAGGCCGTGGACACTTGTCCGCCATATCGCTCGACAAGATCGTTCAATCGCTGCGGATCGCGAGCTGTTGCCAGAAGGCGATCGCCCGAAGCGAGGACAGCCTCCGCGATATCGCGGCCCAAACCACTCGCGCTGCCTGTTACTAACCATACTTTGCCCATTAGAACCTCCGTACATCTACTCGGGAATCGTTGGCGTCTTCTTCGCACTCCAAGCTACTCACCGGGCAACCGGCAAAGCTCTCCGATCTCTCCCCGCACGCTACGGGTAATATTTACCGTTTACTTCTGTGCCCATTACGGCGAAATCGGCTCTCGAAGTCTCTAGCGGGTCCGTCTTGAAGGTGAAATCGATCGATGGCACTCGAACTTCGGCTTCGAGTTGTGCAACGGCCTTGAAACCTTCGAATCGATACTGTCGCATTGGATCTTCGTACCTCACCGCTTCATCGCCCGCTCTAAAAACTAATTTGAAATCTAGAAATGCTGGTGTACTTTCCGCATCCATCGCCGGCCAACGAGGTTGATCGATAATGGGCAGGTTGATCATCTGCAAGGTCGCAACCTTGCCATCAGCGCTGAAACTCAGTCCATCGGACGGCACTGGAGTTACCCAGTACAGCCCTTCGGGAGAAATTGGGGAATGGAAATCATGAATCTGGTTCGCCGGGATCGCCGATCCCTTGAAGACGGTCAGTCATGTGTGAGCGAAGATCCCTCTCTGGGACTGCCGTGACGCCCAGTATTCCCCAGACATGTAGCTGTAGTCGGTGGTAGGAGTGCCCCAAGCCAGCCGGTTGCCCTTATTATCGGTGCCCATACCATGGAATCCACTGCAGCGCGCCAACCGTCCTTTGAAGTGATAGATACTGGAAAGCTCGACGTTCGGCGCGGCGGGCTGGTTGTGATTACCATTTTTATCGAGCCAAGGGATCGGGTACGGACAGGTCCCGCCGTTGGATGGTTCACGATTCTGCGGAATGGAAGGGGCACAGCTCTGAACCACGGACTGAGCATTCAGCAAGGTCTCCGTCAGCTTCATGCCTAGCATGGAGCCGACGCTGAGTCTCAACCAACGTCGACGGTTCAACGCGAAGCCAAGACCGCGATCAATCCTCATAGCATTCTCCAATCTGCTCTTGAACTGGGAGATTCTTCCGCCTCTGTTCGGCGATTGAATCGAATAATAGCCAACAGTCGTTCCAGTCCGGATAAAGCAAGACTGCTAGACTTCGCGCACTGCGGCGTCCGCAGCTGTAGCCAGACCCATCAGATATGTGAAGAAGGCAGGCGACTGGCCAATGAAGAGTCCCATAGCAGTCAGAAACTTGACCGCTCCCGTGGCTGCCCCCGTCGTCTTCGTCGGACGGATTACCGAACATACCGGCAGGTTGGTGCTGATGAATGGACACGGTTCCGGCATGATCAGGTTGGTCTGGAACATCTGCCTGACTGCGTCGCCCGTTGATCCGTTATTAGGATCTATGCCGGAGTTGAGGGCGGGAAATGTCAAACCATTGGTCGGGTCGGTGAGGGGCGGTACATGGCCAGCCTTATCCGAAAAGGTTTGGAAATGCATGATCTCGACCGGCCCCATGCTGATGAGGAGTCGTAGCACTTCCACGTCTGTAGCTCTTTGTGCCAGCGCCGCACGCAAACTGCCGCCGCCTTGTTCCACAGTCGGGATCTGGAAGGCCGCCGTGTTGGCAATGGCCTGAATGTGCTCCTCTGGGTACAGGTCGGCGTCTGTCCTCGGAATGGCAGTGAACTTCCCGTTGTGCAAGTCCGGAACCGCCTGCTCGAAAGTGGTTGGATTGACGTCAGGACTGTTAGTGCCGCTGCGATAGCGCGTCCACCAACTGGTGTCCACCGTGAGCTGCATTAGGTTGGTCAGCCGCAGCTTTCCGCTGGATCCAGTCGCCGTGCTGCCTGGCAGCGTACGATAAGGTTCCAGATCAACGGCGGCGGCTCCCCTCGAGACCAAGTATGCATTTATGAAATTCTGGTGGCTTGTCTCGTCGTCGGTGATGTCATGAATGTATTGGGGAATGTTGTGATTGATTCTCTTTAGTTTTTCGGTGTAAATCGGACTGCCGCTGCCTCCCGGCTCTTCGCTGTCCCGGATTCCTCCCAATTCATTGTATTGGGTGTAAAAGTCAGCTTCGAGCGCTTCTCCAGCAGCCAGGAACTGCAGGATGGCGATATCGCCTGCAGTGAGGCCAGGCTGCTGTGCATACGCCTTGGTGCCGCGTGCGAGCAAGCCGGTTCCTACTACCCCGGCGGCTGCTAATCCTGTTTTCAGGAAACTGCGACGGTTCCGAGGGCTCTTGATCACGCTTGTGTCATTTTTCATGGTGCTCCTCCTTCAAAAGGGTTTGAATTGCGGTAGGTCGTGTCCGGCAGATGCTCGGGATGGAGTCCTTTCGATTTCGAGCTGGCCAACCTCTCCGCTCTCATGAATCTGATTCATCGGCGGCACGGTGGACTATTGTGCTTTGGTATTGATTGCTGACTTTCAGCGTCGGAGTGCCCCAGCTGGGCATGAACAATGAGTTTTCGAAACCATGCAGACAACAAGTGCGCGACTGCGAAAAACCAGCCGACAGAAGAATAGCCAGGCATGGAGCGCAGGGAATGCCGGGTACCGTAAAGAGAAGAAAAAAGGAGTCCCGAAGGGACGGCACAGATACCTTGGTATTGGTCGATACGTTTGTGCAATAGACTCGTCCCGGCGCCTCTGACTTAATCGTGACTGAGCCGCAACGCCGGCGCCGAGCATCAAGGATCTAGGCGCCGTCTGGATGCTCAATTTAGGAGGAAACGTATGACAATATCGAAAATGTTCCGCGCCGCTTCTGCGGTAATCGCTGGATTCTCAATCGCAACTGCACTCACAATCGGAACAGTTGCTCAAACGGACCCGAAACAAGTGGCAAAGAACGTAGTCCTCGTTCATGGAGCCTGGGCCGACGGCTCAAGCTGGGACAAGGTAATCCCCCTTCTCGAAGCGAAAGGACTGCATGTCGTGGCGGTACAGCTCTCATTGACTTCGCTGGACAACGATGTCGCCACCGTCAAGCGGGCTCTGGCGCTGCAGGATGGTCCGACTGTGTTGGTAGGACACTCCTACGCCGGTGCGGTGATCTCGATTGCGGGCAATGACGACAAGGTGGCAGGGCTCGTCTTTGTCGCTGCCTTTGCTCCTGATGAAGGGGAATCCGTGTTTAGCATTAGCAAGCCGTATCCTCCGACGCCGATCGGAACGGAACTGCTGCCAGACCTGCAAGGATTTGTGAGCCTGACGCCGAAGGGAATCACGGAAGATTTTGCGCAGGATCTTTCCGAAAGGGAGAAAAAGCTCCTAGTTGCAACGCAGGGACCGACCAATTTTTCCTGCTTTAGTACAAACCTCCCGGTCGCCGCTGCCTGGAAGACAAAACCCAACTGGTTTGTCGTTGCCGCCGATGACCGAGTGATTCCGCCCGACCTTGAGCGGGCGGAGGCAGCCGCAATGAACGCAACCACTATCACTCTCGACTCCAGCCATGTTGCCATGCTGTCTCATCCGAAGGAAGTCGCTGACCTGATCGAAAAAGCCACCGCAAACGCCCTTCAGAAATGACTTTGCCAAGGGAGGGGAGGTTCATGACGGACAAAGAGAATGCGGTTTCAATCGGGCTTCTCGGTGAATTCGTGGCAAGCCCGGTTGGATCGAATCCGTCATGGCCTCCCGCCATCACCCAGTCTAGAGGACGGCTCACGCCGCAATGCGGAGAAACAAATGACGTTGCTAACTTACTTGCCGTGGATCAGAAGGCGAAGTGGGCTGAGCGGGGTGACCGGAAAGACCTCGTATGTCATTAGATCATTCGCAACCAGTGGCAGTTCGGCCAGTGACGCCTTAGCTTGTTCGACCGACTCGACGTTCATGAGAAAGATCGGCCCGAGCTTTTCACGAAACCAAAACTGCTCAATCGCGCCGTCGAGATAGTGTTGGAGGGTGGCCGGAACTTCGACCGGCATGTACTGTTGAAGCTTGTCGGGCGTGAGGGTGGGTTTTGGGGTTGCGATAGCAAAAACTTTCATAAGTGCTCTCCTTTTTTGATCTCGATTTGAAGTCACTACAAACCGGATGTTCTTCGGCGCGGCAAAATACCAAGGAAGATCAATAACAGACCAAAGTACTCTCCCACCGGCAAGAGCCGCGACTGCTTCGCAGGAGGAGCGGCCACAATACGTTCGAGATGAGATAGATACCTTTAAAATGCCAACTAATATCCATATTCAATACCGAATTGTGCGGTCTAGCCGAGGACAATCCGATCGAGATCGATCGATATAATCAGGGGTTTCGGGGCCGAGCGTCCGTCCGGTTGGCGCCGGTACACCCGTCTCTTTGTCGGGAAGACGATGCCAGAAAACTCTTTGTGATCGTAGACGTAGTGCGCCGCTCCGGCGGTGCCATCGATTTCGACGTTGTAGTCCTGTCTCCTCAACAATCCTTGCCGGTCGAGGTACAGCGTCTGCTCTGTGCTGTGTGTAGCGATATCCGAAGGGAAGTGGACATTCAAACGACGCCACGTTTCGCCCGACTCTTGCCACGGCTCCACTTCCTCTGACTCAACGCCGGGTCTGGCGAGCAGAAACGGAATGTTCAGATAGGTCCACATTGCGTATCCCGCGAAGTAGGCGAGTTGCAAATCGGTCCAGGTGGCGGCGTGTCCTTGGAAGGAGGCGCGTGGTTGCAGGAGCTCTTCAAGGACCTTGCCATTCGCGTCTTCGATCGCGACTCGTTGCGGTTCGAAGCGCGACCTTCGATCGGGAGAGCCGAAGGGCCAGTGCGAAGCCTTCTCCTCGCGGAGGTCGACAGTAACGGTAGGGTTGACGAGAACTCCCGCTTTGCCCTTGGCAGCCCAGAGGGCGCCCTCTTGGGTCAGGTGAGCTGAAAGCGTGGTGAAGCGGTTCCAACGTTCAAGGCCGCCGTGAGCGTCGATTGCCTGCTTCGCGAGTTTATTCACTGTCTTTCTCCTTGGCTCACTAATTGTGCATTCCCGCTATCGGTGAAAACGTCTCGATGATCGCTTCCGCGATCGCATCGGCATACTCATCGAGCACGAAGTGGCCCCCGTCGAAATAGCGCAGATCGGCGGTCGGCACAATCTGCTTCACGAATTCCGGTGCCGCCGGCAGGAAAAGAGGGTCATTTCGCCCCCACACGATGAGCGTTTTCGGCTGCCTGTCCTTCAGATATGCAGCCCATTGCGGGTAGAGCGGGATGTTCGTCGCGAGGGTCATGAAGAGTCTCGACATGAAGATACGACTCGCCGGGATCGAAAACGCATAAGCGTCGATCGCCCAATAGTCCGGATTCAAGGCGTCGGGCTGGCGCGCGCCCCTTTTGTGAAGAAACATGTCGCGTTCGACGGTGACAAATTGCTCGACCTCGGCCAGATTCTCGCGAGTTTCAGGGCCGCCGAGCCGCTCATAGACTTTCAGGCGCTCGGGGTTCCACCCCTCGATTGAAATGGTGAAGTTCTGGAAAATGAGGCCCGCGATCCGGTCAGGGTGGGTCGTTGCGATCCGCATTCCGATCGGACCGCCGATGTCATGCATATATAAAATGACTGGCTCGGGCGCACACTGGGCGATGAACCCATCGATGGCGCCGATCATGTCGTCGAAAGTCGGGCGCAGGACGGTCGGGGCCGGCGCCTCGCTGTATCCCATGCCGGGGTAGTCGGGAGCGACGACATGAAACCGATCCGCCAAACGCGGAATGAGTTCGTGGAATGAGTACGAGGACGAGGGAAAGCCGTGCAGCAGGACGATGGTCTGCTTCGACGAATCCCCGGCCTCGCGGTAGAAGATCCTAACGCCCGAAACGTCGGCGGTCTTGAAGTTCATCCGCTCATTCTCCTCATTCGGCGACGAAAATCGCCGCCGCTTGCACAGTCTCCTGGAGATTGCAAAGGATGGCATTGCTACGCCCCATTCCTTCTGGCGTGCAGTTATTTCTGCTGCTGAGCGGGCACCGTGAACTCCACTACCTTGCTGCACCCAGGAATCGGTCTGTGGATTGTGTCCGAGAGTTCCAAGCGCACTTTGTGCGGACCTGGCGCCAGTCCCACGAAGACCACCGTTTCTCCGCTGGTATCGACCGTGGCCCAGGATTGATCATCCAAGAAATAGTGCAGGTGGCCAACGCGAGGCGAGACTTCCAATGCAGCTTTGCCGAATACCGGCAGGATGCGCAGGTTTTCCGTGCGGTATTGAATGAATACGCGGCCCAGGGCCAGTTGTTCGGGGATCGGTGGATCGACAATCAGTTTCGCGGGAGCCTCATTCTGGATCGCGACCAGCGGTGTCGCTCCTTTGACATCCCTAGCAGTCTGTGCCGAGGCCGACAGCGTGCTCAGCGCGACCGCAATGCCGATTAGGGTGGCTCTGCATTTGGCACTTGCCGTGATATTGATGCCTTTCGCTGAATTGGGCATTGAAATCCCCCATTGTGATCAGTTGTTCGCTGTATGCATCGCGTTTGCGAAGATGTGAAGCGGACGCGAGAATGTTTTCCCAGACGCGGCAATCGCGCAATTAGACGATGGTATCGATCCATACTTAGGTAGCAGTTGCCATCCGCAGCCGATCAATACCTCTTATTTACGGCGCGTGACTGGCGATGCCCCTTGTGTGATTTGCGAAGGACATAGCAAATCCACCGATACCAAGGTCCAATTGCGCGATGTAAAGAAGGGGCGCATTCTCGGTTGTAATGGAGCACCGCAAGAGCGGGACCTTCAGGCTTGAAACGAGGAGCAATGAAACGATTCGCAGAGTGGCCCGGCCTTGCACACCTGCCGGCGGCGCCGATGTTTAGAAATAAATGGCTGATGGCTCTGTTTATAGCGTCTTGCCTCGCTTTCGCCGCGGTGTGCGTAAGAATCAGCGGAGCATCCGCTCAGGAGCAAGAGCCGGCGCTTCAGATTAACGTTTCCACAAGGCTCGAAAAAGCGAATGCCGTCATCGACATGGGACACCTAGTCTTCAACGGCGACGCTTCCTTTGGAATCGATGAAACTCAGCGACGAACTTGGTTTTTGTCAGAAGTGTTGCACAACGCGTACCCGGCGAAGTCAGCTGTCAACCTACTATGATCAAACTCTTAGCAGCGTTCTTCAGAGAATTTCATTACATCATAGGGATATCCCTACCTCCGCCCGGCACTAGCGACCGTAGGTTTGTGCTCTTTTGGCTTGGTGGTATCGCGGTCGTATTAGTTTTCTCCATGATCATTCTTTACATCATCATGGTTTTGTCTTTCAGGCATTGAACACAGGCTTTTGCGTAGCAAGCGTGCGAGCATCCGACGAAACTCGGCACGATGAGGGACCCAGCGTCCGGGATACCGGAAGCTCGACCTGGAGAAACTGCGTCGGCACGGTGATATTACGAGAGAGAGCATTAAGGCTGACCTATTGATTAGCCTTTTGCGAGCAGCAAGGTATGCCGGGTTTACCCCGCGCCGCTGACGACGCTCATTGTGTGATTTGCAAACGACGAAGCGAATCGACCGATACCAAGGTCTAATTGCGCGATGCAAAGAAGCAGTGCACTGTCGGTTGCTATGAAGCACCGTAGGTATCCGTTCTACAGCGAGGCGGTTGCCATCCCAGATTATTGAAATATCTACATTCACAAAAAGGAGAATCCCGATGTCAGACTTTGCAAATAGCGGAGAAAGAGTTGAAGGGGCAAGCGGTCTACGCATTTTTTTTCGGTCGCTACGTCCAAAAGAAAAACCTCGCGCTGTTGTCATTATTGTCCCGGGTTTTAACGCTCACAGTGGCTATTACGCGTGGGTGGCGGAGCAATTGGTTGCAACAGGCTTAGCCGTGTACGCCGTGGATTTGCGTGGCCGTGGCAATTCGGATGGCGAGCGTTTCTACGTTGAGAGTTTTGAGGATTACGTCAGCGACGTCGAAGCCGTCGTTAAGGTGGCAAGGTCGCGAGAATCGAACTTGCCTTTGTTCCTCCTCGGTCACAGCGCAGGCGGGGTTGTCTCTTGCCTTTATACGCTTGATCATCAACCCGAACTGGCTGGGTTGATCTCCGAAAGCTTCGCCCATGAGTTGCCCGCGCCCGATTTCGCCCTCGCGGTTTTCAAAGGGCTGGGCCACCTTGCGCCGCATGCGCACATCCTGCACCTTCCGAACGAAAGGTTCTCGCGCGACCCGAAAGTTGTGGAAGCCATGAACGAGGATCCTCTGATCGCCCACGAAACTCAGCCAACACGAACCATGGCCGCGCTGGTTCGTGCCGACGAGCGACTCAAGAAGGAATTTCCCCTAATTACTCTGCCGGTCATGATTCTTCACGGCACTCTCGACCAGAACACGAAGCCCAGCGGCAGCCAACACTTTTACGACAAGGTGGGCTCCGTGGACAAAACATTAAAGCTTTACGAAGGAGGCTTCCACGATCTTCTCAACGACCTCGACAAGCGCGTGGTCATGCAGGATATCCAAGGCTGGATCGGGGCTCGCCTTTCTGCCTCATTGGAAGCGCCGGCCCGGGCCCATGCCGCATCGCGCGGCGGCGAGGGGAGATGAATATCGAAGCCTAGCCCAACTCTACAAAGCACTGGGCGGAGACCGGGCAAGAAGGAGAGAGAGCTCATGGCGGGCTTCGACTATGACGTAGTGATCATCGGCTCGGGGTTCGGTGGAAGCGTTGCTGCACTCCGGGCCGCGGAAAAAGGCTACCGGGTTGGCGTCATGGAAGCTGGCAAGCGTTGGAAAGATGAAGACATTCCAAAGACTCAGTGGAATCTGTCGCGCTTCCTATGGCTCCCTGGAGCAGAGATGTATGGAATCCAAAGGATCGAGTACCTAGACGATGTGCTCATACTGTCTGGAGCAGGCGTGGGAGGCGGCTCCCACGTCTATGGCAACACCCTGTATGTGCCACCGAAGAAGTTCTTCGACGCTCCCGGGTGGGCCGGGATTACCGACTGGGCCGACGAACTGGCTCCGTGTATCGATCAGGCAACCCGGATGCTCGGCGTCGTACGCTACCCGTATATGCCAACCGACGCCGATCGGGCGCTTCAGCAGGTCGCGATCGAGATGGGGAGAGGGGAAACGTTCAACAAGGCTCCAGTGGGCGTCTACTTCGGCAGCCCAGGCGTCGAAGCCGAGGATCCTTACTTCGGCGGCGTCGGACCACGGCGCAGCGGTTGCATCTCGTGCGGCAACTGCTGTATCGGCTGCGGCCACAACGCCAAGAACAAGCTGACCACGAATTATCTCTATCTGGCGGAGAAGCTCGGTGCCAAGATTCATGAGCTGCACGAAGTGTACGATCTCCTTCCGCTCGATGGGGGCGGGTTCGAAGTGCACGCCCGCCATCCCGGCTGGGCGCAGCGAGCGGCGCATGTCCAGCATCATACGTACACCGCTGAGCAGGTGATCGTGGCTGCCCACGCGTACGGCTCATTGAAACTCCTCCTCCACATGCAATACAAAGGCCGTCTGCCAGGCCTTTCGAGCCAGCTCGGCCAACGAGCGCGGACGAACTCCGAGCAGCTTCTGTATGTCACGCGAACGTACGGAAAATGGAAGAGCGATCCGGAGAAGATCCGCATCCAGCCAGGGTCGGTGGCGATCACTTCCGGCGTCTGGCCGGATCCGGTGACGAGCGTCGAGCCCACCTATTGGGGAGTCGGAAGCAACATATTCGCGTTACTTGGAACCTACCACCAGCATGGCGAGCAGAGGCATCCGTTCGAGTCCTGGCTCAAGCAACTGCTCCAACACCCCAACGAGGTGCTCAGCTTTGATGACCCGCGCCACTGGTCCGAGCGGTCCTTTGTCGCACTATGCATGCAGACGACTGACACTTCGATCGAGTTGTACTGGCATGACGGCCTGCTGCGGAGCCGGCCAGGACCGGGCAAACCTCCCTCTGTGCATATCCCAGTCATCGAAGCCTTCGTCGACCGGCTGGCAAACAAGCTGGACAGCAGCGAGGGGGCGCTGCTCACCGAAGTCATCAATCGCAACGCGTCCGCCCACTTCGTGGGCGGGATCCCGATCAGTGACAGCAGTGACAGCGGCGCCATCGACTCATATCAGCGGGCGTTCGGTCAGCCAGGCCTTCACGTCATGGATGGGAGCGTCATGCCAGCCAATCCGGGAGTGAACCCGTCACTAATGATCACCGCATTGGCCGAGCGCGCGATGTCACTTTGGCCGAACAAAGGAGACGCGGACACGCGGCCGCCTTTGGGCTCGGGCTACCAACGTGTCGACCCAGTCATGCCGCACCGTCCAGTCGTGCCCGTCGGCGCTCCAGGCGCGCTGCGACTCGACGCAAAGAAGTCGGACATCATCCCAGAGTACCCCTACTGAGACGAGCACTAGGATAAGGAGAAGCCGATGACTGAGCTAGCTACTGAAGCCTTCCGGATTATCGGGCCAAGCGATGCGATCCCTAACGATTTCGTCATTCCCTATTACCTAGATGACCGGAAACGACGGATCGCCATCGCACGTGTAGACGACCGCCTCTACGCGTTCGACGACCTCTGCACTTGCGCTAAGGAGTCGTGCCCGCTCTCTGGAGGTATGCTCACCAGGACGACGATCATGTGCCAGTGCCACGGTTCCCGGTTCGACATCGCAACCGGTGCCGTGATCAACGGCCCGGCGACTAAGGCACTCAACGTGTACGAAGTACAAGAAGTCGAAGGTAGCATTCGAGTCCGAGCTTGACGTTCCGACCTCAGTCTTCGTTACATGCAGCAGCGCCAATGGAAGGCTTCGTGAAAATCTCCGAATGAGAGGAAGAACATGACGAACCGAAACGAAATTGCAAAACGCCGTGAAGCACCGCTGAGGACTCCAACTTTCCTGGGAAAAGAGAATGTTCAAAACATTACGGGGGAACTCAATGTCTTATTGGCTGATGTTTTCGCTCTTTACCTGAAGACAAAGAATTTCCATTGGCATATCAATGGCCCTCATTTCCGTGATTACCACTTGTTGCTCGATGAGCATGCGGATCAACTATTCGCAATGACCGACGATATCGCCGAAAGAGTCCGAAAGCTGGGTGGAACCACAATTCGCTCAATTGGACACGTGACTCGCCTCAGCCACATCGCCGATAACGATGCGGACTACGTGGAGGCTTTGGACATGCTTGGTGAACTGCGCGAAGACACCCAAGCGTTAATCGCACGCATGGTTGAAATCCATGGCCTTTGCGATGAAACAGACGATGTGGCAACCGCCAGCTTCTTAGAGAACTGGATC
>Ga0126381_100001317_pt1 | contig 26758 bp, 21 predicted proteins | sample PanSoiMetPlot_28_FD_96465 | JGI IMG/M metagenome (GOLD analysis project Ga0126381, IMG submission 96465) | Tropical forest soil microbial communities from Panama - MetaG Plot_28 | ecosystem: Environmental > Terrestrial > Soil > Tropical forest > Bulk soil | place: Panama | collected 2016-02-17
GTGGCGGGCGATGCTGGCAGTGAAAACCCGACGATTACGACTTCGACGCCGTGCCCCGGCTGCAATCTGTCGATCGGCGGCGGCCGGCCGATGAGCAGCATGATCATGGCGGACGGCACCAACAACACCGGCGTCAGCCTGGCGCGCTCGATGGTGAGTTTCACTCCGGAGACCGTCCAGGAGTTTACGGTTCTGACATCGAACTACTCGGCCGAGTATGGAACCACCGGCGGCGGCATTATCAACGTCACCACCAAGTCCGGAACGAACGAAATTCATGGGGCGGCGCTCTGGTATAACCGCAATCCCGATTTCGCTGCCGCGCCCTGGCAGACGGGCTCGACGAACCGCTCCCAGCCCACGGTGAAGTACAACCAGTTTTCGATCTCCGGCGGCGGCCCGGTTTACATCCCGAAAATCTATAACGGCAAGAACAAGACGTTCTGGTTCGGGGCCATAGAGCCGTGGTACCGGCGCGATCACCTCGATCAGTACGGACTGATGCCGACCGATGCGCAGTGGAAGGGCGATTTCAGCGGTCTGGTGAACACCAACAGCGGCTGGCTCCCACAGAGCGTCGTGCAGCAGTTCCAGTCGATCGCTCCGAACGCCGTGGCGGCGGTGGGCGACAACGCCATCTACAACCAGTTCCCGCTGGTGAACGGAAATCAGTTTGGGGCTCCCACGACGCTGGCGTCGGGACAGACCTACACGCCGTTCCCGGGCAACATCATTCCGGCGTCGTACCTGGACAGCAGCGCGCAGAAAGTGAAGCAGTATATCGCCCCCGCCGGCGCCTACTTCCTGGATCCGAACGGGAACATTTCCAACATCATGGCGCCGCGCCTGCTCCAGCAGGATGAAACGCGCTACACCTTCCGGGTGGATCAGATGATCGGCGATAAGGACCGCCTCACCGGGCGCTACAGCATGACCCCCACCATCAAGCTGCAAGGAACTCCGGTGAGCCCCACCAACTACGGCGCGTACTATAGCTGGGGGCGTCAGGCGATGATCGCTCACACCCACACCTTCTCGCCGACCACGTATAACGATCTGCGCCTCAACTACACGCGCGGCCGCTACAGCAACACGGTAGCTCCGGAGTGGGACCCAACTACGGGCCAGAATCTGAATACCGCGTTCGGCCTGCCCAGCATCACGCCGGGCGGGCTGCCGTCGTTCAACAATCTGTTCCCCGGAAAGTCGTTCGGCAACGGCGGCTCGACCGCCACGGGTTTTGGCGGCGCCGGCTCCACGCAGGTGGACGACAAGGAAGAACGCTACGCCATTACCGATCTCGTCTACAAGAACCTGGGCGCGACGAGCCTGAAGTTCGGCGGCGACGTCAACCACGCGCTGCAGAACGTCATTCCGCTCTATGGCGCCTTCGGCGGCGTCTACTCGTTCAACGCCTATCCGACCAACTCCACGGGCGGCTCTTCGGGCACGGGCGGTTCGCCTTTCGCCAGCTTCCTGCTGGGCGTCCCCAACAACGGCGGCAGCCCCGCCGTGACGCTGCGCAACGTCGAGGTTCCGTATTACTATCGCTGGAACAACGCCGCGGCGTTCATCCAGGACGACTGGCGCGTGAAGCCCAACCTCACCTTGAACATCGGCGTGCGCTGGAGCCTGCAGATGCCGCGCACCGAAAAATACGACCATCAGGGCGAATTCCGCCCGGACCTGGCGCAATCGTTCCCGCTCTCCACGCCAATGACACTGCAGGATGGAGAAGTGCTGAACTCGGTCAATGTGGTTCCGTTTGCGTTCAGCGGAATCGGCGGTAATTCCCGGTATCTGACCCCGCCGCAGTACACCAACTTCGAGCCGCGTTTCGGCTTCGCGTGGGCCCCGACATTCCTCGAGCGGCACAACGTTCACTTCCGCGGCGGATGGGGCATGTCACACGCGCCGATCAGCGGTTTCACGCAACTGCCGAATCCGGATTTCGGCGCCACCTACACCGCCACTACGTATCCGACCTACAGCAGCGCCGGCGTGCTCACCTCGGGCTCGCAAACGCCCAATCCCGGCTACGTGATGCGGCTGGGCGAGAATCCGCCCGTGCTGTCGCCCACCAGCATCAACACGCAGGTGTACGGACCCGGCGGCGCGCCAGCCAATGGTCTGACCTATCTGAACAGCCTCTACCTGCAACAGACGCTCGGCGGCTACGCGGTTTCGCAAGGCTACAAGACTCCGTACGTGAACACCTGGGATTTGCTCACTTCATGGCAGGCCAACCGCACCACGGTCGTGGAAGTGGCTTACACGGGCGCCATGGGCGTGCACCTGTTCATGCCGCCGGAAGACATCAATCCCAAGGACTCCGCGCTGATGAGCGCGCAGCTGGGCCAGAACGTCAGCACCACCGCTACGATCGCCGATCCGCTGGGTCGTGTCAACCCGCTCACCGGCAAGGTGCTCTCGGTACAGAATGGAACGCTGGGCAGCCCCTACCTGGGCTTCTCGACGATCAACCAGATGTACGATGCGTCCGGCAACAGCATTCGGCATGCGGGTTACGTGAACGTGGTTCACCGGGTCGCCCGGGGCCTGACGTTCAACTTCAACTACACCCTGGCCAAGTCGATCGATACCGGGTCGAGCGCCGGCGGCGACAAGAACATCCTGACCGCGGTGAACGGCCAGGTAGGCGGCCAGGTGGCCTTCGGCGGTACGCGCCAGAACGACCGCTCGGTGTCGACCTACGATCAGCGGCACGTGTTCCACGGTTCGGCTCTGTACGATCTGCCGTTCGGGCGCGGCCGGTACTTCCTGAGGAATGTGTGGAAACCGCTCGATTACGTGGTGGGCGGATGGACGATGACCGGCCTCACCAGCATGGCGAGCGGCTTCCCCTACGTTCCCTACTTGAGCGACGCGAATCAGATCGGCGACGCCACCCACACCGTGCGTCCCGACCTGGTGACCGGCGTTCCGCTGGTTAACCCGCTGTGGAGCCAAAACTGCCCGGTCGGCACCGGCTGCCAGCCGTACGTCAATCCGTCGGCGTTCATGCGGCCGGCGCTCGGTCAACTGGGCGACGCGCCGCGTACGCTCGATTCCGTCCGCGGGCCGTGGCAGAAGCGGTTCGATCTGTCGGTTCAGAAGAGCTTTAAGCTCGGCGAGGGCGGCCGGCGCTACCTGACCTTCCGTGTGGACGCGCTCAATGTGTTCAACCACCCGGTATTCGCGGTCTATCCCAACAACGGCGGCGGCGCCGACTTCATGGGCGCTCCCAGTACCGCAACTCTCAGTACCAGCGGGTACAACTCGTGGGCCCAGTTCAACGGACAGCCCACCTGTACGGGCACTTGCAACGGCGCCGATGCCGGCAGCCAGGTCTACCAGGGAATCGTGAACATGGTCAACGCGCAAAAGCTGGCGTCCGGCGCGCTTCCGGCGAACTTCTTCACCGTTCAGCTGCCCAGCAACTTCTACGGCACGGCGGCCAACGCCTATGACATTCGCACGCTGGCGGGCTACAAGTATTACCAGTTGCGCAATGCCTACAGCACCGGCTTCGGCAATCTGTACCAGAGCGGCAGTTCGCGCTACATCCAGTTCGGCGTGAAACTAGTGTTCTAGTAGTCATCACTCCAAGGTTCGACGCCAAGGCGCGGAGAGCAGGGAAGAAAGCGCTTTCAGAGCTTTTTCTCTGCTCCTCCCCGCTCTTGCCGTGAAATCCCTCCCTCAAGCCCTCTACTTGGCATATAATCAACCTCAAAAGCGCAATGTAACGGTGCGCCAAGTTTGCTCAGAGAGGTTAGAAAAAATGCCACGTTTGCAACTCCTTTTCACGGGGGTTCTGCTGGCCGTTTTGTCGGCCGGCGCTGTCTTCTCCCAAACCGTCAGTGCCACGCTGCTAGGAACAGTCACCGATGTCAGCGGTGCCGTTGTCCCCAACGCCAAAGTCACAATCACAGAAACCAACACAGGCATCAGCCACACCGGCCAGAGCAATGAAAGCGGCAACTATCTGTTTCCCAACCTTCCGCCCGGCGATTATTCGGTAACGGTGGAAGCGAGCGGCTTCAAGAAAGAAAACCAGCGCGGAATCAACCTGCTGGTGGATACCCAGACCCGCGCCGATGTCCAACTCAGCCCCGGCGCCATCACCGAAACCGTCGAGGTCACCGGAGCGCCTCCGCTCCTCCAGACCGACACCGCCTCCACGGGCCAGAAGATCGAATCCGAAGTTCTGCACGACCAGCCGCTGATCAGCTCCAACCGCAATTTCCAGGGCCTCTTGAACCTGGTGCCCGGCGTCGCGCCGGTGCAGGAGCAGCACTCCCAGTTCTTCAATGCCTCCACCTCCCTCCAGACCGAGGTGAATGGCCAGATGCGGCAGGGCAACAACTTTATGATCGACGGCACCGACGATAACGAGCGCACCGGCCTGCTGCAGATCTACATCCCCCCCATCGAGGCCATTCAGACCGTCGACGTCTCCCTCTCCAATCACGATCCCGAAATGGGACGCGCGTCCGGTGCGGTGGTCAATGCGGTCATCAAATCCGGCACCAACCAGATTCACGGCGCCGCGTACGAATTCCTGCAAAACAGCGATTTCAACGCACGCTCCTTCTTTAATCCGTCCGTCGGCCATCTCGCTTACAACTACGTGGGCGGCAACCTCGGCGGCCCCATCCGCAAGAACAAGATGTTCATCTTCGGCGATTACCTCCGCACCATGGATCACGAGGCCAACACCAACCTCGTGACTATTCCGCCGAACCAGTGGCGCACCGGCGATCTGAGCGGCGCCGCGCAAACCGTTTATGATCCCGCCACCGGTAATCCGCTCGACGGCACCGGGCGCACCCCATTCCCGGGCAATGTCATCCCCGGCAACCGCATCAATCCCATTTCCAGCGCGATTATGGGGCTGCTCGCACCGACGAACGAATCGTTCAAACTGTCCGCTCCCAGCAACAACTACTTCGCGCTGCTGCCCTTCAACCGCACGGTGGACTCCCTCGACGTGAAGTACGACTACAACGTCACCGATAAAGACCGCCTCAGCGGCCGCTTCAGCTACTCCAAGCCGGTCATCTTCCAGGCCCCGCTGTTCGGGCTGGCCGGCGGCGACGGTCCGGGCGGTGCTTTCATGGGCACGGGCTTCCAACGCACCTACGTGGGCGGCATCAATTATGACCGCATCGTCAGCCCGAGCCTCGTAGCCGAACTGCGCATCGGCGTAGCCCACTATCACAACGAAGCCAATCCGTCCGACTACGGGTCGAACGATTCCACCAAGCTTGGCATCCCCGGCGTCAACGTCAGCCAGTTCACCAGCGGCATTGTCGGCATCAACATCAACGACGGCTTCTCCAATCCGGTCGTCGGCTTCTCCGCCAGCCTGCCTTGGGTCCGTGCCGAAGCCAACGTCGACGTGGTCAACACCTGGACCAAGACCAAGGGCAACCACACCATCAAGTGGGGCGTCGATCTCAAGCGCCTCCGCGACGACTTGCTGCAGGACCAGAACTACAGCCCGCGCGGCATCATCGATTTCAACCACTACCAGACCGCGCTCTGTAATCCCACCAGCATCGGATCCAACGGCCTCGCCGTCAGTTGCAACCCCGGCACGCCGGTAGGCATCGCCAACGATATGGCGAGTTTCCTGCTCGACTCGCCGGATTACATCGGCCGCGACATCAATACGTATTTCCCCGCCTACCGCCAGTGGGAGTTCTTCGCGTTCGGCGGCGACCAGTGGCGCGTTACTCCCAAACTGACCGTCAATATCGGGGTACGATGGGAATTCTATCCGCCCGCCACGCCGGCGTTCCCCGGCGGTTTCTCCAATTACAACCCGGACAACAACACGCTCGTCATTGCCGGCGTGGGCGGCAATCCCATGAACCTCGGGATGAAGACGCACTACAACGACTTCGCTCCGCGTGTCGGCTTGGCCTACCGCCTCACCGAGACGACAGTGGTCCGCGCGGGCTTCGGCACCAGCTATACGCCGTTCCCCGACAATACTTACGCGTACAACTATCCGGTGCGCGCCAACAACTACTACTCCAATGTCGGCGACGGGTACGCCACCACGCTTCTGCCCGGCGGCCAGCAGGCCACCTTCCAGAATGGATTCCCGCTGCCCGTTCCAGTCGCGATTCCGTCCAACGGAATCATCCCCGCTACGGGTTCCCTGATCTCGAATAGCTTCGACGTAATCAACCTGAAGTTCAAGAACCCCTACACGGAGACCTGGAACATTGCCGTGCAACGCACGCTGCCGATGGCGCTTGTCCTGGACGTCGCGTATCTGGGTGTGCATGGCGTGGATACGGTTGCCAACATCAACCTCAACAATCCGTTCAGCGGTCCTCTCGGGTTGGGTACGGCCAGCGAACCGCTCTATGCCCTCTACGGCAAGACCGCCAGTGCGACTTTGCGCTGGGCGGGATATTCCTCCAGTTACAACGCTCTCCAGGTTAAGCTGGACCGCCGCATGGCCAATCTCAATATCACCACGGCCTTTAACTGGGCCAAGGGCATGGGCTACCAGACCGGCGACGACGGCAATCTGTTGTGGCTCATTAACCAGCGCCGCAACTACGCCCGCAACGATTTCGACCGCACGTTGAGCTTCGTCCAAAGCTACGTCTATAACCTGCCTTGGGGCGTCGGTCAGCGGTTCCTCAACCATGGCATAGCGGCGCACATTCTCGGCAACTGGCAGCTATCCGGCATCCTTTCGCTGATGACGGGAACGCCCATCGGCACCGTCGGAGCCAGCGGCAGCAGCCTGAACACGCCGGGCGAAACGCAGACCGCCGATCAGGTGGCACCGCTCCAGATCCTGCACGGCATCAACACCGGCAACCCGTGGTTCAGCACGGCCAGCTTCGCCCAGCCTACGGGAGTCCGATTCGGAACTACCGGCCGCAATCCCTTTAGCGGTCCCGGCCTGTTCTCGCTGAACCTCGCGCTCTCCAAGAATTTCAAGTTCACGGAGAGGATCGGCATGGAACTGCGCGCCGAAACCTTCAACTTCACCAACACGCCGCAGTTCAGTAATCCGCAGACCTCGATTACCAATTCGAGCTACGGCTTGGTGACGGGGACCATCGGCAGCGGCACCGGCATCAATGGCACCGGCGGCGGGCGTGCCGTTCAACTCGGAGCCAGAGTCACGTTCTGAGAAAACAGCAGCCAGGAGCAACGCAGTAGAGGAGCACAGGAGGGTCGGGCTTTCCGTAGGCCGCGCCCTCCTTTGCTGCCTATGCTCCTCGGCTCCTTCGCTTCTCCGTCCCTCCCCCGCCAACGTTGCCCAACTACCCCCCTGTACTTATTTAAGATATTAGGCTTATAATTTCCTCAAACGGCGTCCGTTGTAAGTAACGGGCGCGCCGCGATTCAGGAAATGAGGTTAGGAAATGCCACGTTTGCAGTCCGTGTGTTTAGGCCTCATGCTGGCGCTTGTCACCACCGGCCTCTCTTTCTCTCAAACCGTTAACGCCACGCTGCTCGGCAATGTCACCGATTCCAGCGGCGCGGTCGTCCCTGACGCGAAAGTCACCATCACAGAAGTCAACACCGGTGTCATTAGAACCGGCCAGACGAACGAGAGTGGCAACTACTCGTTTACCAACCTAGCACCCGGTATCTATACCGTGGTCGTGGAGGCTGCGGGGTTCAAAAAGGAGACGCAGCGCAACGTCAGCGTGCTGGTGGATACCAACACGCGCGCCGATTTGCAGTTGAGCCCCGGCAGCCTCACCGAAACGGTCGAGGTCACCGCCGCGCCGCCGATGCTGCAGACGGATTCGGCCGCTACCGGTCAGAAAATTGACAGGAGCACTCTCATCGACACACCGCTCATCAGCTCCAACCGCAATTTCCAGGGCCTCTTGAACCTGGTGCCCGGCGTAGCCCCCGTGCAGGAGCAGCATTCGCAGTTCTTCAACGCCTCCACTTCGTTGCAAACCGAAGTCAACGGCCAAATGCGGCAGGGCAACAATTTCATGATCGAAGGCACGGATAACAACGAGCGCACCGGCCTGCTGCAGATCTACATTCCGCCCATCGAAGCTCTTCAGACGGTGGACGTTTCGTTGACCAATCACGACCCGGAAATGGGGCGAGCTTCCGGCGCGGTGGTCAACGCGGTGCTCAAGTCCGGCACCAATGAGATCCACGGCTCCGCCTACGAATTCCTGCAGAATAGCGACTTCAACGCGCGTTCGTTCTTCAATCCATCTGTCGGCCACCTGGCGTACAATTACGTCGGCGGCAACATCGGCGGCCCCATCCGCAGGAATAAGCTGTTCTTCTTCGGCGACTACCTCAGAACCATGGATCACGAGGCCAATACCAACCTCGTGACCATTCCGCCGAATCCCTGGCGCACGGGCGACCTTTCGAGCGCCCTCAACACGCCGATCTACGATCCCGCGAGCGGCAATCCGTTCGACGGCACTGGCCGCACGCCGTTTCCCGGCAATATCATCCCCGCCAGCCGCATCAACCCTATTTCGGCGGCGATTCTGGGAATGATCGCGCCCACGAACCAGTCGTATAACCTGGCGAGCCCCAGCAACAACTATTTCGCGCTGCTGCCGTTCGCGCGCACAGTCGATTCCTTCGACGTGAAAATGGACTACAACATCAGCGATAAGGACCGCCTGAGCGGCCGCTTCAGCTTCTCCTATCCCGTGGTGTTCCAGGCGCCTTTGTTCGGCAATGCGGGCGGCGACGGTCCCGGCACCGCCTTCATGGGCACCGGAACACAGAAGACGTACAGCAGCAACATCAACTACGACCGCGTTTTCTCGCCCACGCTGATCGGCGAGTTGCGCATCGGCATCGCCCACTACCACAACGAGGCGCAGCCTTCCGACTACGGCCAGAACGACGCCCAGAAGCTCGGCATCCCTGGCGTAAACATCAATCAGTTCACCAGCGGGATGGTCGGCATTCAGATCAACGACGGCTTCTCCAATCCGGTGGTGGGCTACTCCGCCAGCCTCCCCTGGGTGCGCGCCGAAGCCAACGTCGATGTGGTCAATTCGTGGACGAAGATGAAAGGCAACCACACCATCAAGTGGGGTGTGGACCTGAAGCGCATCCGCGACGATTTGCTGCAGGACCAGACCTACAGCCCGCGCGGTCTCTACTATTTCGGCAACCAGCAGACCGCGCTCTGCACCCCGATCAATGTCGGAGCGAACGGCCTCGCCACAAGCTGCAATTCGTCCAAGCTGGGAATCGCGAATGACATGGCGAGTTTCCTGCTCGACGCGCCTTATCAACTCGGACGCGACGTCAACACCTACTTCCCGGCCTACCGGCAGTGGGAGTTCTTCGCGTTCGGCGGCGATAAGTGGCAGGTTTCACCGAAATTGACGGTCGACCTCGGCCTGCGCTGGGAATTCTATCCGCCGGCCACCCCGGCGTTCCCCGGCGGCTTCTCCAACTACGACTGGACCACCAATTCCCTGGTAGTCGCGGGCGTTGGCAACAACCCAGGGAACCTCGGGATGAAGACCCACTACAACTACTTCGCGCCGCGCGTGGGCATGGCCTGCCGCCTCACCGACAAGACCGTGGTGCGCGCGGGATTCGGCACCAGCTACACGCCTTTCCCGGACAATACCTACGCCTACAACTATCCCGTCCGCTCTAACAACTTCTACAGCAACGTGGGCGACGGGTACGCAACCACCCTTCTGCCCGGCGGGCAGCCGGCTACGTTCCAGAACGGCTTCCCGCTGCCCGTGCCGGTGGCAATTCCTTCCAACGGAATCATCAGTGCCGGCGGGTCGTTGCTCAGCCAAAGCATGGATGTGATCAACCTCAACTTCAAGAACCCTTACACGGAAAGCTGGAACCTTGCGGTGCAACGCGCCCTGCCGGGCCACTGGACCCTCGATGTCGCTTACCTCGGCGTCCATGGCGTCGACAGCGTGGCCAACATCAACCTGAACAATCCGTTCAGCGGCCCTCTCGGCCTGGGATCGGCCAGCCAGCCTCTGAATATTCTGTTCGGGAAGACCGCCAGCGCCACTCTCCGGTGGGCCGGCTACTCCTCCAGCTACCAGGCCTTGCAAGTGAAGTTTGATCGGCACTGGACTGATCTGACGGTTACGACCGCGTTTACCTGGGGTAAGGCGATGAACTACCAGACCGGCGATGATGGCAACCTGCTGTGGCTCATCGATCAGCGGCGCAGCTACGCGCGCGCCGATTTCGACCGCACGCTCAACTTCAACCAAAGCTACGTCTACCATCTCCCGTGGGGCGCCGGCCAACGCTGGCTCAATCATGGAATCGCCGCACGGGCGTTGGGCAACTGGCAGCTTTCCGGCATTCTGTCGCTGATGACGGGGACGCCGTTCTACATCTCCGCCTCCGGCAGCAGCCTGAACACGCCGGGTGAAACCCAGACCGCCAACCAGGTGGCGCCGGTAGAAGTTCTGCACGGCATCAACACCGGCAACCAGTGGTTCAGCACGGCCAGCTTCTCGCAGCCGACCGGTGTAACGTTCGGCTCGACCGGGCGCAATATTCTCTCCGGCCCGGGGCTGTTCGGATTGAACCTTTCGCTCTTCAAGAACTTCAAGTTCAGCGAGAGAGTCAACATGGAACTGCGCGCCGAAACCTTCAACTTCACTAACACGCCGCAATTCAGTAACCCGCAGGGATCACTGACGAACTCGAGTTTCGGGTACGTCACTGGAACCCTGGGCAGCGGCACCGGCGTCAACGGCACCGGCGGCGGCCGTTCGGTCCAACTCGGAGCCAAGCTGGTATTCTAGGCTCTTGGCCGCCGCTAGACGCAGAGCAACGCCGATTCGAAACCAGCAATCCATCGGCGTTGACGGGCGTTTTCCGGCGGCCACTTTTCTGATCTGCGCGGCTCTGGCAATTGCCACCTTCGCTGTCTACCTCCAGGTCTTCCACTTCGATTTCGTCAATTACGACGACCCTGAATACGTCAGCGCCAACCCACATGTGCGCGCGGGCATCAGGGCCGATGGCATCGCCTGGGCCTTTACATCCACTGAAGCCGCCAACTGGTTCCCGCTCACCAGGCTTTCAGAAATGCTGGATTACCAATTGTCCGGCATGCACGCTGGATGGCACCACCTGACTAACGTCGCGATCCACGCTGCGGCGGCGATCCTGTTGTTCCTTTTTCTCCTCACCGCCACGGGCTCGCGCTGGCCGAGCGCGTTTGTGGCCTTCGTGTTCGCGCTTCATCCGCTGCACGTGGAATCGGTCGCATGGATATCCGAGCGCAAGGATGTGCTCAGCGCGTTGTTCTGGTTCCTCGCTCTGTGGGCTTACGTTCGCTACACGAAGACGCCATCGCGGAGTTGGTACGCACTTGTGCTGGCAGCCTTCGGCGCCGGCCTGATGTCAAAGCCCATGATCGTGACGCTGCCGGTGCTGCTGCTCCTGGTGGATATCTGGCCTCTACACCGCCGCGCCTCATTTCGGGAGAAGGCACCGCTGTTTGCCCTCTCTGCCGCGGCCGCCATTTTCACGTTTGTGGTTCAGCGGAGCAGCGGCGCGGTGCGCACACTCGAAATCGTGCCGTTTCCTCTGCGCATCGAGAACGCTCTGGTCAGCTACGTGGTGTACATCGGAAAGACCGTCTGGCCGTCGGGCTTGGCAGTCTTTTACCCTTATCCCGCTTCGATTCCGGCATGGCAGCCGGCTCTGGCCGCTGTGGCGATCGCTGCGGTCACATTCCTGGCCTGGCGCCGCCGGCAGGACTTTCCATTTCTCACCGTGGGCTGGCTGTGGTACCTGGTGACGCTCGCTCCCGTGATCGGCCTCATCCAGGTCGGTTCGCAGTCCCGCGCCGACCGCTACATGTATGTGCCCATGATCGGCCTGCTCATCATGGTCGCCTGGAGCATCCCCGCGCGCCGTGGGGCAGGCGGTCGCCTTTTGTCGCCTGTCATAGTTATCGCCGCTCTCGCCTGCATTCCCTTGGCATGGACGCAGGCCGGCTATTGGCAGGACAGCGAAACGCTCTTCCGCCGCGCGCTGGATGTGACGAAGGAGAATTACCTGGCCGAGCATAACCTCGGCAGCGCTCTGCTCGACACGCCCGCGAAGCTCCCCGAAGCCGAAGCTCATCTCCGCGAGGCCGTGCGGCTCGCGCCCGATTCCGTCCGCGCGCATACCGACCTGGGCAGCGCTCTGGCCAAAATGGGCCGATTCCCCGAGGCCATTGCCGAATACCGCACCGCGCTCCGGCTCGATCCTTCCTCGGAAATCACGCAGAACAACCTCGCCAGCGCGCTCGCAGATGCTGCCGGCGCGCATTACCGTCAAGGCCTCGACCTGGCCAAGGCGGGACGCTCCGCCGAGGCGATTGCGGAACTGGAGACAGCGCTCAATCTCCGTCCCGACGATCCCGAGGCGCAGAACAACCTCGGCGTGGTCCTCTCGCAGATGCCGGGACGCTCCGCCGAAGCCATCGCTCACTTCAACAAAGCCCTCAAGTTGCGGCCAGACTACGAAGATGCGCGGTACAACCTGGCCGTCGCGCTGGCGGAGTCGGGGAAGACGGCTCAAGCGATTCAGGAGTTGGAGACGATTTTACGGGCGCACGACGATGCGCAAGTGCGGGAGGCGCTGCGAAGACTGAAAGGCCACGAGTAAGAACAGAGCCCGGAGCAATGGGGAGCAGCGGAGCAAAGGAGAACGAGGAGCCTCGCGGCTCCGGTCAAATTCACAAGTAAACGGGCTGCAATATTCGGAAAAGATCCACCTCCCGCCGCTGCGGCATAGTTCCGGTGCTCGAGCAGCGGCAAGGCGCAGATCCGGCAGCAAGCGCCTCACCTGCCGCGACTTGGCAGGCAGGGCCGGCAACGTCAGCTGAGGTCGCGTTGGCCGTCTGGCCGTTCCCAATCCAAACCGCGCTGGCGCCGGGGACGAATTCGACCCCGAACAGTATGGGGCCGGCCGGATTGGTAGAGCTTGTTGGGACGTCGCCATAGATTTGCAGTCCGCTGACGGCATTGGCGGCGCCCAGCGGGATAGCGACCACCCGTTGTTGCTGTTAACGTATCCGAAGGCGACGCGGGTGCTGGTGGCCGGATTCGCAACCTTCCACGGCAGGCGTTGTCCGAATGCCGCCTCTGCCGGAAGCGGCCGCCAGACGCTCCAGAGCTGACCGAGTGCCCTCCGCTGCATCATCACCTCCGACCCGGAGGTGCTGCCGGCTCTTCCGTGGGTTGAAATTGAGGAGTAATTGGGGGCAAAACAGAGCGAACAACGTTCCAGCCAAACCAATTAACTGGCCGGAAATTAACTGACTTGGCAGCCCTAGCACTCAAAACGGCCGACAGCAGCTCGGCTGGACGCAGAACGACTATTTCGCGGGTGCCGGCGCCGGGGCTTTTTTCGGTGGAAAGGCGGGGTCGGGGAATTCAACCTTGGTTTCCTTGTCCATCTTCGTTTCCCAAGCCTGGCCGCGCTCGGTCTTGAGCTTCATGAAAATCTGGTCGCGGACCTTGGACAGTGGCGGATACGTGACCTCCTCGGCACGAAAGATGTAGAAGCCGCGAGGCTGCCGGACGGGGTCGGAAACGTCGCCCTGCTTTAGCGCCAGCACCGCGGTCTTGATGACGTCCGGAATGTTGTCGCTGGGCCCCAGGGTCGCGAACTCGCCTTCCTTTGCGCGCGAGGTCTCGTCCTGGGAGTTCTCCTTCACCAGTTTGACGAAGTCCGCTCCGGCGCGGGCGTCGGCCACCAGCTTGGCTGCCTTGGCCTTGGCCTGCTCCTCGGTCATGTCGGTGATGGACGGCGCGTCGCTGAAGGGCAGATAGATAGCCTTAACCCGCACCTGACGGTACAGCTCCTTGTGACTGTCGTAGTAGTTCACCACCTCAACGGGCTGCACCACGGCATCGCGGAAGGCGCGATCGAGCACAGCCTGGAAGAGAATAAACATGCGATTGAATGCGAGGGCGTTCTTGTAAGGCTCCTGCTCGTTCAGCTTCTGCTCCTCGGCCATCTTCGTGAAGCGGCGCATGAGGGCGTACTCGTGGAAGAACTCGACGGGATCTTTTGTGACGGCGCTCTGCAACTGCGGCGGCAGCACGGGGTAGAGCTGACGGAGCTGCTCCATGGTGAAGTCTGTGCCATCGTCGAAATGTGCGATGACTTTATCGCCGGGGATATCCGGAAGAAGTGCCTGACCGGAGGGAGGCGCGGTCTGCGCCCACACCGCACCCAAAGACGTAAATACAAGAATACTCAGGAGTTTCATGTTTCGTTGCGAGTCCTATATTTTACCACGCAGGTATCTCCTTTAAGGACGCGCCAGCAGCGGAAAAAGCCGAAAGGAGCTGCGAGCTTCGCGACAAACCCGGCCAGCCGGCGCGATCTAGCCGCAGCTCGCAGCTCGCAGGTTCCCATGCCGGTAGTTTAAGATCTCTTTAGTCTGCTTTGGCCACAATCGTGCAAATCTCCTCCCCGGAGGGTTCCCATGGCCAAAGGCTTTGTCGCCATTTCCGGCGAGCGCTGTAAAGGGTGCGGGTTCTGCGTCGAATTCTGCCCCACCCACGTTCTGTCCCTTTCATCCGCTTATAATTCCAAGGGTTATCACCCGCCGCACGCCGTAGCTCCCGAAAAATGCAGCGGTTGCGATCTTTGCGGGATGTATTGTCCTGATTTTGCGATCTTTGGAGCGAGACATGCCCGCTAACGCAACCGCCGCGCCCGCCAATCGAACGGCCAGGCATCCCCATTTTGCCGACCCCAAAGGAGTTCTCACGGGTGTCCATTTTCTCGACGGTGACCATGCTTGTTGTGAGGGAACCCTCGCAGCAGGTGCGCGATTTGCCGCAGGTTATCCGATTACGCCGTCGACGGAGGTGGTAGAACGCTTCGCCTCCCGCATCCCCACGGTGGGCGGCATCTTCATCCAGATGGAGGACGAATTGGCCGCCTCCATCGCCATCCAGGGAGCGGTCTGGGGCGGAGCCAAGGCTTTCACCGTGACCTCGGGCCCCGGCTTCTCGCTGATGATGGAGCACATAGGTTACGCCGCCATGACGGAAACCCCATGCGTCTTCGTCAACGTGCAGCGCGGCGGCCCATCCACCGGCCTTCCCACCCTTCCCGCCCAGGCCGATATGATGCAGGCCAAGTGGGGCTCGCACGGCGATTACGGCATCATCGCGCTGTGCCCCAATTCGCCGCAGGAGTGCTTCGACCTGACCATACAGGCTTTCAACCTGGCCGAGGAGTTCCGCGTGCCGGTGATGGTGATGCTCGATGAGTGCGTCGGGCACATGACCGAAAAGGTAGTGATTCCCCAGGCGGATGCGATCCACGTTACGCCGCGGCGCTACACGAATCAGCCGCCTGCCGAGTTCCGGCTCTTCGAGCCGCGCGCAGACCAGGTGCCGGAAATGGTCCGTGCCGGCGAAGGCTACCGCTTCCATGTAACCGGTCTCACGCACGATGAGCGCGGCTATCCCAACATGAACGTTTCTACCCAGGACCGCACCGTCCGCCGCCTCGTCGATAAGCTCGCCCCCCTTGCGAACGACCGCGCCATATGCGACACCGCCCACCTGGAAGACGCTGACGTCGTCGTAGTTTCCTACGGCATTACCTCGCGCGTTGCCCAGCGCGCCATCGACCAGGCCCGGCAGCAGGGCATCCGCGCCGGCAAGTTCCGCATTATCTCCGCCTGGCCCTTCCCCGAAGCCCGCGTCATCGAACTCGCCAGCCGCGTCAAGGCCTTTGTGGTGCCCGAGCTGAACCTCGGCCAAATGGTACACGAAGTAGAGCGCGCCGCCAGAGGCCCCGCCCGCGTCATACCGGTGACCCACGCCGGCGGCACAGTGCACGATCCCTCAATCATTCTGAAAGCCATCGTGGAGGCGGCTCAATGAACCACGTGACTCTCGAAACTCCCGTCGAGATCCCGGCGGACGCGCACAATCCCGTCGAACCGTTCCTGCGCATGGACCGCATGCCGCACATCTGGTGCCCGGGCTGCGGTATAGGCACCACGGTCAATTGCTTCACAAGGGCACTGCTCGATTCCAAGGCCAACCTCGACAAGGTGGCGGTGGTCTCCGGCATTGGCTGCACGGGCCGCGTGGCCGGTTATGCGCGACTGGATTCGTTCCACACGACCCACGGCCGCGCCATCCCCTTCGCCACCGGCCTGAAGCTGGCGAACCCCGAGCTACAGGTGGTGGTCTACTCCGGCGACGGCGACCTGTTCGCCATCGGCGGCAACCACTTCATCCACGCCGCGCGGCGCAATATGGACCTGAAGGTGATCTGCGTCAACAACCTCACTTATGCCATGACGGGCGGGCAGACCGCGCCCACTACGCCGGGCAAGGTGATCAGCGCCACGAATCCTTACGGCGTATTCGAGCCGGCCTTCAACCTGGTGCAGCTCGCCGAAGCGGCGGGCGCTTCTTACGTGGCCCGGTGGACGACCTACCACGTGAAGCAGCTCGCGCGCTCCATGGAAGAGGTCCTGAAGAAAAAGGGCTTCTGCTTTATCGAAGTCATCTCGCCCTGCCCCACGCTTTACCAGCGGCGCAACAAGATGGGCGACGGCCTCGATGCCATGAAGTATTACAAACAGGCCAGCAAGCTGCGAAACGGCGCGCCGACCGGCGAATGCGGCCTCACCGCCAGCGGCGAGATCGCCGTCGGCAAATTTGTAGATCGCGACCGGCCCGATTACTTCGAGCTGCTGCGCGGCCAGATGACCGAAACACTGGGCGATCATTTCGCCGAACCCGAAGTGATGTGCAAGGTATGCTGCGATGCTGACTGAGATTCGAATTGCAGGTTTTGGCGGGCAGGGCGTGATCCTGGCCGCTTCCGTGATCGGCAAAGCCGCCGCCATCTTCGAGAGCGGTTTCGCCACCATGACGCAGAGCTTCGGTCCGGAGGCGCGCGGCGGATCGTCGAGCGCGCAGGTGATCCTATCCGATCAGCCGATTCTGTATCCATACATCACGCAGCCCGACGTGCTGGTGGCGATGTCGCAAGAAGCCTTCACGAAGTTCTCCCCGGAACTGAAGCTCGGCGGCATCCTCATCACCGAGCAGGAGTTGGTGCGCGTAGACCAGATCCCGACGGACGTCAAAGTTTTCGCAGTACCCGCAACACGCCTCGCCGAAGAGCTCGGCCGCCGCGTAGTACTCAACATCGTGATGACCGGCTTCTTCTGCGCGGTCACAGGGCTGCTGGACTCCGAAGCCTTACGAAAAGCCGTCTCCGATTCCGTCCCCTCGTCGATGCGCAAACTCAACATCGAAGCATTCGACAAAGGGCTGGCGTTCGGAACGAATCTGAAAGCGAACGGGCACAACGAGGGCGAGCCCGTGCCGTCGATGGAGAGTGTCTGACAGCTCACAGCTCGAAGAGCGTCGGTTGTTCCTCCTGCACCCAAATTTCCGGCCGATATTCCATCGGCCCCGCGACCAGCCCGTACCGGTCGCGGATGCGCCGCACTTTGGACGCTAACTCGTCCTTATAGGCCTTGTCCAGGTACGCGCTCGTTTCGAATGTCTTCTTGTACCGCTCTACCAGCTCCGGAAAATTCTCTTCGAGAAACGGCAGAAACACCTCCTGCGCGCTGGGCATGAGGAAGAGTGGTCCGCCGCCGAAGCCTTCGGCGCCGTGATCGCGAGCGGCTTTCGCCAGCCGGTCGAGCTGACGCTCGCCATCGGTGAGTCCCGGCATGATCGGATTGGGAAAAACCGCCGTCCGGATGCCCGCCTTAGCCAACTTCTCCACGGCGGCGAGGCGCAATTCCGGACGCGGCGCTCTCGGTTCCAACATGCGCGCCAGCTTTTCGTCGAGCGTGGTGATGGTCATGTGCACGCCCAGCACGTTGCGCCGCGCGATCTCGCGCAGCAGTTCCACGTCGCGCACCACCAGGTCGCTTTTGGTCGTGATCCCCAGGTAGCGGCCCGACTCCTTGGCGAACACTTCCAGAATGGAGCGCGTCCGCTCGAATCGGCGCTCGGCGGGTTGGTAAGGATCGGTCGCCGTTCCCAGCGCGATGTGCTCCTTCGGCCTGACCTTCCGCACCTCCTGGCGCAGCAGCAGCGCCGCCGCCGACTTCGCATAGATCTTGTCTTCGAAATCGGCCGGTGCCATCTCCATGAATTCGTGCGTGTAGCGCGCATAGCAGTACTTACATCCGAATTCGCAGCCGCGGTAAGGATTGATGGTCCAATGGAACGGCATATTCGGCTTGGTGCGGTTGAGGATGCTGCGGGCCGCAATCTCGAAGTACTGCACTTTTCGTTTGGCTTCGAGAAGCGGCCCCTCCGCTGCCAGCCGGGCGATTCCCACGAGTACAATCTCAATATTTTCGCCTTTTATTCGCCTTTAGGCAAGCCTAAAAATACCGCCTGCCGACAATGCCCCGGCGAATCGCATGATAAATGATGAGAAACAGCACAGAGCCGATCACCGCAACCAGCAAGCTGTAGAGATTCAAGCGGGTTACTCCGACCAATCCGAGCATATGAAAAACCCATCCGCCCACCACGGCACCGACGATGCCAAGAAGTACATCCAGAACCATTCCTTCGCCCCGATGATTTACCAGGTGGCTGGCAACGAAACCGGCGATCAAACCCAATATAAGCCAAGCAAATAGCGACATGAAAACCCTCCAAAGTTGCGTGGCGCTACGGAGCGGAGCTGCATGCCGCCTGCCAATCCAGGGACTCTGTGGCCGTTATACCGAAGGCAAGGTGCGGACATTCTGGAGGGCCGTAGTCGGGCGATTGCTGCTGGGGTAGAGTGGTTTCATCGCGATCCGGCAAAGCAGCTGAAACCACACCCCGGTGCACGGGCGCTCGGGCGGGTACCGGGGAAAGGGCCTCGGCCGTCACGGCAAAATCCTCAAACCGTAGCGCGGAACCCCTGAAATCCTGTAGCGAAGGTCGCGACCGCAATCGGACCTACAAGGTCATTTGCGCCGCTACTCCTTCCATGCTCAGCATCCGTCCCGGCTCGTTCGGTCGTAGAATGGCTCTCTGTGCGAATCGTCGGGATTGAGGAAATTCGCGGCTCTCTGGTCTATTCCGAAATCGTCGAGGTGATGCGCGCGGCCGTGATCGCCTACTCGCGCGGCGAGTGCGATACGCCGATGCCGATGCACCTCGCGATCGAGCCGGAGGCGGAAGTGCACATCAAATCCAGCTCCCGGCGCGGCGGGAAATATTTTGCGCTCAAGACAGCAGCGACTTTTCCCGGGAATGCGACGCGCAATCTGCCGGTGGGCGGCGGCATGATGCTGCTCTCGTCAGCTGAAACCGGAGAGCCGGTTGCCTTCCTGGCCGACGGCGGGCATCTTACCGACGTCCGCACCGCTGCCGTCGCCTCCATGGTGGCGCGAGAGCTGGGCCGAAGCGATCGCGCGCTCGGAATCGTCGGCACAGGAATTCAGGCGCGGCTCCAGGCGTCGCTGCACGCCGCCGTGCTTCCGATCGAGCGCATCGCGCTCTGGGGTCGCACACCCGAGCGCACGGAACAGTGCCGGCGCGATCTTCAAGCGCTGCTCCCCAGAATCGAAGTGGCGGTCGCGGGCACACCCTCCGATGTCGCCCGCGCCGCCCGCCTCATCGTCACCTGCACCGCTTCGCGCGCGCCGCTGCTCGCCGCGGCCGATCTCGCACACGATACTCACATCTCGGCCGTCGGTGCGGACTCACCGGGCAAACAGGAGTTAGATTCCGAAATCCTTCGCCGCGCCGCGCTGCTGCTCGCCGACTCGCGCCGGCAGTGTGAGAAGCTGGGGGAACTGCAGCACGCACCGGATCAGTGGGCGCGGGCGGTGGAGATCGGTAAGTTTTGCGAGCGCGGAGCGGTCGCCGCTGCAGGCCCGACCGTGTGCGACTTTACCGGCTTGGGAGCCGAAGATTTGTATATTGCGGAATCCGTCTGGGAGAAGCTGAAATGAAAATCGAAACCTTCGAAATGGAGCGGATGCAATCGACCTGGGAGAACGTCGTCGAAATGGACATGAGCGAGAGCGGCGTGCGGCCCGTGAGCCTGCGCGAGCTCGCTGAGATGGGCCTGGACGTCGACTCGATCCTCGCCATGCCGCTCGGGTACAGCCAGTCGAACGGCACGATTGCGCTGCGCGAGGAGCTGGCCAAGAGCTATCCCGGCGCTACGGCCGACCATATCGAAGTCACCAACGGCACTTCCGAGGCGAATTATCTGCTGGCGCTGGCGCTAGTGCGGGACGGCGACGAGGTGGCGTTCCAGGTGCCGAACTATATGCAGTACGGTGGTGTGCCCAAGAGCCTCGGCGCCAAGGTCAGCCATTTCCGGCTCAATATCGATCGCGATTGGGAGCCGGACTGGGAGCAGTTCGAACGCGCCGTCAATCCCAGGACGCGCATCGTCTACATCTCCAACCCGAACAATCCTTCGGGCAGCGTGCTCTCGCGCGAAGCGATGCAGAGGATCGTGCGGCGGTGCGACGAAGTGGGAGCGTACCTGCTGGCCGACGAAGTTTATCTCGGCGCCGAAATTTACTGCCCGCGCACGGAGAGCTTCTGGGGTATGAGCGACCGCGTAATTGTGACCAGCGGGCTTTCCAAAGCTTACGGAATTCCCGGCGTGCGGATCGGATGGATCGTCGGCCCGAAAGACGTGGTGGCCGAATGCTGGTCGCAGCACGACTACATCACGATCGGACCGAACAAGATTTCCGACGCCGTCGCGCGGATCGCCGTGCAGCCGGAGAATCGCCAAAAGCTCTACTCCCGCACGTGCGCCATTCTGCAGCACAATCTGCCGATCATGCGCGAATGGGCGCAAAGTTTTAGCGGATTTCTTACGTTCCGCGAACCTCGCGCGGGCGCGCTGTGCCTGATGCGGTACAGTTCCTCAACGCCGAGCTTCGAGCTCTGCGAGCGCATCAGACTGAATCAGAGCGTGCTGGTCGTGCCCGGCGCGCATCTCGGGCTCGAAGGCTTTCTGCGCATCTGGCTGGGCGGCAAGCCCGAGTTCCTCACCGAAGGACTGCGCCGGATCGGCATCGAACTTCACGCCGAGATGGCGCGCGCGTAAGTTGCCATACCGGACAGTGGCTCGCGAATTGCATTTCATACAGTCGGGGACACCCGCTATGACGTGCAATCTTAGACTTCTCAAAACCACTGGGTTAACGATCACACTGGCGGCCGGCATGACGCTCTCGACAGGCATCGCCCAGGCCCGCACTCATTACTCATCTGGCGACATCACAGCCGCTCAGCAGCAGTTACAGGCAAGCGGTTACTATAAGGGGACCATAGACGGCCGATATAACCACAAGATGGTCCGCGCCCTCACTGACTATCAGGTGGACAACGATCTGGCTGAGACCGGCAGGCTGAACCATAAGACCTGCAATAAGCTCGGGATTTCCTGCGCTACCAGGTCCTCGATCTCGAAGTAATTCCCGCAGGGGCAGGAGCGCGGTCGTAACGCGGCCGCGCTCCCTCACCGAGGCCCGGTCTGCTCCGGCAAGGCAATATGGCAGTACGATGGAGTCGAGGTGTTTATGCCCTTCTCAATCGGTTTTCGCCGCGTTGCCGCCGGATTCCTTCTGTCCGCTGCCGCGGTTCTTGCCGCTCCGCCCATTCCACCGCCGGCAACCGACGTGCCGCTCGCGAAGCAGCCGGGAAAGGAAACGGCAGTATTCGCCGGAGGGTGTTTTTGGGGCGTGCAATCGGTGTTTCAGCGCGTCAAGGGAGTCCTCGAAACAACCGCAGGATATTCCGGCGGAGCCGCCAAGACGGCGACATACAAGCAGGTGATCACCGAGACGACGAGCCACGCGGAGTCGGTCGAAGTGATCTATGACCCTTCCCGAATCACGTATGGTCAACTGCTGCGGATCTACTTCTCGGTGGCACATGATCCGACCCAGTTGAACAGGCAAGGACCTGACGTGGGAACGTCGTACCGGTCGGCGATCTTCTACACGAACGAAGAACAACGGCGGTTGGCCCAAGCTTATATTGCCCAACTCGACCAGCAGAAGGTTTTTCCAAAGCCGATCGTGACGGAAGTCACGCCCCTAAAGGCGTTCTACCGGGCAGAAGACTATCACCAGGACTATGCGTATCATAATCCCGACAACCCGTATATTCAGGTCTGCGATCGCCCGAAAATCGAAGCTTTGAAGCAGCAATTCCCGGAACTGTTTGTCGAATACAAACCGAAGAAATAGCTTCGCTCCGGCACCTGGGTTCCGAGCCAGTTACCATTACATGCGTCCCTTCCGGCGTGTACGAAGTACTTGTTGGCTATTCACTACACGGCATCCTTACGGTTGGCACCCCAAACGGGCAAGCCCTAGTCCACATAGAGGGAGGATTTATGGGCTCTGCCGGCAATTTCTATGCGCCCCAACAGGGTGCTTCGCTAACAGGCAGCGGCAGCTGCACAATTGACGTTGTGGGGACTTCGGATCCCGCCCTGGGAGGGATAGTCTTCGACGACAAGCAGGTTCCAGTCAACGTTCCCCCGGGCAACCCCTCTTACACAAACACTCTATTTATCGACATATATACAGACAAGCGTCGATATAGGCTTTAGCGGCCTGGGTGGCTACGGAGGAGGTGCGGATGCGGATTTCTCAGACACCATCCAACTCATGGCATTGAGGTGCTCGACGGTTCGGGCCATCCGATCACCAGCGCTCAGGTCCTCGACAGCAATGGGCAACCAGTGCTCTCCTGCGTTCCCGAACCCGAAACCTTCACACTCCTGGCACTTTGTCATATAGGGGTCGAATTCTGGCGGCGGAAACGTGCCTTCAGACCGTAGGCTCACTTGATTTCGCCCAGTGGGAGTCTCCGTTCCGTCGCCGTTGGTGGGAAGTGGTCGGTTCCGGTCGAAAGAGGCCGTTACCGTACATGTAGGCGTACCCGCCATTGTGGCCGCCCGGTCTATTTCACTCGCTTCAACACCGTGGAATTGGCACCAGAAAACCCAGGGCCCTCAGCCTTCGCGTTTAGCTGAATCTCATCTCCTCTTACGATGCCAGTGCACAGGAGCTTCAGGCCATCGCCCAGGCTGACCGTGAACGATAATCTGTCACCTTCTATTCTGCCTTCACTGATTGGCAGTATCACCGGCTGAGCGGCAGGCGATGGTGTTGCCTGTACTTCGCCCGTGAGTGTGGAACCGTTCTCATGAAATGTGAGTATGAGGGGTACGCTCTTGCCGCCAGCCCACTTCCCCGCCACCTCTGTCAACAACCCTTGGGCGACGGTGGGCACGGTCAGCATCAAGACAGCCAAGGCCGTTCGTTTCACCTTGGAGCTCCTTTCGTTAGCAGCAGAAGTACTGGCTGCAACGGTTATGCCGCACAGCCGCCAATCCTTTCAGGCACAATGCGGTTGACACGTCTCTAGCGGTCAGTAGACGTTATCAAACAAGTAGCCCGCCGGGGGTCCGGTTGCCGGAGACGGCGAAGCGGAAAACCGCCGGCCGGTAGGCGCTACCCTGAAATCGTGCCCACCGACGAATCGCGTTTTCCTGTCGTTCCCCACCGAGCCGCGGGAGTCGATTGTAGCGGGTCCATCGTGTCCGACCTGGACGGCGAGAATCTGACGCTTACGTGCAATGTCTGCGGTGCCGTAGTCGGAAGCATCCAGGTCGGCATCCTGCAGGCCATGGAACAGGCAATCGCAGATTCATTCGCCATCCGGAAGTTTGATGAGATGGATGCGACAGAGGTCCTCACATCAATCTCGGAGGAGTGCCAGCGCGGCCTGTGCGAGAAGTGCTCCGGACACTTTCACCTGCCAGAACATGGAGATGAGCCGATCCTCTGCGTTCACGACTGCCACGAGCTAAAGAAGGAACCAGAGTCGGTCAACTGAGGCTCCAACTATGCCGCCATCTCTCCGTGCTTCTGTGCGTAGTCACTCTCAGGAAATTCTTTCACTGCCTTCTGATGAACAGCGTCGGCCAGTTCCCGGAAGCTGCGAACGCTGTGCCAGTGTTCTACTTCGTCCTGCTCCGTGTACGAGACGAAAGCGAAGTCCAAGCAGCCATCCCATAGCGTCGTTATGGTCACGTTGATTTCGCTCTCGTACAACGCCTGGAGCGTGTCTTCGAGATTGCGCTTTGGCCGTTCAGCTTCCATTCTCCCGCCAAAATCGAGTGGCGAAGAAAAGGCGAATACGATAAACTGCTGGCCGTGGCACCCGCCCCGGAACAGAGCCGGTTATGACTCGTGACGACCTGACAGATTTCACACGCCGTCTGTCAATGTTGAGCGCTGACGGCGTTGAGCGGGTCTACGAGACGACTTACAAGGACTGCAGGTACGATGGCCCCAACGTTCCTCCAGCCACTGCGATTCAACAACTGGCGCAACCTGGCGGGTCTTACGTCGATTTCGCCGAAATGCTGCTTCGGAACCGTGAACGCTAAGCAGTTTCGGCAGCGAATACAGGAAACCGCCGCACGCCGAAGCCAGGAAGCCGCTGAACGAGCCGCGAAGAAGAAACCACCATCCTCCGCCACTTCAAAGCCGAGCCCAGAGTCGTTCCGCCAGCACATCCAGGACATCGTTCAGCGCCACCGACGTGAGGCCGACGAAGCCGCCGCCAGGAAGAAGCCACCAGCTTCTGAGAAGCTGCTGACGGCGAGGCGAAAAGCCAAGTGAGCGTCAATCGGTCCGCCGGCAGTTCCGAGAGGGCCACCACCCGTGGATCACCGCAAACGGTTAGGAATTACGGCGACGCTTAACCGGCTTCAGTTCAGTGGTCCAGTCAAATGTGCGTTGCCGATCCGGAGGTGGGCAATACGGAAATCTGATCCCTCGTTCTAGGTCTTCCCACTTGGGTCCGGGCCAGTCCCGACGGCGGAAATATTCCCGTCGCACAATGAGAGTCAGGGCGAACATCAGTGCCATGTAGAACAACACAAGCACTAGCGTAGTGATTGGCATAGGGTATACCTCGAAAGAATAACTATTGGCGGACTCCTGCTAATTCACAAGTATGCCCTTGGTAAACGTTATCCTTTCGGGGAGTGATTTGGCACAATCCCAAGCAGAGCCTCTGGAGATGGACCCCACGACGGGTCAGGTGTATATCGGTCATGTTGGGGTTGTGCACAACGACCGTGATTCCAGTTGGCCCGCCAGCATCGGCGAGCCAGGGGAGTCCCCGCCACCTAATCACCCGCGCCGGATCTCTCTCGGGTATTCTAGATAACGCCACTGCGCGACCGTTATCGGGAACGACGAACCGCCGACCGAGTGCGACGCAAGAGCCTTAACCGCCTAGCCTTCTCCCCGTTGCCGTCCGGAACTCGTACCGCTTTATCTTGATTACAACGTAACCGCTCTCCGTCTCTACCGTTTCGCCGTGGACGTGAAGCTCAAGATTGATTACATGGTCAAGAAGAACCGGCCAGGGCACGAACGCCTCAATTCGCAATCTAGCAGGGATCGGATCTTCGGGTTTGAAGACAATTTCACGGCCGGAAATGTACACCGTTGTTCCGCGACCTGTTCTCAAAACCTTGTGACCACGTATTAGTTTGTATTCGAGAGCGGTGTTGATCTGGTACCCTCGATCAGTGAGATCGGGCATCTATGTTACCCCCCGCCAACATGCTCGTTCCGTTAGACAGAAGTGAATCAGGTCAGGTAATCAATAAGAAGAGGTTGGGCGATCCCATTCGGTGAGCTACCGGCAGCGGCTTATTGCGTTGTTTCGCACAAGTTTTTCGATTCGCTGTGGTGAGGAATACGCGCTTCTTGTAGCGCCCAAGCCCAGCCGCTCCGCCGCATTCCCGTAAGTCGCATCCGTTAGCCCAAGTGATCGGGCCGTGGGGCATGGCGGCCGTACGAAACCCTGTCACTAACGTTTCTCTCTTCGGCGCGATCCATGATCAGCGTCAAAAACGCCAGCTTCCTATCCCCTCAAATACGAATCGTCCCCGCGCAGCCAGTCCTCGCGGCACGGCGAGAACACGTCCACGACCACGGTATCTTCAATCGCCTCTACCGCGTGCGGAACGTTCGAGGGAATTGCCAGCGATTCACCGGCCTTCACGATCTGCTCTCCGCCATCGATAAAGAACTTCAGCGCGCCCTTCTCGACGGTCGCGATCTGCTCGTGCACGTGGCTATGCTCGGGCACCACCGCGCCCTTCTGGATATTCAGGCGCGCGATAGTCAGGCCGTTCATATGGATCGCTTTCCGCGTCACACGCGGGTTCAAACGTTCTTCTGGAAGCTCGGTCCAATCGTAGTGGGGCATTGCCGGATTGTATCGCGTGGCCAGTCCTGGCCGCCCGATCGCTGAGCAGAGGCGTCTCCGTACGGGTGGCGATCCGCTCATACGAACCGGTTCTGAGCGGTTTTCAAGCGTCCCAGCTTGGTGCAGGTCCGTCTCACGCCGTACCGACTTTAAGGTCACTGTCCCGTGCCCGTCTGTGTTTTCGCCTGAGCCTCCTGTTGGTTGAACAGGCGGGAGACGAATTGGAACGGTCCTTTGTAAGCTCGACAAAATTCGCCAGATCGAACGTCTTCCCCTCGGCATCCCGAAAACCTCGTCGCTCTTCGGCCGGCTATCGTGCTTACTTACGCCTTCCATTGAACTGCCGTCACTGTTAAGCGCGGCGAGGCTTGTAGCTGTCGTCCGTCCCACGTGTAACCGTCGAGGTCGTTGATCGCGCGGCGGGCCGTCGGGCTTATGCATAAATTCTCAGAATGCGAATCCTCGGCTTCGTCCGGCGTGATCAA
>Ga0126381_100001318_pt1 | contig 26754 bp, 19 predicted proteins | sample PanSoiMetPlot_28_FD_96465 | JGI IMG/M metagenome (GOLD analysis project Ga0126381, IMG submission 96465) | Tropical forest soil microbial communities from Panama - MetaG Plot_28 | ecosystem: Environmental > Terrestrial > Soil > Tropical forest > Bulk soil | place: Panama | collected 2016-02-17
GGTCTGTCCGGAGAAACGACTTCGCCCAAAGAGCGGACTTGCGATGGAAGCTAAAGCTGCCGTGCCTGCCTGCTTGAGGAATCCACGTCGTGACGAGGACATTTGCCCCTCCGAAATTGGATTGACTGAAGGTGTCGTGCGAAAAGCGCTTGAGCTGCGGCAACAATCTACGCCATAGAACTGTCCCGAGTAAACGTATACTTCACAATTTTCGCGGAGTCGAACAAGCTTGGTTCTTTGCTGGGACTGGACACGACGGCCGTAGGACTTCTCGCCGTCGAGCTTACGGAAATTTAAAGCCGGGTTTTAACTCGCAACGGTAGACCTTTGTACGGTCTGGGTTTGTACGGGCGTTGCAGGACGCCCAGCCAAGGGAAAGACTTGGCCCGATCGGGAAAATGATCGTTTCGCCTTTAAGGTCGGCAATTATGCAAATGCCTTCCGCGTCGGCGGGCAACGTGAAGTTCAAAGTCGGGCCGAAGATGACCGGGTACGACTGGTGAACAATCTGGCTCGCCATGGGGTGAAACACTTCGGCCTCCATCAGGAATGTTGCCGTCTCCGACCAATTCCTCGCAGAAACCGTGATGATCTGGCCGCCATGTGAAAAACCATCCTGCTCGATTCGGGTGAAGGGGCACGGCCCAGCAATGCAGGAGACACGTCCGTTGCGGAATTCATTTCCGGGGCCGGCGTCCAGCGTTGTGGATCCGATGTGCGCTTTCCACATGCCATCGGGAGAACAGGGCGCCTGATTTTTGCACGGCACGTTGCCGACGTTTTCGACCTGAAACGTCTTCACTGCGCTCCCCACGCTAACCACCGTAAAGTTCTTCACCGAGTACCGCACCTTGATGTTGGCCACCGGAGTCTCCGGACCGCTATGCGTCACCGGTGGGCGCGGGCGCGGGGCGAGGTGAACAACGTACAGTCGATCGCTCACGTAGTCCGGTTGATCCATCGCCATGTAATCGGGATGCCGGAACTTTAATGTGATCGTGTGGCCTCTGCGAATGCGCAGCGGCAGCTTGATGTTGAAATATCCCGAGGCATCGGACTTGGCGGTGCCGAGGTCGACATCGTCGGCGATAGAGACTTCGACATCCGAGATGGGCACTTCTTTTCGGCTGTCACCACTGCTGACAGTGACTGCGCCTTTTATCACGAGCGGTGTTCTGTGGCGGAGCCAACTTGCTGCGCCGATGACGATCCCTACAATCAGTAGGGCAATAATCCAGGGCAGAGATATTTTGGCCCAGACTTTCATTTCTTTCTGAACAATATCGTAACGTGGCGATTTCCATCCACTCTTTCGTACATCGCGCGTCCCCCCTCAATCAACAACCTCGCTTGATTTTGTGCGGTCTGTGGAAAGCGGATCATTTAAGATCGATGGTGAATGCAGAGTGATCGTCCCCATCGCTGCACTCGCAGAGAAGTGGTGAAAGGCCTGGCAGTGGGCGGCTTGTCACTTCCGCTCGCGGGAATGTGGCCCGCGTTCGCAAAGCAGGACGTACAGCATCCGCAACCCACACCGGCACCGACATCCTTTGCTCTTTCGCAAGCAGACCAGGATTTCCTGTACGAACTGGAGTGTCTGACCTTCCGCTATTTCTGGGAACAAGCGAGCCCTGCCACTGGGTTAGTCAAGGACCGTTGCAATCTGCGAGTCAGTCAGGATAACGGCATCGTCGCGAGCACTGCTGCAACTGGGTTTGGACTCACCGCGTTGTGTATCGCAGATCAGGAAGGCTTTATATTGCGGGACCAGGCGGTGGAGCGCGTAACCACCACCTTGCGCGCGCTCTGGAAAAAGCTCCCGAATCACCGGGGATTTTTCTACCACTGGGCGAACATCAACACCGGCGAGCGTATCTGGGACTCGGAGATTTCTTCAGTCGACACGGCGATCTTGTTATGTGGGGTTCTATCGTGTCGCGAGCATTTCAACGTCAAAGAGATTACTCAACTCGCCAACGACATTTTCGGCCGCGTCGATTGGACATGGCTGTCGGAGGACACGACGCTTCTTGCGCACGGCTGGACACCCGAATTTGGTTTTCTGCCAGTGCGATGGGATTACTACAGCGAACTGATGATGATGTACTTGCTCGGGCTCGGATCGGACGCTCATCCGCTTCGCCCCGATGCATGGAACGCATGGAAGCGCCTGATCTTCGAGTATGACGGCCAGCGCTATATCGGCTCGTTCGCACCCCTGTTCATCCATCAATATTCTCAGGCATGGTTCGACTTCCGCGGGAAGCGCGATCATTACACCGACTACTTCCAGAACTCGATCTTCGCCACTGACGCTCATCGAAAATTCTGCCTTGAACTCGCGAGTCAATATCCGAGTTACGGTGAGGATCTTTGGGGCATCACGGCTTCAGACTCGGAACGCGGTTACGTGATCTGGGGAGGACCTCCGGCCATGGGCCCGATCGACGGATCCGTGGTGCCGAGCGCCACTGCCGGATCGCTCCCCTTCATGCCCGAGGCGACGATGAAAGTCTTACGTAATATTCGGGCGAAATACGACCGCGCCTGGAGCCGTTACGGCTTCGTGAATGCTTTCAATCCCATCAAGAACTGGTATGACACCGATGCAGTCGGCATCGACACCGGGATCACCATGCTGATGGCCGAAAACCTCAGGACGGGTTTCGTTTGGAAGACTTTCATGAAGACCCGTGAAGCCACGCGAGGGATGGAACGTGCGGGATTTACGGCCTACACGTGATCCGAGCTGATTTGTAACCCCAACGGTCAGGTCAACTTGCACCCAACCTGCAAAGCATTTCCATCCATCCAAGTCGGCGTTCGTGGACCGATAATCCCAGGGTCAATGTTGAACTGCAAGGCTTGTGGCTAAATAAATGCACGGCTTACCCTTGGCGGTCGTAGACTATGGGGCAACGTCATTGGGGCGAGCCACCCGCGCAATTTCAACTCGTTCCATGAACGCTTCCAGGCAGGCATCTAAGATTTCTAGGAGCCGTTTCGATTTATGAGCCAGGGCAAGAATTTCTTCTCGAGTTGGCAAGAGCGACTCGTTGCCCTCAGGAATATTCCCCCCGTTCTCGGCATCGTCTGGCGCTCTGGCCCGGTGGTCGTCACCGTGGGACTCGTCATTCGCCTGCTCACGTCCCTGCTGCCGATTGCGCTGCTGTGGGTTGCCAAGCTCATCATCGACACGATCGTCCACACGCTCAACACCCACACCGTGGTCCCGACAAAGCTGTGGTGGCTGGTCGGTATTGAGTTCGGACTAGCGGTTCTGGGGAGCACGCTCGCCCGGCTCATGGACTACTTCGACTCGCTACTCGCCGATAAGTACACGCGCTACGTGAGCATCGAGGTCATGCGGCATGCTTCGCAGCTCGACCTGATCGCCTATGAAGATCCGGTTTTCTACGATCGACTGGAGCGCGCCCGCGTTCAAGCCACCGACCGGCTGGGCATGATCCAGTCCATCGGTCGCCTAGTGCAGCAGGTCATCACAACCATTTCGCTGTCGGTATCGATCTTTCTCTTTTCGCCCTGGCTGCTGCTGTTGTTGGTCGCGGGGGTGATCCCGGCATTTCTCGGGGAAAGCCACTTCGCGTTTCTTGGATACGCGAAGAACTTTCGTCAAACGCCAATCCGGCGCCAGTTGGATTATTTGCGCGTTCTCGGGGGAAGCCGCGAAGCTGCCAAAGAACTCAAGCTTTTCGGCCTTCAAAAGTTCCTGCTCGACCGCTTCACGGGGTTGTCGGACCAGATCTATGACGAGAACGTCGCGCTAGCGAAGCGGCGTTTATTCGCCGGGGCCGCTCTATCACTGATTGGGACGGGCGGATATTACGCAGCATACGTCCTGGTGGTCTGGCGCACGGTAACGGGCGCAATCACAATTGGCAGCCTGACGTTTTTGTCCGGCGCGATTCTGCAGGCGAGCAGCAACATTCAACAGATCTTCTCCACGCTCTCTGGGATCGCTGACCAGGCTCTCTTCCTTACTGATCTGTTGGCTTTCTTCGCGATGACGCCTACGATTCGTTCGAAGGCAAACGCGCTGCCCGCTCCCCGCCCGATCCGCAAGGGATTCGAGTTCTGCAACGTGTCGTTTCATTATCCGGGAAGCTCGCGGATGGTGCTCGAAAACCTCAACCTAGTGCTTCGTCCGGCTGAACGCGTCGCCCTGATCGGTGAGAACGGACAGGGGAAAACCACGATTGTAAAGCTGATGACGCGCCTGTACGATCCAGTGGAGGGTCAGGTTCTGCTCGACGGCATCGACCTTCGCGAATACGATCTCGACGATTTGTACCGCGAGATCGGTGTTATTTTTCAAGACTTTATGCGGTATGAGATGACCGCTCGCGAGAACATCGCGGTCGGTCGCATTGAGGCCGCCGCGGACGCGCAACTGTTGCAAACCGCCGCCGAGAAATCGATGGCCGCGGACGTCATCGGCAGGCTTCCCGGTGTTTACGACCAGATGCTCGGGCGCCGCTTCGACGGCGGTGTGGACCTATCAGGCGGGGAGTGGCAAAAAGTCGCGTTAGCAAGAGCCTATCTTCGCGACGCCCAAGTTCTGATTCTCGACGAGCCGACAGCCGCACTCGACGCACGCAGCGAATATGAAGTGTTCCGCCGCTTCGCTGAATTGACCACAGGGAAGATGGCTCTTTTCATCTCGCACCGGTTTTCGACGGTACGCATGGCGGACCGCATCATCGTGCTCGACGACGGCAAGGTGGTGGAAGACGGCAGTCATGATGATTTGATTCGCCTGGGAGGGCGATATTCGGAGATGTTCGAGTTGCAGGCTGCCAGTTATCGCTAGGACCCTTCATGGCTGAGAACCTACCTTTGGAAGTTATTCGCGCGAACGGAAACGGGGATCTCGCGGAAAAACCGATTCCCGCCGAGGCGCCCGATCGGGAAACCATCGAACTGCAAGAGAAGGCGCGCGCCCTTGCTGCTCGGCTAAACTGGCTTCCGAATACTCCATCTTCCAAGGTTTTTCTGCAGCGGGCGAATGCCTTGCGACATTCCCTTCGGCCAGTCTTCGCTCTTGGCTCCGCCAAGTCGAAACCCGCAGCCTGCGAGGATTATCAATGGCTCGCGGATCATTTGCGTCTCTTTCATCTTGAGTCACGCGGTCTTGAGACGGCACCACGGTTGCGAAAGCTCCCGCACGTCCGGGACTCCAACGGGAAAATTGTGCCGCGGGCCATCGTGATCGTCGACGGCTATCTCGAAGCGGTCTCCTTCAAGTTCACGTTGAAAACGTTCTCCACCTTTGTCGAAACCATCCAGGCGAAGGACGTCCTGAACCTGCACGAACTTTCGGCGTTGATCGCGGGGCTGAAGTTGGTTCTGCTGGAGACGATCGCGCGCGAAGCTCCGTCGCTGCTGAACGATCCCTCCAAGCCAAATCCTCGTGTAGGCGCGTGTGTGCGAAGCCTGCAATCGGTCGGGCACACTCCGTGGAGAAACGCGCTTGAGCCGCTGGTCGTTTTTGATCGCGTGTTGCGCCAGGATCCGGCTGGCGCGTACGCGCGCATGGATTTTGAAAGCCGCGATCTCTATCGGCTTCGGCTTTCGAAGATGGCCGAGACAGCCGAGTTCACGGAATTCGACGTCGCGCGTGTCGCCGTCGCTTTAGCCGAAGAATCGCGCCCCAGGACCTTTCAGAACGAGCGCGTCGCGCTTCGTGAATCGCACGTTGGGTATTACCTGATCAACGGCGGCAGAAAGCTCCTATATGAGCGAATCGGGTATCGCTACACCTTGAGTTCGCGGGTGCAGACCTGGATTCGCGATCATGCCGACGAGTTTTTCTTTCCGGGAATTGAAATACTTACCTTTCTGATTTTCTCGGTCACGGCTCTATTGTTGACCCCTCCGTCGTTTCAGCCCGGACTCTTGTTGCTGTCGTTTCTTATGCTGCTTCTGCCCTGTTCGCAAAGCGCGGTGCAGTTGATGAACTATCTGGTCACCTCGCTGCTGACGCCGACGATTCTGCCGAAGCTCGACTTCGCGACTGCGATTCCGAATGATTGCGTAACCTTGGTCGCTGTTCCGACGCTGCTGCTCAATGAGAACCAGGTACATACGCTGGTCGAGGATCTGGAAGTCCGCTTCCTCGGCAATCACGATCCGAACATTCACTTCGCTTTGCTGACTGATCTCCCCGACTCTCCGGAGTCGGCGCGCGAGGACAGTCCGCTGATCGACCTCTGCTCCAGGCTGATCAAAAATCTCGATGAGAAGTACGGAAGCATGAGTTCGGGCACATTTTTCCATTTCCACCGTCATCGCGTTTACAACCCACGCGAGCGGGTGTGGATGGGCTGGGAGCGCAAGCGCGGGAAACTGATGGACCTCAACCGCCTGCTGCGCGGCCAGTACGACAGCTTCCCGGTCAAAATAGGCGATCTGAGCATTCTGCCGAAGGTACGGTACGTCATTACCCTTGATTCCGATACTGAGCTTCCGCGGGGAACCGCCGCCCGGATGATCGGCGCGATGGCCCATCCGCTGAATCAAGCCATCATCGATCCGGGTAAAAACATTGTGACCTCCGGCTATGGCATCTTGCAGCCGCGCGTCGGAGTCAGCGTGCAAAGCACGGCGCGATCCCGCTTGGCTGCCTTGTATGCGGGTGAGACCGGATTCGATATCTATACGCGCGCCGTTTCCGACGCGTACCAGGATCTCTATGGCGAAGGAAGCTTCACCGGAAAAGGCATCTACGAAGTAGCGACCATCCACCAGGTGCTGGATCGCCGCTTCCCGCGCAATTCCCTGTTGAGTCACGATCTCATCGAAGGGGCTTACGCACGCGCTGGGCTGGTGAGCGACATCGAGATTATCGAGGACTACCCCTCCCATTACAGCGCCTACAACCGGCGCAAACACCGCTGGCTGCGCGGTGACTGGCAGATTACAAGCTGGCTGTTCTCGCGCGTCCCGGATGAGTCGGGAGCGCTTGTTCCGAATCCTACGTCTCTCATCTCGCGCTGGAAGATCCTCGACAACCTGCGCCGAAGCCTGGTGGAACCTGCAATCTTCCTGCTTCTACTTTTTGGTTGGCTGCTGGGCGAATCGCCTGCCTTGTGGACGCTAGCGACCATTTGCATCCTTCTGTTGCCGCCAATCAGTGAATTCTTATTCACGTTAGTGCGTGCGGCGATCACTAATGATGCTCCCTTGGCGCGCAAAGCGCCGGAAGCACTTTACGGTTCCACGGCCAGCGTTTTTCTGCAGCTCACGTTCCTCGCGCACCAGACCCTGGTCGCACTTGACGCTGTAATTCGCGCGTACGTACGACGCACCATCACACGACGCGGACTGCTGGAATGGGAGACGGCTGCCGAAGCCGAACGCAAAACCAACAAGCGGAGAACGCCGGTCGATGTGTACTTGAACTGGGTTCCTCTTCTTGCGATCGCTATCGGCGGGCTGGTTTGGTTTGTGCGCCGTGATGCATTCTGGGCGGCAGCACCAATCCTCGCACTCTGGGCTAGCAGTAAGCTGGTTGCGGTCTGGTTGAATCAGCCATCGGTGCCGCCCGCGACAGAAGCGTCCCGCAAGGAAAAGCTCTTCCTGCGTCAAGCTGCCCTCCGCACATGGAGATATTTCGAAGAATTTGATACGGCCGAGCATCATTGGCTGATCCCGGATAACGTCCAGGAGGAGCCGTATTCCGTTGCTTCGCGCCTCTCGCCCACGAACCTGGGCCTTGAGTTGAATGCCCGCCAGGTGGCGTGCGAGTTCGGATATCTCACCGTGCCTGAATTTGCCGAAAAAACTCTGCGAACGCTGGGCACAATGCGCAAGCTGACGCGTATCGACGGTCATTTTCTGAATTGGTACGACACGGTCACCCTTGAACCGCTGAAGCCCCGGTTCGTCTCATCGGTCGACAACGGCAACCTGGTGGCGTCTTTATGGACGTTGCACCAGGGATGTGTTGATCGACTGCGCCAGCCGCTGATGCAGCCGGTCCTTGTCGATGGGTTACTCGATTGTCTGCGGATTCTCGGGGAGAGCCGCGTTTTTCCGCGTAAGCAGATCGCGATCTGCGAACGGGAACGCAAAACGGGTGCGTGGCTCCAGGCCATCACACGGATTGCGCCCACGGCCTTTGAAGAGGCTGAGCAGAAGGCAAAAAACTCGCATCCTGAGCTCAACTGGTTCGTGGATCAGGCCCGCTTGCGAGTGGCAAAAGTACAAGAGACGCTACAGAACGACTGCCCGTGGCTGCTTCCGGAATTCGCGGAACTTCGCGATGACTCCGTACTCAATTTGCGGGTGCTTGACAATCTTGCCCTCGAGCAACTGCCACAGTTTGTGGAGACTCTTGTCCGCCGTCTGCGTGAGTTGGAAAACTCTTCGACCGCGAACCCGGCGTACGCTTCCCTGCTCAATCTGCTCCCGGCCGCACAGATCAACATCGCGCGGCTCGTGCAGGATCTTTCGACCGTCGCCAAGATGTCGACCAAGTTTGCCGACGAGATGGATTTTTCGACTCTGCTCGATCCGAATCGCAACCTGCTGTCGGTCGGGCTCGACGTGGAAGCCAATAAGCTGAGCGGCGCCTGCTACGACTTGCTGGCGACAGAATCGCGCACTGCGGTTTTTGTCGCGATCGCCAAGGAAGACATCACGCAGGAAACGTGGTTCCTGATGGGCCGCCCGCACACCATCGATGACGGACGGCCGGTCCTGCTCTCGTGGACGGGAACGATGTTCGAGTACCTGATGCCAAGCCTGTGGATGCGCTCGCATCCCAACACGCTGCTCGAGCGTTCGCAGTCCGCGGCTGTGAAATCGCAACAAGCCTATGCTCACGAGTTGAGTGTGCCGTGGGGCATTTCAGAGTCCGCCTATGGCGAGATGAACGAGACGAATCATTACAAGTACCACGCATTCGGACTGCCCATGTTGGCGCTCCATAAACCGGAGTTCGAAGCTCTGGTGATCTCACCCTACTCGACGTTTCTAGCACTGAGCATCGATCCGCTGGCTGGTCTGGAGAATCTTCATCGCATGGTCGACCTTGGTTGGCTGGGAACGTATGGGTTCTTCGAAGCGGCAGACTACACTACGGTTCGGCGGAGAGTGTTTCGGCGTAAACCGGTACAGGTGCGGTGCTGGATGGCGCACCATCAAGGGATGACGCTGCTGGCGCTGGCGAATTTCCTTCGTGACAACGTCGTGCAACGGTGGTTTCACAAGGAAGGCAGAGTGCAAGCAACCGAGTTGCTACTGCACGAGAAGCCAGTGGCTCATGTAGCCCGAACCGATCTGCCACGGCGACGCCACACGCTGGCGGCGTGATCCTCACAATTTTCGTTTTAAGTGCGACACCGCGTTGGATAAGCGGACGAGGGTGCCTTATACCGGCGTGATCCGCCTTAGGCGATCACCGGTATATCTGCGACGCCCGCCATTCCAAACACTTTGCGGTATCGCTCGATCTCTTTCGCGGGGCCGAGTGCCTTTTGGAAATTGTCCGAGAGCTTTACGGCAGGTCGGCCATCGGCGTCGTTCAGTTTGCACACCAAGCTCAGCGGATTGAAGCCGCCCGTACCCTGCGGATTGCAATTCCGAAAATCGTTGGTCAGCAGCGTGCCCCATCCGGCGCTGAAACGAATGCGTCGCTCAGGGATCCACTTCTTTTTGTCGAGAAAGTCGCTGGCGCTTTGAAAATCCGCTGGCGAGAAGTCTCCTTGCGGCTTGCCGGCGAAGTACGCATGCAAGCCGAGGATCGAATCTACGTCCAACGAATCCGATGCGATGAACAGTTTCTGCCGCGGATCACGTCCCCGATCCTCCAGCCACGCGATGTATTCGTCACCGGCGACATATGGGTCTTTACTGTCGGCGCGTTGCCCGGTCCAGGAAGCCACCCAGTCGGGCGCGTGGTTCAGAAATTGCGTGGTTCCATACGTGTCGGGAAGCAGGATCAGCAATTCGCCCTGGTAGGTTTGCTGCCACAATTCCAGTAAGTGATATTGCGCGGCGCTCAACTCCTCGTCATCCTTCGCCATAGCAGCCAAAGCCATCGGCAATTCGTGAGCGTTGGTTCCGATCGCTTCGAGGTCGTGCTTGTACGCGAGGTAGGTGTTCGACGTCCCCTTGAAGCTTGGACCCAACACGTCACTCATGGCCTTCACGACATATTCCTGCCAGAGGAAGCTGTGGCGGCGGCGCGTGCCGAAGTCGCTGACGCTCAAACCCGGAACATCCCGCAGTCGCGCCATCTTCTCCCACAGCCGGGTCTTCGCGCGCGCGTAGAGAATGTCGAGTTCAAATTCGCTGAGTGCCTTCAGGCTGGCGCGCGTTTTGAGTTCGCTGACGGTCGAAAGAGCATAGATCTCCCACATTGTGGTTTCTGTCCACAATCCACGAAATACCAGGGAGAACTGTCCGTCCTGCGACGACAACTCGTAATCCGAAAGACGAAAGTCGCGCTCAAGCCATTCGAGAAAAGCCGGCTCGAACATTCCGCGATGCCCGTAGAACGTGTTGCCGGCCAGCCAGATTAGCTCAGACTTGTGATAGCGAAGCTTGCGCGTCTGTTCGAGCTGTTCGCGAAGTTCATCTTCATCGATAATCCCGGCGAGGCGCACGTCGGTGGAACGATTGATCAGTGAAAACGAAGCGTGGGTCGTGGGGAAATGCTTCCAGATGAACTGGAGCATCAGCAGCTTGTAGAAATCCGTGTCGAGCAAGGACCGCGTGATCGGGTCCAGCTCCCAGTTGTGATTGTGCGCTCGCCGAGCCAGATTGATGATCACGATTGAGATACTTTACTTGAGCGGCAAGGTTTACGAAAAGCGCGTGGTTCCGAGAATTTGCTCTAGCCTGCTCACTTCCACTTTCCACTACCCTCGACGATCGTTACGTAGCGATTCACCGGGAGATCCGTGAACCGTTCGACCAGCGTGCTGGGCCTCGGCCAACGGACCTCGAGCCAGTCGATCTTTGGTTGTTGCCCGAAACCCAAAACCATGCGTGGATCGTGCGAGGACAGATAGCTCCCGCCACCCACTTTCATGCGAGTTCGCTTCAGATCTCCTGCCTGGTAGGTGAGCCGGGCGCCCACAGCGTCTCGATTCGCCTTGGTCCCGACCAGGTTGATCCCCACCCAATGATTCTGTGCTCCCAATTTGTTGCGCAACAGGACCGGAGCGTCGTCGTTGATGGAAACCAGCACGTCGAGCCCACCGTCGTTGTCGAAGTCTCCCACGGCAAGGCCGCGTGCCGAGAGAAATTTTGAAAACACAGGGCCGCTCGACGAGCTGACGTTCTCCCATTTTTTTCCGTTGCTGCGAAACAGGATCATCGGCTCGCGGTATCGCACTTGGTTGTGCGTCAGTTCCTCGATCAGGTCGTCGGGATTCCCGTTCGCAAGAAAAAGATCCAGATTGCCGTCGTTGTCATAATCAAAAAACTTTAGGCCCCAGCCGCTCATTAGCCTGGTAGCGGCACCGATGCCAGTCGCATTGGCCAGGTCGTCGAACGTCTCATCATGATTGTTGCGATACAACGAAAACATCTCGTGGTCGATGTTTGCTACGAACAGGTCCATCCAGCCGTCTTCATCTATATCGGCAGAATCGAGGCCCATTCCCGATCGCGCCCGCCCTTCAAAGCTGTACGCTACTCCCGCTTGCGTGGCTACCTCTTCGAACTTCCCATCTCCGCGATTGACGAACAGAAAATTCGCAACTGTATCGTTCGCAACGAACAAATCCATGCGGCCATCGTTGTTGATGTCCGTGGCCACTACACCCCATGCCTTGCCGAGAACGCCGCCGATCCCAGACGACTCGCTGACATCGGTGAAGGTTCCATCGCCGTTGTTGTGAAACAGCCAGCTTGCCATCGGCTTGTACAGATGTGGAATGCAGTACCCGCGCTTGGCGTCTTCTCCTGCGTGGCAGTCCTTGCTCTTTGCCTTATCGAAGTCCACAAAACGACAGACGAACAGATCCAGCCGGCCGTCGTTGTCGTAGTCAAACCACACGGCGCTCGAAGCCCATCCTGGCGCGGCTACGCCAGCTTTCTCCGTGACGTCGGTGAATGTTCCGTTGCCGTTGTTGTGGTACAGAATGCTGCGCCCGTATTGCGTGACGTACAGATCGGGGAAGCCGTCGCCGTCGTAGTCGCCCACAGCGACACCTTGCCCAAAGCCGCCGCCTTCGACTCCCGCCTTTACGGTGACGTCGGTGAACGTTCCGTCGCGATTATTGTGATAGAGCGCGTTACGCAAAGGCTGGGCTGGTGTGAAGAAGTCACACTGGCCGCTGTTCACAAGATAAAGGTCCATCCAGCCATCGTTGTCGTAATCGAGGAATGCGCAGCCAGCACCGGTGGTTTCCGGAAGATATTTCTCTGGCGACTTGCCCGCCACATGTTTCCAAGAAATACCGCTCGTAGAAGGAGTAATTTCCTCGAACGGATAGGTTGTTTCCGGCAACGCCCGCGCACGACGCGAAGACAAGCCGACGAGGGCTGTGCTGGCCAACCCGCGAAAGAGCTCTCGTCGGGTGATGGCAAAAGGACTTTCCGAGGATCGACGTCTCAAACTCTGGTGACCTTTTGTCTCGCAATGTTGGAAGCGCACGCTCTCATAGACGATTGCTCAATTCGGGCTCGCCGAATTGTTTGGAGTCGAAGAATTCTCGCCACCCTGGGTCATCTGTCGATGGATCGCAAATTCTCGATCGGCGTCAGCTTTGCGACCCGCGCGCCTGTATGCCGTCGCCAGATTGTAGTGCGTCGCCGGATTCGCTGACTCCAGTTGCACCGCCTTTTCGAGCGGCGGAATGGCTTGGTCGAACTTCTTGGTGGCAATCAGCGATTCCCCCAGTGCGAGAAACGCATCGCCGAAGCCTGCGTCGAGAGAACTTGCCTTCGAAAAGTGCTCAATCGCTTCGTCCCAGTTCTGATCCTGATGGGCTAACTCGCCAAGCACGTATTCTGCGCCTGCATTCGACGGATCGATTTTCAACTCAGCCAGCATCTCTTTGCGTGCTCGCTCTGCAGCATCGGCGTCCGGGTTCGGCTTCGATAAAAGGAGTCGTCCGATTCGGAAATGAATCCCCGGTGCGTCGGGATGCTGTGCCAGAACGGCATCGTATTCCTTCGCAGCCTGATCCCATTTGCCCTGCTGTTCGAATGCCTCCGCTTGCAGTTCGTGAGCTTCTGCCGAGTTCGGCGCCGTCCGCGCCAGTTGCTCGGCGGCCTGCGTCGAGAGATCGGAGTACGCGTGCACCATCAGGTAGAGCGCCTCAGGATCATTCGCAAAGTCATGGCTCAGCACGCCGAGGAACTCTGCTGCATCGGAAGGTTGGTTGAGGCTCATCGCACATCGGACCCCGTCCACTGCTGCCTGCCGCTTCAGTTCCCTGCTTTCGATCTTATGAATTTCGCGTTTCAACGCCGGCAACGCTTCCGCGCAATGACCGTGTTCGGCCCGAGAGACATCGTTTTGAATGCTTGACGGAGCCTCCGCTGGAGGCTTCTTCGCCGTCTGTGCCCATGTCGGCGGCAGAACCCCAAGTCCGGCGACACAGGCCATCGCAACCCTACAGCATTTACGCATAAACAAGAATGTTAAACGAAAAATGCCAGGCATCAACTGCAGATGCCTGGCAGGCGTGATGGTGCACACTGTCAGAAATAAAACTTGAGTGCGAATTGAATCTGACGGGCGTCCTGGGACGTGTTGATGACCCCAGCGCCGTTTGGTTTCCCGAGATTCGGATGGTTAAACAAGTTCAGGAAATCGCTTCGGAACTGGATCTTCATCGTCTCGGTAATCAGGAAGTTCTTCTGCACGCCCAAGTCTACGTCAGCGTAGCCCGGACCAATCACCGGACCCTGCGCCGGGCAATTGCCGAACGTGAACAAGGCCGGTGCCGTGATGAAGCTCGGGTCATACCACTTCATTCCCGCCGAAGATGTGCTCTTCGGATAATGGACAGGGCCGCTGCAGTCTGGACGCGCACCCTGCGACCCGGTTCCCGTATTGTCTGATCCGTACAGCGCCAACGGGAAGCCAGACTTCCAGGTGACGATCGGATTCATCGACCAGTTGCCCACCACCGCGTTGGCCACGGTCGAGAGATTCTTCGCGAACTGCTTGCCGCGACCAAACGGCAATTCGTAGACGGCGTATGCGCTCAGAACGTGCTTCGAATCCCAATAGCACTGTGCCCAATCGGCTCGCGGGTTATACAGATTCTGGAAGTAAGGACTTGCGGGCGTCGTCTGTGTCGTGCTGCTCCACGTTCCAAAGTAGCCGCTGTTATCCGTCATGCACTTCGAGTACGTGTAAGAAACCTGTGTCTCGAGGCCATGGCTATAACGCTTCTGCAGCACCGCTTGCAGCGCGTTGTAGTGCATGTTTCCGTTGGAGTTGGTGAGTTTCACGTTGCCCAGATGGTTCGGCCCAAACGTACCATCGGAGTTGTGACCTCCGAGATACGGGTAATTACAAGGGGTCGTGTGCGTAACCTTGTTCGAATCGACTACCGAGCAGGTGTCAGTACCGCTCGCCGTCAGGTCGGCCTGACCCATCCATTCCGGCACCATCAGATGTGTTCCGTGCTGTCCGACGTAGCCGATCTGAAAGGTGGTGTTGTTGGCCAGCTCATGCTGTACGGTCAGGTTGTACTGCTGCGACATGGCCGGCTGAACAGTGTTGTTCCATGCCAGCAAGACCGCATTTGCAAATGGGTCTCCGCCGGGAACACTGCCCGCGACGGGACCCGCCTCCGTGGTGAAGGGAGTACCGGTTTGAGCATTCGACGCTTGCGATTGCGGCGGCGTGTACGGCGGATTCTGCGTCAGGCGAAGATTCGTTCCCGTGCCTTCCAGGTACGAAGAGATGGTGTAAGCGCCTCGGATCACCGTCTTCGGTCCCAAGGGGCTCCAAGCAAATCCAAAACGCGGTTGGAAGGCTGGCAGCCCATAGCTGGAATTGTAGAGACCACGGCTGAAGCCGTTACTGCCCACTCCCACCACCGTCGTGTGGCCCGGATACTCCAACTGACCGGTCATGATGTTGACGTTGATCTGGCGGTCGTCTTTCTCAACCCACGGAGTCCGCGCTTCGTAGCGCAATCCAAGGTTTAATGTGAGTTTGCTCGTCGCGCGCCAGTCATCCTGAACGTATCCGGCGTAGAGAGCATCGAGTTGATGCCAGGCACCGCCTCCGCCAGTCACACCATGTCCAACCAGGGACGGAAGGCCCAGAGCAAAGTCGGCCGCAGCGGCGGCGTTGGCGTACGCTCCGGTGCTGCCCGGAGCCGTGTATTGCCCCTGGTACGACAGCAGACCCAACTCGCCGCCATTTCCGGCATAGAAGACGTTGATCCGGTACTTGTTGAGTTGGAAGCCAGTCTTGATGACGTGCTTCCCGCGTGTATAGACGAGATTGTCGTTGAACTGGATGACGGTGGAAGCAAAGTTCTCCAGCGTGATTGCCTGCCCGATGCACATAACGGTCGCAATCCCGCAGTTCGGATTCGTGATCGTTCCGCCTTGCGCAAGGGCGAACAGCGGCAACCCCTGTGACGTCACCCCGTTCATGCCGAGGCTGGCAGCTAGCGTTCCGACAGATTTGTCGAAGGTGTAGTTGTTGTTTACGAACGAAACCCAGTTGAACCCGAGACGCGCTTCATTCAGCAGGTTTGGCTTAAATGTGTGAGACCAGCTCAACATGCTGTTTTTCAGGTGCGCGACGGCAACCTGGTCTCCCAATAGCAGGAACGAGTTGGTGTTGGGATCGTTCTGTTTTCCATGCGAATAGCGGCCAAATAACCGATCCTTGTCCGAGGCGTTGTAGTCGACCTTAATGTCGTACTGATCGGAGTTGTACTGTTGTCCAATGACGTTCGGGGCTAACCCAAAACCATTTGAGGATGCTGCCGAAACTTGTGGATAGAGCGATGAGGTCAGCAGCTTTGTGAACACCGGGTTCAACATGTTCGACGGAATAATGTTTCCGGCGAAAGGCGTCGGTGAACCGCTGATCTGGCAAGGCGTTCCCGGAACGCCTGTACCTGCAGCGCATGGGTTATAGAGCTGGTTGATGCTATTGCCTTTCGAGTCTTTGTCGGTACAGATCCCGCCCGTGAACCCGCTGGTGCACAGGGCTGAGAAGTTGCCGCCAATTTCGCCGGTGGTTAACACTGCCACGTTGGAAGTGCTCGCCGGGTGATCCAGGCGCCCACCCTGGTAGTCGCCGAAGAAGAACAGCTTGTTCTTGATGATCGGTCCGCCGATCGTGCCACCAAACATATTCCAACGTAGCTTTGGAGTGGGCAGAACGCCGCCCGCCGTGCCGACTCCCAGACCGTTCTCCCATTGATTCGCGTTGAAGATGTCGTTGCGGAAGTACTCGAAGGCGTCGCCATGGAACTTGTTCGTTCCCGACTTGATCGTCGTGTTGACGATGCCGCCCTGGTAGTTCCCGAATTCAGCTGACGCGTTCTGGGTAATCAGATTGAATTCCTGAATCGCATCAGGCGCCGGCGTCAGACCCAGGCGGTTTTCGGAAACCTGGTTGTTGTCCAGTCCATCGAGCAGGAAGTTATTCGCCTGCTCACGGTTCCCGTTGATATAGGGTCGCCCACCGCCCTCGGCCGTGTTCGACCCAAGGTTCAAGCTCTTCGTGTCGACCGTGACAGCGCCCGGAGATAGAAGCGTCAACTGGACGGGGTTGCGCGTGGCCAGCGGCAGGTTGTCATTCGTCCTCGAATCGATGATCGTGCTGACCTGCGTCGTCTCGGTCTGCAGGACTGGCGCCTCGCCCGTCACTTCAACTGTTTCCGATACCTGCCCGACCTTCATTTGTGCATCGACGCGTGCGCTTTGATTCAGCACAAGCGTGAACGGAGGGCGGATCATTTTCTGGAAACCTTGCGCGACGATCTCTAGCCTGTAGGTCCCAACCGGGACGCGCGGGAAGTTGTACGCGCCAGATTCGTTGGTTTTGGCAGTCCAGACCGTTCCATGTTCCGTGTCAAAGGCAGTAACGGTTGCCCCATTGATAGGTGCGCCAGATGGGTCAGTCACTGTACCAACAATCGCGGCAGTCACTTCCTGACCAAACGCTGGCAGCGAGACGAAGAGCAGCCCCGCGATTGCGAGGCAAGAACACACCAGACAGAGAACGCGTTTCATCACAGAACCTCCACGGGCGCAATGTGCATTGCATTCCCACAGACCCACATCGCGAATGGGCATATGCTATATAGCACTTAAAATTGCAGGTCAAGAAAAAAATGCTGATTGCGCAAAACAATCTCTTGAATTCCTCCGGTGCACTGCTGCATAGCACTTCTTCCGAACGCCAGAAATCAGACATCGAATTCTGCTTTTACAGAAAACGGAATTATTTTGGGTTTTGCCTATGTTTTTTGGGAGATACCTATGATATTTACGGCAGTCTTCACCACCGCAAGACAGGCTCCATTGGATCGGCCATCGAAGGGCTCAAGGTAGGCCAGGCCTATAGCAGTGCAATTGCTATATAGCGACTAGGCCATCGAAATCGCGACAAGTCGCGGGTGCCAAAAACTTCGCTTTACTACAATATCGATTATCTGCTATATAGCAGGGCGTAGCCAGGTCGCACGTTCCCCGGTTGTCACTGCGAACGCCCCAACACGGGTGGTAGATTAACGATGCCCTTGGAAACAAAAATGCGACCAAGCCGTAACGGAACGCCCGCGTATAAGAAGATCCAGAATGTGATCCGCAAGCGGATCGAGGGCGGTCAGTTGAAGATCGGCGCTGCCGTCGATTCGGAGCGGGAACTAGCGCGAATCCATGGCGTTAGCCTCATGACGGCACGCCATGCCTTGGCAGGTCTTGAGCACGAAGGCATTGTTGAGAGACGCCGCGGATCTGGGACCTTCGTCGCGCCCCCGAAAATTCACTTCAATAAGCTGATGAGCTACACCGAGCAAATGGGCAGCCGCGGCCTCGCCCCTCGCTCGCGTGTGCTTTTTGCGAGAGTCATCGACCAGCAATTCGAAATCGCGGCCCGGTTGGGTCGTCCTGCCACCAGCCAGTTGGTCAAAATTGATCGCCTGCGTCTCACCGGAGAAGATCCGTTCGCGCTGGAGACGATTTACCTGCCAGCACCCGAATTCTCCGGACTCATTTCGGCTCAACTAGGAAAGAATTCTCTTTTTTCGACCCTGAAGCACGACTACGACGTCGACTTGGCGTACGCCGATGAGGAAGTGGATGCGACTGCGGCCGATGTTCATAACGCCGAGCTACTTGCAGTCACCCGAGGCGCGCCGCTTTTGCGGATTCGCCAAGTCATCTATTCAACGAAAGGCGAAGCTGTGATTTACGGCGTCGGCTTGTATCGGTCCGAGCGGCACACATTATTCATCCGCCGGTTCCGGTAGCGCACAGTGAACGCGTTCACACTCACAAAGTCGCTCTGACAAAAATCCAGACAAAGCAAAGACCCCACGATTTGTTATTCCTCGTGGGGTCTCCTTTTTTGCAGATTCGCGTCGACCACTTACTTGGCTTGTGCGGTCTCCTTCGCGTTCTCCACCGCATTCACGAACGCCCGAGCGTCCGCATTGGGAGTCTCAGCTTTACCCTCCGGGATCTCCTTAAACGGAACCTCGTGACCGTACCACTCCCGGGTCGCTTGTTGATCTTGTTGGAGTTCCGCGCCGTTCAGCGATGCACCGATGAACGCTCCCTTACTGCTGGAGTACGTCAGAATGCCAGCCTTCCATCCACCTTCGACGGAAGCTTGTCGTTCATCCGGGCCTGCGGCCGCGGACACATCCGCGCCCACCTTGAAGTGGCCCGACATCAAATCGTTCATTCCCTGTTCATTCATGATGAACATCAGAAGATCGGTGCTTTTTCCGCCGATCTGTGGACCCCAAACTGATGCCCGAGACGGAGAACGGCGCCGGCGCGCTCCACTTCCCTTCGCTCGTCCGGCAAGTCGCCACGCCCGTCCCGTGCTCGCCGCCGACGACGTACGCTTCCTTCACGAGCTTTGGAATCACCGCGACACATTTCGCGCCTTCGAGAACTTGTTTCGGGACGCCTTTGTCGGGCGCAGCCGCACTCATATACTCGACGGTCTCGGTCGCCGTTTGCAGCTCCGAAGGTCCGCCTTTACTCTTTTCGTCTGTGTCTGAAGTCTTATCGCTTTGCGCCCACACTGCCCAGGCACACCATCATGATGGCCAAAAGAACATGCCGTTTCATCTGTGACCCTCTTGCGCCTTCGATGTCAGCTGTCAGTGTTGAAGGTTGCCCTGTAACTTCTGCCTACAGAAGAGCATGTAGAGAAGTTTCGCGCGGAACGATGCGCTGCTATTCAACGAAAACACGAGCGGCGCGACCTACTGTCGCCCGCGATTCGGACCCCAGATCACTCCCAGTGAATGCAGTATCAGCCGATCCAATTCGGTCAGTTCGGAGGGTTCCAGAACGATTTGGTATGCGTAGCGTGTTGCAGGATTAACCGTGAAGCACCACGGTTCGTGATGCAGACCGTTTTCGCAGCATTCGCAAGTTGTAGATGGAAAGAAAGGATTGCTGTCTCGCACTGGAATCTGAGTGATTTTTGCCATGGGACCGATCTCCTTTGCGCTCGGAAGCGTATTCGCCGCGAGCTGGACGCAGTCACATCCACACTTATTGAGATGCTCACCGACTTTTTGCCTGCGTAAGCAAAGACCCTAGATAGTGAACTACGAAAGCGGAGAACGACCTCAGGGCGAATCGGTAGAAATTGTGTAACTGCTTGTGAAAATTGTCGTTGGATTAAGCGCGAAGGTTTTTCAGCGTCGTTAGCGGAGATCGAGCCGCATCAACTTCTGCCGGCCTTTGAAGCTGATCGCGAGTGTCCTGGTTTCTCCGCGCGCCATATCGAGAGAGACCGTCTTCATCTGATCGTAGCCGTCAGCCTTCGATTGCACGTGAACTCTCAATTGATGCTCGCCGGTCGTCAAGTGCACACTTCCCGAATCGTGACCCTCCACTTTTTGGAAGAGCCCCAGTCGTTTTGTGGTGTCGCCCTTTAGCGAGTGGATATAGAGAACCCTCGTCTCGCTCGATATCGAGACGCTGCCGTCGGTGAACGGATAGTCGATCCCAATGACGAGAGTAGGACCTGATGAAGAAGGGGCGTTTACAGCCGTCACATTTTGAATAGATGCCGTCTTCTTATGCGTGATCGGGGTGGCGACATTCTTAGGCAGTGGCGATGGCGTTTCACTTGACGGAGCCGCCGGCAGAGACAAGGTCGGTTGGGCAATCGGTCTCGATGCCACCGTGGTGGGAGACGTCTTCGCTCTCACCCGCGAAATGGCATCGATTTGCTGATGCCACGAATAAGCAAACCCCATCGCTGCGATCGCAACCATGATCGCAGCCGCAATCGGGCCATGCTTTGCGCCCTTAATCGTTCCCCAGAACTCAGTTAGCTTTTGCCCAAAAGAACGTGGCCCCCCTGGCACGGCCTGTCGCGCCCTCTTGCTGAGTGACGCGGTTGGATTCCTCTTTGTTTCCGACTTGCCTGTGCCTTCTGAACCAGCGGCTCGAACATTCGCGGCTAGGCGGTCTTTGAGTTCGCGAACATCCAACGCAAATTCCAATCCACGCTGATAACGCTGCGCAGGATCCTTCGCCATCGCGCGCATGATGATCGCGTCTACTCCGTGAGGCAGTTCGGGATCAAGCGCGGTCGGCGGCAGGGGATCGTGATTCGCCAACTTGAAGCACACTGTGGTGACGCTGTTCCCCTGAAAAGGCCTGTACCCGGAAACCATGCTGTACAGGATCACGCCCAAGGAGAACAGGTCCGACCGCCCATCTAGCGGTTCTCCATTTAATTGCTCCGGCGACATGTATGCGGGTGTACCTAGCACGTGCCCAGGTAGAGTCAGGTGAGCGAGATTCAGCTTCGCGATTCCGAAATCGGTGATCTTGGCATGGCCGGTATTCGTGACCAGAATGTTTGCGGGCTTGATGTCGCGGTGCACGACGCCTTGTCCGTGGGCGCAATCAAGTGCCTCTGCCAGCTCCTCGGTGAGTTGCAACGACCGGTCGACCGGCAACTTTCCGGCATTGTTTGAAAGCAATGTGCTCAGCGCCACGCCATCGATGTACTCCATCACGATGTAGGGCGTGCGCGTTTCCGGTTCTTCTCCTGCATCAAACACCGTGACGATGCCGGGATGAACCAGGCGCCCAACGGCCTGGGCTTCTTGAAAAAACCGGTCGCGATATTCGAGGGCTTCTTCGGGGCTGGCACCCAGGAGAGAGACAGTCTTAACGGCAACAAACCGGTCGATCCTGGGGTCGCGGGCTTTGTAGACCACACCCATGGCGCCTCGTCCCAGTTCGGCGACAAGTTCGTACCGGCCCAGACATTTGCCCCAACGTGCTTCCAAGGCCCCTACTCCGGGTTGATTCGCAAATCAGGGTCTGCATATCAGGGGAGTTAAAAAGTGCTTACATCTTAAGGCTACATTGGCGAAATGCTGTTAAAACCCGCAGTTGCGGGCGTTACGGCGGTAATCAAAAGTGACCTCTTTGACTTGAATCTGCAAGGCGGACTACAGGATTTCATGTAGCCATCTATCTCCCAGAAGGGTCCAGCGGACGGACAGCCATGGCAACTCGGGGCGGATCGTCTGCCACCCTACCAAACAGCAAATTCCATCGCTGCTTCGAAACTTCTTCCCGGCGCTGGTGTTCGGCACAACAGACCCTGACAGCCCGTGCCAAAAAATTCGAACGTTCTGCCTAACGGAGCTGAGTCTTAAGGAGAATTCGATGTCCTCCCGTCTGTGGATTGCGCTACTGGCCGTTCTTGTCCTTCCCGGATGCAACAACACCCTTAACCCCTTCTGCGGCAGTGCGAGACCCGCGCCTGTGATCGGTTCTCTCTCGCCCAGTACGATTGCCTTCGCTCAGGTAGAGCAGGGCGCCACCCTAACGGTGAATGGAAGTAATTTCGTGGCCGCTTCGGAGATCATGATCAACGGCAGAGCGCTCGCCGCCAATGTCGTCAACAGCCAGCAAATGAAGATCGTGCTGACCAACAGCGTGATCTCGGGCCCTGGCTCCGTGAGCGTGAAAGTAACGACTCCCAGTGGAAACTCGAGCGACCTCGGATGCTCAAGCGGTGGAACCACCAGCGCTCTGACGCTCACCGTGAACTAGCGCTGCTTTCTGGCAGTTTTTTGGGGCAGAGTCCTGGAAATGTGAAGGCCGTGTCTGGACGCGCTACTTGAGTGCGTCGAGGCCGTAAGTCTTCAACGGCCTCGTGGGAACTTAGAAAAGATTAAGAACCGTACGGAGTCGCATTCCTTAACATCCCCATTCCGCCTCCCCCGGCTTCGCAAAATACGGGCGCCGGCTCTTTGATGGTTGATCTTCCGCCCCCAAGTCCCGAAGCGCGAGTCGCGCGGCTGTAACTAGACGAGTTCTGTCACGGCTGGGCAATTCTTCCCAAGGTCTGTCTAGACGTTCCTGAGACGCGAAGTCTGTTTCGAGCGCGTGATGATAGTGGTGCAAAAGTTCAGCTAATCGTTCAACGGATACTTCTTCGATCGACATTGAGTTTCCTTCCTCCAGAACTTCCGTCGTGACGTACCCTCGTCGCGAGCCGTGCGAATTCAAGCCGCTCGCCTGGGGCCTGTCTTCGTATTCTTCTCTGCAAAGTTCACCTGCGACTCATTGCGGCGTCCGATCGGCGTCACATGGCGCCGGGGACGCTCGCGCAATAGCGCGTAGAGGAACCGTGCATAGAACCAAACCACTCCGATGCAAAACACCGCTACTGCCACCTGCATCGCGAATCACTCCTGTGCGTTTTACGGATCTGGTGCTCTCATTTATTCGATAACAATGCGCATAAAACGCACGTAAAACCTCCATAAAGAGTTCGTAAAGATGAGCGCTGTTGATGACGGGAGGAAAGAAAAGGGGGCGCCGGTCGCAGTATTCCGTCGCGGCAACGTTCTGCAGCGCGGTGGCTCGACTAGTCGCCCGGTTCGAATCGATAACCGACCCAGGGTTCGGTCTGGATGTATTTGGGCGGACCTTCCTCGGCCTCGATCTTCTTGCGAAGATGTCCTACGAACACACGAAGGTACTCCGGCTGCTCCACACTGTTGTCGCCCCAGATGGCGGACAACAAGGCGCGATGCGTCAATACTTTTCCCGCCCGTTGCGCCATGTACACCAGCAAATCAAACTCCTTCGGAGTCAGGTGCACGCTGCGATCTTTCACGCGCACGCTGCGCGTTTCCAGATCAATGTGGAAGTCGCCCGCATCAATGGTCTGGACGGGCGGCTCTTCCTTCACCGCCGATCGTCGCAACGCCGCGCGTACGCGCGCCAGCAGTTCTTTCGTGCTGAATGGCTTGGTTACATAATCGTCAGCGCCTGCATCAAGCGCCTCAACTTTGGTGCGTTCTTCGCCTCGCACCGAGAGCACAATGATCGGGATCTGCGATGTCGCCCGAACCTGGCGGCACAGTTCCAGCCCATCCATCTTCGGCATCCGAAGGTCAGTGATCAGCAGGTCCGGCGGCCATGACTTCATCATCTGCAACGCTTCGTATCCATCCGATGCCGCGCGTGCACCATAACCCTGGCTCATCAAAGTCGTCTTCAGCACGCGCGTGATTTGCTGCTCGTCATCAACCACCAGAATATTTCCCTTGCTACCGGGTGCCGTCATCGCGTCACTTACTTCACTTCCTGGGTGACGATGTGCACGTCCACCTGCGGAGCGTCGCGCAGGAATTTATGAATGACCGACAAATACAAGTATTTCCTCCATCCCACTTGCGCGGAACGGCCAAAAACCACCTGCGTGATGTGCTTTTCGCGCACCACGCGGGCGACCTCCTCTGCGACGCTCTTCCCTTTCAGGCGAATGATTGTTGCCCCGAGATTCTCTGCGAACTGCAAATTCTGCCGCAACGATCGCTGGTCATCGGGATTCTCATCTACTCCGATATCCACATAGATCACGAACAATTCCGCGTCGATGCGCTCCGCCATGCGCGCGGCACGCGCAATCAGATACTGCGCGGCTGGACTCGAACTGACTCCCACCGCAATCCGTTCCCGAACTCCCGGACTCCGTCCGCCCTCCTTGTCGAGAAACGATTCCAAGCTGCGGTCGACGGCGCGGGCCACTTGTTGCAGCGCCAATTCCCGGAGTGCCAGCAGGTTTCCCGGCCGAAAGAAATGCCCGAGTGCCTTTTCTGCGCGCTCCAACGGATAGATGTCGCCGCGCCGCATGCGAGTCTGCAGAGCTTCGGGCGTCAAATCCACCAGCATGATTTCCGTCACCCTCTGCATTACCCAGTCGGGCACAGTCTCGCGAACCTGCACCCCCGTCATGTTTCGGACGAGCGGCACCACACTTTCAATATGCTGCACATTCATCGTCGACAGCACGTCGATGTGCGCGTCTACCAACTCAATCACGTCCTCGTAGCGCTTTGTATTGCGGCTGCCCTCGATGTTCGTATGGGCCAACTCGTCAACCAACACCACCGCCGGCTTGCGCGCGAGGATCGCGTCCACGTCCATCTCTTCGAACATCGCGCCTTTGTAGTTCATCGCGCGTCGGGGCACAGTCTCGAGCCGCGCGGCCAGTTCGGCGATTCCCTTGCGACCGTGCGTCTCAACGATGCCGATTACGACGTTTTCGCCGCGACTCTTCCGACGAATTCCTTCGCTCAGCATGTTGTAGGTCTTGCCTACGCCGGGGGCATATCCGAGAAACAGCTTGAAAATTCCTTGTTTCTTTTGGGGGCTGGTTTCTTCCAGCCACTGTTCAGGCGTCTTCGCCACGAGCCATCTCCGTTACGAGGGCTGGAAACTCAAATGGGCTAGAATCGGGCACGTGCATCGAAAGGTCGGCACCCAGATATTACGCTACCTCGCCGCCGCCTTGGCAGTGGGCGTAATCACGTTCGTCTACTTCCGCTGGTTGCACGTGAATCCCACAACCGTGGGATTTACTTTTCTTCTACTGATCCTGATTGTTTCCGCGGTCTGGGGGTTGCGGTATTCGATCTTCCTCGCCATTCTTTCGACACTCGCCTACAACTATTTTTTCCTGCCACCCCTCCTGCGATTCACCATCGCCGATCCGCAAAACTGGGTCGCCTTGCTCGCTTTCCTCTTCACGGCCATGGTTGCCAGCGAACTCTCGGAACGCGCGCGGCGTGAGGCCGCAGAATCAAATCGGCGTCGTCGCGAAGTCGAGCGCTTGTACGGATTCAGCCAGCAGCTACTCGTGAGTGAAAACATCTTCGAACTCCTGAACGCGATTCCGAAATTTATCGTGGACACGTTCGGGCTCAAGGGCGCAGCAATGTTTCTCGACAAGAAGCAAGAAACGTACTACTTCGACCTGGCCAGCCAGTCGCTGTTGCCTGCCGATCAACTGAAAGCAGTCAGCACCCGCGGCGAACCCATCCTCGATCGCGAGCATGGGCTCAGCTTCATGCCGATGCGCATGGGTGTTCGCACCGTGGGAAGCATCGGGTTATCGGGATGCGAATTGTCGCGCGAGACGATCGAAGCCATCGGCAGCTTGACCGCGACTGCCATCGAGCGCGCCAGCACCGCCGAAAAACTTACGAAGACCGAAGCCGCCCGCGAGAGCGATCGCCTTCGCTCCGTGTTGCTTGATTCCGTCACACACGAGTTCCGCACGCCTCTCACGGCGATCAAAGCGTCGGCCGAAACACTGCTTTCCGGTGCGGAACTCGACACATCCCAGCGTCACGATCTGCTCCAGGTCATCAATGAAGAGAGTGATCGCCTCAACCGTCTGGTTGGAGAAGCCGCCGAAGTCGTGCAACTGGACTCACAGCAGCTGGAATTCGACTTCCAGCCTCGCCAGTTGCGCGAGGCTGTCGACGCTGCGCTCAACCAAGCGCGAGCTGCGCTCCAGAATCATCCTGTCACGACAGAGATTCCGCCGAATCTACCCGTGGTGCGTATGGACGTCGCTCGCATCACCGAGGTTCTCGTACAACTGCTCGATAATGCCGCGCGCTACTCGCCTCCGGACACTCCCATCCATATCACCGCTGAACTGCGCGACCGGGAAGTCACGACCAGCGTCGCCGACCACGGCCCCGGGATCGACGACTTTGAGCAGGAGATGATCTTTGAGAAGTTTTATCGCGGCCGAACTCAGCGCATGACCATTCAGGGAACGGGGATGGGCCTCGCGATCGCGCGCGCGATCATCGAGCTTCACGGAGGCAAGATCGGCGTCACCAGCCAGGTTGGGCGCGGTTCAGTGTTTTACTTTTCCCTGCCGGTGGCCTAGAGGATTCCGGGAAAATGCGTAACAGAGTCCTGTGTTTTCGCGACGCCGTGCGATCCGGCGCGGTGCTACTCACCAGCTAAGGTCTTAATCTGGTGTACGGATCTTTTGGGCTCACCGGATCGTCTCCCTGGAGCAGCACCCAAACGAGAAGTCCGCTAATTGCGCCTCCGCCGATCGTAATGGCCACAGGAGAGTTCAAGATGCTACCTGTCGCTGCCGGAATAGTCCCCGCCCCGCGCTTTCGCGATTCTTCGTCACGGCTCGCCTCTTGCCCCTCGGGAAGAGTCGTCGTGGTCTTGCCGTCGTCGAGCCTCAGGTCCCCTTTGCGCGCGATGATCTTGGCCGTCCCGTCCGTATCCATTACTTCA
>Ga0126381_100001319_pt1 | contig 26753 bp, 23 predicted proteins | sample PanSoiMetPlot_28_FD_96465 | JGI IMG/M metagenome (GOLD analysis project Ga0126381, IMG submission 96465) | Tropical forest soil microbial communities from Panama - MetaG Plot_28 | ecosystem: Environmental > Terrestrial > Soil > Tropical forest > Bulk soil | place: Panama | collected 2016-02-17
CAGTAGTATCAGGTGGACGGATTAACCCGCAGGGTGAATTGGCCCACTGGCAAGGCATCTCTTTCCCTGGCCCCCACCCGGCGGACCCCGGCCCCATCGGCCCCTTTCGGGCCCCTCCCCCGATGCGAATATGCCTGTTGAACCACCTGGTATTTTTCCCGACGTCGGCGGACGTCTGTGGAGTTGTCACGCTTGCGCGTATGATCAGGGGGGGTATGACATGGTGATGTCACAGGGGTGTGCGCTGATGTGCACCGTGTGAGTCCAGGTTGACTTGGGCTTGAGTTGGGGTAGTGTGGCGCTGTCGAAGGACTTCGGGGTGAGGATCCTTGCGATTGGTTCGGCACCAGTTGGTTAGAGTTCGGTGGACTCTCGTGGCTGGTGCTGAATTTTTTTCCGGCGGGTCGAAGGCGCAGGGTTACCCTTGAAATGTAAACCCCTGTGCTGTCCCTTATCTGCTGGTTGATTTTAGTTGGGTATGGAGCACCCCTTAATGGTGACGGGCACCCCATTTTGAGGGGCGGGTTCGCAGTTCCATTACGGTGGGCCGGGGCGGTTAACGACGGCGCGGAGGCGGACCCTTGGTAACGATATCACTCGACCGTGCCGGTCGGCGGGGTGTTTCGGTTTTACCCAGAGTCCCTTCGGTGGGTATCGGTGGGGGCCTAACAACATTCCCAGTTGTGGGGGGAGAGCTTTCGCTATCTGCCGCCGGGTTGCGAGTGACTAAATCTTTGAGAATGGATCGACCGGTATCGCAGAGGGGGTATGGTGGGACAGCGCCACGGTAGAAGGCTTCGATAGCCATCTGGCATTGGGCGCACGCGCCCGAATGGGTAACGAGATCGTTTAAGGTCGGGCTCACGGAAAAATGGCGCTGGGTCTACTTCGGGCCAGAATTCGCATAATAACCTTTTTCAACCCAGCATCCCTCTAACACATCACAGAGTCGACAGACTTGATGTTCCCGATCTATAGCACACGTGTTCGCAGGTGGTCAAACGGTGCACGAAAGTTTTTGCGTAGGTGGGCGGGTCGGGTTAGAGTTGAAGCCTTCATAACAGCGCTAACAAATCTGTTATGGGTTTTACTGATCGACCGGCCGAAGGAGGGCCGGTCTTTTTATGAAGCAGCGACCAACAACGGGTTGGTCCAGTCTAAGTGTGTCCAGACCTTCTGTAGCTCACTTCCTGGATCCAGTCAAATGGCTAGACCAACGCGTGGTTGACCCCGACGCGCAGTGGCCAGGGGGTGACTCGGTAGTGGTGCAGAACCAAAATATTACCGCAACTGTTACACATGTTTTCGTCGTGAATTTCGACGGCGATGGTGGGGCGGAATTCTTCGCGCAGGAGTGACTCCAAGATTTCGTATTCGGAAAATTCAGCATCGATTTTGACGAAGTCAGGTTTGATGCCATAGGCAGCGCACCAGGGGCCGATGTCGGCAATGAGGGTGGGAAGCGGGTAACCGCGCTGATCATCCCCTCGATCGTAGAGACAATGGCCACCGCAATTGAGCGGGTTGGTCCAGAAGGTTCCCAAGGTGTTGCGGCTGGAGGCGCACGCGTTGACGGCAAAGAAGTTGGGATGGCCTGCGAGGCGGCGGGACATGCGTTCGTAATTAACGGGGTGTGGTTCGAAGGCGATGACCTTGCCGGTGCCGTTCATTTTGTTGAGGCAATATTCAGAGAAGTGACCCAGGCATGCGCCCAGGTCGAGAATGGTCTGACCTGGGCCGATGGGGAAATGGCGATCGTATTCACCGCTAGTGGAGTCGCGCTGCGCGGTTTCCTCGTTGGCCAGGGTTGGCTGGGCGCGAAGGGTTTCCAGGTGGGCGATGAAGTTATGGGCCTGCCCACCGTTGGGTAATAATTCCTCAGACATTGAGTCGGTTTCAACTGGGCTCGAAGACCAGGACGTTGTAGTGCTGGCCCAACAGGAAGAGGATGACGAAGATGATGATGAAGATGACGGTGTCGGCTTTCTTCAAGGATTGCCAGAGGTTAGCCCGGTCGTGCCAGACCCCGGTGAAGGCGAGGGCCAGGACGGTGACGATGGCGATGGCGATGGCATTGTGAAGGTTGATGTTCATAGTTTTGATGTTAGTGTGTTGGCGTTAGTGGCATCCCATAATTACCGGAGTCGAGTGGCTCCGGTTTTTTGCGTGTTTGTTTTTCCGGATGCGACCCCCGGTGTCTTCAAACTTTCTGGTTCTGGCTGCGCTGTGGTTGTTTCAGGCGGCAAAGGGCATCACCTCCTTTCAGTAGGCAGCGCCGGTCTCGGCCTGGACGGCCTGAAGGTCGGCTTTCTGTTTGGCTTCGAAATCTTCCGTGATGCGCGTGCCGGTGCCAGCCATCGCTGCCGCCTTGAGGGTGGATAATACCACGGTGTTGAACACGGACTTCTGTTGGTCTGGCGGCATGCCCATGCCCCGGCCGAACACGTCACGGACCACTTCCTCAACCGGGATCATCGAGCCGGTTTCCAGGAAATATTCACCCCAACCGTAAGGTTGCACGCCCTGGGCGCGTAGACGTTTGGGCATATTCTCAGGGCCGGGGATGGTACCGAAGAGAGCTCGCGGCAGTGGGCGCTGCTGGTAATCACTGCCAAAGAGCAGGTCAGAACTGACACCCGCGAAGGGCGACATTTGGCTGCGCACGTAGTCGCCCATGATTTTGTAAACGCTTTCGTCGGGGTAGATGATCTTGCTGAACTTGCCCCGGTTGTTGGCGATGGCCATACCCACGCGCACCGGCAGACGCATGAGTGTGATCATGGGGTTACCGTAGGTCACGTTCATCCCAGCCACTTTGAATTTGAGCCAGTCGGATTTGAAGGGGTCAGTGAGGTTCACCTGTTGGTTGGAGCCGGTGGCCATCAGGAACCCCTGGTTGGCGGCGAGCATGGTGGCAAAGGTGCCAGCGATCCACAGCCGCTCTTTCAGGTAATTCATCGCGAAAGTTTTTTCGCCCAGGTCGGCGTTCTTCCAGTTCAGCATGGCTCCACCGGCACGGGCGGTGTCACCGACTAACCACGCTGCGCGGGAGGCCTCGAGTTTGGGCGCGAAGAACACCTTGGCCAAGTGACGTGAGCCGGGAAGACTTTTAACCACGCCCGTGGAATGGTTGATCCCATCGGCCAGGGCTTCCGCGACTTCGGGGATCTGGGAGGTCTTCGGAAGTTGGTCCCACATTTGGTCGAACATGTCCTGGCGCAGGAGCTTCAAGACTGTGTAACCCCGGTTGCCCATTTCGGTGAATGACTTCCAATAGCTCGAGGTTTCCGGCGAGTTGAAATCTTCATAGTGGAACGGGTCGTTGACCAGACCGGCGCGTTGAGCGGTGGTGTAGTTCTTGCGCTGCATCAGGTCCTGCACCTGTCGTTCGTAGTAAGCTTTGCCTGCTGCCTGTCCGATCGGGTCGGGTGTCCCCACCATGCGATACATTTTCCCGAAGTTGTGGAAGTAGGTGCCCCACCACTTGGGCTGGAAAGCGACCATGGGCGCGTGCGTGCCCAGGGCCACGGTGCCATGGAACCCGACCTTCAAACTGAACATGGTGCGCGGAACTTTGCCCAAAGCTTTTTGCCAGCCAGGAACTTGTAGCTCAGTGAGGAAACGTTTTGCCTGGTTCTTGAGCAGCCGCTCGCGCTGTTGTTTGCGCCACACATCATCGGCCAGGAATTTAGTGCGCTTGTCGTAAGCCAGCCAGTGAGTGACCTGATCGATGGGCATGCCCAGGTCGGTGGCGACCTTGCTGCGGATTTCGTCAAAGTTATCCAGGCCCCGGTCGAGATACACCTTGGCTCGTTGCCAGACACGCACGTCTGGGTTGGCCTGCATTTCGCGTGCGCGTTTGGCGGCTTCAGCGGCCATCTCACGGTGGCGACGGGCGACGGCATCGGCGACTTTGCGCTGGCGTTGCGCTTCGATTTTGGCCAACTCCTTCTCGCGTTTAGCCCGGTCGATGCGCTCTTTCTTTTCCGCGTCAGCTTGCCGGGTGGCTGCGTCTCTGGTCACCTTGTCGGTGGCCTCCTTCACTTTCTGTTTCCGGCGCTCTTCGATCTGTCGCAGGTCCCGGTCCCGGTCGGCGTCAGCGCTGCGAGCTTTGCGTTCAGCCTCGGCGGCTTTAGTGGCCGCGTCACGCGCCTGCTGGGCGGCGGCGTCCATGGCTTTGCGTGCGGCCTCTTCCTGGATTTGAAAGATTTCGTTTTTGCGCTGGGCCTCGAGAATGCGTCGGGCGTTTTCGTCTTTGACGTTCTGAGCGGCCGCGTCACGCACAGTTTTCCAGGCGGCGTCCTGCGCTTTCCTGGCTGCTTCGGCCTGGACGTTGTAGACCTCTTTCTCACGCTGGCTCTCGGCCACGCGTGCTTTGTTCTCCAACTCGGCGCGGCGTGCGGCCCAGTCGCGCACGGTTTTCCAAACGGCCTCCTGCGCTTTGCGTTCGGCCTCAACCATGGACAACGTGTCAGTCAGGTGGCCGGTGAATTTGGTCCTGGCTTCCTGCGTTTCGTCCTGCGCCTTTTTATTTTCCTTGGCGACCTTGTCGGCCTGCGGCTGTTTGGTTTGCGGAATGTCGTGGCCGGTCTCATCGAAATACGCCCGGTTGAGCCCGTGGAAACTGCCGGTGTCGATTGCGGTTTCGCCTTGCTGGACTTGACCCTGTTCGTGCCAGGAGGTCCGCATGGGCTGGACCACGTTCTGTTGCCAGTCGAAGTCAGCCTGTTTGGCGGCTAAGTAGAGGGGGGAGTCATACCCATCCTCTTCTCCAATATCGCGAGCAGTTCTTCGCAGGTTCTCTCCATGCGCTCTGACCACTCCCAGATCTCTTGCTGATTGACGCCCGGTCGCCTTAAAGTTGTCAGCAATTTTCTGCGGGTCTGCACCAGCTTTGAGGTCCATTTGCCCTTGCCGTATAGCAGTTTCAGCGTCGACTCCGGTGCCTGGAGTGATGGGAGGGATAACACCCTCAGCTGCAGCCTGGGCACTGACACGAGCGGCGACTCCATAAGTTTGTTCGGGGTTGACTGGCCCTTGTGGTTGCAGGGCCCCGGTGAGCCATGTGCGTGCTTCATCTTCATTGAACTGTGGATGTTTCTGATCGCGAAGCCATTTGACGCCAGCCTCGATCGCTTTGGCAATATCGCCGCCGGTTCGCCACGCAGCGCGGACGGCGCGGAGTGCGCCATGCGCTGCCTCTTGCGCCAGCCAGACCGGGAGTTGCCCAATGCCGAAAGCAGTTCGACCCGTCCAGGCTGTGCCCGGTCGGGTCGCTTCGATTGCTTTGTTGAGGAGGGCCTCTACCTTGCCTACATCTGCGGATTGTCGATCCCGTATTTGCGGTCGTATTCCGCCCTGACTTTTGGCGGGAAGTTCCCGAGTTCCTCCGGTGTCAGGTCTTCCTCCCTCAGTCCCGCCACGCCCAGGTAGTTCTTCAGGTTGATCGGTTTGCCCTCCTTCAGGAGTTGCTTCTCGACCACGTTCAACCCAGTCAGGTGGTTGGATGCCGCCGGGTTTGAGGAGTTGTCCTTCTTTGCCATAGGTCTTGAGATTAAAGATTTGGTCACGCGCTTCATCGGCTGTTAACTGTCCCTTAGAATACTTATCCCAGATGTCATTGACAAGCTTATCTAGTTCCTCCGTTTTGGACACATCAGGGAATAGGCTGCGCACCGCCTCCCAGGTGATGGACTGCATGGCGCGGCCTAGCAGGTCCTTTTCGTCGGGAACTTCCTGGGCGATTTCTCGAGCAGCCAATCGGGCGGCGTCCGCGTGGAAGGCGTAGAAGGCACCATTGACCCCTGTTGCCCCAACACTACCCGGCCCCTCTGACTCTCCTTTAACTCCATTGCCAAAGTTGTGCGAGACCTGGATGGACTTCTGGCCCAGGGGGCGCAACAGGCTGGCGCAGACCTGATGTGTGTCTGAGGTCACGTCCCAGAACTTGGCGTTATTGGGATTGATGATGTTGTTGTAGAAATTACGAACCTTGTGGCCGTAGCCCAGTTTGTCACTGATGTTATCCAGCGTTGGGTTCTCGGCCGTATCGATCGCCACCATGAGGTTGTTAAAACTGGTCATGGTGATTTTGGCCGGGGTCACTCCGTCGTCATTCATCTTGGGGCCCAGTTCGTGGCCTTCAGGGGCCCATCGATTGAACCCGTAAGGCCCGTGCGTGTCACTCCAGGCTCGCAACCAGATAGCCTTCTGGTTTAGGTCCAGGTCTTTCCAGGTTTTGCGCTTGAGGACCGGCAGGGCCGCTTTGCACCGGGCTTTTGCATCATCACTGAACTCCTTCAGCTTAGTGTAAGCCTGCACCGTCTTTTCCATCTCTGGTGTCATGCGCCCACCGTTGGGTGGTTTAGTGACAACTGTGAGAACGCGTCTGGCCAGTTCCAAGTTCTGGAACCAGTCACGGCCGGGAGACAACACTGCGATTACACCTGCCACGCCCTCGCGTGAGATGCCATAGGCATTGCTCCACTTGATGGCAATGGTTCGGGCCCCCTCATACCAGAGTCGTGCACGCGCCCGAAGCTCCGGTTGCATTTTGTAATAGAGCCACTTGAGATTGTCAGCCGCGTGCCGGATGAAATTGTGGGCGGTCTCCAGCGGCGTGGCTCCCAGTTTGATCTCCGGATAGAACTGTTTGATTAGACCCTGCGCAATATCCAGCATGTGCGGGTCCTTCGCGGAGTGCGGTTTGGAGTCGATTACCGCCTGCAGATTGATTTCCGGTTGGTCGCGCACCGGATCCATCGTCGGCTTTTTGACGCTGGGCTTACTGGTCCCAATGCGCAGCCTGTCGATGTCTCTTTTCTGAGAGGCTGGCAGCACCGAGTCGATCCACGCTCGCACATCGTCGGCGTTGAAGTTTGGGTGGCCCTGTTTACGAGCCCACTCCACGCCAACCTCGATCGCCTTGGCGATATGTTTGACTGCGTCCTTGGCCAGTGGTTTGGCTGTTCGATACGCCACCCGTGTGGCACGCAGGGCCCCGTTGGCCAGGGACTTGGTCATCCAGATCGGAGCGCTTGTGACCCCCTCGAGTGTTCTTCCCCCACGCAGCGGATCCGTAGCGTGAATTGCTTTGTCGAGGAACTGCTCAAAGGGGTCGAGGGCAGGAGCGAGTGCTGGTTGCGCCACGCTGCCCAAGGCTTTGCCCGGTTGGTCTGGGTGGGCCACCTCGTCCGAATGCATTTGGTGGCCTTCCGGTAATGGCCCCTGGAGAGATTGCCCTGAACGGTTCGCCACGCGTGCGCCCTCCTGGCGGGAAACAAACGGGCGCTTGTTGGTGCGGAAACCGAAGTCGGGTGTGTTGCGAGACTCACGTTCCTTGAAGCCGGGAATGCCCAGGCGGTTCAAAATGTCCGGATGGTTCGCGCCATACTCGACGTCTCCGGACGCCTTGCGGACAGCCGAGGAAATGATCTTCTCCGGTTCCCCGCCCTCTTCGGCAATCTGTTCGCCTTCGGCACGTTCAGTGTCTACCGCCGTTTCTTGTGGTGCAGTTCCTTCGCCCTCCCTGGGTGTCGTTTGTTGAACGTCGCGGCGGCGATCCGCTTCGCCACCTTCAGGCTCTTGCCCTGGTTCAGCAGGCTTTTCTTTATCGCTTCGTATTCTTTCGGCATGTTGCTCTCCTTTCTGTTGCTGGTCTTTGAGCGCTTCAGCAGTGGCAGGTGCACCATTGTTTTTGGTCCGGTCCACTGCGGCATCCAGGGGGAGCTCGCGCTGCTCACCGGCCAGTGGTTTTGGGGGCGGCGGCGGCTCGGCTCCTTCCGGCATGCGCAATGACTCGCCGGTTGCCGGTGGGCCTTGAATTTCTGTGGAGGGTCCCCTGAGCGTCTCGGCCGTCCCGTGCTTCATCATCAGACCGGCCATGAATGACGCGGCCACCGGATTGCCCACGGCCCTGACTTTTTCTTCCTTGCTCGCGTTGGGGTCCTGCAGCGTGGTGATAGCGTTAACCACTTCCTCGGGTAAATGACTGATCATGGTTGACCCGAAGACTGCGGCCGGTGCTTCACCTGATATCAGCGGCAGGGCCAGACCGGTTTCAGGTTTGGCAAACGGCGGGACCAGTTGGTTGATCTGGTCGATGGCCACGTTGAGTGCGCCGGTCACAGCGTCGGTGCCTTCGATATGAGGGATCTGTCTCCAGTTCGCCGACTGCTCCTCAAGCGTCGGTGTTCGCAGTTCTGGTGGTTTGCCGATGTTGGCAATATCCGTGGGGATGTCGGCCACCTTTACTGCGGCCTTACCGGCCAGGGCGGTCAGTTTCTCCAGTGCGGCCGGAAGAGAATGTTCTCTCGCCTCCTCCACATGTTCCTCGTAGCCGGGACGCCCCGGCAGGTATCCACCGTAGGGGCCCTGGTCACTGCGGCCCTCCATGACGGCCTGTTGGTAGGGGTCCAGCTTCAGGTTGACCCCGCCTTCGGGCTTGGGCTCCTTCGGTTCAGGCGTGGGCGAAAAGAATTCACCCCAGGTGCCAGCCGGTTTGAGGTCTCCCATCTGCCTGCGTAAGGACGCCTTGCGTGCTGTGCGGTCCTGCTGCAACGCTTTGGCCCCTTCCCTGGACCGGAACAAATCCCTGGCGTCCTCCTGGGTCGGGGCTTGGTCGCCCTCCACGACCATGGTGCCGCCACCGTCTGGGTCTGTGATCTTCCACTTCACTGGATAGGCTCAATATTGAATTGTTTACCGCTGGAAGTTTTTACCGTGGCGGGTGGCGGCGTGAGCGTTGAATAGAACTTGTCCAGGTCGGCCTGGGCTTTGGCCTTGTCGGCTGGGCTGGCCGCTGCTCGCAGGGCAATGTCCAGGTCCATGTGTCTGAGTTTTTGCTCAGGTGTCATGGACGAAACTTCCTTGAGTGTTTTGCGGTAACCCAAATAAACCCGGCCGTCTTTGACAATGGTGGTTGGTTCGGTGTAACCCTCGTCGGTCAGCTTGTTGATCCTGTTCCTGTAGTCCGCAATCTTCTCGGTGTCACCGGCTGCTTTCGCGGCATCCAACGCTGCCTCCAACTCTTGCAGTGTTCCCTTAACGGGCGCTCGCACCTTTTCGGCCGCTGCTCTCAAGGCATCCAACTGCTGCTGCGAGGGTTCACCGTTTTGCCCACCGGGCATGGCCAGGATCCTGGCGCGGTCTTCTGGGTTCAAGTTCCTCACTGCCGCCTGGAAATTTTTAATGTCATTGACGACGGTCTTTGCCGTCATGCTGCGACTGTCGGCCAGGGACATCTGCTCGTAGTATTTCACGCCCCAATCAGACTTGAGCGGTGGAGGGCCTTTATCGGCTCGTTTCTCGATCGTGTTGTTCTCTTGCAACCACGTCGCCATGGTTTGCTGGTCGGCCGCGACGTCGGCCATGTCGACCGCCCTTTGGTTCATTTGATTTTTCGCGGAGTCCATTTTGAGTTTTTGCTCGGCCAGATTGAGTTGGCTTTGCTGGACGTGCATGTCCCAGAGCGGGTCCTGCAGGCGCATGGCGCTGTCGTGGAAGCCTTGCGGTATTTGTTCCCAGAAAGAAGTTTTGGGTCCGCCGGTTTGCTCGGCCTGTTTGTTCTTCTGCGTGGCCAGTCGCTGTGACTCGGCCAGTCCAGAGATGAGCGGAACAAACACCTTAGCCAGGGCGTCCGGTTCCGGTGGCCGTGCGATTTCGCGCAACCATTCCGGAGGTTGAACATTGCCAAAAATATCTGCCATATCAGTAAGGGGAATAAGCGAACGGGTCTTCCGCACCGGCCCCGCCACCGCCGCCACCACTACTTACATTGTCCTGGGCCTGATTGGCGGTGTAGGTCGCGGCGTAATTTCCACCACCGCCACCTTTGCTCAAGTAAGCGCCCACGAGGTTGGTGATCTGGGTGTTAATGCCTGAGAGGACCGGGTCGGGCATGGCCGCGATTTGGTTCTGCATCCATTGCCGCTGGAATTGGGCGTTGCGCTCTTCGACATCGAACGCGGCCTGCTGGCCGGGAGAAACGAACATGGACGAGACGTTGAGCATGCCAGGACCAAACAGGGTGTCCATTTCCTGCATCCAACTCTCGGCGGTGGAAATTCCACTCTGCATCAGGTTGAGACTGGTGAGGCCCAGGTCTCTGGCTGTGAGGTTTCCCGCCATGCCGCTACCTCCGTAGCCACCCGCCACGGCCGAGGCGGCAGTGCTGGCCTGAACCTGGGCTTTTACATCGGCCGGTAATTCGCCTTTGACCATGCTCGAGATATCGCCGGTCACGCCGCTCACGAGGCTGCTGTAACCAGGTATTGCCTGCTCGAGCATCGATTGGATTTGTTGCTGCGTGAAAGTATTGGCCTGACTGACCAGGGCCTCGGCCGCTGGAGCGTTGGCGACATTACCCGCGATCGCTTTGCTGGCTTCGGTCTGAAGGTTCAGTGAGGGAAGCTGGGGGACGGTTGGCTTCCTCCCGAAGATGTCTTGCATGAAGCTCATATAAAATTCATGACAGGTTCGTCGTCGCCGTAATACTGCACATTCATTCCTTGCTTCCGGCCGGAACCCAGGTAGTGGTCCAGTTCCTGGTCCAAGAGCAGCGTGGCTGACTGCATGGCGGTGTTGATGATGGTGGTCTTGTTCTGACCGTTGGGGTCATTCTCGGCATTGTTGATCCCCATGCAGATTTCTTTCAGCGCCGGAAGGTTCCCAATGATCAGGTAATCGTTCGTCTTTTTGACTGGGGTGAAGTCCAGCTTCGCCGCTACGTCGACCGCTGTAAGGCAGCAGCACCCTGGTGTCCCCTGGGAGAGGATCCCCGGCAGGAGGTAACGGGCGAACGACGGGCGAACGTCGTCATACTGGTAGTGGCCAATCAGGCGATTGGCTTTCACAACCGGCGGCGGCGGACTGGCCGGTGTGCAGAGAGATTGGAACACAGCCGCCGGTTCGCAGAGAGCGGAATACTCGTAGAGCCACCACTGCCCGTCCAGGTTGTTGGGAGGCTGGATGTCGGTAACGGCCGTGAAATAATTGACCGACTGAACGCCCGGTGTTTGTGCGAGCGTGACGACTTCGCCGTCAGCGACCGCGCCGTTCTGCATCGTGCGGATCCAATTGTTGTTCTGGTCGTAGCCCAGGAAGAGAACCTGTTTGCCCACATCACTGGAGCGGTCGCACATCACGGTGAGCAGTTTGTCCGTGCCGACAATATTGCTGAAGGTTGGATAGCGCCCACGGTAGATGCACTCGTTCGTGCCCCACACTCGGCAATTACCTCCCGCCGGGTTAAGCGCGGCCTGCCGAAGCCCAAAACCGTTCTCGAGAAATTCATACCACATGTCGCGCACAGCCACAGGAAAGCCGCTTACCATCGCTGCTTCGATCGCGGCAATTTGTTTTGGCAAAGTGATCTCGCCGTCAGTGACACAGAACCGGTAGCGCTGGACTGTGCCCCACCATTTGCCTTTGAAGAGCAAGCGCTGGATGCCCTCGTTGAGGACACGATAGAAACGCGAGTCGGTGGCGCACGCGCCGATGGCACCAGGAATTCCGAAGTCGATGGCGTCTTGAACGATTGCTCTCATGCGACGTAATACAAACGGTTGGTGCGCTGAAGGAGATACCCCACCACGTAAGGCGGCATGTTGTTGTGGCCGCTGGCGATGCCTCCGGTGCCGCCGCCTACATTCGTTTTGGTGGGAACGTCAGCGCCGGGAACGGCTGATGGGCGATTGCGGTCACCAACAAAATGGCCACTGGCGAGGTATTGCTGCGACCCTGGGCATTCCATGTTAATGCCCACGCCATCCAATATGTGGGTGTGCGGGGCGACCTCGCCTGCGACCAGGACGTGCTGCTCTTCCCCTCCACTCCCCGGCACTGAGAGGACCGTCGTGCTGGGCAAGGTGCCAGCGGCGATCGGGAATTGGGCGGCGATTACATTGCTGTTGGCGTCCAACGCTTGCTGCCACATGGCTCCGCTGATGGGTGAGGCAGAGTTGGCATCGCCGCCGTCAAAGATGGTGAAGTCGGGAAGAGCCTGGAACCACCACATGGTCAGGCCTGGAACCGTGGGGTGCAGCGAGAGCCACGCGCCCTGGGCAAAGAAGTAAAGCCGAGTCGGTCGGCCCAGCGAGTCCAACTGCAGCCACGCCACCGTGGTGTCGGTTGGTTTGGTGGCACTGACCACAAAGCCGCTGAACACCGGAGCGCCACCTCCTGAGGATAACTGCGCGAACATGAGCGAGGCGAACATGTTGAGAATGTCCTGGTAGGTCGCAGGACAAAACCCAGGCGGCAAGTTCCCGGCAACGATTGGCAGTTGAATGGTGTTAGGCATAAGACTTAGGAGCCCCTGGATGAGTAGGCGAAATAGTTGGTATCACAGAATGGGAAAGCCACACAGGTTGGAGCCACCGCACACTCGCCTTCGCTGGGAAGGTCGACCAGATTGGCGTGCAAGCGCATGACCCTGAAACGGCAATGGCCCGTCCATTCGATCCTTAATTGAAACTCAAAGCCGAAGTTCAGCGGCCTCCCGGCAATGACGCTACAAAGTGCTTCCTGTGGCTGTGGCAGGGTGACCCGCGCTGCATACTGAGCCGCGTTGGCTTTGAATACCTGACACACATTGTTGAGGCTCGAGGTGAAGGTGCATTGAGAAACGGTGGCGCAAAAAGAGAAGGTGCCCCAGGTGATCCAGTCTGGATATTGATCTGGCTGGAACTTCACCGTCACCGTGACATTATCGGCAATATCATCGATGTAAAATTCCGCCATGCGCAGCTTCAACAGAGTGAAGGGGCTGCCAAACGCGTAGGACTGCGTTTCGATAAATGCAGCGATCGGGGTCGTGACTCCATTAATGCTGTCACCGGTAGAGCCCTTCTGGGCACCCCTGGAGGTCAGCGTCAGCGAGCTAGGGCCAAGGTCGCCGCTGATCTCCCAGAGCTCGATATCATTCCCCATGACGAAGCAAAAGGCTCGTTCCTCATTATCAATCCGCCCCTTGGTGATTTGGAAAATGTTTAAGCCGCTCCAGACTCCTTCCCAGGCCGGTGGTAATTTCTGTCGAAGGTCGGAGATGAGGTCAAAATTGATGACCACAAATCCACGGTGTAGAACGCCTGCCGCCGTGCGGAAGGGCGAAATGGTTTGGATCATGTAGTTGTCGAAATAAATCCCACTGCCCCAGAATAAGAGGTCCAGCGTATCGAAGCTCAGGATGGGAGAGACTTCCTGGCTCATCGGCGTATTCCCCGGCATACCAAACTGGCGACGAGCAACGATGAAGGATCGGTAACCGTCAAAGGAGCGATACCACATATCGCCGTTAATCGAGACTGAACTGCGTGGCCCCTCCGGCCCGTAGTCCAACAGTGAAACGGTTTGAATTGGGTAGGTGAGGTTTTGCCACGTGGTGCGGTCCACGGGCGCGTTGACTGAGAAGATCATTCGCTGCGTGCCTACCAGGAGAACCCCCATACCCAGGCTGGTATCCTGGGTGGCCAGGAACTGCATGGTGTTAATTTTCCCGGCGTTCTGCGGAATGGAGAAGGTGCCGCCACCGTTGAGGAAATTGTTTTCGGTGAACTTGAGAATAGAGTCCCTGAAGCCTTCCTGGGCGGTGCCACCACCTGACTGGTCGCCCACAAGGTTCCCGGCCACGAAACTTCTCCGGTCGGGCAGTGTGATCCAGATGCGCCCCCAACCGTAAGCCCCCAGGATACCGGGAGGAATTTCATTAACTCCCGATCTGCGCAGTTTGTTCCCATCCCAAATCAGCGGACTGTGCTGGCCAGCCAGAATAATCCCCCACTTCTCGGCCTGGAAGATGAACACAAAATCGTCGGTTTCCTGGTTCTGGTCGTAAGCCGCGATACTGTTGCCGGAACTATCCTGGACAACATCACCCGCAGCGACGGTGTGCGGCAGGGAAACAAACCCGCCCTGGTATTGGACCTGGATGCTGTTGCTGAAAATGGCCTTAACCTGGAACGACCCGCTGTCGATCAGCAGGTTCTGCCCAACGGTAAATTCCTCGGCATCTGAAACGTTGACCGTGTCCAATTCGTTCAGCGCGTTTACCGTGAAAGCTGTGGTGACCGTCACGGTTGCGCTTATCGTGATCTCCTTCAGCGCGAAAGTGGAAGCGTCCAGGAAGAAAATCCTGCCACCACGCGAGATGAGCCACCCGCTGGGCACTCCTTCACCGTCATAAAACTCGCTGCCCTGATAGATGCCGGTCCAGCGATTGGCGAGTGAAGACGGAACAGTGATCGGTCGATTAGACCATGAGTCCCGTGTCTGTGCGTAGCTGCCACGGAACGTGGTATTGGAAGCCGCCGCTACCGAGGTTTGGAGAATGAGCGAAGGACTTCGGCCTCCATCAACTCCGGTTTGGAGATTGGTGAAGCCGTCAAAAACTCTTGAGGGGTCACCTGTAGCTGTGGCCATTAAAATCCTATGCCGCTCACCTCCACCACGCGCACCCTGGCCACCCAACGGCAATTGGTGGCCGAAGGGCCCTTGATGGTTACGGACAAAGCGTTATTGACTGCGTCAGCGATTACTGAAGCCACGGCTGTGGTCATCCCTGCGTCCTCTGCCGCTGCCCCGGCCGTAACAGAGCCGATGAGGGCAGTCACCCCGCCGTTGTTTTTAATACCACCAGTGAAGTTGTAAAAAGCGCTGGCTCCAGCAGTGGAACGACCGATAATGTTGACGTCAAAGTTCCAGGCGGTGTTGTTTGGAATTGTGAGCAGGGAAAGGCCAAACCCGTTTGGAGGGTTGGCTCCGTCCAGGGTTAGAACGACTGTAGTAGAGTTATCCACTGTTATCCCTCTAACCACCATCACGCTGACCTGGGCGTCTCCGTTAGCCGCGAAAAAACCCGAGGCTTGCCCGACCTGCCCGTTCTTATCGACGTAGCAGCGGGAGCCTCCCACGGTGGTTGAATTCCAGCCGAAGGCCGTATTGTTCAAACCGCCCAGACAGGAGGATTGTGAACCGGAAGCGACGTTGTTGTTTCCTCCGGTGACACAAGCACCAGTATTGGAAGCCGAATTACTGCCTCCTCCAGCCACCGTTGCGTATTGACTGGACGCTGAGTTCCCGTTGCCACCACCGACGGCCGCGTTCTGTCCGCTGGAGGAGTTGCCCTGACCGCCAGCCACATTTGAACCTCCACCATTGGCCGTATTGTTCTGGCCTCCACTAACCGTGTCCTCAACGCCAGTGGCGCTATTACCGTTGCCTCCAGCGACGACTGACTGCTGACCTGAAGCCCGGTTACTAGCTCCACCACCGATGACCGCCTGCAGGCCGGTGGCAGCTTGGTTGGCGTTGCTGCGAACGACCTGGAGGTCGACGGCCTGAGTGCCACGCGCATTGCCACCACCAGGAGTAGACTGGATTGCCCCGTCGTCGGTAATGATCAGCTTGGAGTCCTGCAGTGGGACGGGCGTGCCGGTTGCTCCATTGAAACGGGGAATGGCTTTGTCGGCCGAGACAGTAGTGGGGATGACCGGTTTCCAACGCAGGCCGCTGGAGAATGTGTTGTCGGAGCAGAGTATCGTGCCATTGGCACCAGCCGAGAATTGGACGACATGCGAAGCAGGCGTGTTGGCCCCGTCATCCACCATGAGGTCTCCGCGCAGGCTGGTGGGAAAACTGGCGGGAGGGCCCTGGTTCCCCTGGTCGCCCTTGTCTCCTTTTACGCCTTGTATGCCCTGGTCGCCCTTGTCTCCCTTGTCGCCTTTATCTCCCTTAGGGCCCCCAGGGCCTGGGATCTGCGTGACTATCGGGACGCACGTGGGGTTGCAATCACAGCCGTTCATATTAGTGCCACACTCCGTTGTAGTATTGCCAGATGATCCCAGGCGGCACTGAGTCTTGCTGCATGTAGATGGCCTGTGCACTAGCTGGCGTGAAGGCAGGAGCACCGTTGCCGGTATAGACTTCCTGGACGCCAGCGCCTCCACCGACCGGAGCGTGCCAGCCTCCGGAATAGAACTGCCAGAGCTGTCCAGCGGGAGAGGAGTCTGTTTGGATGTAAAGGGCAAAAGAGAGAGACGGGTCGGGCACGACCACACCTACGGGCGAACCGTTACCACCGAAGACTTCCTGCACCGGGACCGGCACGGCCACGATGGGGTAGTTGGAGCAGGAACAAGGATTGAAACTGGTAAAGGCGCAGTTGCATGGAAGAGTGGACATAGTACGTCTTCAAAATTTCTTGTGCTCCAATGGTGCACATAAGCTACAATGTGCCTATAGTCAATAGAAATGGACACTGCTTCCATTCGCACCTATGGCCTGACACCCGCCGGGATGCCTCAAATCATCTACGACAAGACGGCCTTCGCGAACCGGTTCCACGTAGAACGTGGGTGTCCTCCTCGAGCCCAGTTATTCCGGAACATCGCCGAAGCCATTGTGCCTGGACACTTCGAATGGCACGAGTGGACCAACCGCTTCGTCCAGGCCACCTGCGAGTATGAGTGGATTGGCATGGCGGGTTGTTCCGGTGCGGCCAAGACTTTCAACGTTGCCGCCTTCCTGGCCACGTGGTGGCTGTGCGCTCCTCATGAGTCCTCGGTCATTTTCTGCTCCACCACGGCCAAGGCGTTGCGTCGTCGTGGCTGGGCTGAAATTCAGCGGTTCTATTCCGCGATGAAAGACCGGGGCGGCGAAAGCTACGGCAACTTCGTTGACTCGAGGATGCTGTGGCAGTCGGAGCGGGGCGACGATAAACACGCCATTGTCGGTATCGCTGTGCGGGAGGGCCCGGTTTACAAGTCGGCGGACAATATCAAAGGGCACCACACCCGCAGGCAGGCCGTGGCCATTGACGAGGGGACGGCCGTGCCTCATGCCATCTTCGAGGCCTCGTTCAACCTGTCGGCCGCGTGCGAGGAATTTCTCATGATCGTCATGGGCAACCCACGCTCGCGCCTGGACGAAATGGGAAAGTTTTGTGAACCGGCGGAAGGCTGGTCGAGTGTCAACGTGGAGACCGAGGAGTGGGAGACTAAGCCGCAGCAAAACGGCAAGCCGGGAATTGTCCTGCGCTTTGACGCTGAGAAGTCCCCGAACATCACCGAAGGGCGTTTGGTCTCGCGTCACCTACCCACCAAGGCCAGGGTGGAGAGCCGCAGGGCCCAGGCCGGTGGTGAGAATAGCCCAACCTACTGGTCCAACGAACGAGGTTTTTGGCCACCCACCGGCCTTACCAAAACGGTATTCTCCGAGGTCGGGCTGGTGGCGTGCGGTGCGTTCGAGCGCCACATCTTCACCGGCCGTTTCTTCGCAATCATCGGAACGCTCGACCCGGCTTTTGGTGGCGGGGACCGACCCACGCTGCGGTTCGCTAAAATGGGTGAGTTGGCGGATGGCAAAATGGGGATCGAAGCCCTGCCGCCGATCATTATACCTCTCAACGTGGAGTCCAAGAGCGACATCCATTTTCAAATCTACGAAGCGACCCGGCGGCAGTGCGAGTCCTTCACTTACAACGGCACCGAGTATTCCTGTGACCCGAGGAACCTGGGGGTGGACGGCAGCGGTGAAGGCGGGGGCCTGTGCGACATCATGCAGCGCATGTGGTCGGCGGACATCATCCGGATTGAATTTGGTGGCGCGGCCAGCGACGACTCCTGCAGCCCTGAAGATATCCGACCGGCCAGGGAGGTTTACCGGAATAAACGCGCTGAGATGTATTTCCGGAGCCGTGACGCTTGCAACCACAAACAAATGCGCGGCGTGGACCGGCCGACGGCCAAGGAACTCTGCACAATTGAATTCAACGATGAGCAGCGGATCACGCTCCAGTCAAAGAAGGATTACAAAGAGATCTATGGCGAGTCGCCCGACCTTGCCGACTCGTTTGTGATGCTGACCGAGGTGGCGCGGTTGCGTGGGTTCCGGCTGGCGCTGATGGGCCAAACCGTGGTGCGGACTGAAGCTTTCGACCGGATGACCGAGGTGAGCCACGACGTTTTCCGCGACTCGGAAGCCAACGGTTACCAGGAAGAGGAGCTCGAACTGGTGGAGGAGGAATGAAACTCGTCTCGCACATCCGAATGCCTTACGGCGGAATGTATTACTGGCGTGACCCGCTGACCGGCGTGGAGGTCAAAGGCACTCACTTTGAAATGCTCCTGAACAATGCCTACGACCAACGCAGGGCCAATGGAGCACCGATCGGCACTGAGTTCGCGCAAGAGATAGAGCGAGATATCTGCGCCACTTATCCGGATGAGTGTGACAATGTGCCGCCGGGTGTGCGCCGGAAAGCGTTTTGGTCCATGGGAGAAATTGTGGGCGGCACCCTGGTGATGATCCAAAACCGGCTCCAGGGGACCCAATTCGTATCGCAGGAGGAAGCCAACCGCAGGGCCGCTATCTGCGCCAACTGTCCTCGAGCTGTTTTCTTTTCCAAACCTTGCACCGGCCTGTGCCGTGAACTTGTCAACGTCCTGGCCGGAACAGGCGACAAGCGAACACCGTTCGACCACGACCTCCGCGCCTGCGGCGTTTGTGGTTGTTGGCTCAAGGTGTCGGTCTGGTTCCCCCTGGACGTTCAATGCATCGGGGTGGACGAGACCATGCGCAAGGATTTCGCGACCGTGAATAACTGCTGGAAACAATGCACTCAATGAGCTTCCTGAGTTACAACCGATACCGGACTTGGAAGCGCCGCCGCAGGTTGAAGTGGAAGAAGCGATGGCGGAAGAACCATCCTGGTCAGAAATTCATGTGGTTCCAAGGAACGCCCCGCTTTGCTTTCAAGCCAATCGGCCCTCAAACCATGATCCTTTTTACGCGTTAATATGGCTTACGGAACTGAAACTTTACGGACGCTCGACCAGGGCCAAGTGCCCGAGACGAGAATGAGAGATGCCATGGCCACCCAGAACTGGGTGCGCCGATTGAGCGATAACGACGAAGATGGTGGCCGGTCATTCAAAAGAGCCAGGGTCAACGGCCTAGTCGACGGCAATCCCCCGTTTCGCGCTTCAAAACTCCGAGAAGCTGGTAGAGGCAATGCATGTAACGTGAATTGGGGGATTGCCCGTTCCTACCTGGAGAGCGGGGCCGGTGCGTTTTACGATCTGTATTCCGAGGCCCCAGGGTTCCAGTCGATCGAAACCTCCTTCGGCCAGGACCTCAAACGCATTGACTACGGCCGGGTCATGTCGGAGGAAGCAGACCGGATTTTGGAGGAGGACCCCTCCTGGGACTATGAGATGCAACTCTCCATCTGGAACATGGTCCTGCACGGTTGCGGTCCACTGTTCTTCGAAGACCGCTACCGAATTCTGCCACGCGCCGTTTCCTGCGGAAACCTGAAGGTGCCCGAGTTCACGCCAGCCAACACGCAGTATTGGGATGCCGGTTGCCTCATCATCGACTACTACCCGCCGCAGCTTTACGAATTCATTGCGGATGCGGAAGCGGCCACGGCGATCGGATGGGACGTGCCCTACACCAAGGTAGTGATCGAGAATGCGATGGACTTGAAGACGGACCAGGGCATCCGGCGCGACTGGGAATTTGTGCAGCAGGAGTTGAAAAACAATTCGCTCAACTACATGTGGGACGACTCGAAGATCAACCGGCTGGCCTACGTTTTCTGGCGGGAATTTGACGGCACGATCACCCAGTGCATTGTCGAACGAGAGAGTACAACGGGAGGAGCTCCCCGGCAGATCAACGCCACCAAACCGCTGCCGGAAACTGTGCGGTATCTCTTCTTTTCTCGCGGCCGGTTCAACGCCTGGAACGAAGCCGTGCACCCGATGTATTTCGACCGAGGCAATGGCGGCTATCACCATTCCGTCACCGGCCTGGGCGTGAAGATGTATAGCGCCATGGAGCACCAGAACCGCCTCATCTGCAATCTGGTCGACAAGGCCAACGCGCCCAAGACGCTGTTCAAGCCCACGAGCACGGAGGCCACCCAACGCTTCTCCCTGAGCCACCACGGCGACTACGGGATCCTGGCTCCTGGTTATGATGCGGTGCAAAACCCGATCGCTGGCATGCTCAATGAAGGCCTCGAGATGAACCAAGTGATCACACAAGTCATGCAGGGCAACCTCGCCTCCTACAAACAGAGCGTGCCGACCAAACAGGAAGGCAACCCGGTGACGGCGCGGCAGATCATGCTCGACGCTCAACAGCAGTCCTCAGTCAGCAAAACCACTTACAACCGGTATTACAAACAGCTGGACCTTTTGTATACGGAAATTGCCCGTCGCATGTTCGATCTGAATTCAACCGACGCTCGAGCGCAGCGCTGCCAGCGCCGTTGCGTTGAGCGGGGCGTTCCGCGTGAATGTTTCGGGCGCATTGAACGGGTCCGCGCTGTTCGAGTGATCGGCCAAGGCAGCACGTTTATGCGCAAGGTGGCGGTCGACTCTCTCATGCAGTATGCGGGTTCACTGCCAGAAGATGGGCGCGAGAATTTGTTGTCGGATAAAATTGCCGTGGAGGCTGGACAGGCGGCGGTGGGTCGCTACTTCCCGAAGAACAACAAGCAGAAACTGCCCGACGAACAGACGGCCGAAGCCATGCTGCAGGTTGCGGCCATGAAGATTGGCGTGCGGCCGGTGATTACCTCACAGCAGAACCCGGTCACCTTTGCTGGGGTGTTTATGAATTCGGCAATCCAGGCGATCAACTCGGTGAAGCAGGGCGGCGACATCACCCAGGTCCTGGCCTTCCTGCAATTGGACGGTCCCGCTGCTGGCGCACACTTGCAGCGGTTTGCCGGTGACCCGACACGGCAGCAGTTGCACGAGGAAATGGTGAAGCACTGGAAACGGCTGATGCAGATGACTGACAAACTCAAAGCCATGGCGCAGCGACAAATGCAACAGCGCAAAGCCCAGCAGCAACAGAGCGCGGCGATGCTCAACGATATCCAGTTAAAGAACATGAAGGCGCGTTCTGATATGGCGATCAAACAGGCGAAAGCTCGGCAGCAGTTGAGCTTGCACGCCGAGAGGCATCGCCAGGATATGGCCACGACCAACGCTCGCACTCAGCAGGACATGGCCCTGGCTGACGCCACGACGGCCAGCGATATCCACCGGCAAAATCTCACGGCCTTTTCGGAGGGTGCGGAGTGATGCCAGAAGGCGACCCCGAACTACCGGATGAAGGCCTGCCCGATGAGCTCGAGGAAGATGATGACGAGGACGACTGCGACAACCCCGAGGACCTGCTGCGGATGAAGCAGGAAGACCTGGAATGAAAGACACCAAAGACGTTGTGGCCTGCGTGATTGACCACGGGACTTTTTTCCCGGTGGCCGAACGGCTGGCCCGTGAATACAAGGAAGTGCACTACCACATTCCCAACGGTGACTCTTTCGAGACCTTTGCCAGGAGCGGTTTTTATCGCGGCCATTCGGACGTGAAGCTGTGTGACGATTTTTGGGTCCGGAAAAAGGACTTCGACTTGTTTGTGTTTCCGGACATCGGCGATGCAGGCACGCAATACGAACTACAGGAGCAAGGGTTCCCGGTGTGGGGTTCGAAAGGCGCAGGCCTGATCGAGAAAATGCGCGAGATGTGGATGGATATCTGCGAGCAACTGGGAATGCCCATGCCCAAAACTCACCGCATCAAAGGGCTGACCAATTTACGCTTATTCCTGGCGGAACACACGGGCGAGCAGTTCTTCGTTAAGATCAGCCGGTGGCGCGGCGACATGGAAACGTGGGAGGTGAAGCCTTCGGTCATTCAAAACAAGCTCGACACCCTGGCGTTAAAGTTTGGGCCCTTCCAGGAGGACATCCTGTTCTTCGTCCAGGAGCCAATCGATACCGACATCGAAGGCGGGGTCGACACGTTCCTCATCGGGAACCAATTCCCCAACAAGATCATTCTCGGCTATGAAAAGAAATCGCAGAGTTACTTTGCGACATGGAAACCACGGGAGGAAATGCCGCCCGAAATTTGGGACATCACACAGGCCGCTGCCCCGACCCTGGCGCAACTGGACTACTGCAATTTTATTTCGAGCGAGGTGCGTGTTAAGGGCAAGAAGAGTTGGTGGCTCGACCCGTGTTTCCGTTGCCCCTCACCTGCCGGTGAAGAGCAGTTAGAGTGGTATCTGAACTTCCCAACCATTGTGTGGCGCGGGGCCAACGGCGAGCTCGAGCAGCCAGAGATGGCGGCGAAATATTTTGGCGAGGCCGTGATCGAATTCCAGGGGGAACGTGACGGCTGGAAGACTATCCAGATCCCTGACGAGATAAAGCGATGGGTGAAGCTTTACGCCTGCGGCCGCAACGAGGACGGCTATCACTATCCACCGCAGCAGGACCCCGAATGTATCGGCACACTGGTCGGGATGGGCGACACGCCCGAGGAAGTTCTCGACCACTTGAAGACGCTGCGTGATGCGTTGAAGGACGAGCCGGTCAGCATCGCCATTGAACCGATCGCGGACTTGTTCACCGAAATTGAAAGCGCCGAGGAACAGGGTATCGACTTCTCCGAACATGAAATGCCAGAACCCGCAACCGTATTGGAGGAAACATGAACGATGATCAACACTTCAGAGAACCACCGCACTTCCGCGAAACGGACGGCACACACCCAAACCCGCCGATCAGGGAAAGCTCGCCGCTGATGAAACAGTTGAAGGGTGTCTGGATGCTGCCCTGGCCGCGCAAGCCACTTTCAAGTAAGCCGAAGGGTGGTACCACTCGTAGCGGCGTGCACCGGCTGGGCATGCGGCACAAGAAGCGAACCCAATAAATGGACGTCGATACCTACTGCATCACACTGCCGGAATACCCAACCAGAATGGAGGCGGTGCGAAGCTATTTCCTGTCGAACGGGCTCCAGGTGAAGTTCTTCTACGGTATCCACGCTGAACGTTTCGGCCTATACACTGGCTGGCGTTACGACGTGGACCACCCTGGGACCGGATATCATATCGGCGGCAAGAATGTCGGCTGCTGGCTTTCGCACTACATGCTTTGGTCGGCGCTAACTCTCGCCGAGGGTGACCACTTCATGGTGCTCGAGGACGATGCTGAATTCTGTCCGAACTGGCGGACACGCATGGATCAAGCGCTGGCCGATGTGCCACCGGACTTCGATATGCTTTACGTCGGGTCCTGCAACTGCGGCGACAAACCCAAGACCCAGGTCAAGGGCGAGGTCTGGGATGTGCGTTACCCGTTCTGCACTCACGCTTATATCGTCGCCAGAAAAGCGCTGCCGGTTTTGATCGCAACACAGCGGAAGGTTTACGCGCCAATTGATTGCTCCATGACGTTTCACTCGCACCCGTTACTCAAGGTCTACACGGTGCTGCCCAGAATTTTCAATCAGAAGAACACGTTTATACAGGACTAACTATGGCCGAAAGCATCGATGCAGTTTTAGACAAGTTGCTCACCATTCCAGGGCCCACGACCAGGGACCAAATGCGGTTATTCATGGAGACCGTGTTCAAATACAAACCAGACCTCTCGGTGGAAATAGGCGTCTTCCAGGGTCGAGGTTTGTGTACGCTGGCCACCGCCCACAAAATCCTTGGAATTGGAAAGGTCATCGGCATTGACCCTTACGTGCCGAACCCCGAACCCGAGAACGGGCAGGCGTTTGGCGATGAGGCCATGTATCAGCAGTGCCTCAAATACATTGAGGAATTGGGCTTGCAGGATTACGCGGAAATAATTCGCCAGTCATCGGATGACGTGATCCCCCCGCCCCGCATTTCAATTCTTCGTGTCGACGGCAAGCACGGTTATCAGTCGATGATCGACGTCATTCGTTTCGGTGACGCAATGGTCCCAGGTGGCGCTCTATTTCTGGACGACGACGCGTGGGCTGGAGCGGAGGGAGCCACTGACTGGCTTCGTGCCCACTACTGGATCCGCAGGCAAGGTATGGACACGGGCAGCGTATGGGAAAAGCCGATATAATAAAACTGGTCGAGCACGAGTTGCGAATGGACGGTCAGCTTCCGATCATGGAAGGCTGGACCGACTCGAAGCGGGGCGTGGAGTTGGCGGAACTAGTCTTCGATACCAACCCCGAAGTGATTGTTGAAATTGGTTGTTTCGGCGGACGCTCAACGGTCGCCATGGCCCTGGCGCTGAAAGAAATTGGACACGGGAAAATTTACACGATCGACTCGTGGAAAAGAGACGACGTGTTGGAGGGTGAAATCCCAGCCAACCGGGAATGGTGGGAGAAGGTCGACCTGCACTATATCCACAAGACGGCAATGGAGGCTTTCTGGCGGCTGGGCCTGGACGAGTATGTGGTTCCAATTCGAAGCCAGTCGCAGCGCGTTGCCAACCTGTTCCCGCGAATTGACCTACTCAACATTGACGGCAATCACAGCGAGACAGCTTCCTGCCGCGACGTTGCCCTTTACGCTCCTCGACTTAGCGCTGGAGGCTTTGCCTGGATGGACGATTGCGATTGGGAGTCCACGAGAAAGGCGCAGGAGCAAATGCTGGAGTATTGCTCACTGTCGCGAGACCACGGGCATTACAAGCTCTACCAACGGAAACCCTGACATGGCTACGATATTTCCAAATGCATTCAATGTGCGCGACGACGTCATGCCGGGATTTGAAGATCAGGCTGGACAGTGGGGCTGGAAAGCTTCCCTGTTCTCCTTCGGAAAAGCCGAAAAAGATCTGATCGATTATTTCAACCCGTCCATCGTGGAGCGCAAGGACGGGCTGTGGCTCCTGGTCCGCCGGTCGATATTTGAAGACCGCCTGCGTTTCGGCCGCAATTCAATCATGGCCTTTAAGTTGGGTGGCGCGGATGGCATCAGCCCACTGCACGGCATGAAGCTTCGCATTCCATTCACCAACGACCAGGAACAGTTCGAGGACCCACGAGCAATTTATCACGACGGGCACACCTGGGTAGGCGCATGCAATTTTGTGTGGTATGGGACGAAGTGGACTGGGGCGCACCAAATCCTGGCGGCGTGCGACGACAACTGGGAAGCAAATCGTTACGACCCCGACTACGGGAAGAACGGCATGGCTATCGGCCGCAACACCGGGCACGAGAAAAACTGGCTGTGGTTTTTTCACAAGAACCGGCTGCACATGGTCTATGCCGGTCCACCGGACCAGCAAGTGGTCGAGTTCACGTCGGCCATGCAGAACCAGGCAGTCCACCTTAGCAAGGCACCCTGCCCCTGGCCGCATGGGGTGATCCGTGGTGGCACACCGCCGGTCCTGGTCGACAACGAGTATTGGACCTTCTTCCATTCTTCGATGCCATGGAGGCCTCCGTTTCGCCGTTACTTCATGGGCGCTTACGCCTTTGAGGCAAAGCCGCCATTCCGCCCGACCAGGATCACAGGTGAGGCGCTGCTCATTGGAAGCCAGAACGACTACTGGCAGGCACGCAAACCGTTGGTGGTGTTCCCCTGCGGGGCAATATTGAAAGCTGGGCGCAACCCAGGCCAATGGAGTTGGTTTATCACCCTCGGAATTAATGACCTCAAATGCGGCTGGGTCGAAATTCCACACGACGACCTTTTGCTGCTCACCGAGGAACTATGAAGCTATCCGGCACCCAGGTAATGGAACGGCTGAACAAACAGAAGTTCGCGTGGATCGACGCGCAGTTTAGACGAGTCCTGCCGCCCCAGGTTTACCACGGCATGCACCACCAGGACCCCAACGCATTGGGCTGGATCAAGGAACGTGGTTACCGGGTTGAGGAGAATGGCAACGTGGTTACGGTTCTGCGTGGAGCGAATGTGATCGCTCGCACTTGGATTGTCCTGGAGCTCACCAAACCCGAGGAGCTCGACGCCCTGGTGAAGTCGGCTCGTATTGTCCCGCCGCAAGGTATACAACCGGACCTGACATGAACTGGCCCTGGAAGAAAAAGGTAGTGAAGGTCAAAGTGCTCCCACGGGAGGCGACGAAGTTGCGCCTGTTCGAATGGCAAGCGGACCAGGAGCTCACCAATCAGGCGGCGAGAGTTTTACGTGACGGCACAGTGCAGTTAATGGTGGCAGTGCTTCACAATGAACACCCGGCCTTTGTTTACTCCGATGTTGGGAGTCTGGAAGACCGTGCAATTCTGCAGGCCCGGTCGGAAGGTTACACCCTGGCGTTAGCCAACCTGGAAGCGCTGGGCCAATTTCAGAAATTAAAAAATGCACCTGAGTCCTCTTTTGAACCCGAAGAACTGAACCAAAGCTAGGAGAAAGTTTATGGCTGAAGTAGCAGACGCACCCACAAGTCCCAAAGATGCCGTTGGCGGTTTCATGAGCAATCTGGTAAAGGAATTGCCAAACCCATCATTGAGCGGTAAGGAAAATAAACAACCAGAGGGAGGCGAACATGGCGAGACAACTAGCAAGACCGATGATGCTCCCACGGCACCAAAGCCTGATGCTGGTGCAGCACCGGCTGCTCCACCGGCCGGGACCGACCAGAAGCCTGCCGCTGACAAACTGGACGACAGCAAGTGGCCCAGAAGCGCCAAGGATTGGAAAGCTTTTACCCAAGCCAGAGACCAGGGTTTTGCTGAACGAGACGCGAAGATTAAGGACCTTGAAACGCGTCTTACTGAAGCCGCTGCCAAAACTCCCGCCGCCATATCGGTTGCCGAAACCGAAGAGTTCAAAGCGTTAACCAAAGAGCGGGACGACTTGAGTGAGCGGCTTAAGGTGGTGGACGTAACCCAGCACCCACGCTTCCAGCAATACTTCGGCGAGCGCAAAACCGCGCAGGTGGAACTAGCCAAACGGATAGTAGGTGCCGAGAGGGCAGA
>Ga0126381_100001320_pt1 | contig 26718 bp, 25 predicted proteins | sample PanSoiMetPlot_28_FD_96465 | JGI IMG/M metagenome (GOLD analysis project Ga0126381, IMG submission 96465) | Tropical forest soil microbial communities from Panama - MetaG Plot_28 | ecosystem: Environmental > Terrestrial > Soil > Tropical forest > Bulk soil | place: Panama | collected 2016-02-17
GACGGTGATGACGCCGTCCTTGCCAACCTTCTTCATCGCTTCGGCAATGGTGTCGCCGATGGTGTGATCGCTGTTGGCGGAAATGGTGCCGACCTGCGCGATCATGTCGCCGGAAACCGGCTTCGACATCGACTTCACTTCACCGACGGCCACTTCAACGGCTTTGTCGATGCCGCGCTTCAGCGCCATCGGGTTCGCGCCGGCGGCGACGGCCTTCACGCCTTCGCGGAAGATCGCCTGGGCGAGGATCGTGGCGGTGGTGGTGCCATCACCCGCGATGTCGGACGTCTTGGATGCGACTTCGCGAACCATCTGGGCGCCCATGTTTTCGAGCGGATCCTTCAGCTCGATTTCCTTCGCGACGGTGACGCCGTCTTTGGTGATGTTCGGGCCGCCGAACTTCTTTTCGAGGACAACATTGCGCCCCTTGGGACCGAGGGTCACCTTCACCGCGTCGGCCAACTGATTCACGCCGCGCAGGATCGCCTGGCGGGAATTCTCAGCGTAAACAATCTGTTTTGCCATATCTTCTCGGAATCTCCTGCTTTTTATCTAACTGGGTGAAACTTAGCTGGCCTTTTTGGCGGCCACGGGCTGCGCGTCGAGGATGCCGAGTACTTCGTCCTCGCGCATGATGAGGTATTCCTCGCCATCGAGCTTAATTTCGCTGCCCGAGTACTTGCCAAAGAGGATGCGGTCGCCAGGCTGCACGTCGAGCGGGACCACTTTGCCATCTTCGAGACGCTTGCCTTTGCCAACGGCAACGACTTCGGCTTCCTGCGGCTTCTCTTTTGCAGTATCCGGGATGTACAGACCGCCGTGGGTTTTTTCGGCTTCGCTGTCGATCCGTTTCACGACGATGCGGTCATAGAGCGGACGAATCTTCATTTATTGTTGCCTCCAGAATGGGATAGAACTGTGGGGACGTTAATCCGAAATTCGAACCATGGCCCGGCAACGCGCAGACGCACATGCCGGAACCAAGTCCATTATTAGCACACTCGGCTGACGAGTGCTAAAGAGCCCGCTCAATCGGCTGAAAACAGGGCGAATTTTTCTCTTGACAACGTGGGACTAAGATAATCGCCGTGGGTTCGAGCTTTCAGGAATGTGGCGCTTCACTACTTTTCGTGGTTGAGGGTGTAACGGAGTCCCGCCGCGATGGTTGCTTTATAGTACTCGCGCTGATTCACGAAAGTCTCGCTGCCTGTGTAGTAGCCGAAGACCGCATCGGTCAGGTTGAGGCCGTAGACGATAGCGGTAAATCCGTGGGCCAGGCGGATGCTGGCCTGCGCATCCAATTGGAGATGCGGCAGGCTGTAGACGTCGCCCGTCGGACCGTGCGGGCCAAGGCCGCTGACGTCGGAAGCGGTCTGATATTGATACTGGTAAATCGAGGGTCCGTTATAGGAAAGGCCGACGCGCAGGGAAATCCGGCCCCGGTCGTAGGTGGGGCTGAGGTTCCAGCTATTCGGCGCCTGCCGCTGAAGCGCAGGGCTGTCGGCGCGTCCGGGAATGCTGGTGACCCGCGAGGCGGTCCAACTGTAGTTGGCGAACATCCCCAATGCCGCAAGTGGGCCGGGAAGCATCGAAAGGCGCTGTTGCCATGAGACCTCGAAGCCGTAGAGCCGCGCGCTGCCCGCGTTGATCCATTGCGAGACAAGAGAGCCTTGATAAGGGCCGGTTGCGGCGGCGTAAGAGGTGGGGATCAGCGTGTCCGAGATCTGTTTCGCGAAGAAACCGGCCTGCAGGATTCCGACTGGGTTCAGGTAATGCTCATACAGGACGTCGTAGTTGTTGGCGTGCTCCGGCTTGAGCGAGGGATTCCCGATGGCCACCGTGATGGGATTGGTGGAGTCGTCCTGCGTGACGTAGGGAACCAGTTGGTAGGGGTCGGGGCGCGCCAGGCCGCGTCCGTAGACGAGTCGCAGCCCCGAGTTCTGCGTGAGGGAGTAACGAGCTGAAACGCTCGGCAGAAAATCGGTGTAGGAGGGATTGTTGGTCACCGGCACCGGAACGCCGCAGCCCGTTGCCAGGGCGCAGTTCTTGCTGCCTGCAGCATAGAGAATCACGTTGTATCCCCGGGTGTCCATCTGGGTGCCTTCGATTCGCAGACCTCCGACGATGTGCCATTTGCCGAAATCCATCGAGTTCATGATGTAGCCGGCGGAGATGCGCTCTATCAGGTCGAATTGATTGGGGAAGGTGTTCGCGGCGGTCTTGTACCCGTCGAGGTAATTCCCGAGGTTGGAGAGAGTGAACGTCTGGATCTTGTTGAAGTCCGAGACCGGGCCATAGTGGCCGCCGAAGTAATAGTTGTTCAGGTAGTTGTCACTGCTGAAGTTGTCCAGAAACTGCGTCATCGGGTACGAGGCGGCGCTCCAGCCGTCGTAGACGTTTTCGTACGCGTTCTGATATTTGTGGCCATTGCGGATTTTGCCGCCGATCTCGAGGATGCCAAAGTGGGATCCCAAGTGGTAGTTCATTGAATAAGATGCGGCGGCGGTGAGATTCAACTGAGCGCTCTGTCCGCTCGAGGTAGTGATGTCCTTGAAGCCCCAATTGGAGGCCACCTGCAGGGGCGAGTTGGGGCCGTCGCAGTTATTTCCGAAGTGCGGAACGGTCGTGCTGGTCTGGGCCGAGGGGTCGTATCCGCATACCAGCTTCGAGCCGATCCAGGAGAAATCCGCTTTCGGGTTTCCGGCGGAATCGATTTCGTAGGAACGCGCGGCGGAGACTTCCCAACTCAAGAGCGAAGTGCGGAACTGCTTTTTTCCGCCGACCGAATAGCTTCCGATCGAGGCTTGGGGGCGCTTGCTCGAGGTGTAGAACTTTGGCGCACCCGTGGCCACGGGGGAGTAATACCACTTGTCGCCGTAGTCCTGAAAGATCGAGTAGAGGCCTTTAAAGTAGATGTTCGAGAACTGGCTGAACTTGTAGTCGAGCGTTCCGGCATAGCCCCAACGATTGCGGTAATAGCGATATTCGCGAATGGTGTTGTTGTCGTAGATGGGCTTGCTGAAGGTTGAAGCGGGGTCGATCGCGGGTTGGAGGTTGTCGATGCCGCGCCCGTTGTAGTCGAAGGCGCCGCCGAAAAGCACTCCGAGCTTTTTTTCCCGGCCGAAACGATGGCCGACGGTACCGCCGAACTGGTTATTGCCGCGACCGCCGAGGATCGGGTTATAGCCTCCGATACCGAAGAGATTGAGGGTGGAGAATTCTCCGGCCGTTTTGGTTTTGAGATTCACGGAGCCGCCGATGCCATCGCCATCGATGTTCGGCGCGAGGGTCTTGTTGATTTCGACCGATTCCACGAGATCGGCGGGGATGACGTCGAGGCGAATCTGGCGCACGGTCGGCTCGGGCGATGGCACGGACAGGCCGTTTATGGTGACATTGGTGAGCCTGGGTTCCGTGCCGCGGACCTGGGCATAGACGCCTTCACCTTCGATTCGCTCGAGAGTGACCGAGGGCATGCGGCCCAGAGCGTCAGCGACATTGGCGTTGGGCAGAGACGTAATTACTTCGGCAGGCAGCACTTGAAGGATGTTGTCCGCCATGCGGGTGCGGTTGATGGATTCGGCTTCGCCGCGGGGCCGCTCGGCAGTCACGATGACTTCCTGACTGGTTGAAGCCACCTGAAGGTTGGCGGTGATGCGTCCGACTTCGCCCGGCCCCAGATTTATGTCCTGTCGGAACGGCGCGAATCCGATGTAAGTAATTGATATATAGTAAGTTCCGGGGGCGAGATCGGTGAATCCGAATTCGCCCTGCTCATTCGAGGCGACGCTTAGACCCTTGGGCAGGAGCTGGATCTGCGCTCCCTGGAGGATCGATCCTGACAGGTCGATCACCTTTCCCGCGATGGAGCTTCTTCCTGTCTGGGGTTCCGGAACCTGTCCCGGAAGGCCCGATACTGCCAAAATCGGCACAATTACACTCATCGCGCGCCAAAATCGCATGCGTCGTCGTCCTCTTTTCTGTTGGGTAGCGATCTCAGGGGACCCTGAAAGCGCAATTCTGAAAAATCCCTGAAAGAGGGGATACTAACAGCGCCAGATTACAAGCGAATTACAAAAATGACAGAATCCGGGGGTGAGGATTACACAGATACGGAGAGGGCGGCGTCATCGCTAACAGGCATGTCGGGGTGAAGTTGAACCGCGATTAGGCCAGTCATTTTTCTGCCGCCGCTGATGGAAGAGAACGTTTCGGGCGCTGCTGCGTACTGACTCTGGAAGGAGTTCACCATGAAATCGATTCTCTTGTTAGCGGTCACGGCTCTCGCGATGTTGGGGGCTGATGCGACCGGTACATGGACCGGAACCCTCACCCCGACCGAAGGGGATGCGGGCCCGGCGCACCTGGTTCTGAAGCAGGATGGCGGGAATGTGACCGGCACCGCCGGTCCGAACGCGGATGAACAGCACGAAATACGGAATGGCAAAGTCAAAGATGGCAAAATCTCGTTCGAGTTGGGGGGCGAGAACGGCGTCATGAGGTTCGAACTGACGCAGGAAGGCGACCAGATCAGAGGGGACGTCTCACGGGAGCATGAGGGGCAGACCCAGACAGCTAAGCTGTCGGTGACGCGAAGCAAGTAGAGGCGCTACCCCAATACGAAGGCCAGATTACAACTGAATTAAAGAAGTGACAGAATCCGGGAACGAGGGTTACACGGATCGGGCTCACGCCACGTCATCATTGATATGCGCGTGTCCCGGGCGAAGTGTCTCTCCTTATGGCTTCGTTGACCCCAACGTCTCCCAACGTCAAACAACCCGGAGCGGCTAACGCCGCGGCGAGCGAGTTAAGCCACTCGCAGGCGATCGCAGCCCGTTACCGCTGCGAATTCGTGGACTTACGGGAAGGAACGATCGATCACGACCTGTTCCGGTCGATTCCGGTCGATCTGATGTTCCGGTACAACTTCGTGCCGCTGCGGTCGCAGAACGGCAGCCTTGATATCGCGCTGGCGGATCCCCGCAATCTGGCGACGATCGATGAACTGAGCCTGCTTCTTCATAAGAAGCTGCGGGTGAAAGTGGCGACGCCGTCGCAGATTGCCGATTTGCTCAAAAAGACCGAGCAATCGCAGCGCGTTCTGGAAGAGGTCACCGAGGGTTTCGCGCTTGACGTGGTGGGCGACGACGAGAACGTCGAAGAGACCCTATCGATCGACAAACTGGCGGCGGGCGACAGCGATATCGCGCCTGTCATCAAACTGGTCGACACAACGATTTTCAACGCTCTCGAACGCCGGGCGAGCGATATCCACATTGAGTCTCGCGATCAGGAAGTGGTGATCAAATACCGCATTGACGGCGTGCTGCATTACGCGATGCCGCCGATCGCGAAAGACTGGCATTCGACGATCATTTCGCGCATTAAGGTCATGAGCGAACTGGATATCGCGGAACGGCGCGTACCGCAGGACGGACGGTTCCGGGTTCGCTACAAGAACCGGCTGATCGATTTCCGCGTATCGATTATGCCGACGATCCACGGCGAAGACGCGGTGCTTCGCGTCCTCGACAAGGAGTCGATGAGCGAAAAGTTCGCGAAACTTTCGCTCGATGTGGTGGGTTTCGGGGCGAACGACCTGATCAAGTTCCGCCGGTATATTGCCGAGCCGTACGGGATGGTGCTGGTGACCGGACCGACCGGTTCGGGGAAAACGACCACTCTTTACGCGGCGCTCAGCGAGATCAAGAACGACGAAGACAAGATCATCACGATCGAAGATCCGGTGGAGTATCAGCTCAAGGGGATTACACAGATCCCGGTGAATGAGAAAAAGGGTCTGACTTTTGCGCGCGGGCTGCGCTCGATTCTGCGCCACGACCCGGACAAGATCATGGTAGGGGAGATCCGCGATCAGGAGACAGCGCAGATCGCGATTAACTCGGCGCTCACCGGGCACCTGGTTTTTACGACGGTGCACGCGAACAACGTCGTGGACGTGCTCGGGCGCTTCCTGAACATGGGCGTGGAGGCGTACAACTTTGTTTCGGCGCTGAACTGCATCCTGGCGCAGCGGCTGGTTCGCGTGAACTGCGATCACTGCCGGAAGCTGGTGAAGTATCCCGATTCGGTCCTGGTGGAGAGCGGGCTGAATCCGGATGAGTGGCGCAATTTCGAATTCACGGAGCCGACGGGCTGTTTCGAGTGCGGCGGAACGGGCTTCCGCGGGCGCTCGGCAATCCATGAACTGCTGGATCTCAGCGACAAAATCCGCGAGCTGATTCTCGACCGGCGTCCGACGTCGGAGATCAAACGGCTGGCGCGCGAGGAAGGTATGACGTTTCTGCGCGAGTCGGCGGTGGAGAAGGTGCGGGCCGGGATCACCACTCTGCGCGAAATTAATAAGGTGACGTTCATCGAATGAGCGCTTTCGATTCGCTTACGGCGATCCTGCGCGATCCTCCGCCCGAGTTCGCTTTCGAGATTTCGGCGGCGGGGATCGCGATGTCGCGCACGAAGCCGCCCGCCACGGTTCAGTTTCAGCCGCTCGAGCCAGGGGCGCTTTCGCCCTCACCGGTGAAAGAGAACGTGCTGGACGCGGACGCTTTCGCGGAGGCAGTGCGGAAGCTTGTGCCTTCCGCGTCGAACCGGCGCCGGCGCGCTGCGGCGCTGATTCTACCGGATCAGGCGGTGCGGATCGCGATTCTGGATTTCGAGACGCTGCCGGAGAAGGAAGAGGAACGGCAGTCGCTGATCCGGTTCCGAATGCGGAAAACGCTGCCGTTCGACATCGACGAGGCGGCGGTTTCGTATCACGTTCAGCCGGGAAATAAGGTGATCGTGGCGGTGGCTCCGGTGGAAATCATCTCGCGGTATGAGGCGCCGTTCCGCGCGGCCAATCTGCATCCGGGCTTCGTGACCTGCGGCTCGATGGCATTGCTGGAGCTGCTGCCTGTCGCGGGTTCGGTCCTGGCGGCGCATCAGGGAGCGGGAAGTCTCTCGCTGCTGGGCCTCCGCGATGGGGTGCTGACGTTGGCGCGAACGCTGGAAATCGATCATTCGGCGTCGCTCGCGGACGACCTTTATCCGACGCTGGTCTATCTCGAAGATCAGACCGGGCATCGGCCGGAGCGCCTGATTCTGATCGGCTCGACCCCTGGGCTTTCTGCGGAAGATCTTTCGACGGAGCTGAAGCTGCCGATTGAAGTCATTCCGGACGATCATGCGCCGCTGACCGGATATCTGCGTTCCGTGGACCCGGTGGCCCAAAAGGCGGCGGCATGAAGATTCCGATTAATCTGGCGCGCGAACCGTTCCGGCGGGACCGTCCGGCGCTGATCGCTTCGGCGTTCGCGGGCGCGCTGATGGTCGTCTCACTGGGTACGCTCGTGACCATCGCGGTTTCCGAACGCACGGCGGCGCGACAGGCGAGGGCGGAACTGGAGACGATTCAGCGACAGCGCGCGCGCATCCGCGTGGAGCAGACCAAACTGGACGCGCAGATGCGGCGGCCGGAAAACGCGATCGTCCTCGACCGGAACATCATGATTAACGACATGATCCGGCGAAAATCGATCAGCTGGACGCGGATATTTTCGGATCTCGAAAAGGTATTGCCGGCGAACGTGCGGATCACAGCGATCCATCCCCAGGTGAATTCGCGGGATGAGCTTTCGCTCGATATGACGGTGGAGTCGGAATCGTCGGGCTCGGTACTTGCGTTCATTGCAACGGTGGAAAAGTCGGACATTTTCGGCTCGACCGAAGTTCCGACGTGGACGCCGCCGACGCAGAACGATCCTTATTACCATTACCGGATTTCGGTGAACTATGCCCAGAAGCTTTAAACCCGAAATCTTCAAAAAGGGATTACCGGACGCGCGCGCTCTCACGGAGCCGAAGGTCGCAGTGCGGATCGGGCTGGGCATTCTGCTGCTGGCCAATCTGATTGCGGCGGGATTCGCGTTCCACATTTTCGATCAGTCGCCGGAGGCGGTCAACGCAGAACTCGTGTCGGCTGTCGCGAGCCGGGCGCAGGAACAGGCGCGTCTGGTACGCAGCAGACTTCTGACGACAAATATCGACAAAGGCAAAGCCGAGGGTGAGCGATTTCTGGCGAACTACATGACCAGCCGGCGCGTGACATACTCGACGACTCTAGGGGAACTGACCGACACGGCGAAACAGGCAGGCATGGATAAGCCGGGCGCGAGCATTTCGCCTCTGGATCCGATTCAGGGTACGGAAGACCTGGACGTCATGACGATTTCGCTGAATCTGGAGGGGACCTATCCGCAGTTGATGAAGTTCGTGAACCTGCTGGATCGTTCGCCGCGCTTTTTGTTGATTGAGACCCTCACGGTGACGCCTCGGGCCAAGTCCGACGTGCTGAGCGTGAACGTCAAACTGAATACGTTCGTCAAAGACGACAAGGACGGGTTGTCTTGAACTTAGGCGGGGAGCCGAAGAAAGTCGCATGGCTGGCCGGTATTGTCGTGGCGGGCGCGGGTATTATTTACTACGCGAACTTCGCTTCGTCGGACAGCGGAGCGGTAACGGTTCCGACTGCGACGCGGACGGCGGCGCCGACGCCGGCTGCGGGCCATACCGCGAAAGTGCTGACGGACCGCCGCCGGGTCACGAACCAGGGCCTGATCGACGACTGGAAACCGCGGCAGGGTCCCAAAAATCCGGAGGATCGGCCAGACCCGGCAACGATCGATCCGGCGATCCGGCTGGATCTTCTGGCGAAAGTTCAGGCTGTGGAACCGGCTGCGGCGGGGCGCAACCTTTTCGTCTTCGGCGCGGCGCCACCGCCGCCGACGGCCCCGGTTCCGGCGCTTCCGAAGAATGTAAGCAAGATCGCGGTGAACCAGCCGCCTCCGGCTCCGGCCGTACCAGCGGGTCCCCCGCCGCCACCTCCTCCGCCGCCGATCACCCTCAAATATTACGGGTATAAGATTTCGGCAACGGATGGACATAAAGCGGCTTTCCTGCTGGACGGTGACGATATTCTGGTGGCGGGCGAAAACGATACGATCAAGAGGCGGTATCGGGTGGTGAAAATCGGCGTCAATTCGATCACCATCGAGGATACGCAGTTCAAGAACACGCAAACGCTCCAACTGCAGGAGAATCCGCTGGGATGATGCGGCGCGAGCAGAATCGGCGCAATGGCGAGGCCGGATACGCGCTTCTGTTCGTTTACATGATGGCGGCGGCCGTGGCGGTCATGCTTTACATGCAATTGCCGCGCGTTGCTTTCGAAGCCCAGCGCGATAAGGAACAACTGCTGATCGACCGCGGGGAACAGTATAAGCGGGCTATTCAGCTTTACGTCAAGAAATTCAATCGCTTTCCACCGGATCTGGACGGGCTGGAGAACACACAGAATATCCGGTTTCTGCGTCGGCGATACGTGGATCCGATGACCGGCAAGGCGGACTGGCGAATTGTGCATGCGGGGCCGGGCGGGACGCTGCTCGATTCGAAAGTCACGACGCAGAAGCAACAGAAAGATCAGACCGCGGCGCAGACCTTTATCACGGAATTGCAGCCGATGGGCGGCGCCGGAGCGGTGCCCGGAACACAGAACGTGAACCTGGCGACCCGCAAACGGCCCAGCGACGATCCGAATGCGCCGGGAGATCCGAATAATCCGGCGGCGACGGACCCGAATAATCCCGCGGGGAGCGATCCTAATAATCCAAGCCCAAACCCGATGGCGGGAGCGGTTACGGTTCTGCCGGACGGGCGCGTGGTTCCCGTAAACGCGCAAGGCGTGCCTCAGATTGGCGGCGCTCCCATAACGGCAGCGAATGGCGCGCCGGCCGGAGCGCCGCCCGGTACGTTTCCAGCGGGGGGGCAGCAAGGAACGACGGCTGGACTGGCAGGCGTGCCGCCGGGGTTTCCGCCGGGATTTCAGCCGCCAACAGGGTTAGGTGTTCAACAGGGCGGTCAGCCGGGACTTCAATCGAATCCGAACATGCCCGCCGGAGGGCCTCCCGGCGCCGCTGCCTCGCTGATCAATCAGATTCTGACGACTCCACGGCCCGGTGGCCTGAACGGATTGCCACCCGGACAGGGGATTGGCGCAGCGGGCGGAGCAACTGGAGCCAGCACGTCTTCAACGCTTGGAACTCCGATTACTCCGAGTACAACCGGCCAGACGATTGGGGGCGGCATTGCGGGCGTAGCGAGCAAGCTCGAACAGGACGGAATCAAGAGGTATAACAGCCGCGAGTCATACGACGAATGGGAGTTTGTTTATGACCTCTCGAAAGACCCCACACGCGCCGGAACCGCGATAACTCCGCAGGCCGCACCGGCTCAGAACGGGAATGCGACGCCGGCGGGAGCCAGTTCCATTACCAAAAACTAAGATTTTCCACATTTCCAGTTTTTTTCTCGAATTCTCTTGCGCATTTTATCGTGACGTGGTGATACACTCTCGTTTCGGTGTTCTGTTTACGGAACAGTAACGAATCGGAGGTTCCCGGAGCCGAACCTGCGATTGCTCGCGGGCCAAGCCTCGGCGCATGGTGTTCCGAATATGAAACAGCCGGACCAACAAATAAATTTGGTGAGGAGAGCGTATGGACATAACAAAGATTCTGGAGGAATTACGCCGCGAACGCCAGCAACTGGAGGAAGCGATCCTGAGCCTGGAAAGGCTCGCGGTCGGGGGTAAGCGCCGTGGGCGCCCGCCAGCCTGGATCGTGGCGGCTCAGCAGGTTCGGGGGCCGGGACGGCCACCGGGCAGCAAAAACAAGCGGGGCGCAAGAGCCAAGAAGGCGGGCGTCGGCGAAGTCGAAATCAATTAAGAGCCGTATTCAGGACTGATTTTTAAATTCGTTTCCGAAACGGCGGGCTTATAGAAGCTGAGCGCATTGTCCCCGTGCTTCACCTGACGCACGATGCGCAGGGCGCCTGCCACATCCGGCAGTTCGAACCGGATTGAATGCTGGAACACCGCAATACCGGACGGCTTTAGATCGATCGCATCGAGGCACGCCTGGTATTCGCGGTGTTTTTCGTAGGGCGGATCGAGGAAGACAATATCGGCGGCACACTCGCCGATATGCAGGTGCGCGGAGCCCTGGATGATGCTCGCGCGACCGGTGATCTTCAATGATTCCAGATTTTTCCGTATAGTCTCTGCAGCTTTCCGGCTTTTCTCAAGAAATACGGCGCGGCGCGCGCCTCGGCTCAGCGCTTCGATTCCGACCGCCCCGGTTCCCGCGTAAGCATCCAGAAAAACGCAGCCTTCGACCGACGCCCCCAGAATATTGAAGAGAGTTTCGCGGAGACGGTCCGGCGTGGGTCGCGTGTCCAGCCCTTCCACGGAAGCGAGGCGACGCGAGCGAAACTCCCCCGCGATTACGCGCATTAACGAACCGTCGGATATTTTATTCCGAGTTGTTCCAGATACGTGTCGTACTTCGAGGGATCGTAGTACAGCGCCTTCATGCGCGGCCGGTAATCTTCCATTGTTTTGCGATTCAGCCAGATGGCAGGGACATCGCTGTCGCTCAACAGACTTTTGTATTTCACGTTTTTGGTCTGCACGTTGTTGAAGTAATCCCAGGCTTTCTGCACGAGTTCCGGATGCGTGAGGATGTCGAGCATGGTCATGGCCTGGACTTTCGCTCCGGCGATGACGCCCTTGTGGGCGATGGGCGTCGCCATGGAGACGCCGTTCGCCCAGTTGTGGCCGGGGCCGCCGGGAATATTCGAGGGATAGCTGAGGGTTACCGTCGGGACGACCCAGGAGACGTCTCCGATGTCATCGGAACCGCCGCCAAGCGGCTGTCGCTGATTAAAGTCATCGGCGCCTTCCTGCTGTTGCTGAGGTTGACGGCGCAGTTCGGGAATTTTTGACGGGAGGCCGTTCACAGGCTGCTTGAGTTCCTTCTGAAGGCCTTTCGCGAGGGTCTGGTCGGCTTCCGACCACTGCGGGAGCCCAACCTTTGTGATGTTCTGGTACATGTCCTCGGCAATGGGAACGTTAAAGTGCCCGGGCCACGCGGCGCCAAGGACGCGGGTTGTATAGGTCGTGTCGGTCATGAGTGAGGCGGCCTGAGCCATTTTTTCGCCGATGTCGCGCAGATTGACAATGTGGTCGTAGTCGACCTCGCGATAGTAATACCAGACGGCGGCGTTGGGAGGAACGACGTTGGGCTGGTCGCCGCCGTTGGTGATCACGTAATGGACCCGGGTAGCGGGGCGGAGGTGTTCGCGCCGGAAATTCCACCCCACATCCATCAGTTCGACGGCGTCGAGGGCGCTGCGGCCGCGCCACGGAGCGGCGGCGGCGTGGGCGCTCTCGCCTTTAAACATGTATTCGATCGAAACGAGACCGCTCTGGGTGGTCGGACCGCTGGTGACGCCGAAGTTGGATCCGACGTGCGTGAACAGGACGACATCGACGTCTTTGAACAGCCCGGCGCGGACGTAATAAGCTTTCGCGCCGAGGTCCTCTTCGGCGATGCCCGGCCACAGGCGGATAGTGCCCTTCAGATGCTCGCGCTCCATGACTTGCTTGACCGCGATCGCGGCGATGATGTTCAGGGGCACGCCGGAGTTGTGACCTTCGCCGTGTCCGGGAGCGCCTTCGATCATCGGGTCGTGGTAGCCGACCCCGGGCTTTTGCGAAGCCTGGGGGATGTCATCGATATCGGAGCCGAGGGAAATGACGGGCTTGCCCGAGCCCCATTCGGCTACGAACGCGGTGGGAATGCCCGCGATTCCGCGCTGGATTTTAAAGCCCTCTTTTTCGAGGATACCGGTGAGGTATTTCGAGGTTTCGACCTCCTGGAAACCGAGTTCGCCGAAGCTGAAGACGGAGTCGACCATGACCTGCGCCTGTTTCTTCATGCCGTCGATGCGGCCGATGAGGTCGGCTTTGATGGCGTCTTCGCGGGTTGGAGATTGAGGGGATGCGGCAAGGGAGAAGAGGAGGAGCGAGAGTAGCGGTTTCATTGGGAGGTCCGTATTTTAGCGAGTATAGAGGAGAGAGGCCTGAGACTTAACCGCCAGACTCGGTGGGGCTCCAGTTCTTGTCGGGGCGGCTCCGGTAGAGTTCGAATGCTGCGGATCTTAGCTCCGGGTTGAAAGCCAACGAAATGAATTCGCGGGTCGGTGTTGAGCCACTCCCAAAGCACAGCCTCGCTTGTGACGATCCGGCTTTTCGTATCTGTCATGCGCCCGCGGCATGCAACTGCGCGCGAATGATACGAAATCAGGCCAGGCGTTTTGCAAGAAAGGCGGCGGCGGCGTTCTTGAAGTCGCGGTGGGACATTAGGGCGGCACGGGTGGTTTGGCCGAGTTGGCCGGCGTCGGGCCATGGAAGGTTGCGGATGGCGCGTGAGTAGGCGAGGCCAGTGGACATGGCCGTCGGGCTGTAGGCGGCGACGGTGTTCGCGATTTCGGTCGCTCGAGCGACGGGGTTGTCGGCGATTTCGGTGACGAGGGCGTATTCCTTCGCTTCCTGGGTGGTGAGGATGCGGCCGGTGATGCTCAATTCGGTGGCGCGCCGTTCGCCTAGCGCCAGCGCGACCGCTCGGAAAACGAGCACAGGCCACAGGGCGATTCGGATTTCCGTGAGGCCGAACTTTGCGTCGGGCGATGCGATGACGATGTGAGCGTTGGCGGCGAGGCCCATGCCTCCAGCGAGCGCGGCGCCCTGGACGGCGGCGATGATCGGTTTCGTTGTTCGGTCGATGGATGTGAAGAGGCGCTCGTGGATCGCGGAGAAATCGGCCGTTTCGGAAAGATCCATTCCGGCGCAGAAGGCCGGGCCGTTACCGGAGAGGAGGATAGATCCGATTTCGGAATTTTGCTGCGCGTCGTCAATGGCTGTGACCAGGGCTTCGCAGAGAGCGCCGTTCAGCGCGTTGCGTTTTTCGGGCCGGTTCAGCGCAATGTGGAGAACGCGGCCGGTACGGGATACGTCAATCGACATCGATTTCCATGCGCAGGAGCGCGGCTCCGTAGGTTTTGCCTTGCGCGTCGACACGCAGAGAGACGGTGCCTCCTCCGCCCAGGGCTTCGTGCAGCAGAAGATTTATGGCGTGCAGGTTGGGGAGTTCGAAGCGTTCGACTTTGCCTCGGACGAGATCGCCAAAGAGGGCTTTGACGCGTTCCGGCGTAACCTCTCGCAGAATGGCCGGATAGTATTCGGGCCGTAGCGCGATTACGCCGATGTTCGAGGTGTCGCCTTTGTCGCCCGAGCGAGTGTGGGCGATCTCGCCGAGAGTTTTTTTCACGAAATCACCTCCACGCGGGTCTGAATTTCTTCACGCGGGATGAGCGCCGACCAATAGGCAACGATCTCGCGCACGGCAGGGCGCCCTTCGCCGAATCCGGTGGCGCCGGGAGGTCCATTAAGGACGAGAGGGATCAGCTCGCGAGTGAAGCGGTCGACGGTCTTTCGGTCCTGACCACGGACTCCGATGCGGAGTTGGATTTCGGGCGGGTCGGGGTTGGGCGGAGCGGCCGCACCAGCGCACGCGTTGGCGCCGAAGTATTCGGTGTAGATTTCTTCGAACGAAAGACCGAGCGACTTGAGGCGCGCGCGGACGATGCGGTCGGCGGCCTGTGCTTTGGCAAGAGCTTGCGGCCAGCTATAGACGAGCGTGCCGATCGACTTCCAGCCGTTGGAATAGCTGATGGAAAGCTTCAGCGTGGGCGGGCGCGGACCGCCGCGGATTCCGGAGACCTGGACGCGATCCGGGGCGGTGTCAGCGAGTTGGATGGAGGTGAAGTCGGCGATGCAATCGGGCGTGATGTAGCGGGCGGGGTCCCCGAGCTCATAAAGCAGTTGCTCTTTGACAGTGTCGGAGTGGACGCGCCCTCCGGCGCTTTCGTGTTTCGTAACGGTAAAGGTTCCGTCGGGTTCGGCTTCGATGATCGGGTAGCCGATGTCTTCCATGTTCGGAATTGATTGCCAGTCCAGCTGGCAGTTGCCGCCGGTGCACTGCGCACCGCATTCCACGATGTGGCCAGCGATCGTTCCGGCTGCCAGTTTGTTCCATTCGTCGCGCTTCCAACCGAACCGGTGGACCATCGGCGCGAGAGTGAGCGCGGTATCGGTAGAGCGCCCGGCGATTACGACATCGGCTCCGGTATCGAGGGCTTCGGCGAGCGGGAACGCGCCGATGTAGGCGTTCGCGGCGAGGATGCGGGAGCGGATAGACGAGATCGGCTCGCCCGTATCCATGTCGCGCATCTCGTACCCTTTCGACGCGAATTCGTCGAGGCGGGTGAAGACGTCGTCGCCGTGCACTACGGCGACTTTCAGGTCCGGCGCGGCTTTCAGGACGGCTTTGGCGCAGGCTGCGGGATTGACTCCGCCCGCGTTCGCGACGACCTTTATGTTGCGGCTTTTGAGACGCGCGGCGAGGCGGCCGATGAGAGGTGGAAAATCGCGCGCGTAGCCGAGGTTTGGATCCTCCTGCTTTTGCTTCTGGAGGATTGACATCGTAACTTCGGCGAGATAGTCGAGTACGAGGAAATCGATGGGCCCTTGCTCGACGAGGCGGACGGGCGCTTCGAGCCAATCGCCCCAGAAGCCCTGCCCGTTGGCGATGCGAATCATTGAAGGGTCTCCAGAGCGAGAGCGGTGGCTCTCTGGCGGTTCAGCGTTACTTCGAGGGCCTGAGTGAGCACTTCGCGGGTATCGATGGGATCGATGACCGCGTCGCAGTGACCTCGCGCGGCGGCGTATTTGACGTCGAGCCACCGCTCGTAATCGGCGCGCGTCTGTTCAATGGATTCGCGAAGATCTTCCGGGATTTGCGCGCCCGTGCGTTTCAGATTTTCGAGTTCGGCAGAGAAGAGCGCCTGAACGGCGGAATCGCCTTCCATCACCCCGATGCGAGCGGTGGGCCAACTGAAGGTGAAGTTGGGATCGAAGCCCTGGCCCGCCATTGCGTAGTAGCCGGCGCCACTTGCGTGATTCACGGTGAGGACGATGCGCGGCACGCTGGCGCAGGACATCGATTCGACCATCTCGGCGCCCGCGCGGATAATGCCCTCGCTTTCGGCCTGCTGACCGACCATGAAACCGGAGACATCCTGAACGTAGATGATCGGCGTCGATTGGCGCTCGGCGAGTTCCACGAAATAGGCGGTCTTGCGGGCGGATTCGGTGTAGACGATGCCTCCGATGCGCGGCTTCAGGAAGCCGCGGCGGTTGGCGATGACGGCTACGGGATGGCCGTTGAGACGGGCGCCAGCGCAGAGCATTTCGGGAGCGTGCTCGGGCTGGAATTCGACGAAGTCGTCGGCATCGAAGATGACATGCAGGACGTCTTCGATGTTGTAAGGGAGACGGTGATCGGCGGGAAGGATCGAATAGAGTTCTTCACCGGCGCCGCGATGGGCGGGAGCGGGCGGAGACGCTGGCGGCAGCGGTAACTGGCGGAAACGCGCACGGATCATGTCGATGCATTCCTCGTCGTTCTTCGCGACGTAGTGGGCAACCCCGCTCACTCCGGCGTGAAGATGAGCGCCGCCGAGGGATTCCTGATCGATCGATTGGCCCGTCGCGCCTTTGACGAGGTTGGGGCCGCCGAGCCCCATAAAGCTCGTGCCTTCCACCATGATGATGAAATCGCTGAGGGCCGGAAGATAAGCGCCGCCCGCGATGCACGGTCCCATGACGGCGGCGATTTGGGGGACATGGAGCTTGCGCCGCATGAGCGAGTTGTAGAAGAAGATCCGTCCGGCGCCGTATTGGCCGGGAAAGATGCCGTCCTGATAGGGGAGATTGACGCCCGCGGAATCCACCAGATAGACGATGGGGACGCGATTGCGCATGGCGATTTCCTGCGCGCGCAGGATCTTGGTGATGGTTTCGGGCCACCATGCTCCTGCTTTGACAGTGGCATCGTTGGCCACAACGACGGCGGGGCGGTTTTCGATTTTTCCGATGCCGGTGACGACTCCCGCAGCGGGCGCCTGGCCATCGTATTTGTCATAAGCGATTAGAAGACCGATTTCGAGAAAGCGGGAATGCGGATCGAAGAGCTGGGCGATCCGTTCGCGCGCCGTGAGTTTGCCCGCTTTGTGCTGTTTCTCGATCCGCCGCGCGCCGCCGCCCTCGCGAAGGCGGGACTCCAGATGCTGAAGGGTTTCGACAAGGCGGCGCATGTGGGCTATGCGCGCCTGTTCCTGAACCGCGCCGGAAGACTCCATCCGGTTGTTAGTGTAACGGTCGGGCCGAGACGAGATGAAGATTCAGCCGAGGATCGCGAACGCCCGGACGGGGAAGGTTCCGAACTCGCGGACCTTCACCGGAGCAGCGAAAAAACGAAATCCGGTTTCGGGAAGAGCGGATAGGTTCGTCATATGTTCGACGATGGGGATGTCCGCGCCGAGCAGAATGCTGTGAACGGGACGGGAACGGTCGGCCATATCGTCAATGTTCAGCGAGTCGATGCCGACCAGCTTCGCGCCCCGTTCCTGGAGAAGCCGGGCAGCGGCGGCCGTAACGAACGGATGACCGGAGAGATAACGCTCGGTTCCCCAATGGCGCGACCAAGCCGTTTCGATGAGGACGGCGCGGTTCTCCACCGGCAGGTTCTCGAAAACATCAGCATGGATGGCAGGAGCGTCCGTTCGGACCTTTAAACCTTCGAGATCGACGAGGCCATCGAGCGGAAGCGCGGCGAGATCTTTGCCCTGGCGATAACGGTGAAAAGGCGAATCGATGTAAGTGCCGGTGTTGGCCACGATGTCGATACGCCCGATGTGAAACTCGACGCCTTCGGCGTAATATTGACGCGAATCCTCCCGTGAGAGGAAATCGCAGATCGTCGGAGCGGGCAGGCCGGGATAGGTCACCGTGCCGTGCCCAATCTCGTGGCTGAGGTCAATTGCCACTTGTCTTGACAACCCGGATTTTGCCGTTGGTTGTGTTCAGGTCGATCCTCGGACCACCGCCGCCGATTACGCCATCGACGTGATGCTTTTCCTCTTCTCCTTTTGAAGTGAGATCGAATTCGGACGTAATGGAGCCATTAGTCGTCTGGGCCACCAGATGCGCGCCAACGCCAGGGGGCAGATGGAGTGTGATTCCGTTGTTGCGGGTTTCGGCCCTGATATCAGCTTTCGGCGAAGCGCCGAGCGTGAGGTCAATAGAACCGTTGGAAGTGAGGAGCCGCGTGGCGGCGGACGGGGCGGAATCGAGACGGGCGGTGATGCTGTTGTTTGACGTTTCCGCATCCAGGGGGCCGCCGACGCTTTCCATCTCTATGCGCCCGTTCGAAGACTTCAGCGTAGCGCCGCCTTTGACGCCCTCGATCTCTATCGACCCGTTTGACGTGTGGGCGTCGACATCGCCTTCCAGTCTTGTGGCCGTGATGGAAGCGTTCGATGTCACCAGACGCGCGGCCCTGGCTACGTCGCGTATTTTGATGTGACCGTTCGACGACGTGACGCGGTCCACAATGGCTCCGCGGGGAACGCGCAAAGTAAAGCGCGCCCCGCTGCTTCCTTCGTGAGAACCGCCTCTCGCGGCCCGGATGTCGATCGACGCCGTCGTGTGATTGATTTCCACCGTTACGTGGTCGCGCAGAGCTTCCGAGTTGCCGTACTTCGTGCCGCTGATTTCGACTTTGTTCTGATCCCAACCCTCGATGTCGATGGAGCCATTAAAGGTTTCGGCGCTTACGTGGCCATCTGGCTGAAGATCGTAGGTGTAGTGAAAGTCCGACTGATACCGATCCGACGATCCCATGTCGATGAGTGCGCACCCGCCGAGAAAGGTCGTCGCGGCGGCGAGGATGAGTAAACGCATAGTTTCCAGGCTCCGCTAAGGATTACGAAAATTCATGATACGCGGTTCGGCGGAAGAGGGCGTCAGCGCCACTGATCGTCGACCAGACGCCGCGAGGCGTTGGCGGTAGGGTCGTCGGGGCGATCGAGAACGAATATGTCGGCGCGCTCACCGACTGCGATCCTCGAGCCATCGGCGGGGCGGATCCACTTTCCTGTGAGGTCAGTTCGCTCGGAGTCCTGGGGGATGGGAACGTCGCGCCGCATGCCGACGGAGCGGATGCGGCCTCGCTCAATGACGATAACGGAGTCCTCGATGGGCTGAGCGCCGGCGGCGACGATGGCAGTAGCGCCGATCAGGACTTTTACATCGGATCTCTGGCATGCGGCGAGGAAGAGAAACGCTGCGGCGACGAGCAAAGACTTCATTGCGGAAACCGCAGTATCGCACGCTGAGATATGCTTGCGCTGTGGCTATGACGCGACGCAAATGGATTGCCGGAGGTATCGCCGTCGGGTTGGCTCACGCGGCGGGGCGGCCTTACAAGAAGGGCATCTGTTCGGTCGCTTTCGCGCGAGGCACGGGACTCGACGAGATGTTCCGGCTCGCAAAAGAAGCGAGTTTCGACTCGATCGAACTGCGGCTGGACGTGGACCTCACGGAACCTGGCGATATCAAGCGACGGGCCGCGGATCACGGCCTGGAGATCGCAAGTCTTTGGGCTTCTCAGCCCTTGTCGAAGTATCCACTGAATAGCCCCGATGCGGCGACCCGCGCGAAGGGAGTCGACTCAATCATTCGCGCGAGCGACGTGGCGGCGGGGATCGGTTGCGGAGCGGTGTTGCTCGTGCCGGGCCGTGTGGGAAACGGCGCGAAGCTTTTCGATGGCTACGAAGATACGTGGAAGCGCTTTACCGAGGAACTCCAGAAATGCGTGAGCGCGGGGGAGAAGAACCGCGTGCTGCTCACGGTGGAGAACGTCTGGAACAAGTTCCTGCTGAGCCCCCTCGAAATGCGCACGTTCGTAGATCAGTTCCGGAGCCCGTGGGTCGCGGCTCATTTCGATATGGGCAACGTGATGCCGTGGGGATACCCGGAGGACTGGATTCACACGCTGGGGTCGAGAATCCGGCGAATCCATGTGAAGGATTACAAACTGCCGACGGGCGCGGAAGGCGGACGGTTCGTTCCGTTGTGGGAAGGCGACGTGAATTATGCGGCTGTTATGGCCGCGCTGCGAGACGTGAAGTACGAGGGATTTCTTTCCGCAGAGATCGAATACACCGGGCCGGACACGGTCCGGAAGGTCTCGGCGCAGATGGACCGGATCCTCAGTTTGTGAGACCCCGTATGATGAGGGCTTGATCATCGCGGGAGCTGGGATTATCGGATTGAGCTGCGCGTGGCGGCTGTCGCAAAAGGGCCATCGGGTCATGGTGTTCGACGCGGGGCGCGCCGGCGGCGAAGCAAGTTGGGCTGGCGCCGGAATGCTGGCGCCGGGCGGGGAGTACGAGGAAGGCGAAGTCGCGCGGATGGCGGTGGAGAGCCTTCGCCGGTATCCGGAGTTTGTTCGGGAACTCGAAGCGGAATCGGGTCTGACCATCGATTTCCGGCAGTGCGGCGCGATCGAGGCGGGAGACGAGGACGAACTCGCGCGGCGCGCCTCAGAGCAGGCGGCGCTGGGGATCGCTTCGGATCCTTTCGCCTATCGCGGGCGAACGGCCCGGTTTTATCCGGACGATGCAATTGTAGATCCACGGCATGTGACTAAGGCGCTGGCCACGGCGTGCCGGAAGCGCGGCGTTACGTTGCGTGAGAATGAGGCGGTCACGCGGGTGCTTGGTGACGGCCGCGGTATTGAAACCGCGGGCGGCATCCTTGAGGATGACGGGGTATTGATCGCGGCGGGCGCGTGGAGTTCCTCGCTTTTTCCGGGCCTGCCGAAGACAATGCCGGTGCGCGGGCACCTGATCGCGTGGAAGAAACAACGGGGGTTTCTGGAGCCGATTCTCCGCGACCGGAAAACCTACCTCCTGCAGCGGGCTTCCGGATGGCTCATCGCGGGAAGCACAACCGAAGATGCGGGATTCGAGCGCAGCATCGACGAAGAGGCTGTCGAAGACATCCGACGGCGGGCGATTGCTCTGCTGCCGGAACTGAGGGACGATCCGCCGGACGAGCGCTGGAACGGCTTTCGGCCTGGCATTGAAGGCAACGCGCCGGAAATCGGCCGCGTGAAAGGAACGCGGGTCTGGACGGCGTTCGGCCACTACCGCAACGGAATCCTGCTGGCTCCGGTGACGGCGGACCGCATCGCGGAGAGCTTCAGTTAGTCCAGTGTGGGAAGGGATTGCCGGGCGCGCTTCGGCAGTCGTGAATCAGTTCGCCGATTCGGTTACGGCGGCGCAGGAGCAGTTCGAGCATTCGCTCGAGCGCCGGTTCATCATCGGCGAGCCATGCCGGGGGAATGCGGCGCAGGGCGCGATCGAGGACCTCGGGCGGGAAGTTGCGAACCCGGGTCAGAAAGGGTTCGAAAGCGTCGAGCGAACGCACCGATTCGTAGACGGCGCGACGCGGGTAGAGGCCGCTCACGGCGGAATGAGGGAAATCCCAGTGAGGACCGTCGAAGGCGAAGCCGTGATCGATCATCGAGACGAGGAAGCCGAGCTTGCGGGGAGGAATGCCGGGATTCGCAAGCCAATCCCTGAGTTGAGCGCGGAAGAACACTGCCTGGCGGCCGTCGGCATTGGCGACCCAACGGTCAAAAACCAGAATGGCGCGGAACTGATCGGCGTTCGCGACCTGGGAGAGCAATGCGTCCGGAACGAAATCGTAAATGGCCATCGTATCCGGATTGCCGGGATGGCGGGAACCGAAGTGCCATCCGGGCTCGACCGGGCGACGGCTCGATCCGAGCTGAATGTGAATTTCGGGGTTGCTGGCCAGGAAGTCGGCGGAAAGCTCGACAATGCTGTACTCCGGCGCGGTGATTTGCAGGTGAGAGAGGATCTCGGACGCGATTAATTCGTTGATAAGGATGCGCCGGTGCTGGGGATTATTGAGGAACTTGACGATATAAAAGCCGCCGTCGCTGGCTTCAATGAGGTGGGCCTGCGCGCCGCCCCGCATCTTGCGCAGGAAGCGGCGCGCGTGGACCGGCATACGAAGATGTCGGCCCGGTTCAGCGGCGTTTCTTCGATGCGGACTTTTTGAAAGCGGCTTTTTTCGCCGGGGCTTTCTTTACCGCTTTTTTCGCGGCCTTTTTGACGGCTTTCTTTGCAACGGCTTTCTTTGCGACAGCTTTCTTTGCGACAGCTTTCTTTGCGACAGCTTTCTTTGCGACGGCTTTCTTTGCGGTTTTCTTCGCAGCCGCCTTTTTGGACGCCTTCTTAGCGACTGCTTTTTTGGCGGGAGCTTTCTTCGCAGCGGCTTTGGCAGGAGCCTTTTTCGCGGCCTTGGCGGGAGCCTTCACCGCAGCTTTTTTCGCAGCAGGAGCTTTCTTCGCCGGGGCGGCCTTCTTCGCCTTCGCCGCGGGCTTACGCGCGGGCGGCATGCTGGCCGCAGGCGCTTCAACCCCAGCGGGCTCAGGTTCGGGAGCCCCGCTGCCAACGCCCGGCACGACTTCGGAAACGATGGCGACTATCTCAACCTCGTCTTCTTCCTCGTCATCATCGTCTTCGTATTCGTCGAGTTTCGAGTCCATGTCATCGCCCTCGTCGTCGTAGTCGGCGAAATCTTCCATCTCGTCTTCGTCTTTGGGGGCGAATTTCAGATCATCGAACATTCAGTAAGCCTCCTGTTTTCGGAACAGTCATCAATAGCATACCCTTTTTTGAAATGTTCGCAAGCGCCAGAAGTCAGCGAAGGCAAAAAAAAGCCCGGTCTTTGAGGACCGGGCTCAATCGAAGGAAAGGAGAGGAAAAAGATCAACGATTCACGGCAGGAGATTTTGTGGCGACGCGCGCAACGAGCGTTCCGCTGCGATGAGCAGGAGCAGCCGAAGCGACGGTGCGAGTTCTTGAAGACCTTGTCTGGGAAGAAGCAGCGGAAGCGCGCGAACCGCGGGTGGCCCGGCCCGCGCGAGCAGGAGCAGATGCGGGTTCGCGATACGCGGCGGGGATCAGGATACGGTCGCCCGGAGCCGGCTGATCGACGCCGGCGTTACTGAGCGACACAAGCGACCTTGCCGAAGCGCTGTAGCGACGCGCGATGTCGCCGAGACTCTCGCCGGCGACGACCCGATGAATTCGGGCGGAGGCGCGGAGTTCCGATGGAACCTTGTCGAGCACGGCCGAAAGATCACCCGACGTTCCCTTGGGAACCCGAAGGTCATAGCCTGTCGGAGCTGTTCCGCGAAGGAGCGCGGGATTCAACTGCTGAATCTCAGATACAGGCGTATCGGAGAGATCACTCACAAGCGAAAGATTAGTGGCGGAATCCAGATGAAGGGTGTCGTATTCCAGCGCGGGATCGCCCACGATGTGATCGAGACCGTATTCGGTGGCATTCTTCGACATGATGGTCATGGCGAGAATAATCGGCACATAGTTGGAAGTCTCGATGGGAATGGCGCGGCGGGCGCGGAGTTCCCAGTAATCGGCGTAACCGGTGCGCTCGACGGCGCGCTCGATGGCGCCGGGTCCGCAGTTGTACGCGGCGATGGCCAGATACCAGTCGTGAAACTCGTTGTAGAGATCGTGCAGGTGGCGGGCGGCTGCGCGTGTGGCTTTCTCAGGATCGAAGCGGTCATCCGAGTACGGAGTCTGCATCAGGCCATACTGGTTGCCGCGGAACTGAACGAACTGCCACAAGCCCTTGGCCGCGGCGCGCGAAACGGCGCGGGGAAGGAAGCCGGACTCCGCCTGAGCAAGATGAATGAGTTCCTGAGGAACCCCTTCCTCCGCCAGGATCTTCGAGATCATGGGCTGGTATTTGCCTGCTCGCTCGAGGCCAAATTCCATGGTCTTGCGGCCACGCCCGCTGAAATAGTTGATATAGCCGAGAACGACATCGTTGACCATCAGAGGAAGCGAGGACGCCGTCGTCTTCACTTCGGTCTCGACTTTGCCTTTGGTGCGGGGGTCGACCGGGAAGGTCATCGTGACGATGTCTTCAAGGGGCACTTTATCGAACTGCTGAACTGTCGATATTTCCGCAGCGCCCATGCCCGTGAGGTCATACCGGCTGATGGAATCGACGATTTCTTCGAACCGCGCCTCGTACAGTGTGCGGTCGGTGGGGTTGACGGATGCCTTCAGGATGGCATCGACAGAAGCGTCAAAATAAATCCGTGCGTTAGGGTAATCCCGGTCCTGATAAAATTTCTTGCCGGCTCGAAACTTCTCTTCGGCTTCCTGAATCAAGAGATCGGAAGCGTTGGGCGAGAATGCCGCTACTGACTTCTTTTCCCTGGCAACTTCATTTATGTAAGAAAGATGCTCGGTGTCGACGACGTTCGCGACCACGCTGGGCATGATCAGATGAGCGGCGGCGGGAGCGAAGAAAGACGTTTGGAAGCTGGGTTGCTGGGAAAATAGGGGAACAGAAGAAGCCACCACAGTAAGGCAGCAGGCGAAGCAAAAAAACAGCCTATTCGATCCGGGTTTGCTGGTCATTCATTCTCCTTGAATTCCCACCGGGAATAGCGTACATCCGCGGCGGATCGTCAAAGCAGCGCGTTAGGCCTTAATTTCTAACTTTCCCACAGACTACCGCAGGTATTACAACCGCGTCAACCTCTGTGACAAAGGGCACAGTATCAATTGGATACATGTTGAGGCGTGCTACCACACCGCAACGTTACCCTCATTCCTCTTCCAGGTCCTCTACGCCCGCCCGGGCGGCCTTCGCGGCCGAAATAATCTTGTCGGCCTGAAGTTGAGGAACGTAGTCATAATGATCAAATTCCATTGAAAATGAAGCTCTTCCCTGCGTCATCGAGGTCAGGTCGCTCTGATACGTCAGCATTTCGGCCATCGGGACGGAGGCTCTGAGAATCTGTGTTCCGGCCTGGGTGTCCATGCCGGAGATGCGGCCGCGGCGACCGTTCAGGTCACCCATGAGGTCGCCCGCGAACTCGACCGGAGCCTGAACTTCGACATTCATGATGGGCTCGAGGATGGCGGGCTTCGCAGTCTGCATGGCAGCGCGAAACGCTTTTCGCGCGGCGAGTTTGAATGCGAGCTCGGATGAATCGACGTCGTGGTAAGAACCGTCGTAGACGGTGACCTTGAAATCGACCATGGGATAACCAGCAAGATAGCCCCGCTCAGCGGTTTCGATGATTCCTTTTTCCACCGCCGGAATATAGTTTTTCGGAATTGCGCCTCCGAAGACCTCGTTGGCGAACTCAAACTTGCCGCCGCGAGGCAGAGGCTCCATGCGAATCCAGCAATCGCCGAACTGCCCGTGGCCTCCCGTTTGTTTTTTGTGGCGGCCCTGGACGTCGGCTGTGCCGCGGATGGTTTCGCGGTAGGGAATCTTGGGAGCTTTGAGGGTGACGTCGACGTTATAGCGACGCTTCAGGCGGCTCACGGCGATTTCGACGTGCTGCTGACCCGTTCCGGCGACGAGGAAGTCACGCGTCTGGGGATCGCGATAGAAGCGGAGAGACAGGTCTTCCTCTAAAAGCTTGTGAAGGGCGTTGCCCATACGGTCTTCGTCCGCCCGGCTTTTGGCTTCGACCGCGAAAGCGATTGACGGTTCCGGAAGTTTGACCGGGGCGAAGGTCACCTGCGACGCTTTATCGGCCAGCGTGTCGCCTGTCAGTGTGTCCCTCAGCTTGGCCACCGCGCCGATGTCCCCGGCGTGAAGTTCCGTGATCGGGGTCAGAGTTTTGCCGAATGGAGCCGCGATGTGGGCGAGGCGCTCTTCGTGCCCCCGATTGACGTTCCAGAGGTGCGCATCGTTCTTCACGACGCCCGAGAGGACTTTGAAAAAAGTGATGCGACCGGAGAATGGGTCCGCCGTGGTTTTGAAGACAAATGCGGCAGCCGGCTGAGCATCGTCGGCCTTACGCTCGAGTTCTTTGCCCTGGAGCGAAAGTTTCGCGGGAAGGCGGTCCGCAGGCGAGGGGAAGGCTTCTACTATGAGGTCGAGCAGCCAGTCGGAACCGATGTCGTGGAGGCCGGACATGCAAAGGACGGGATAGATGCGCATTTCCCGCATCTCCTCGTCAATTCCGGCAATGATGTGATCCTCGGGAAGTGTTCCTTTTTCGAAGAACTCTTCCATTAGGTCGTCCTTGCCTTCGGCAACGATTTCGACGAGTTCCTCGTGGGCGCGTTTGGCCTCTTCGGCGTATTCGGCGGGGATTTCGGTCTCTTTGCCCTTGCCATCGCCGTCCGACGTGTAGACCCAGGCTTTCATGCGAACGAGGTCGATGACGCCCCGGAAGTCTTTTTCGGAGCCGAGCGGAAGCTGGATCGGCACGGCGTTCCGGCCGAACCGCGCGTGGACGCTTTCCATGGCCCGCTCGAAGCTGGAGCGGTCGCGGTCGAGTTTGTTGATGACAATGGCGCGCGGAAGCCTGAACTCCTCCGCCGTATTCCACATTTTTTCGGTTTGGGCTTCGACGCCGGCGACGGCGTCGACCACAACAATGGCGGCGTCGGCCGCGACCAGGGCGGACCGGGCGTCATTCAGGAGCATATTGAAGCCGGGAGTATCGAGCAGGTTGATCTTGGTTTTCTTCCACTCGATGGCAGCGACGCCGGTGGAGATAGTGAGTTTGCGGTTAATCTCCTCCTCGTCGTGATCCGTGACGGTATTGCCCTCATCGACCCGCGTCAGGCGGTTGGTAGCGCCCGCCGCGTACAGAAGCCCGGCCGCCACGGAGGTCTTTCCGCAGTGGCCGTGACCTACAATGCCAACGTTTCTGATGTCCTTTGTGGGGTATGTTTTCACGACGTTATCCCTCGTTCGACCGGAATCGTATCACAGTTGAAACATGACGCTAACGGATGACTGTGGTA
>Ga0126381_100001322_pt1 | contig 26708 bp, 21 predicted proteins | sample PanSoiMetPlot_28_FD_96465 | JGI IMG/M metagenome (GOLD analysis project Ga0126381, IMG submission 96465) | Tropical forest soil microbial communities from Panama - MetaG Plot_28 | ecosystem: Environmental > Terrestrial > Soil > Tropical forest > Bulk soil | place: Panama | collected 2016-02-17
AGCTGTCTCCCCGTGTCTGGCCAGGTAAACGATTGGAAGGTCCCTACTCACGACTTCGCCTATTCATCCAGTGACTGGCCCTATCCTCGACTCGGTCGCTCTAAGCGATCACCCACAAGTGCCACTCGGTCCTGTCATCCACATGGTCGGCAGACACCAAGATGCCCGGGTCTTGGGAGAATGATTGTGTTTTCGCACAAATCGACTTCTTATTTGGGTTTTGTTTTTGTAACAGCTTTCTGGCACTGTCCGCCAGATTACAAACAATCAGAGTGTTTCGCGGATCATGCTGGCCACCCGTGAGCCTTGCCCTGCAAGCCGGTGATTACGGGCCTTTAATCCATTGCTCTTGCCGGTCCTGGTGTTCGCCGTATTTGGCTCATCGCGCCACCTGGTCGTGTCGGCCGCCCCCCCCACCGCCTGGACGCAGGCCGGGTAGCCCGCCGACTGCGAGAATGTACGCGCTCACTAAGATCGTCCATAGGGGAAACAACATCACGATCCACAGCCAGTTCGAGATGATCAGCAGGAGCACCAAGCCGCATACGAATCCGGAAAACGCAATCCACCGCGGCAAGATCGCGGTACGCAAGGCAATCATGGAGGTCGAGAAGATGAAGACCCCGGCCATCTTAATTCCGAAGATGTTCAGAAACGCATAAACCATCTCGCGAGCGAACGAGTAGGCCTCGCGGCTGACTTGCGGGTTGGACGGTGGTTCTATGCTGCGCAGGAACGCCTCAGCAACGGCCGCCGACGCGAACAGGCTCGCCACAAAAAGCAAGCCGCTACCCAAGAACACCGTTGCAAAGAACTGGTCTTCCGCCCGCCCGATCTGGTTGCGCAACACGCCCAGGAACCACAGGAACGCCACGCCGGCAAAGGGCACGAGATTCACCGCGAGCGCGACAGCATTTCTGAAGCCGGGACTCACTGTGTCTTGCTCTGCCAGACGATCCGGAACGGCAATACGAACAATTCCAAGACTGATGATCATCAACAGTGAGAAAAGAAGCCCGGCAGCAGCCGCTGCACGAGGTGGTGTAAGTGCCTGGCCTGTCGGAGTGAGGCGATCCGTCATTCGCGATTACCCGTCCTATCCTAAATCCGATGGTGACTCCGTGAGGCCGCACTACCTTCTGGGGTTAAGTGAGCGCGGCCCCGCAGAGAAGGGATTGAAATGCATTTCACACCGCCCATCCGCGAAAGGGTCGTTTCTGGACTTCATTCGACAAAGAGGTTTGTGGCATGCCCGTATTGAGGAGGCCCGGTCCCGCCACGAAATCAGGTGGCTACGCCGGTCGGTGCCGGGCGACTCCATTCTTTGTGAGCTTCTCGGAGTTGAAGGACGAATATTTCGCGAAGGTGCTCTCCCCAATAGGCCTGGCGATGAGTTTGAGAGGCAAAGTCTTTCCGCTGTTATGGCGTGACTGTGACTGTCACTGTCTGACTGGTGCGGCCGTACTTGTTCTGTGCGCTAAGCGTGAACGTCGTCGTGGCCGTGGGCGTCAGAATTGCGAAATTCTTGCGTGTGGGGCCGGCCGAGGAAAGGAACCGCATGTCGTCGCCGGTGGACGACCAGAACACAATGACAGGGGAACCCGCCTTCACCCTAACGGGGTAAACCTCCAAGCTCGCTATAGTGGGTGCGGGACCAGTGGGTGGCAACGTATCAGCACCCGAAGGCGTGTAGCTGTAGATAGGCGCGCCGCTCGCGACAAAGTCCAGGTTGCCCAAGATCGGAATGTGCCAGAAGTTGGCCCAGTCATTCCAGTCCCACCGGCTATCTTCGTCCCAGTACATATCGCCGTACAGGCCCCCATCTACATAGATGGCCCCATATTGCTTCAGCGCCTGGAGGACCACTCGGGTTTGCGGGCCATAGAGCGTGGGATCGATATTGAAATCCTGACGCAGCCGCATTCTGGCTCCGAATGGGGGCTGGGCCGGGTTGTCGGAGTTCCACTGATGCGATGTCGCGGGCGCGGTGAATCCAGCTCGACCCCACGATCCAAAAGCTGTAAAGGCAATGGCGTGGTTGATGCGCCCCGATAGGACCTCATCCACTGTCACGGAACCGGCATACTGCGAAACGCCCGAAACCGAGGTACTCGTCCATCCGTAGGGGCGCTGCATGTCCTCTCCGAGGAGATCGAAGACCGCCAGTGTGCCGGCGTAGAGCCGATTGTTGTACCAGTACGTGTTCCATGTCTCGTACTCTAAACACGAATCCCGGTCGATGATAAACATGTGCTTGTCGCCTGGGACCATGTAGTTAATCGCCGTGCTGGGGCCCGTAGTTTCCTGAATGGCGGGCGGGAGCGGCACAGGAATAGGGCCAACGTCGCTTGTATCTGGCGCTGCTGATGGGTCGATCGCGGCGATTGCAGGAACATCCGCGAGATCCTGGTTCACGGCGATCTTCGGCGTGCTGCTATCGACTACGGTAAGCGGAATCCCATAATGCACTGCGCCCCAGTTATCCGAGACGCCCGTAGGGATAGGTCCGCGAACGGCGATGTTGTTACCGCCATCCATCGTGCTCATCCATGTGCTCGAGTTCGGATCGACCGGAGCCCGCGAGATATCAGTCGTCCAAGCGGATCCGGGTGCCCACGGCACGAAGTTGCCATACAATGCGCTCACTCCGTCACCGTTCGTGCCCAACGTTATGTTATGGCATGCCTGCCGTTGCGCGGACCATGTTGAAGGGTCGTCGGTAATGAGAGGCACCTTCGAGCTGGCATAGGCTATGAGCTGTGTTGGAGTCAGTGGCTTGAGCCCCGGCTGCGCGTCGATTCTAAATGGCACGTAGCTGCCAAGGGCGGAAAGGATGGTAATTCGAGCAACGATAAGGCACATCTTGGACGTAGAGCCAATCGTCAGCCCGGACCGCCAACCGCAAGACAGGTGGAATGGATAGAGCAGCTTCACGATCACGATTTCGTCTCCTTCAGGTGAAAGCCAGGTTTCTGGTCCGGGTGTTTGGGGATCTTCACTCTATTTACACCGAACACCGTGATGGGGTTGCACCACGATCGCCACAGAATCCTCGTCGTCACCAGGAATCGCACCCTCGTGGGTTCACGGTGACTGGGGCATGATGCATTAGTCAACCTATTCGATGCTTTTTTTCAGGGCCGAAGGCACGGGCTGACCTGCGATCTCGACCGACGATTCTTCCAGTTATTACAGCGGATTCCACAAAATCTTCCCCAATACAATGATGTGTCCGATTTCGAAGAAGTATTTGACCTTTTAGGCAAGGACAAGTTCAAAATGTCCAGTCCCTCCGATCCACAGCGCCAGGAGATGTTGAGTCAACCCAAGAATTCCGATAAGCGCTTAATATTGATCGCTTCGGGACAACATCGGTGAGACTTGCATAAAGACGCTGCTTTCTAGAAGTTCCAGGAAATGACGCAGGCAAGAGGTTACAAACGGGCTGACGAGAAAAAGCTTCATCAATCGGGTACACGGCCAGCGTGACCCTGCCCCGGAGTTCTCATTTCCGGCGGATGCCCGCAGGCCGGCTCAGTTGATTAGCGCCCTTCGGTCGGGGCGAGCGCCTCAAACCGCACCGTCGTTTTTATGGAGGGAACGCCCGTCGACGGATTACAGCCGATGTCAATCCTGGTGGCCGAGATCATCTGCACCAATTGCATCACCTTGGCGGCGAGTTCATCTAAAGGCAACTGCGCCAGCGGCGGCGCGAGCTGGCGCAACCTCTGCACATCCGCGGGATCGGGATCATGCTGGGCCGCGAGGGCGCGAAGCACACGCCGGGCCGTTTCAATGGCATAAAGGTTCTCTTTACCCATGGGGAAGAAGCCCAATCATAAGGCTCAATGATTAAAAAGACGAGGTTCAAATACGTTTGCGGTACGGTTGTAACCTGTGGTTCTAGGGTGAAATGGGGCTACCCTCGATGAGGCTCGGTTTGCGGCTGGCTCAAAATGGCCATTTTGACGCGGGTTGACGGGTACCGGAAGCAATCCGTTGCTCTGCGCGTCAGTGGACGATAGGCGTTTGCGGACAAAGTACCCGTCAGGCCCAGATTGGACTCTACTTGCGTAGAGCGGAACGCAGTTGTGAGGGACTACTTCATCTTTTCGTAAACCAGCACGTTCTTGCGTTTCTTGCCACTCGAACCCGTCCTCGTCGTTCCAATGATGAGAGTTCTGCCGTCCGGCGAGACCGTTCGCTTGAACGTGTACGTCCCGTTCTCCTTCGTCTTCGATACACCCTCTGCGACATTGGCATTATGGCGAGTGAATGTGATTGTGCCGCCATCGTTGGAAATTGGATATTCCTGTCCGGTATTTACCAGTGTACGTTGAACTCCGTTGTCTTATCAGGACGGGCATGGATGGGCAAGCGTTGGAGTCGAGGTTAGCGAGACTTTACTGGCTGCTCGTCGATCTCAAGTTTCACGAGCTGGATACCGACATTGGCAGTTGCCCACCTCGTGCGCATTCGCCGACGCGCATCGAAAAAGCATCAGACCAAAGCGTCATTTGGAAATGGCCGCCCCCGCGGAACAACTCATGCGAGCTTGAAGTGCTGAAATGCATTGTCGAAGGACACAGCACGAAACAGGTTGCGGGGATGTCGGGAATCACGTTTAAGATAGCGGTCTGCCATCGATACCGGTTGGTGGACACACTCGGCGTACACGACACCGTCGGGTTGACCAACGGCTGTGGCAATAAACGGATTTGACGTTACCGGGCAAGTACCAACTCTCGTGAAAATGCCGTCCCCCGCGCGTCAGCGGCCCGTGGTTACGTTGGATCGCGTTGAGCGCTAAAAGCCAAGTTCCGGCGGTGCGACGGGAACCGACCGCACCGCCGGTTTCCAGAGCCTTCCGTAGCAAACTCAATGGCACAGTTGCTCTGGACATCTCCTACTGTCATTTCTCGCGCGCGCATCATAGACAGTTTTTCGGGCTCTTCGGACAGCCGCCCCGTGGGATTAGTGTTGTGTCTGCCGGTCGTTCCTCCGTTGCTGGCGGCGGGAATGCCCGGCACCGATGACCGCGCCTGCTGCTGCGTTCCCCGCCGCGCCGCCAATAATGGCCCCCCCTGCCGCACCCCGAGCTCTGTCACCAGTAGCCTGTCTATTAGCCGAACCTTGGCTGTTTTGTTGTTGGTTAGTCTGTGTCTGTTGCTGGTTCTGCTGCTGGGTTTGCGTTTGGGCTGACGCTTGCGGAACCACGGCAGTCGTTATGGAGAGTGCCATGGCAAAGGATAAGGCCTTTCCTGAATGTTCATCCGGCCTCCTCTCGACCACTCTGTTCCGATATCGAAATAACGTACCGGCGAGCCCGCTACCTAATGATCGATCGTTCGCCAGGTGCTTGTAGATGCTTCAAGCGATAATTCACCCTGGGATGCCTAGCGCTCATTAATTGCCAGTCGGAGTTCTCTCCGCATGGTCTACCACCAGCACATCCACGGGCTGCTTGCCGCCCTCGAGTTTGAGCCCCAACTGATCACGCAGCAGGCCAATGAGGGCATTGACCTGGTCGGAGCGGTCCGGCGGCGAATTAATGCCAAGCTTTTCTCCGCTTCCCCGTTCACCACCTCCTGAATTCGCGGCCTGCATTGGGCTCATGTCCACGCGGATGTCATAGCGGCCTTTCAAACCGGTCTGATCGATTACCGGCCGGTCAAGCAGTTTTCCCGAGAATTCGGCCGCTAGCTCAAACAAAGAGACGCCCTTAATGCTCATTGCGCCTTTTTCCGGCGTGGCGGTCATGGGACCTTCGCCATCCGTCTCCTTGAACTTCGGCCCTCCCCTAGCGACTGTCATTACGTACACCGGCATCTCCTTCTTATCCTTGTGGACCTTGACGCCCATGCGGTCGGCCAGCAGCTTCTGTAGCATCAGGTAGACTTGCTGCTCGCTGGCAGGTCCCGAGGCTTTGGCCGTGATGTCTAGCCTGACGTCGTTAAGCCAGTCTGGGCCCTGAATTTGAGAGGGCATCATCTGGTAGGCGAGCATCAGGCACGCGCGCAGTGCAAAGCCATGCGTGGTGAGTGTTCCGTGAGCCACTTGGAATCGCGGGCCGTTGTAGCGGAGGCTATCGTCGCCGGAGATCTTCACCGAAGCGACGTCGAAGGTGGGTGTTGGCGGCTCCTGCGCAAGCAAGGGTAAGGCGAATAGAACGAGCGACAGTAACATGATTTTCATATAGATATGCTCAGGGCTGCATCCATTGTAGGCGCAGCGGGTCGCCAAAGTAAGGAGGCAGTTCTGATAAGGGCTCATGAGTGGGGTTAGCGTCCATTAGGGACGTTCTATGCCGCTATAAATCCCGATCGCGTTTCGTCCGCGACGCCCAAAGGTTCACAGGCAATGAAGCGAAACAAAACGCACGGATCGTCATGATCTTATTCGGGTCAGCCTGCGTTGAGTTGAGATGACCCTCCCACGAGTTCTAGAGACCCCCTCCTCTCGAAGCGCAGTATGATAGGGAGCGCATGCAATACAGACAGATTGTGGAGCAGGCTCTCGTGTGCTTTGCTGAGCCGGCCCGCCGAGATGCGTACTTCGATCTCTATGCCGAAGACGTCGTTCTCCATGGTTATGACGGAGTCGAGCCGGGACTCGACAGCGTGAAGCGGTACTACGCGGGAATCTGGGCCGTTTTTCCAGACGCCCGCGTTAACGCCGAGGAATTAATCGAGGTCAATGATAGGGTTGTTGTTCGCTTCATAATGACCGGCACGCACTGTGGCCCTATTCTCGGTCTGAATGCGACCGGCAGAACCGTGCGTCTTCCGGGCATGACGATTCTTCGCTTCAAGGATCGGAAATGCGTCGAGCGTTGGAGTGTGACTGACTCCCTATCACTCCTGGTGCAACTCGGCGGATTCCCGCTGAACAGGTAGGCTAACCGCCGAGGAACATCCATTCAACGAGCGGCAATTGCTCCCGTCTCTTCCGATAAGTGATCTTGTAGTGGCGTTTTCGGAGGAGTACTGGATGGCCCAAGTCACGGCCTGGCGTCCCGCCCGGTCAATGTACGGTAACCGCGTTTTTTCGGCCAGAACCGTATCGGACGTCCTGTTTGCCGACGATTCGCCCGGAAACCCACTCGGAAGAGGCTGCCCTTCGTCAGAACTTGAGTTTCGCAGCCTGCTTGCCTAGGGCAAGGCCAAGTACTCCTTGCACCAAACAGGCAATAACCTGGAGAATATTCAGCGGCATCGGCTGTGATCCGGTGTATCATCGCCCAACGACCCGGGCTACAGAGAGGGAGTCATGACGACATCTTCTAACTCCGGACTAGCCGCAGCATTTTCAGGATTGTTGTGTCTGGCTGTCTCAGCCGCCGCAGAGGATTCGTCCGTTAGGGAGGCCAGCAGAGCCGTAGGATTCGCCGGGCGTGCCTCGACACGTCACCTGCACTTTGGGGGTGAGTCAAGTGCTATCCGGAAGCAATCCCGACGGTCGGCGCCTCAGTGTACGATAGGTGTTTCTGGACTTCATTCCGCAAAGGGGTCTGCGGGTGCTGCGTCCCCCCTAGGTAAATGTACGATAACGGCGTTCTGCAGGGAATGCAAATCCTGATTCGGACGGTTGTGGGGAACACACCCTTCGGTTTCGGCCACCCCGTATTCGACCTGACGCCGGACGGCAAGCGCATCATTGCCTTCGAACAGGAAGAACAGCCAAAGGAATCCAAGGCCAACCTGCACGCGACGATGTTGCTGAATTGATTCGACGAACTGCGCCGGCGGTTACCGCCAGCTGGGAAGTGAGTGGAGAGGCGTTGCCTTGGACTGGATCGTCGGCCATCTTGGAGATTAGCCTGCTCCCGATAACGGCAAGAAACGCATATCGAAGGTACGGCGTCGGGCCCGGTGCTGCCAGACAGGCGCGACTGCGCGGCTTTCAGTGCGGCTTCCATGCCGGAAAGGCCGGCTCCGATTTTACGACGAGATCGCCGATGGTGTCGCTCGTCTGATCACTCCTTGTCGAGCGAATGGCTAGTTTACGCGAACCGGTGGCGCTCGCCCTTGAAGCCACCGTGCACCAGGTTCGACGCGAAACTAGGTGCAGGTACGGAAGCGCGGCTCGTCAGTCGAACGCATCCTGGCGCGTTTAAACGTGAAGTGAGCGCTTTTTGGTGGTGAAAGCTACCAAATGACGCGATGGTGGCGTGATGACTGCGAATGACCGCAGCGGGGAGCGGTTACACGGTTCCCCGCTACGGCCTGCCGAGCGGAGCATCGCCGCGCTGCTAGGGCGCTCCATGCGCCTTCGCCCGCGGTTCGCGTGCGCAACACGCGAAACAATGAGCGGGCCGGAACCACAGCCATGCCGGTAGTTGCGTGAAGAGTCCGGCCCGCCTCTCGCGGAGACGGGGCCGCCAATCCCGAGGGCCCGCGCGGCCCAGCGAGTCAGCTGCGCACGGATGCTCCGCAGGAACCTTGAAATCTACAACTGCGAACAGTGGTCGCAGGCATGCTTTTCGAAGATGGTCTGCCTGCTCACCGAGTTCCCGCAGTGGAAGCAGGGGATGTCCGGGCCCGCGATCCTGTGGCCCGCTTTGCGGACGGCCACGGCGGCTGCTGCGAGACGCGAGCGAATGGACTTGCCTGCCTCCTCATGCTTCTCATAGCACTTGCAGCTACTTTTTTTTCGCCGGGGGTCGATGACGTCGTCCATTTTTCTGCGCTTGTGGATCTGGCGGCGCATAGCGTCGTCTGCGGTGTGCCGGTCGGCGGCCTCTTCGAGGCTCGCCAGGGCATCGTCGTCTTCGTCTTCCTCGTCTTCGGCTTCTTCGGAGGGGTCGGTGAAGGCTTCGTCGCCGTCGTACTCGTCTTCGTCGCGGTCGCTCTGCCAGAATCTTCCGCGGATATTGGGCTGGGGCAAATCGTCGGCGGCTTCTTTGGATTTGAAGCGGCCCGTCGTGCTTTGCCTTGAGTAGACCTTGCCCAGCGACTCCTGCATCCCTTGGCACAATGGATTCGTGAATCTTTTCAACTTCTCCCGCCGGGAATTGGTGGCTCTTTCAGTCGGCTTGCCCGCGGCCACTGCCGCACAGCCGGCGCGATCCGTCGACAGCTTTGTCGATATCCAGCGTCCGCCTGACCTCGTCATCGCTTCTCTCGAAAGCGGTCCCGTTCCGCTGACCCGCGAGGGCCGCCGATGGAATGGCGCTGGCGTCTCCGTGTACACCGAGCCGGCCGCTGACGGCATGCCGGTCCGCATCGAGGCGCCGGAAGCCTCGCTGATCCGCTTGCATCTCCGCTGGCGGGCCGTTGTGCCTGGACGCTGGCGCATCCTCAATGACCAGTGGGAGCGCAGCTACGGGGATCTCGAATGGCGCGGCGTGATCGGCGAGCGCGTCCTGCCGTGGTATTTCCTGGCTTTTGACGGCCGAGCCACACACGGTTATGGCGTGGCTACTGCAGCTTCGTGTTTCGCCTTTTGGCAAACGGACCCCGCCGGCATCTCGCTATGGCTGGACCTGCGCAATGGGGGCTCCGCCGTTCGCCTGGGCTCCCGCACGCTGGAAGCCGCTGTCGTACGGGTCCGCCGCGGGAGCCCGGACGAGAGCGCGTTCCAGTCCGCGCGGCGTTTCTGCCACATGCTTTGCGCTCAGCCGCGCCTGCCCTCGACCCCTGTCTACGGGGGCAACAACTGGTATTACGCCTATGGCCGGAACTGCTCGGCTGCGGCTATCGAACGCGATGCGGGCCTAATGGCCGAACTCGCTCCTTCCGGGTCAAATCGGCCCTTCATGGTGATCGACGACGGCTGGTCGCCGACCAACACTGCCGGCCCCTGGGAACGCGGCAACGCCGGCTTCCCCGGTATGCCAGGGCTCGCTGCAGCCATCAAACGGTTGGGCGTGCGTCCTGGTATCTGGCTACGCCCCCTATACACCACCGCTGAGGTCCCTGCGACGGCACGCCTCCGGACGCGCGCCGGCGAGCGCCGCACGACACTCGACCCGAGCTTGCCCGAGACGCTCGAAACGGTCCACCAGGATATCCGCCGCATGACCTCCTGGGGTTTTGAACTGATCAAGCACGACTACACCAGTTTCGATCTGCTGGGCCGCTGGGGTTCCGCGATGGGCGCCGACCTCACGGAGTCCGGCTGGCATTTCGCCGACCGGTCCCGCACCACTGCCGAAATCGTTCTGGCCCTTTACCGCGCGATTCGGGAAGCGGCTGACGGAGCGGCTATCATTGGCTGCAACACTTTCGGGCATCTCTCCGCCGGGTTGTTCGAGTTGCAGCGTACCGGCGACGACACCAGCGGTCGGGAGTTCAACCGCACGCGTCGGATGGGCGTCAACACGCTGGCGTTTCGCGGGCCGCAGCATCGCGCCTTCTTCGATCTCGACGCCGATTGCGCTCCCATCACGCCGCAGGTCCCCTGGAACTTGGCCAGGCGCTGGCTCGACCTGGTCGCGCGCAGCGCAACTGCACTATTCGTCTCTCCCGACCCCGTGGCAATCAACGCCGAGACCAAAGAAGCCATCCGGCGGGGCTTTGCAGTCGCTGCCCGCCCCCGCGAGCTTGCTGAACCGCTCGACTGGATAGACACCACAACTCCTGGACGCTGGCGCATCGATGGACGCGCAGTGGAATACGACTGGTACGGCCCAGACGGAGCCTCGCCCTTCCTGCGTTAACGCCCCGGCGATGAACCAACTACATAGGCACCTTGAGGTGAAGGTCTCGCGCCTGGACGACCAACATGGCATCGCTAAGCCCACCCCGTCGACGTAGCGTGAAAATGGGGTGCGAGAGGCGAGGGCAAAAAAGCACGGCGGAGCAAGACACCCGTGGAGTGCGCGAACGCTTCGATCGGAGAAATGCGCAGGAGCCCGATAATGTGTCTATGCCAGTTCGCAATATCGCTCCTCTCATTTGCATGGTTCTTCACTTGGGTTTCTGCCAAGATCCCGCACGCGTATCTGTCGAAGGAATCGGGGGCAAGCCTGATTTCGCTGCGTCCAGTTCGGATCTTGCACTTTTCCAACAACGGACGATTACGACAATCGATCACGGAACGGCGGTCACCTTCCAAGGCGTGCTACTGACCGACCTGCTTGCACGGGTCGCAATACCGACTGGCGAGAAGTTTCATTCCACGGCAGCATCGTACTATTTGGTGGCGGAAGGCCGGGATGGACACCGGGCGGTCTTTGCGTGGACAGAACTCGACCCATCGTTCGCGAACAAAGCGGTATACGTGGTAACGAAACGAGACGGGAGGCCATTATCCGACAATGAGGGGCCGTTTGAATTGGTAGTGCCGGCAGAAAAAGGGGGCGCCCGGTGGGTGCGACAACTGAGTGCGCTCCGTATCGAGCCAAATGCGACACCTTATGGTTCCGAGCAGGCGCGTTGGATACGCGAGAATCTCGCGGAACTGAGATCCATCAAGGTTGGCATGACGAGAGGCGGATTGCTGAAGGTGTTCATGCAGGAGGGCGGCACTTCGACACGAACATGGCACCGCTACGTCTACCGGAAATGCGCTTACGTCAAGGTCGATGTCGAGTTTGCCCCAGCGGGCAACGACACCAGCGGGAATGAGCGGCTGGAGGACCGGATCACAAAAATATCGAAGCCGTACCTGGAATTGACAGTTCTTGATTAGGGATACGCCTTAGCTGGATGGGTAGCCGGGCGTGAAGCGCTTCTGGACTTCATTCCGCAAAGCGGTTTTCGAGGCGCATTGAGGACCAGTTCTGTTCGATATCCGTGTTTTTGAGACGGTCACACCCCAAACTGCCGCAAATGATGGTCAAGATGTTTGTACATTAGGATCGCCCACTCCTCCGGCGTCATCCTCCCAAAGAAACTATGCGGATTGGTCGTACACCCCGCCGCCCCTCCTGCTACGAACCTGTCAATCAATCGCGATAACCGCTCCCGTTCCTTACCCAAGTCTCGTTCGTCCACAATAATCAGGCTCTTCGCTGTCGGCGAATTCTTCCGTAGAGGGTCTTCGTTCCGAAACGCCATCGGCTTCACCAGCCGCCCCATCAGACGTGCAGGTAGCGCTCCCTTTTCGGGCACCACTTCTCCCACCGCCCACTGCATACTCACCGAGCAATGGGCCAGCATCTGCGCCGTCGTCATCTTGCCCCAGCGCCTCTCACTTTGCCGCTCCAATTTTCCCAGCCGAGCCTTTACCTGATTCGCCACCGTCGCATCGAACAGGTTCTTGATACTCACATGCCTCCCTCGAATGAGAATAACCAGGAGCCCGTGTCGGAAGGGTCGTTTTTCTGCGGTTCACCAATCGATCATCCAATAGCCGCAGTCTCACCAACGACTGGTTTTGAGAAGGGTCCTCATTGTTCACAACCTGACTTTCAGAGCTTCGGACAGGGCGGTGGGGCACAGAGGGGGAAGCTGTCCATTATCGTCGTCAATCGGACGCCAAAGTGTTCGCCTGCGGTGAGCGCCTTCGAACAGGTCGGGAGTTTCTCCATTCTGCAGTCGCGGATCGTCTGAGCAATTCGCAAGGAACAGCCAGGCACGCTCGTGAACCTCTCGACCGTTCCAATGCCACGTATGGTCGATGTAGCCAAGTTTTCGAGCGATCGTAATGCTCATGCCGAGTTCTTCCTGTAGTTCCCTACGGACGGCCTCTTCCGGGCTTTCACCGTCCTCAATTCCACCGCCGGGCGGTCGATGGAGCACAATACCGGTCGCGGGGTCCTCAATCTCGGCCACGAGGAAATACTTCTCCCGGCAGAGAATGCCAAGCGCCGCCTGTCTGATCTCGACTTCCACGGTGTGCGGATTTTCATTATCCCGAAAACTACCCCTTTCGAGACGGTCCCAAGCGAGCCAGGAACGATATGTGTTCTTGGAAAAGGACAGTTCAGGGTGATCCTTGCCCATCAGAACCACTCAGATTGGTCTTCGGCACCACCACGGGTCCGAACCCTGCCTTTCGCTTTCGCGCGCTTTCGTTTGTGGGCCGGTATCGGAATCTCCTGGTGAGGCACGGAGTCGATGAGTTCTTTTTCAGTGTCGTAATCGTGTAGGTTGAGCGCGGGGTGATCTGGTACGCGCCCGCCTGCACGTCCGGCAGCAGAAACACGCCCCGCTCGTCTGTCGTCGTCTGGCGCACAATCCCCGTCCCCACACTTCGGGCTTCCACCTTGGCATTGGGAACAGCGCCGCCGGCCTGATCACTCACGTTGCCGGTCAGCGAGCCATACAAAACCTGTCCGTCAACCGATAAGGGAAACGCGGCCAACGCGAATATTGCGGCCCATAGAACCCCTGCTTCTGCGATTCATCTTTCGATCCCCCAAAAGCAAAAGGCAATGGTCCATATATTAACCGGTTGGTTCAAGGATTTCCACGGGGATGCGGCCGGGAAGGCCGGCGCCTACTGCGGGGCTGCGCGAGGTCGATCCTGTGGATTCAGGCCTGCTGATCCGAGTTTGGCTGTATGCCGTAAAACACCACCCACACTTCCAGATCGTCGCTGCAGTCTTCGAAGCGATGCTCGATGCCGCGGCCGACAAACATCAGATCTCCGGCCTCGAATGCGTCGGGCTTACCGTGATGGATCAGAACGCCCCGGCCGCGGATGACAACGTAGACTTCGTCCTGCTCGTGAGAACTCATTGGCGTCGGAGAGACAGCCGGTGTCATCGCGAGCCACACGTCGAGCGTGCCTCCGCGAAAGATGCGCGCCGCGTGCCCGCCGCCGGGACCTGGAAGGGCCGTTCGCGCGTCGGCGAGCCGGACGAGTCCGCTATGCGGCGGAGGGTTCATACGTCTAATGAACCGGCGCGGGGGTTTGCCCGTTCATCGCCGGCTGCCACTCGCCGTGATCGCTTGGCATCACGATCCACGCAACCAGGTACCCGATAAAGCCCACGCCAGTGCCTAACGCAATTGCCAGCACCAACACCCGCACCAGCGTGACATCCACTTCGAAATACCGTGCGAAGCCCGCGCATACACCGGCGACCTTCTTGTTGCGCTTGTCCAGCAGTAATGGCTTCGGCGGCTCGGGGCCCGTCCGGTTGATGGCCGTTCTGGCGCCGCATTGGGAGCAGAACTTGTCGTCATCCCTTAAGGGGATCCCGCATTTGGTGCAGTACATGGCGTTGGTCTCTTCGCCAGGCAGATACGCAACGTCGGGGCCATTAGTTCCAATGCCCCATGTTAGACTCAGGTTTCCTTTCACCCACATGATCGAAGCCTTACGTAAGCAGTACGGTTCGGCTGAAAACGTACGCGTGTTTCGCGCGCCCGGCCGCGTCAATCTCATCGGCGAGCACACCGATTACAACCTCGGCTTTGTGATGCCGCTGGCGCTCGATCTGGCCACTTACATCGCCGCGGCGCCGTCGGCGGATGGCCGGCTGCGCATCTTCTCCGAGCAACAGAACGAGATGCGCGAATTCGATCCGCTCGCCATCGCCTCGGCCACTCCCGCGCACCATTGGACCGACTACCCTATCGGCGTGGCGCAGCAACTGATGCGCGCAGGGTTCGCCATACAGCCGCTGCACCTGCTGATCCGCAGCACCGTGCCCGAAGGCTCGGGCCTCAGCTCTTCCGCCGCGCTCGAAGTTTCCAGCGCCCTCACCCTGCTCAACGGCCGCGAGATGGCGCCGCTCGAAATCGCCAAGCTGTGCCAGCGCGCCGAGCGCGAATTCGTCGGCATGCCGTGTGGCATCATGGATCAGTACGTGTCGGTCTTCGGTCGCGAGCATTGCGCCGTCGAGATCGATTGCCGCAGCCTCCAGCACCGCTACGCGGAGCTTCCCACCGATGTCGGGCTGGTGGCCGTCAACAGCATGGTCAAGCACGCGCTGGCCGGTTCGGCATATAAGGACCGTGTGGCGGAATGCGCGGCCGCGGTCGAGGGCATCCGCAAGCGGTTTCCCGCGGTTGGGAGCTTGCGCGATGTCACGCCGCAACAACTCGCATCGGTCGCAGACACATTGCCGCAGGTGGTGGCGCGGCGTGCCCGCCATGTCGTCACCGAAGACGATCGCGTGGAGCGCTTCGTCTCCTCCGCGGGCGATCTCGCGCTCATGGGCAGGCTGCTCGTGGAATCCCATCGCAGCCTCCAGCACGACTATGAAGTGAGCTGCGCGGAGCTCGACTTTCTGGTGGACACCGCCCTCGCCATTGACGGCGTTTATGGCTCGCGCATGACCGGCGGCGGCTTCGGCGGCTGCACCGTCACCATGCTGCGGCCCGATGCTGTGCCGCGGTTTAGCGAGCAGATCGCAGCCGCGTACGAGGCCCGATTCGGAGTGACGCCTCGCGTCTATCGCTGTGTGCCGTCCGCCGGTGCCGGCCCCGTGAAGAAACTTACTTGTTGCGGATAACGAGTGAGTGGCGCGTCGCCACTGTTGCTCGTACGACTGGAACCTTCTGGGGCTACCAGCCAGAACGTACTTCTCCCCGGCGGCCGCACGCGTGTCCGACTCCATTGTGAAGCGCGCCACTGCGGCTCTTCTGTCTCGTCTGCGACCGTAATTGGCTGCACAGAATTTTGTGCAGTTTCGCTGTACAAGGGTGCAATGCGGGGTTTTTTAACTGCGTGTTTACTGGTCGTCGCCGGCTGCGGCGCGATCAATGCATCAATCATCTTTACCCCTGGGAACAACCCATCCAATGACGTGAACATTCTGTTGAATGCCGGCCAATCTGGCGTGGAGGTCACAGGCACGCCAGACGGAATTTCGGGCATCATCGTTGACTTCACCTCAACGGAGACGCTTCTGGAGCCCTCGGCGGGACAGGCTAGGGTAGCGGACGATCCCGAGGGGAATCCTCTCACCAACCTGACGATCGCAACGAATGGCTTCACCTACACCGATCTGATCATCAACCCCTTCATCGGCGGCCAGTGCCCTACTTGCACGGGTGGAGCATCCACGATCACCGTGAATGCATTAAACAGCTCCGGTCAGCCCGAGGCACCAGTGGTGTTCACCGGCTTGAACATAGGGAATGGCAACAACTTTCTAACGATCGTTGCAACTGGCGGTGAATCCATCGTGAGTACCACCATCAGTGATCCCGGCGGATTTAACGATTTGCAGCAGCCCAGAATCTCAGGACCATTCGCCGCTGTTCCCGAGCCGGCGACGTGGGCTTTGATACCTTTCGGACTCATGGCTGGTCTGGTGCTACGCCGTATGCGGTGCCGTATTCCCCGGAGTGAGTAGGTCTCGCAAGGCGGCCCGCCCTCCGTGCCGCCTGTGCTTCCACTTATTTCCGCCTGTCCCGCTTTAAGCTTCAGCCTCGACGCCTGCACCGAACCGCCCGCCGTCAGCGACGACGCCTACCAACCACGACCTCGACCGTTCCGCCACCGACCGGCAGCTTTGCGCTTCGCGTCGCGTTTCGCCGCCTCGGATGCCAGCGGCTTCTTCGTAGCGGCTTCCGCGGCGCGGCCTGCTTCTTCCTGCTGGTGTCGAGCGAGTTCTTGGATGGTTCAACATCTCGCCCGACCCTGCTCCGTCGCGTCGACGTCTACCGGTACGCGCGAATGATTGAGTCCAGGACGGCCGCGATGGAGCAGTTGTTGGCTGCCGGACTGACGGCGGAGGGAGAGCAGCCCGGGAAGCCTGTAGGGAAGAAGACTAAGTAGTCACCAAGAGTCACTAGCCTATTCGCTGTCATCGTCTCTATCTCTTGTCCCGGTCCTTGGATAAAGCTGCGTGCTACGAGCTAAACTTTGCTCATGCCGAGCTGGCTGAATCTCGCCAACTGCATCACGCTCCTCCGCCTGGTATTGGTGCCCTTCGTCATTACAGCCATTCTCGGCGGCCAGCATCTCAGGGCAGCGGAGCTGTTCGCCCTCGCGGCTGTCACCGACGTGCTCGATGGCGCGGCGGCGCGCCGCTTACGGCTCGCCAGCCAGACCGGCGCCTATCTCGACCCGATCGCCGACAAGTGTCTCCTCAGCGGCGTCTTCGTCGCGCTTGCCGCGGTGGAATCCGTACCGTGGTGGTTCGTTGCCGTGGTTTTCGGGCGTGACCTATATATCCTAATGGCCGTCGGACTGATGATGGCTTTCACACACATCCGGAAGTTTCCACCGAGCGTGTGGGGCAAAGTGTGTACCTTCGTGCAGATCTGTGCGGCGGTGGTTTGGATGGCCCGAAACATCTTCACCGCGGCGCCTCTGGGCGGCCTCTCGACCGCTATGCTGTGGATTTCCGCGGCCGCTACGGTGTGGAGCGGCATCCACTACACATGGCGTGGAATTCAGGTTTTGCGTGCGCGGCCCGCCGGCGCCCTGATGAGAGGAAGCGGCCGTGTAGCGCATTGACGGGTGGTCCGCTCGGGAGTAGTCTAAAAATGAGACAGGGCAAGCAATGACTCGATACCAGCCGGCAAGGTACTATCTTTGGTTTGGCGTCGCTGCCACGGTGCTAGCCGGTTTTTGTGCCTGGCGGGGGTGGGCTTCGGCTCCCAAGTCCTTGCCCACGTTTGCGTTGGCCTATGTCCCCGTGCTTCTGTTCCTGCTCACAGCGGGGCTCCTTTTCCTGATGGCGGCTCGTCCCGTGGTCGAGGTTCACGAGGGCTACATCACGATCGGGAAGCGGATCATTCCGTGGATGGACATCCGCCGCCTGGATCGAACCGGCTGGATATCCCCGCTCGTCGTTCGTATCACCCTGTTTGACGACTCCCGCATGCTGCTGGTCTACCCAGGCGATCTGGATTCCTGTAATAGTTTGCTGCGTCACCTCCGCCGCCTCTCCCGCGATGCCCTGATTGACGGTATCCCTTACCGCCAATACTGGGGCGAAGTGCTGGCCGCGGGCGGCGAGCGCAAACAGCCTGCGGCGCCCCGCTACCGGGTGCTGCGTCCGGAAGACGAGGCTGAGGTCGAGCGCCTCTACCAGCGTCTGAAAACGGTCGGCAATCTGGACCAGAAGAATTCCACGGACGAGAAGTAGTCCGTGGCGCGCCGCCTTCCGCTGCACCGCCTTTTTCTTGCAGTGCCCGTTTTGTTGGTGATCGCCGCCGCCGCGTCGCACTGGTGGCTACCCCTGGTAGGCACGTTCCTGGTGAAGGACGATGGGCCTGCCAAGGCCGACCTCGGCGTCGTGCTCGGAGGGGATTACTGGGGGTATCGGATCCAGAAGGCGGCGGAGTTGGTCCGGCAGGGCTACATACCGCAAGCCCTGATCAGCGGCCCTCCCGGCTTCTACGGATTTCACGAGGACGAGCTGGCCATTGCTTTCATGGTGAAAAAAGGGTACCCTGCCGCGTATTTCATTCCGTTTCCGCATGAAGCAATGTCGACCCGGGCGGAAGCCGAGTGCGTCCTACCGGAGTTGCGCCGGCGGAATGTCCACCGCGTCCTGATTATTACCAGCGATTTCCACAGCCGCCGCGCAGACCGCACGTTCCGCTACGTGGGCGGCAAGCTGGGCTACCAGCCAGACATCCGGATGGTGACCGCAGGCAACCAGCTGTTCCGCATCGACCAGTGGTGGAAAGCGCGCGAAGGCGAGAAGACGGTCTTCTTCGAATGGACCAAGACACTGGCGTTCGGTGTGGGGCTTTAAACCATGTGGGAATCGCTTGCGACCGTTCGCAAATATCTCTGGCGCTACCGTTGGCCGCTCGCTCTCGGCCTGTTCTGCCTGATTCTGAAAGACCTGGCGCAGGCAGGCCAGCCGTTGATGATCCGCGGCGCCATCGATTCTCTGGGCCCGCTCGGCGCCCGGGGCTTGGTCCGCTACGCGCTCTTTCTGGTCGCTCTCGCCCTGGTGAAGGGAGCCTTTCAGTTTTTCATGCGCGTGATTATCATCGGCGTCTCGCGCGACATCGAATACGACCTGCGCAACGATCTGTTTGCGCACCTGGTGAAGCTTTCGCCGGACTACTACGCCCACACCCGCACCGGCGACATCATGGCCCGCGCCACCAACGACCTGAACGCCGTCCGCATGATGCTTGGCCCAGGCATCATGTATTGGTTCGAAACCAGCCTCACCTTCCTTCTGGCCATGATCATCATGCTGCACGCCGACTGGCGCCTGGCGCTCTACGCCATTCTTCCCGCGCCCGCCGTCAGTCTGTCCATGATGTTCTTCGGCCGCCGCATTCACGACCGTTTCGAACGCATCCAGGAAATGTTCTCCGATATCTCCAGCCGCGTGCAGGAAAATCTCTCGGGCGTGCGCATGATCCGGGCATTCGTGCAGGAAAGGGCCGAACTGCGGCGATTCGAGGAGCTGAACCGGCAGTACATCGCCCAAAACATTAAGCTGGTGCGCATCCAGGGTATCTTCCAGCCGCTGCTGGAAGTCCTTATCGGCACGACGTTTCTGATCGTGCTCTGGCTGGGCGGCCGCGCCGTTCTGGCCGGCCGTATTTCGCTCGGCAGCTTCGTGATGTTCAATACCTACATGGGAATGCTGGTGTGGCCCATGATCGCGCTTGGTTGGGTGGTGAACCTGATGCAGCGCGGCCGCGCCTCGCTCGACCGCATCAATCAAATTCTCCGGGAGCAGCCCACCATCCGTCCGCCGGAGCCTGCGCTCCTGGTTGCCGCACCCGAACCGTTCCGCGGGTGGATCGCCTTCCGTGGCGTATCCGTGGAGTTTGGAGGCACGCGCGCTCTTGAGGGTGTCGAGCTCGAGATTCCTGCGGGAGCCACGGTGGCGGTGGTAGGCCACACCGGTTCCGGCAAGAGCACGCTGGTGGGCCTGGTGCCGCGCCTGTTCGATCCGACTGAGGGTGCGGTGGAGATCGACGGAATCGATCTGCGCCGCATGGATCCTGCCGCGATCCGCCGCGCCATAGGCTTCGTGCCGCAGGAGACGTTCCTGTTCAGCGCCACCATCGCCGATAACATCGCCTTCGGTGTGGACAAGGCCACCGACGCCGAAATCCGCCGCGCCGCTGAACTCGGCGGCATCGCAGGCGATATCGAAAGCTTCCCGCAGGGCTATGAAACGATGGTGGGCGAGCGCGGCATCACCCTTTCCGGCGGACAGAAACAGCGCACCGCGATTGCCCGCGCTCTACTGCGCGATCCGCGCATCCTGATTCTCGACGACGCACTGGCCAGCGTCGACACCATAACCGAAGAACGCATCCTCACGCACTTGGCCGGTGTGATGCGCGGCCGTACGGTCATTCTGATTTCCCACCGTGTCTCGACCGTGCGCCAGGCCGACTGGATCGTGGTGCTGGAGAAGGGCCGCATCGTGGAGCGCGGCACGCACGCGGAATTAGTCGCGCTTGGCGGCTACTACGCGGAGTTGAGCAGGAAACAGACGCTGGAAGAGGAATTGGAAGCGATATAGCTCAGGACTTGAGCTCTAATCAGAAGTTGATCTTCGCGCCGAGTTGTATGCGGCGTGCGGCCCGGAAGCTGTTGATGAATCCGAAACTCGTCGACGTGATGTTGGTGCTGGCGAATCCCGCGGGATTCACCCAGTTCAGGATATTGAACGCCTCGCCTCGCACCTGGAGCCTCCAACGGCCCTCGCGGCTGAGATTGAAATTCTTGATCAGTGACGCATCCACGTTGAAGAAGCCCGGCCCCCACACCGTGTAGCGGCCGGCATTTCCCGGACGTACCTGGCCTTGTGGCACCGCCTTAAAACATGAGGTAGTGAACCAAGTTAGTTTCTGCGCCGAAGCCTGGAGAGAGCCCGCATACTGGTGGGGCGCGCCCCCATTGGCATTGCACACCTCGTCGGGCCGGTTCGAGATGCTGGTGTTGCCCAACAACCCCAAGCCCGCCGGATCTACGCTGGAAGTCGTAATCGTAACCGGCTGGCCGGTATAGGTGGCGACGATTCCCGATAACTCCCATCCGCCGAGGGCTTGATTCGCCACGCCCCGTCCCTTGCCGAAGAACGGCAGCGTGTACACGTAGTTGCCCGACAGAACATGCGTACGGTCGAACGACGTTGGTCCCCGCTCCGCTTTCCAGTTATAGGTATTCTGCGGCCAGTCGGAGCGATCCGAGGCGGCATCGGACATCGTTTTCGAGTAGGTGTAAGCTGCGCCCACCAGACCTGTCGACCGGAAACTTTTGCGAACCTGAATCTGGAGAGAGTTGTAAGCGGAGTCGAACTGCGATTCTAGCGCGTTGATCGCTCCGAAACCCAAGAACGGCCGCACGGCGTTGATGCGCGCCTGGTCGGCCGTAGTGAACACGGTGCTGGAGCCGGTCGCGTGCAGTCCCGCGGCCACAGCCACACCCGGATACGCCTCATTGAGATCGACGATGCCTAACAGATGCGTGCCCTTCGAACCGACGTAGGCTATATCCAACAGGACATCCTTCGGGAGGCGGCGCTGAATGTCGAACGTCCATTGCTGGCTATACGGAATCCGCGCGGGAACCTGGGTGGCGTGCAACGAGAGAACCGAAGTCGCCTGCGGCCCCAACGGATTCACACCCGCCGTGCCTGACACCACATTTGAGAAACTGGCGTTCGCATAACTCACACTGCTGACGTAGGGTGGATCGGCAAACATATTCTGCTCATAAATGCCGAAGAGGGTCGAATCATAGTAGACACCATAGCCCGCCCGGACGGCGGTCTTGCCGTTGCCAAACGGATCCCATGCCAGCCCGAGCCGCGGCGCGAAGTTGCGGTAGACGTCGTTGGCGACTTTGCTGCCGTATGGCGAATTCTGGTTTGCGACGACAACGCCATTGGTCTGCCAGCCGCTCGTTCCCGGAATCACATTGCCGTTGGTTGAATCGATCCTCGGGGCGTTTGCCGGGTTGTAAAGCGACGGAACGAAATTATCCAGCCGGCTGCTGCCGCCGGGGCCGCTGCGGTCCGTAGGCTGCCCGAAGTAAGACCACCGGACGCCCATGAACAGTGTGAGGCGAGGGTTGATTTTGAAATCGTCCTGCGCATACGCTTCCGCCTGCCACGCCCATACATCTGGATTCACGTCCTGCGAAGGCTGGGTGAAAGTGGCTGCGTTTCCTAGCAGAAAGTTCGCCCACGCTTGCTGAAAGGAAGATGTCCCGCTCGGAACGCCGTTGCTCGAAAACCCGAAGCTGCCCTGTCCGCTGGTGGAGTTCTCCGATTTCTGATAGTGGTTCATGCTGTATCCGAACCGGAAGGCGTGACGGCCTTTGATCCAGGTCAGGTTGTCGAACCAGGCGTAGTTCCGGTTGTAGTCGTAGTAAGGCCCGCGGCCGCTCACGGTTGAACCGCCCGTAAACGTGAGCGAGGGTACGACGCCTTCGGGATCGACAAACGGCTCCACAGGGTTGATATCCGGGCTGTTCGTTTTCGCTGTTAGTCCGATTGCGGTGATCAGGATCGCGCTTTCGGAGAAGTTAAAGCCGGCATCGTTATAAACAGTCGGTGTGATGGAGTTGAGAACATGAATCACCGCCTGGCGTCCCGGTGAGTTCGTTTTTGTGACGGCCATTCCAGGAATGGCCGACGAAACGCCTAGCCCGCCGGACTCAACGGTGGGGATATCGTCAATCGTAAAACGTCCCCACACGTTGAATCGCTCGCTGATCTGGTGATCGAGGCGCCCTACTTCCTGACGGCTGTCGAATGTGTTCAGCACCGGAAAGAAGCCGGCTGTCGTCGCCGCGACCGCATTGGCGGCCGACAATGGCAGTTTGCTGAAAATGTCCTTGATATAGGCCGCCGCGTTCGGATTGAACTGGCCGGCCGGGATCCGGGTTCCCGTTAGCGTGCATGTTATACCGGAGAATTGGATACACACGGGCTGCGAGAAATTGCCCTGCAGCATTCCCGAGGTGGGGAGGGTCGGATTCAGGGTGTTGTAGTTGATGATCTTCCGCCACTCTTGCGAATAGAAAAAGAACGTTCTGTTCCGGTCCTTGTTGAGCTTGCCAGGAATGAAGACAGGGCCGCCGATGGTGAATCCGTAGTCGTTCCAGCGGACGGGCGGAGTTTGCGCCACACCATTGACGATATTCACAGCGTTGGCATTGTTCGACCAGGTATTGGCATTCAACACGTTATTGCGGAAAAACTCGTAGACCCCGCCGTGAAACTCCTTTGCGCCGCTCTTGGTAACAACGTTGATCTCAGCTCCGCCCGCTCGCCCCGTGTCGGCGGTATAAAGGCTGCGCTGCACCTTGAATTCCGCGATGCTGTCCACACTGGGAAACGTGGAAAGGGTTAGGTTGCTGCCTCGGTCCACGTTGTCGGCACCATCCACGGTCCAGTTGTTCGACGAGCTCCGCATGCCATTGACCGAAAATGGGATAGTGCTTGTCGCGCCATTCGGCATGGAATTGCCTACGTAGAGTTCATCTACAGCGTTCGACTCCACCCCGGGCATGAGCGCCATCAGCGTCTCGTAATTGCGGGTTCCGAGCGCCAGTTCGGAAATCTGCGTGCTTTCCACCGTATTGGCCACGGCTGGGGAGCCGAGTTCCACCGCCGCCGCTTCGGCCGTCACTTCTATCGTGTCGTTGACGGACCCGACTGCGAGCGAAATATTGATCTTCAGATCGTCGTTGACGTTGAGCACGACTCCCTTCCGCTCTTCACTCTTGAAACCCGCTGCAACAACTCTAAGTGAGTAGGTGCCCACCGGAATCAGCGGAGCGAAATACGATCCGTTAGCATCACTCTTCACGGTGCGAACTACTTGGTCTCGCTCAGTGCTGGTAATGGTAATCGTCGCTTCCGGAACCCCACGTCCGGAAGGATCCAGAACCGAGCCCCCGATTGTTCCGGAGACGTCCTGAGCGAATGCAAAGCCAGTGACCGCAAGACCAACGAAGAGCCATTTAGGGAAACGTCGGTTCATACGAGCCACGCAGATTAACACGCTGCCTGTTACGGATCGGTAAGCTCATGATTACAGCGTGATTTGATGCGTGACATAAGCCACACCGGTTATAAATCTTCTATTGCGCGAAGGCGCGGCTACTTCCAGTACGGCGCTGCTTCCGGCACTGCGGCGCCATCTTTCCGCGGCGACGATGCCCCGTAGTTCACGCCGGTTTTGGAATCGTGCACCACTACCTGGCCGCCGCCCATATCGCTGGAATAGGCGCCGACCAGTTTCAGTTGCTGGCCGCGGGCACTCAGGCCGTAGAGTACGTCGACGGGGATGCGGTTCTCAATCGAGAACAGGCAGCCTTCGAACATGCGCTTGGTGAATCGCGGTGCTTCGAGCGCCTGCTGGATGTTCATGCCGTGGTCCACCACGTTGGAGACGAACTGCGCGTGCGCCTGCGCCTGGTTCAGCCCGCCCATGATGCCGAAGCCTATGTGCAGGTCGCCTTTTTCCATGAAAGCGGGGATGATGGTGTGGAACGGCCGTTTGCGCCCCGCCAGCGCATTCGGGTGCCCGGCCTCCAGCGTGAACAGCCCGCCGCGGTTTTGCAGGATGAAGCCGTAGTCATCCACACCGACGCCGGAGCCGAAGTGGTCGTAGAGGCTCTGAATAAGCGAAACGATGTTGCCCTCGCGGTCCACGACTGACAAGTAAATCGTGTCGCCGCTCACCCCCGACGGCTTGCCCGGTGTCACGTCGCAGTGCGCCTTTTCCGGGTCGATCAGCTTCGCCCGCTCGCGCGCATAATCCATCGAGATCATGCCGGTCACCGGAATCTGGGCGAACCGCGGGTCGGCTACATAGCGCTGCAAATCCGCATACGCCAGCTTCTGCGCCTCCATCTGCACATGCAATTCATCTACGCTGCGCGGCGCATAATTGCTCAGCGGATAGAGCGAGAGGATGTTCAGCATCTCCAGTGCCGCCACGCCCTGCCCGTTGGGCGGCAGCTCGTAAACTTTCCAGCCGTGGTAGTCGATGGACAGCGGCTCCACCCATTCGGCGGCGAATTCGGAAAGATCGGCCGCCGCCATCTTGCCGCCCAGCCGGTCGCTGGTTCGCAAAATCGCTTTGGCGATGGCGCCGCGATAAAACGCCTGCGGCCCCTCGTTGGCAATCAGCCGGTAGGCCTCGGCCATCTGGGAATCGCGGAACACCTGGCCTACCTTCGGCGGCTCGCCGCCTGGCAGGAACACCCGCGCCGCATTGGCGTCCTGGGCCAGCTTCACGCGCGTCTCCGCCCAGGCACCGCTGATGATCTCGGTCACAGGGAACCCGTGATCGGCGAAATAAATCGCTGGTTGAAATATGTCTTTCCACGGCAGCTTGCCGAAGCGCTGGTGGAGTTTCGACCAGCCTTCCACGGCGCCCGGAACCGTCACCGCGTGGATGCCCGCCTGCGGCATTTTCGTATTTCCCAGCGCATTGAGCACGCCGATATTGAGAGCCGCCGGCGCCCATCCGCTGGAATTGATCGCGGTCAGCTTGCCGGTTTTGGCGTCCCAGTAGATCGCGAAGAGGTCGCCGCCCATGCCGCAGCTTTCCGGTTCCACCACGCCCAGTACGGCGTTGGCTGCGATCGCCGCGTCCATCGCCGAGCCCCCGCGCTCCAGCACCTGCGCGCCCGCCTGCGAGGCCAGCGTCTGGCTGGTGGCGACGATCCCGCGGTCGGAGATCACCATCGACCGGGCTGTCGCGCGGTCCTGCGCCTGAACGGTAAGGGCGTACACGGAAAGCGTTAGAATCGACAAAACACGCATGATTCCGAAATCATACCAATACGCGGCGCCGCTTCTTGCCCTGCTGTCCACTGCGTGTACGCGCGCTCCGGAACTCGCCGATCCGCAGCTGGTCTCCGACATACAGCAGGTCCGCGCCATCGACAATCACGCGCACCCGGTGCGCGTCACCGAGCCGCCCGAGGCTCCCGACCGCGGCTACGACGCATTGCCCGTGGACAATCTGGAGGCGGGTTCGGACCCATTGGTGCTGCGGCCCGGTTTCCCTGCTGTGCTCGAGGCTCACCGGGCACTGTACGGATCGGGCGATACGAAATCCGCCATCGCGGAGCGCCGCGACCAGTATCCTGCTTGGGTGCTCGATCAGACAGGTACCGAGATCATGCTGGCCAATCGCGTGGAAATGGGTGGGAGCATTCAGCCGCCGCGCTTCCGCTGGGTGCCCTATGCGGATGCGCTCCTGTTCCCGCTCGACAATACCGCTCTGGCCGCACACAATTCCGACCGCAAGGCATTCTTCGCGCTCGAAGACCAGCTCCGCGCACGATATCTGCATGAAGCCGGACTCGCCGCGGGGCCGGCCACGCTCGCCGATTACCTCACTCGTGTCGTGACGCCGACGCTCGAACGCCACCGCCAGGGCGGTGCTGTCGCCGAAAAATTCGAAGCTGCCTATCTGCGGTCGCTCGCCTTCGATACGGTGGACCGCCTCACTGCCGATCGCGTCTATGCCCGCTTCATCGGCAAGCCAGCGCCCTCGGAGGCCGATTACAAGCCGCTACAGGATTTTCTCTTCCGCTACATCGCATCCGAATGCGGCCGCTTGGGCATGGCGGTCCATCTTCACACCGAAGCGGGCGCAGGGAGCTATTTCGAGGTCGCCGGCGCCAATCCCCTGCTGCTCGAATCGGTGCTCAACGACCCGGCGTTGCGTAAGACCAGATTCGTGATGATCCACGGCGGCTGGCCCTTCACCCGCGAGATCATGCCGCTCCTCACCAAGCCCAACGCATGGCTCGATTTTTCCTCGCAAGATCTGGAGTTCACACCCGCCACTCTGGCTACGACTTTACGCCAATGGCTGGAATGGGTGCCGGAAAAAATCCTATTCGCCACCGATGCCTATCCGTATTCCGACGAAATGGGCTGGGAAGAATCC
>Ga0126381_100001323_pt1 | contig 26689 bp, 23 predicted proteins | sample PanSoiMetPlot_28_FD_96465 | JGI IMG/M metagenome (GOLD analysis project Ga0126381, IMG submission 96465) | Tropical forest soil microbial communities from Panama - MetaG Plot_28 | ecosystem: Environmental > Terrestrial > Soil > Tropical forest > Bulk soil | place: Panama | collected 2016-02-17
ATGCATTGGGACAAGTAAAATCCGAAGCGCCAAGGCGCGTATATTGAAAGAACGGAGAGGCCAACGTTGTCAGCAATATGAATTGGTACGGCAGCGGCAACACGTCAAACATCCCGTACCCGCCGCGTACAGCAAGTTTGCCATTGCGCATTGGATCCCACGCAAAGCCGACACGCGGTTCGAAATTCTTCGTCGTGGGATTATTGAAGAAAGGTCCCACACTGGCACAGCCAGTGAAATTGGTTCCACAGATTGGTTGCGCGTCAGTGGGATTCCTCAAGTTGGCAATCTTGCCGTTGGCATCTGTCGGAACGGTTGACATTTCATATCGCAGGCCCAGGTTTAGCGTGAGGTGAGGCCGCAAACGCCAGTCGTCCTGTATGTAGGCGCCAAACAGATTCGTGCGCAGGTGACGCGGGGTCACCGTGCTGACGACTCCTCCCTGTATCCGTCTAGGATTGTTCGACAGAAAGTTTGTCAGATTCGTGAACTGCCAGATTCCATTCGGATCGGAGAACGCGCTGACCTGCAGCAGCATGCGCTCAAAGGCGCCGCCGAATTTGATGGTATGCCTTCCCTTGTTGACAAAACCGTCGTCATAAGCCTGATAGGAATTCCAGTTATACAGGTAAGTCGGGAGGCTGCCAACGCCGCCAGGCAAAAGAGAAAGACCACCGCCGATCTGAACTTGTGCCGCGGTCCGACCGGCGAAGGAAGCAAGCTTGGTATCCCCAGCGGCTGGATTTATTGCACTTAAGCTCTGATTGTTGTTTACGAGAGCATGGTTAAACCCGAAGCGCACTGAATTGCCGATGCCGGGGGTGAAGGTGTGGGTCTCCTCCACAATAGCCATCTGCCTTGAAGTTAGATTGCTCAACATAACGTTATCAAAGGAGTCTGGAGATATGTAAGGAGTGCGGTCGAATACATAAGTGCCGAAGAGACTGTCCTTGTCGCCAAATTTGTGGTCCACGCGCGACGTCACAAAGTTTTCGTTCACGATCCGTTGCGCAGCAAAAGTAAAAGTGGCGATGTCGGGGTTCTGTGATAGCGGCGGGCCATTGGGCGTGGGAAACAGCGGGAAGTAGAGCAAGACTTTATTGTCGATGCATTGATTCGACTGCCCAGGTGAAACGAGGGTCTGGCCGGCGGGACACGATGCCACTGGGGACCCGCCGTTAGCAAGGATTCCCTTGCGGGCATTTTGACTGGGCACAAAATAATCGGCCGACGAGCCTTTGGCCTGGCGGATACCCTCGTAATCGGCAAAGAAGAAGGTGTGATTCTTGACGAGCGGTCCGCCTATTGCCCCGCCAAACTGGTTGCGTCTGAATAGTGGTATGGGCTGATTGGCCGGGTCGAAATAGTTCTTGGCATCCAGTTTGCTATTGCGAAGAAATTCGTAAACACTGCCGTGAAACGAGTTGGTTCCCGACCGTGTAACCGCGTTTACAACTCCGCCCGACGTCTTTCCGTATTCTGCTGAATAATTGCTTGTGAGGACCGAAAATTCCTGAATCGCGTCCACACCCAGATTCCCGCCGAGCACGCTGCCAGGTCCGCCGTTGGCATAGTCATTCAGACTGGCGCCGTCGAGCCTGTAGTTGTTTTGCTGCGGCCTGGCGCCGGAGATGGCTAACTGCTGACCAAAACCGCGGTTACCGCGGTCTGCGCCCGTTTCAAAGGAAGGCTGAGTCTGAATGGCATCCACGCCTGGCTGGAGAGTCGCCAAATCCGTCCAGCTTCGACCGTTCAGAGGCAACTCGCGTACCGTGGTTGCATTCACCACTGCACTTATCTCTGAACTGGCGAGTTGCACGGCCGGAGCTTCAGTCGTGACCTCTACAACTGTCTTTGCAGCGGAGCCGATTTGCAAGCTCAGGTCAAAAACCTGCTGTGCCCCAACGGTGAGAGAAATCCCCTTGCGGATCTCCGTTGAGAATCCTTTGGCAGATATTGTGACTTGATATTCTCCAGGCAGCAGGTTCGCGGCTGTATAGAAGCCCTCAGAGTTCGTTGTGACCGTCGTTGTAATCCCGGTAGCGACATTCTGAATCGCGACCTGGGCCTGCGGAATGACTCTGCCTGAGGGGTCGGTTATCGTGCCGGAGAGAGTACCTCCCGCGACCTGTGCGACAGCCGGCGTGTAAACAAGCACACTCATGACAAAAAAGACCGCAAAACCGAACATTCCAGCCAGCAAGAACGGGATCTTCCTGAGACTTTCACGAGAGGACACGGCTCACCTCCAGAATTGCGGCGGAGCGTATTGCAGATCGGGGAACTTTACCTTAATGGGGGATTAATTTCTGTTCAGGTGAACCGCCGTTGACATCTCGGCGGCATCCTGGGGTGAGTGCTTGAGAGGAAGAATCACTGTAAATGTGGAACCGATGTTCGGAGTGCTCGCGCATTCGATGGAGCCGCCTTGCGCGCGTGCGATGGCCTGCGCGATTGCAAGACCCAGCCCCCCGCTGTGCGCTTCTCCGTTGCTGGACCGCCCAGCGCGATAGAAGCGCTCAAAAATGAAACCTAAGTGCTCGCTGGCAATTCCAATCCCCTGATCCTGGAAGCACGCGCGAATCGCACCATTGTGGTTCTTCAGACTAATGCGAATGCGCGTATCGTTCGGCGAGTATTTAATGGCGTTGTCGAGAAAGATTAGAAAGAGCTGGCGCAGAAACGCCTCGTCGCCCCAATAGGAGATCTCCTCACTGAGGTTGCGTTCAATCGCGATGTTTTTGGCCCGCGCGCGCATGCTGACCAGAGCGCATGCCTCTTCCAGGACCTCGTTGAGATAGAGCGGCTCACATGTGAGGTGCAACTGACCGGCATCAGCCATAGAAAGCGTGAACAGCCCCTCGATAATGCGGGTTAGCTTTTTGAACTCCTCGTCGAAAAGGCATAAAGTATCTCGATATTCCTTCACGCTGCGTGGTTTGGAGAGCAGCAACTCTGTTTCTCCATGAAGAACCGCGAGCGGTGTACGCAGCTCGTGAGAAGCGTCGGTGACGAACTGGCGGAGCTGACGCACGGCCGAGTCCACTCCTTGCAGTAGATCATTAAAGGTTTTCGCAAGGCGGCCAAGTTCGTCGTGGGGAGAAGGGATAGGCAGTGGGGTCCAGAAACCTTCGCGATTGGTGACTTTTTGGGCCATTTGCGCCGCGTGTTCGGTTAGTGCCGTGATCGGAGCCAGGCTTCTGCCCACGTACAAAGCTGAAATACCCGCAGTGAGCAGAAGGCAAAGGGGAAAAAGCACTAGGGCGATACCAGCGAAGCTGTCCAGAACACGGTTCGTGCCAAACGTGGGGATGGCAACCGCAAGGACCCGCTTCTGGTTTCCCTGTTGGAAGGGAATCAGTGCCAGACGGACGGACTCCCCCGTGGGCAGCGCTGCAATCCCGAAAATGGGCTCAGACGCACCGGGATTCATGCCTTTCAAGTCCATAGCCGCGGAAAGATTTTTTGACTGTTGCAGAACCTGGCCGTCTTTGTTGAGGAGTTCGAAGAATTCGTCGGGAAGATCCATTCGCCTTATGTCTTTGGCATCAGGTTCGTTATAGAGGTCGGCGATGATTGGACGCGCGGTCTCCACCAACTGGCGATTGAGCTGCGTATGTACAACTCTTTCCAAGAGCAACAAAAAGGCGAGGAAGGAGCCAGCGAGCAGCACGCCAACGACCGTGCAGAACATGAGCATCATCCGGAACCGCAGTGTAGTGGCCTTAAGTCTTATCATTCGGGAGCTCCCAAACGATAGCCAACGCCGCGAACTGTATGAATAAGCTTGGAGGAACGATTCTCGTCGATTTTTTGACGCAGGCGGTTGACATAGACTTCAACGAGATTTGTTTCGCTGTCAAAATGGCAATCCCAAACGTGCTCGACAATTTCGGTGCGCGTCACAACATCCGGGGCATGAAGCAAGAAGAGCTCGAGCAGTGCGAACTCTTTGGACGTTAGAGGAATCGTGTCTTTGCCGCGGGTGACGCGGCGGCGATGACGATCGAGCTCGAGGTCGGCGTAGTGCAGTTTGGCGTTGCCACTGTGAAATCCGCGGCGAACGAGCGCACGTACGCGGGCGAGAAGCTCGGCCAACACAAACGGTTTGGTCAAGTAGTCGTCGGCGCCGGCATTCAAGCCTTCCACACGTTGCTCCACCAAGCCCCTCGCCGTAAGCATCATGACGGGTGCCTCGATTCCCTGCTGGCGCAGCTCCCGGCAAACTTCAACGCCGCTCATGCCTGGCAGCCGAACATCCAGAAGGATGGCGTCATACGTGACATCACCTGCGAGCTCCAGCGCCTTCTCACCGGTTTCCGCAGTGTCCACGGCGTAGGAATCTTCTCGCAGAGCACGGGCGATGAAACTAGCAACTTTTCGTTCGTCTTCGACTAGGAGAATGCGCATAAAACCCGCAAAATATCATCGCACAAATGGCGCGGAGCCTAGCGGAGGAAACCGCCACGGGCCCAACGGGCACCTCGATGTCGAGCCCAAATTGACGCTTCAGGGTCCTACTGGACTTCGAAGATCAGAATCTGCGCGTTCTCCGTATCGTGCTTTGGAACGGCCACGAAGTAGCGCTTCAATTCGGGGACAAGGCGTGCCGTTCTGGCCATCTTACCTGTTGGAATCCTTCCAAGGAGTTTGTAGTTGTCCGGATCCGTCTGTTGATACACATCCACGCTGCCGTCTCCCGCGGCATACACGCGCTTCTGGGCTGCGTCGTAAACAATGTCGTCTACACCCTTGGTGATTGAGAGGGCGGTGAGCTCCTTCCCGGTTTGCGTATCAAAGACGACCATCTCGCCGCTGCGGCACGCGGTGAACAAACGATGGTCGGCCTCATCAAGCGCCATGGCTACATTGACTTTGCATTTGGTCACCGGCCAGTCAGCAACAATCTCGCGCTTGTCGCGATCCACAACGGTGATCTGGTTTTTGGCCTTGTTGTTGACGTAGAGCCTCGAACTGCCTTTCTCGAGGGTCATCGCTTCCAACGTCTCCCCGTCAATTTTAATATCGGCCAGCTTCTTTCCCGCAGTTGTATCCACAACGCTGAGCATGGAGTAGGTCTGATGAACGTCACCGCCGCCATTATCAATGTAAAGGTACTTTGTCTGTGAGTCGTAGCCGATGGAATCGGCGTCCTCCAAGAGCTTCACGCTGGAGAGCAGTTTGTAATTAGCGCCGTCGAAAATCTTGACATCCCCAGCGTCTCCATCCGTTATGTAAATGCGATTCAAGTCTTCGCGGTAAAGTACGGCATGGGGTTTGCCGATACCTTCAATCGTGTGGATCGGCTTGCCAGTCTTCAAATCGAAGACTCGCACAGAGTGCGAAGCCTCTGGCGTGGCAAAAAGTCTGCCGTTCTGGAGATCGATCCCAAAATGATCGAATTGCCCGGTGGCATCCGCCGCCAGACTTAGCGTCTGAACTAGCTTAAGTGGAGCCGTCTCATCGGACTGAACTCTTGTTGCAAACACGAAAGTGACAATCACCAACGTCAGGAACAGTCGCTTCATCACACTCTCCTGTGGTTTGGGCACGGTCGTTGCGACCGAAAGGCCGAGAAATTCGGCGCCCCGTGCCCCGTATCAGCTGTGCCAGAGCATAATTCATGCTCGAACAGGCGAACTTAAGGCAAGATTAATTTCTGTTCACCTCATGAATCAATTTCTTCAATGGTTCCGCAAAAAAAGTAGGGTTTTAACCAATTCGCGCGAATTCCAGTGTGCCACAAAGCCAACCCTCATTGACGGAGCACAAGCGGCGGCGTAGCATCCGCTGGCGTTACTGAGACACCTTTAACGGAAGACCTCCTTCGTTCGTTTCAAACCGGTGAGAGTAATTGTGCGGTGGAAAACCGTAAATTAGGCAGGCAAAACCCAACTCATATTCGATGGCACATTCTCGCCATACTGACATCAATCATGATAGTCACGGCGTTCGGGCGTCTCAATTTGGGGATTGCGGCGAAGTACCTTCAAGAGGAATTCTCCTTTTCCACGCAAACGATGGGCTGGATTCTTGGCGCCTTTGCGTTGGGCTATGCGCTGTTCCAAATCCCCTGGGGTTGGACGGGCGACCGCTTCGGGCCGCGCAGAACGCTGACTTTGGCGATCCTTTGGTCGTCCGGGACCACTATGCTGATGACCTTGGTTCCGCTGGCGCACCTAAGCTCTCTAGTGCGGATGGCTTGGGCCTTTGCCTTGGTTCGATTCTTGACTGGCATGGGAGAGGCGGCGAGCTACCCAAATGCGAACAAAGTGGTGTCCTTCTGGACCGGCAGAAACGAGCGTGGTCTGGGAAGTAGTCTGCTGCTCGGAGGGGTCGGCGCTGGGGGCGTGCTTGCTCCGATCCTATTCGGCGCCACAATGCAAGGATGGGGTTGGCGCTCAGCGTTTTTCATTTCTGGTGTTCTGGCTGCGGCAGTTTCAGTTCTCTGGTTTCTGTATTCAACCAACCGGCCGGAAGAGCACCCATCCATCAATTCGGCAGAACTTGAGCTTCTGCAATTCACGGTTCACCTTGGAGGCGCACACTCTTTCTCTCTCAACGATACGCCTTGGCGAAAGATCTTTCGAAGCGGCTCTGTTTGGGCATTGATTGGCAGTTACTTTTTTCACGGCTACACACCATACATATATTTCACCTGGTTTTTCCTCTACCTCACCCGTGTCCGTGGCTTCACAGTCTCAAAGAGTGGATGGTGGGGAGCTACTCCTTTTATTGCCATGACCTTGATGGCCTTGCTGGGTGGGTGGCTATCGGACAAAGCGGTGACCCGCTTGGGGCGTCGCCGCGGAAGGCAGAGCACGGCGTGGGTCGGCATGATCTGTTCTGGCTTTTTTCTGTGGGCCGGGGGGCACGCGGTAAACAATATCTCCGCAATCCTGCTGTTGGCTTTCGCCGCAGGATTCAACATGTTTGCTGCTCCCAGTTGGTGGGCTACCTGCATCGATCTAGCTCCCCAGCATGCAGGTTCGCTTTCCGGGTTGATGAACATGTGCGCGAACATTGCCGGATTCCTTGCGCCCATCGTGACCGCCTGGATCGCCACTGGATTAGGCTGGCCCAGGGCGCTCGACTTTGCGGCCTGCGTAAGCCTCACCGCCGCCATTCTGTGGATCTTCGTAGATGCAGGTAGCAGTCTGGAAGTTGGAAACGAAGCGGATGCTACACATCCGTTATACGTCCCGATTCCACAAAGTGAGAGGTCCACCGGATGAATGCGGTGCGGTAATAACCGCTAGGAGGCAAATGCTGAAGCGAATGACCAGCGTGTTCCGCGAAATGTTGCGGAGTTCCGGCATCATCCATGCACCGATCGCCTATGATCCGCTCACGGCCAGAATCGCGGAGCAGGTTGGGTTCCGCTGCCTGGACTTGGGTGGTTACGCCCTGGGAGCGATCTCTTGCGTTCCAGAACCTTTGCTGAGCCTGGAGGAGGTCCTCGCTGCAACGCGCCGGATTACTGCAGCGGTTTCGATCCCTCTAATGGTAGATGGCGGAGCGGGCTATGGAGATCCCGTCCATGTGATACGGACAATTCAAGAGCTCGAGCACGCCGGCGCTGCTGCTGTGCACATTGAAGACCAGGTTTACCCCAAGCGCATGCACTACCACAAGGGAGTCGAGCACCTGATATCTGCCGATGAAATGTGTCAGAAAATCCGCTGCGCTGTGCGTGCCCGGCGTGATCCGGACTTTGTGATTACCGCCAGGACCGATGCAATGCGTACTGACGGCTTCGAAGAAGGAGTTCGCCGTGCCAAGCTCTATGTAGACGCCGGCGCTGACATGGTCATGCTGTTCCCCAACACCTCCGAAGAGGCTCGGAAGGCGCCGGCTTCGGTGGGCGCACCTTTGATTTTCGTGAATAGCGAAGGCAACCGGCTGGGAAGACCGATTTTCCCCGTCGGGGAGCTGGAAACCATGGGCTACAAGATGGTGAACGATGCCATTAGCGCGATCACCGTAGTCTACAAGAACGTGCGGGAACTATTCACCAAGCTCAAGGAAACCGGACGAACCGGGATGGACCAACAGACCTTCGTGAAGACTCGCAAGGAACTAGAAGACACCATTGGCATGGAGAAGTACTACCGCATCGAGGAGCAGACCGTTGAAAAGAGAGGGTAAAGACAGCCCGCTTAGCGTTTGGCATCTCCTGTTACTTTGTACTGCTTCGGTTTTGCCATTCTTGCGGGTGGAAGCGCAATCATCACAGAAACCTACAGCCGCACGCGGTCCTTCTGTCCAACGCGTTTTGTTGCTCAGCATTGACGGAATGCATAGTCTGGATCTCGCCAATCTCGTGAAATACAGTCCAGACTCTGCTCTTACCAAACTAAGCAGACATGCCCTTACTTACTCGAATGCTTATACGGCATTTCCATCAAACTCCTGGCCCGGACTCCTCTCCATGGTTACTGGCGGGTCCCCCAACGTGACCGGCGTCATTTTTGAGAATTCGTACGATCGCAGCCTTTCACCGCCAGGCTCTGATTGCTCCAAGATCGGAACGGCTATAATTTACGATTCTTCGATCGACAAGAATCGCGACGTGGTTGATGCCGGAGGCGGAATCGACCCAAGAAAACTGCCCCTTGATCCTGCCAAAAAGTGCTCGCCTGTCTTTCCACATGCTTTCATTCGCGTGAATACAATTTTCGAGGTTATCAAAAAAAGTGGCGGCCGGACCGCATGGGCCGACAAGCATCCCGCGTACGACTTCGTAAACGGGCCCTCGGGCACAGGAGTCGATGATCTGTTCACACCGGAAGTTCGGGCCTTCCGAGGGGTTAAGAACGTTGAATCGTACGACGACCTCAAAGTCGCCGCGATACTGAACCAAATTGACGGCAAAGATCATACAGGAACGAGAAAGGTCGGCGTTCCTGTCATCTTCGGCGTGAATTTCCAAGCGGTGAGTGTAGCGCAGAAGACATCCGGTGGCGGATATGTTGATGGTAGCGGCCGGCTCAGCCGCATTTTGCAGGAAGCTTTAACTCACACTGACCAGAGCATTGGGAAAATGGTGGCAAGACTACAAGAGAGCGGCTTGTTTGATTCCACACTCCTCATCGTAACTGCCAAGCACGGCGATTCACCAATCGACCCTTTAAAGCTCAAGTACGGCGACCTGGAACTCATTCCCAAGACAGTTGACGCGGTGCAGCAGGGGCTATTAGCGGGTATTGAGCAGGATGGAAGCGTGGCCTTGCTATGGCTTTCCGATCAGAAGCGCACGAATGATGTTGTAGAAGCCTTGCAAAGAGTCCAGGAAAAAGCCGGCATTCAGGAAATCTATGCGGGGGAATCACTGAAGTTGCTGCTAAACGATCCCTTGAAGGACCCGCGCGTGCCTGACATTGTGATCCAGCCCATCCCCGGCCAAATCTACGCGGATGCGCCCAGCGCATTCATTGCCGAACATGGAGGAAACGCGGATACCGATAGGAACGTGCCGCTGCTTCTATGCCATCGCCAGTTGAGCCCCACGGTCATCAGATTTCCGGTGCAAACGTCCCAAATTGCTCCAAGCATTTTGAAATCGTTGGGGCTGGATCCAGATTCCCTGGATGCCGTGCGCATAGAAAAAACACCGTTATTGCCTGGAATCGATTTTGAGCGATTGTCGCGTCGGGTGGCTCGTTAACTGCGCTGGATGCCGCTCAAATCCCGGAGGAAAAACATGAGGCGACTTGGATATGTAATCCTTGCGGCGCTGGCGTTAGCGCACTGCGCGCAAGCTCAAGCCAAAAACACGCCGAAAGCGCCGGCGACTAAACCCTTGAAGCTGATCCGTGCGATTCCCCTGCCAGGCCTTCATGATGGCGACTTCGACCACTTCGCGCCAGATATCGAAGGACATCGGCTGTTTCTGACCGCGGAAGAGAACGAAAAGGTGTTAGTGTTCGACACCGACACAAACAAGCTCGTTCACACGATTGCCGACGTCAAGGCACCGCATTCCGCTCTCTTTCGGCAAGACCTCAAAAAGTTGTTTGTCGTAGACGGAGACGATTCGGCCGTGAAAATCTACGACAGCGATACTTACAAGCAGGTCGGCCGGGTTGATTTGGCCGCAGACGCAGATTCCATGGTCTATGACGACGTTACGAAGTATATGTATGTTGTGAACGGCGGTAGAGGAGCGAAAACTCCGTACTCCTTCATTACTGCCGTAGACACCACTGCCTTCAAGAAAACGAATGACATCAAGGTCGACTCGGATCGCGTGGAAGCAATGGCGCTCGAAAAGAATGGCTCGCGTCTGTTCTGCAACATTACGGGAAAAGACTCCGTGGGAGTATTCGACCGAAACACAGGCGCGCTTATGGCGACTTGGCCCCTGCCAGCTGGAGTGAAGCAAAACGTATCGTTGGCGCTGGATGAGGCAAATCACCGCCTCTTCGTCGTCACACGCCAGCCTGGCAGACTGGTCGTGCTTGATTCCGATGATGGCAAAGTGATCGCCAGCGTTCCAGCAGTTGGCATGGTGGATGACATGGCCTACGACGCAAAGCAGAAGCGTCTTTATCTTGCCGGAGATCAATTCCTCGATGTTTTCCAGCAGAAGGATGCTAACCGTTATGATTTGTTGGGCAGGGTTCCCGGGAGTTTCCGCGCCAAGACAGGGATCCTGGTTCCTGAACTACACCGCTACTTTCTAGCTGTTCCGCATCACGGTCAAAAGAATGCCGAAGTGCGTGTGTACGAAGTGCAGCCCTAAGGCACCGTGACAAAACAGGTCCACTTGGGCCCTGCGCCTGCGACAGACGGGCACGCAACCAAGGTGCGCTGGGTTGTCGTCGTGCTCTTGGCGATAACCGCGGGGCTGACCTACATCGACCGCCTGAATCTGGGGATTGTCGCCAAATTCGTCCAAGAGGAATACAAGTTTGATACGGAAACGATGGGATGGATCCTAGGCGCGTTCAGTCTGGGATACGCCATCTTCCACATACCGGGCGGCTGGCTGGCAGACCGCGTTGGGCCGCGTAAGATCTTGGCAGGCGCGATCTTATGGTTCTCCATTTTTGCGGGACTTACTGCCATCGCTCCAAAGTTGCTCATCCTTGGTTCGTTTGGCCCGGCGTGGGCTTTTGCAATCGTTCGCTTCGGATTGGGTACGGGTGAAGCGGCGGCCATGCCAGTCGGCAATAAGGTAATGGCCTACTGGCTGGGACCGAAAGAGCGCGGCTTCGGAACCAGTGTGTTCCTCTCTGGCGTCGGAGCCGGCGGCGTGGCCGCGCCGATCCTTATCACTTGGCTTACGAAAAACTGGGGCTGGCGATGGCCCTTTCTTGTCTCTGCCATTGTCGGCGCGGTGGTTGCGGTGGCTTGTTATTTCTATGTGACCGATCGGCCGGAGGAAAATCCGCGTGTAAATGCGGCTGAGCTTGGGCATATCCGAGGTCTGACAAAATCCGCGACCAGTTCACTCCAGCCGGTCAAAGCGCGCGTCCCGTGGCGCAAAATTCTCTCGAGCCTTTCAATTTGGGGGCTGATGGCAGGGCACTTCTGTTTGGTGTATCCGGTATATATTTTTGTGACCTGGTTTTTCGTCTACCTGGTGAAGGTTCGAGGGGTCACGGTCTCCAAGGCTGGTTTTTGGGGCTCCGCGCCATTTGTCGCCAACCTGTTCATGGTTCCCCTTTGGGGATGGCTGGAGGATGTGACGGCTGCAAAAATGGGGACTCGCCGCGGCCGGAGAGCATGCGCTTGGCTCGGAACTGCAGCCTCCGCATTGTTGCTCTGGTTGGGAACGCACACGGCTAGCAACACCCTGGCTCTTTCCGAATTAGCGCTCGCTGCAGGATTCAATTTCGCGGCGTCGGCTGTGCTGTAGACTACCTGCAACGACATTTCGGTAAAGTGTTCTGCTTCAGTTTCCGGAATCATGACTACTTTCGGCAGTTTGGGTGGCTGGCTTTCGCCGGTTTTGACCGCCAGGATTGCCACGCGGTTTGGTTGGAACCAGGCGCTTGACTTCGCGGTCCTGGTTACGTGTGTCAGCGGTTTGGCTTGGTTTTTGATTGACGCGGAACGGACGATTGAGTAGAGCTGCCGGTGCAATGAGAATTACTCGTTTGACGGGGAAGCTTCTTGCTTCCGCGTGAGTCTCAGCGCTTCGGCCAGGTGATGCGCTTTGCGTCCTGTTGCCTGAAAGATCTGCTCGCGACAGCTAAACCCATCGGACACAATGATTGTTTCCGGCGCCGCGTTGCGTATGGCAGGCAGGAGCACGCGCTCTCCTATGGCCTGGGACACCTCAAAGTGCTCCCTCTGAAAACCGAAGGGTCCGGCCATTCCGCAGCAGCCGGAATCGATTGACTGCAGTTCTACTCCCATCTTTCGCAGCAAAGATTCTTCGTGGCTCATTTTCATGAGCGCTTTCTGATGACAATGGCCGTGCAGAAGCACTTTTTCGGAAAGGAGAGCAGGCTTGTATTCGGGAGCGTGAAGCTCAAGGAATTCACTTAGCAGAAAAGTTTGCTTTCGCAGCTTTTGGGCGCGCGGCTCGTCGGGCATCAGATTGAGGAGTTCGTCGCGAAACACGGATGCGCAACTTGGCTCCAAAACCACCATCGGCATTTCCGCATTAATTTCCGGACCAAGGACATTCAAAATGTGTCGCAAGTATCCTTTGGCTGTTTCCAGCATGCCAAAATCATAGAGCGGCCGCCCGCAACACAAGTTTTGGTTGGAGGCGCGGACGCCAAAACCTGCCTGCTCGAGGACTTCGAGGGCTGCCCGGCTCGTTTCTGGATGAAAGTAGTTATTGAATGTATCGAGCCAGAGAAATACACCTCTCGCTGTGGTTTGAAGGGAGTGCTCTTTTCCGAAGATGGAAGGGCGATTTTCTCGGGCCCATCGCGCGAAACTGGTGGGAGCGATACGCGGGACGCGCCTTTGCGGCGCAAGAGCCAATACCTTTTGCAATAGATGACGAGAGCCCGGCGCCTGACTGAGGAAATTCGCGACGGTCGGTGCCATCGACGCCAGCCGCGCCCAACGGTCGATCCTGCCGAACGCATAAGCCTGAAGCGGGCGACGGTTACTCTCGTAGTAATGCGACAAAAACTCAGCTTTGTACGTTGCCACATCAACGTTTGCCGGGCATTCACTCTTGCATGCTTTGCAGGAAAGGCACAGTTCCAGCGCCCTTTTGACGTGCTCATCCCTCCAGCCATCGCGCAAGGCTTCTCCCTGAAGCAACTCGAAAAGCATGTGCGCGCGTCCCCGAGTGCTGTGTTCTTCCTCGAGCGTAACCATGTAACTCGGGCACATCGTTCCGCCGTCCGTTTTGCGGCAAGCGCCCAGGCCAATGCATCGGAGCGTTGCCTGCGCGAACGAACCGTTATCAACTGCGAATTTGAAATGCGTGCGCGGGTCCTGCGGTTTGTAGTCTGCCCCGAGGCGAAGATTCTCTGTAACCGCCGCCGCGTCGATGAGTTTATGAGGATTCAGCTTGTTCCCGGGGTCCCAGGCTGCTTTGAATTGGCGGAAGGCCCTCATCAGCTCGGGCCCGAACATCTTGGGTAGAAGGGCGCCGCGCGACTGCCCGTCGCCATGCTCGCCCGAAAGCGAACCACCGTAACTCACCACAAGGTCTGCGGCACGCTCCACAAATTCACTATATTTACGGATGCCGCCTTCACTTTCGAGATCAAAATTGATGCGCATATGAACGCAGCCATGGCCGTAGTGCCCATAGAACGCGCCCTGGTAACCGTACTCGTTCATCAAAGCTCGAATCTCGCGCAAATAGCCGCCGAGCTTTTCCGGCGCGACCGCCGCGTCTTCCCAGCCTTCCCACTCGGGCGGTGCCCCAGGCGCAAACGCGGCCGCGCGCGGGCCGGACTCTCGAATCTGCCAAACCGCGCGCGCTTCCATCCCGCCGTAAATGCGCGTGGCCGGTGAGCCAGGTTGCAGCTTTAGCTCGGCAACAAGTCGGCGCGCGCGATTCCGCACCTCTTCTTCTTCATCGCCGCCCAATTCAACAAGCAAAAAGCCGCCTCCAGCCGGAAGCAGGTCAAGATTCGGCGCTCCTTTTTTCCTCAAACCCTCAATGATGCTGCCTTCGAACCCCTCAAGCCCGATGGGCCGGAAGTTCAGAATAGCCGGCACCTGGTCCGCAGCGACGAACGCGTCCGCATAACCCAGACCGATGAGCACTCTGTGTCGTGGGCTGGGAATCAACTTCAGAGTCGCCTCTAATACGATTACGCAAGTTCCCTCGCTGCCGACCAGCGCTCGCGCCACGTGAAATCCTTGCTCCGGCAGCAATTCGTCGAGGTTGTATCCGGAAACCCGGCGTGGAATTTTGGGAAATTGTGCTCGAATATGGCCGCTACACTCGTCCCGAATGCGGCGCAATTCTTCGTAAATCTGGCCCTGGCGGCCGCCTTCACGAATTATCTGGTCGAGTTCCCTCTCTCCAGTCGCGCCTACTTTCATCTGCGAGCCGTCGTAGAGCAAAATCCGAAGTTCTTCGACGTTGTCCACCGTTTTGCCGCCGAGCAACGAATGCGTCCCGCACGAATTGTTCCCAATCATCCCGCCAATCGTGCAGCGGTTATGCGTCGAGGGATCCGGCCCAAACGTCAGCCGATGAGCTTCTGCACAATTGCGCAAGGTATCGAGCACCACCCCCGGCTGGACTCGGGCGACTCGACGCTGCGGATCGATTTCCAGGATTCTGTTCATGTATTTCGTAAAATCCAGCACCACAGCCACGTTACAGCACTGGCCTGCCAAACTCGTCCCTGCCCCGCGGGCCAGAACCGGAGCGTCATACTTCCGGCAGGCCGCGATCGCGGCGATCGCGTCTTCATCATCACGCGGGATAACCAACCCGATGGGGATCTCCCGGTAATTTGATCCGTCGGTGGCATAGAGCGCACGGCTTCCGTGGTCGAAGCGCACCTCACCGCGCACGCTCCGCCTCAGTTCATTTTCTAGTTCCCGCGCTGCCGGAAAGGAGTCCACCGGTTTTGCGTGCGAGCTAGGCGGGAGTGGACTGAGGGATGACACGGTTCTGTGCCTTTGCCTTCAACGTAAGGTCAATAATGTCCAAGCCTCACGACAATACACGAATGTGACGGGAGGTTGGGCTTTGATCCCCAGGAGGCCACGCACTTGGCAAATTTCACTCTCTTGCTGCTAGCGGCTTTCCGCCTTCGCTCCGCATTCTGCAGGTGCCAGACAATCGAGTGCCGCCAGCACACCGCCATCCTTGTGCGGTATACCCGCCAGCCGCAGCCCCATTTCGATTCCACTTAGCGTGCCCGCCAACATCAGATCGTTGAAATGCCCCAGGTGACCGATGCGAAATGCCTTTCCGGCGAGCTTTGACAACCCCGCGCCAAGTGACATGTCAAAATGCTCCAGAATAATAGCCCGGAGCCGATCTGCATCGTGGCCCTGCGGCGTGAGCACCGCCGTCACAGTGCTCGAATACTCGCTAGATGCCTGACAAATGATTTCCAAACCCCATGCATTCACGGCGGCGCGCGCCGCCTCCGCATGTCGCGCGTGCCTCCGAAATACATTCGACAGCCCTTCCTCCTCCAGCATGCACAGTGCCTCCCGCAACCCATAAATCAAATTGGTGGCGGGCGTGTATGGAAAGGATCCTGTCTCAATCGACTTCAGCATTGCGTGCCAATCCCAATAAGCTCTGGGCAGCCTCGCCGTCTTGTTTGCTCGCAGCGCTTTCTCCGAAATGGCTTGAAAGCTCAACCCCGGCGGTAGCATCAAGCCTTTTTGCGAAGAAGCAATCGTAACGTCGACTCCCCACTCATCGTGCCGGTAATCAATGGCCGCCAGCGACGAGATTGCGTCCACTAGCAGCAGCGCCGGATGCTCCGCGCGATTCATCGCGAGACGGACGTCCGCCACTCGGCTTGTCACTCCGGTGGAAGTTTCGTTGTGGACCACCAGCACGGCTTTGATGGCGTGTTGGCTATCGGCCAAGAGCCGCGCCTCCAGTTCAGCAGCGGAAGCCCCGCTTCGCCAGTTGCCCGGCACATAATCCACCTGAATGCCGTGCCGCACCGCGACCTCCCGCCACAATTGCGAGAAGTGCCCTGTCTCGAACAACACCACACGATCACCTGCGGAAAGCGTATTGACCATGGCCGCTTCCCACGCCCCAGTACCCGATGACGGATACATCACCACTGCGCCGCGCGTCTGGAACACTGTGCGCATGCCTTGCAGAACTCCCCTCGCCAGTGTTGTGAATTCGGAGCCCCGATGATCCATCACGGGGCGTGCCATCGCGCGTAGCACGCGATCCGGCACGTTGCTCGGCCCGGGTATTTGAAGGAAGTGACGACCAGTGTGAATCATGGCCCCTACGGTCAGTGGAATAGCTCCTTCATGGCTCCAAGCGGATACTTCGTTTATAGAAGGTTACTCCGTTCATGCTTGGTCAGACTGAATTCGACATTAATTTCTGTTCAGGCTAAGAATCATCCACCACCCTAAGTTATCCTATCCAGCCAGCCCGTTGCCAAGCGCCCGGTATGTTACCGGCGGGCTCGTTCGAATCTCGGATGACAATGGAAAACACCGTGGAGCAAACGCTCCGCACCCCGCGGGATACACGGGAAGGCGCCACTTCCAAGCGCTGGCTGCGCATTATTCCCGTTGCCCTCATCATGTACACCATTGCTTTTATCGACCGCACCAACGTGTCGCTGGCTCTGCCCAAAATCAGCCACGACCTGCACCTCGATCCGCAGCAAGCCGGTACAGTTGCAGGCATCTTTTTCTGGGGCTATGTGGCCCTGCAGATTCTCGGTGGACATTTAGCCAAACATTGGAGCGCCAAGAAATTCATTAGCGTTCTCTTAGTTGTATGGGGATTCTGCGCTGTCGGTTGCGGCATCGCACGCAGCTATCACGAACTGCTCTTGCTCCGTTTGATGCTGGGCATCGCCGAAAGTGGTGTTTATCCCGCCACATTAATCCTCCTCTCCCATTGGTTTTCGCGCTCCGAACGTGCCCGCGCCAACGCTTTCTGGCTGCTGTGTTTGCCCGGCGCCGTTATCTTGTCATCTCCATTTTCCGGTTGGATCCTGGGTCATTGGAGCTGGCGCGTCATGCTTATTGCCGAAGGCTCGTTGCCCTTCCTCTGGCTGGCCATCTGGCTGCTCTTCGTTCAGGACCACCCCAGCGAGGCATCCTGGCTCCCCAAGCACGAACGCGATTCGCTAGTAAAGACCCTGGAGCGCGAATCGAGCGCGCTCGATGGTACGCAAAAGACTTCCTATTGGCGTGAACTTCTCACACTGCAGGTATTCCTCCTCGCTACCGTTTATTTCTGCTTCGTCAGCGGACAAATGGGGCTGTTGTTTTGGCTGCCCAGCGCAATGGGAAAGTTCACAAAGCTAAGCAGCTTGTCCACCGGCCTGCTCTACACGCTCCCCTTCGTCTGCGGCGCCATAACCTTGTTACTCTTCGCTCGCCACTCAGACCATACCCATGAGAGGCGACATCATGTGGCGCTAGCCATGGTTTTGGGCGGCGCTTGCATTCTTCTGGCCGTTGCTACAATCTCCCATTCGCTGCTGCTGGGGTTCATTTTCATCGTGCTCAGCGGAGTTGGCGCGTACGGTCCGATGGGCCCATTCTGGGCCATTCCAACGGAGACTCTGCCCGCGCGCATCGTGGGATCAGTGATGGGTTTCGCCAACGCTATCGGGAATCTCGGAGCTTATTTTGCCCCGCTTATTGTAGGCTATCTCAACAAGAAGACCGGAAATTTCCTATCTGGTTTCGCGTATTTGGGCCTGATTACCTTGGTAGCGGCTGGGCTGGCTATGTTTCTGCGCACCTCCAATCCGCCTCTGCAATCTGCCGCCTCTGAAGGACGATCGTGAAGCTGCTGAGTGGCTATCTCCGATGAGAACTCTTAAAATTGCCGTGATTCCCGGCGACGGCATCGGCAAGGAAGTCGTTTCGGAGGGCATTCGAGTCCTCGACGCGGCCGGCCGGCGTTTTGGCTTGCAATTTTGCTGGCAGCAATTTGACTGGAGCTGCGAAGCCTATGTCAGAACTGGCCAGATGATGCCCGCGGACGGTCTCGAGCGGCTGCGCAAGTTTGATGCGATTTTTCTGGGAGCTGTCGGTCACCCCACCGTCCCCGATCATGTGTCACTCTGGGGCTTGCTCATCCCCATTCGCCGCGGCTTCCGCCAGTACGTCAATCTCCGTCCCGTGCGCTTATTGCAAGGCATCGATTCACCTCTGAAGGATTGGGGGCCCGGACAGATCGACTTTTGTGTGGTACGCGAGAACAACGAAGGTGAATACTCCAACATCGGCGGCCGGCTTTACGAGGGAACTCCAGAAGAGATGGCTGTACAGCAGACCATCTTTACGCGCAGGGGCGTCGAACGCATCCTCCGCTACGCTTTCGAGCTTGCGCGCAAAAGAAAGAAACATCTCACTTCTGCAACCAAGTCCAACGGCATCATCTACACCATGCCTTTCTGGGACCAGTGTTTTAACGAACTTGCTGCCCAATACGCGGACGTGCGCACGGATCAGTTTCACATCGACATCCTAACTGCCCACTTTGTCCGCCACCCGGACTGGTTTGACGTCGTGGTTGGCTCCAATCTCTTCGGCGACATCCTTTCCGATCTGGGCCCGGCCGTGGTTGGCTCTATCGGAATTGCGCCTTCTGCCAATCTCAACCCTGAGAGGGAATTTCCTTCGATGTTCGAACCGGTCCACGGTTCTGCACCGGACATCGCTGGAAAAGGAATCGCCAACCCGGTTGGACAAATCTGGTCCGGCGCCATGATGCTTCGCCATCTCGGCTTTCCCGATGCTGCGGATGCCGTCGAAGCTGCTATCGCCAAGGTCCTGGCCGGCCAAGTCCGCACACCGGATATCGGAGGGAAGTCCACAACGAGCGAAATGGGGAGGGCCATCGCTAACTTGCTTGAGCGATCTTAGAAACGCCTTAGGCCCGAAGCAGACTCGCCAGCTTCTCTAAGTTTGCCGCTCGTTCCAGTGTGCTCACCGCTTCGATGATCGCCTCTGTTTTGGCTGTCGGCCACTTCGCAAATTCCGCGCAGCCACGAAACTTCGTCGCAGCCTCCTCAAAGGTCATCGGATCCACTGGGCTGCCCCTCGCAAAATCCGCCCGATCTCTCAGCAATCGGCCGTCTTTCATGTGCACCGAGATCAGCGACGTCATCTTGTCGTAGCCTGCATTCTCTGCGATCGGATCGACGTAAAAGTTCACGCGCTGCAGCAACTCTTGAATATCGGCGCGCTTCACGAACTCATCTGTGAAATGAGCAAGCGCTGCCTTTCGCTCCAGCAGTATGAGGGCGATGCAGTACTCCATGCTGAATTTCGCTTGCAGGCCATTCATCGGACGATGATGGATGAGTGTGTTGGGCATGTTCCGGTTTGTTCCCACGTCGATCTTTTCAACGTCTCCGGGTCTGACGTTGAATTTCTCGACTAACCGCAACATCGCGCCCATCGCCGGATGCGTCAGCGATCCCGAAGGATACGGCTTAAGCGAGACGCCTGGACTTGCAAACGTCCACGGAGTTCCCAGTTTGCCTTGGATGGCTGCCGGATTGTACGACCCGCCATACGCATGAAAAAATCCGCGCTTAGCTTCCAGCACTTGTTCCGCGCCCGTCCAGCCTAAACTGGCCAGGTCCGCCGCCGCAACGCCATTCTCCGCTGCATGTCCGGCTTGAAAAGGCTTCGTCATAGTCCCAAAATTCTCCCGCACGCCCGCGGCCTGGGCCGCGACGACCCCGAACGCACTCAATGTTTGCTCGATCTTCAAGCCGCGCATCTTGGCGCATGCGGCTGCCGACCCAAATGACCCGCATGTTCCAGTTGAGTGGAACCCGTCCTCGTAATGGCGAGGCGAAATCGCCTCGGCAATTTTCGTTTCCACTTCCACCCCGACTTGATACGCGGTCAGCAAATCTTTCCCCGACGCCCCGCTCTCTTCCGCAATCGCGAAAATGGCCGGCAGCACCGGCGCTGTCGGGTGCGTTAGTAGTCCGTAGGTGCGGTCCTTTGCCACCGCCAATTGCGTATCGTCAAAATCATCCGCGTGAATGCACACGCCGTTTGCAAAAGCTGCAAATCGCGGAGTCGCCTTCAGTGAGCTGCCGATTACCGTAGAACTATCCTGAGTAGCGCACATGGATTGCACGTATCTGCGGCAGGTCGCTCCCATTCCGCTTGCTGAGCCAGCCAATGCCAAGCCGAATCCGTCCAAGATCGATTTTTTCCCCAGCGTAATCACTTCGCCAGGGATACCGTCGTACCGCACATTCAACACGAATTCAGCGACGTAATGCGTCAATCCCGAAACCTCTGGAAACTTTTCCGATTGGGTTTGAACTTTTGGCTCCCGATCAGCAGCAGGAGAATTCTGGTTCGCCACGAGGTTTAGTGCTCCTGCCGAGATTACCGCCTGAATCAGTTCACGCCTCTTCATTTTTTGGCCCCTCCGCTCATGGATTCGGGGTGCCCGAACCACATAGTACTCCGCTAGCTAGGCCCATCGCGTGGTTGAAAGTAGTCCATCGAAGCTAAACCTATCCTAAATACCAATATCCATAGCAATGACCCGGCCGAAAACACCCACGGAAAAGCAACTTCGAGCGGAGAAACCCATTCCCGGGGCGGTTTCGAGCACTGTCATGCCTTCACGAACGTAAGGGGCGAGAATCTTGAAGGGGTCGTATCGGTACCGCCGCAGCGGAGAGGCGAGCAAGTAACCGAGCCACCATTGGCAGACCCGATTAGCCATTTGGATTATCCTTGTATTTGGTCCGTCGCTGCGGCACAGATGCTGCTGGGCCTCAATTAAGGTCTCTATTCTTGCTCACGTTTTCCTTTTTTAGAGCCTCTGAGTATATGGAGGAAGTCGTCTCGATTCCCGTTGAGTGCTCAAATCCGAGGGCCAGACCCGGGTAAGCAGGCATTGCGGAAATGCGAGAGTCTGGCGCCTCAAATGTGGAACGGCAACGTCTCGGACAGCAAGTTTGGGCGAGAGCAGCTTGATGATCCGAGAAAAGACGTTGACGTTTTCCCTGGGGAAGGCCTCTGAGTATAGTGAGGGGAGTTTTGCTGACTCTCCCGGTAGGCTTGGTGGAGCCGTCCCACTTCGGCTAGCCGCCTAGCCTCGCTGCGTGCCGCTCGATGGCCCCGGCAGTCGCGAAGGTAGAACTCTGCCGTAGAGCGCACGTACACGTGTGCCCTGACGCACATCAGGGCGCAATCGCCAATTCCGAAAGAACGAGGTACTCGAATGACAGCACCAGCTCAAAATCAGACTGACCACATTGTCGGCAGCCAAGTTGCGACCTCGGCGCAAGCTCCGACCGCAACGCCGGCCGTGCGGACTGCAATTTCGAAAGTATTGCAGGCCGCGGTCGACTGGAATCTTCTCGAGCAGAATCCAGCAAGAGGGATTTGCATCGGCGACCGTGCACCGAAGACAGAGAGGCTTTACTTAAATCCGAAGGAGGTAGGCCGATTACTTGCATCCCTTACCGAACCTTGCCGCACTCTCGTACTCTTTGCAGTTCTAACTGGTATGCGAATCGGCGAAATTCTCGCACTACGATGGGAAGGGTGTCGACCTGGTTCAGGGCATAATCTGCGTGCGAGAAACAGTGTCGGAAGGCAAGTTCGGCTCGCCCAAGACGAAAAGCAGCAGACGAGACATTCCGATGAGCCAACCTGTGCACGAAGCATTTCAAGCACAGCTTGCCCGCTGTCGACAAAGAAGTTCGGACGATCTCGTATTCACGACCCGCAATCAGACGCCACTCAATCCTAAGAACCTGCTTCGCCGCGTGCTGCGGCCAGCCTGCAAAGCTCTGGGACTACCTCTCATCTCATGGCACAGCTTCAGGCATACGCATGCCACACAGCTTGCGGAAGTTGGGGAGTCACTCCGCACGGCCCAAGCACTTCTTGGCCATTCGGACCTTGAAACAACGCTTAATTTTCTGAGGGCGGGACTACGACCTGCGCGGCAAGTATGGGCTGGAAGGGGTGAACTCCTCGGCTTCCAAGGGGTTTCGGAGGCCTACCGGGGGAGATTCACCCCCTGGCACTGCGGATTCACAGTTGGCCTAAGGTCAGTGTGACGCGGTGGGTTAGCCGCGCAATCGGGTGAACATCTGCATTCCGCCTCGGGTGAATCCACGTGTGTTATTCTGCTGGGCCCGTTTCCGCTGGAGGACTCAAATGGACGAGCTAACGGTGTGCGCTGCGTGACTTTGCGCGAGGACCTGACCGGAGTCAGCGCGCCTTTTGTGTTTTCTCGGGCAGCAGCCGGACCTCAGCAGTACCCCGCTCGACAGACCGAAACTGCAATCACGACAGCAACTACCACTACAGCTGCTCCTGCGATGAGGCCGAACTTTGCGGCTTTGGGCAGGCCAGACCTTCGTATTTTCTCCACATCAGCGTACGCGACCGTTGTTGCCTGCCCGGTGTTCTTGTCGCTTACGTCGAAGGATGCATCTTCAATCTTACTGATGTAGCCCCTTACCTCTACTTTATTCCGCAGTCTCACCTTAACGCGCGATTTTTCGCCAATGCCGCGTTTTTGCACTTCGGCTTTGACCCTGTCGGCTTGAGATGCTTCCTTTGTTTGCTTTGCTTGAGTGACAGCTGCACTGTTAAACACCAGGGCTGCAGCCAAAACAAGGGCGGTGTGTTTCATTTACGCGGAGTTTCCTTCTTGACTTCGAAAATTGCACCGATTATACGCCCAGAATGGGCCCTGAGTCGGACGAAGTTGAGGCGGCGCTCGCGTAGTCTGGTCCCCAGACCATGTGGTGTCCAGTGAGGAGAGCAAGTGGAATGGGGGTCCCTCCTCTGCCGGACTTCAACCTACCCAAAAGCGGGGACACTATGGACGAGCAGCGGAAATACGCAATCCTGTTTGCCGCAACAATCCTGGCAGCGCGGAAACTCAACGAAGTAGGTGTCAAGCCATGCCCGGCGCGAGAGTGCGCCATCTCGGACGCCATCTCTAACGCCGATCTCATTCTCAAGAGGATTGACGAACGCTGGCCAAGCAGGACAAATTGAGCGGCATTGGAGCAGGCGGCATACGGCAGCCGTACCGCTACTGACGCAAAGTGGTATAGTTTCTACGCCACAATGAAACGCCGTAACCTCATTGCCGGCCTGCTTGCCGTTCCGATCTGGTTCAAAGCTCGACTCTTTGGCCGCCCGCAGTCCGAAATATTTGTGTCGGGCGACAAAATGATCTTTCCCAATGGCGATGAAATTGATTTACCTGGCATTGGCCCTGAGTCTCGACAACAAATACTCGCCGGATGTAGGGAGCTTTGGGCCAATCTACCCAAGCCATGAAACTCCGTAACTTCCTCTCCGGTGTGCTCGCTTCGCCTTTGGCCCTGAAAGCCCGATTCCTTGCTTTGTTTCGTAAGCGTCCCGTCGAGCTTTGCGGTGCTCTAGTCTTGGGAGGAGGGCCTGTTGGCACGCTGCCATCAGATCCACGCCTCCCGCGACATTTGCAGCATTTGTTTCCGCTGAATGACCGCGAACCGCCTTTCTACTGCTCTCTTCCCCGCGGCCACAAAGGCCCCCACATGCTGGTGAATCCACCGGAGTTTAAGAAGCGCATTGAGGCTTTCTTGAAGAAGGGGCAGTGAAGAAAGAAGGGTCACCATGAGCAGACGAGAAGTGCAGTTCTTATGGGTCGGCCTTGTGTCCGGATTCATGTTCGGGGTAGTGGCGGCTGTTATCAGCCTTGCCCACATGTTCGGCGTCGGCATGTCCTGGGCAGGCGGCGTATCCCATTCCTTGTAAGTCGTTGAAACTGTCCCATTGAAAGCGAGGAACGTCATGGGCGCCTTTACAATCTTTCATTGGCTGGTTGTCTTGGTGTATCTCGCAGTATTCGGTATTCCGATGTACCTGGCCTGCCGCTTGATGTGGGCGGCGATTAAGAGGCTCGAAACACTGAATGGCGGCAAGTAGGCGATTCAAAATTCTTGGGTCAGATGAGGTGTGGGGCGCGGCCTATTCGGCACCCGGCAGGGGGTCTGGTACTCCGGCCTGGCCTTCAAGGAATGCTTGCCGGAAATGCTTTTCCGCACATGGGAAACATGCTGTGCATACCTGTGCGCCTCTCAGGGGACTGCCAGGCTGCGAGCGTGAAGGGTGATGAAGGGATAGCATCGCCTGTAAGTCTATGAAACTGTCCCATTCTGCTGTCCCACTGTCCCAGCGTTTGGGACACTTTTGGGACACTCTATTTCTCTTGTAAGTCTCTTACTTAACTACTACTTACAAGAATAAAGCACCAACTGTCCCAGGTTTCAGCGGGTGTGGGGGTAGGAGAAGTGGGACAGTCGATCTGCCAGAGTGCTACACTCCGGCCAGGATCCAATCGGAGCAGTGCCGTGGAAGATAAATTCGTTCTTCACAACTTGACTTGTGCTTGCGGGATGAACATGATAGTCCATGCGCAACACGTCGAGAGTGGATTCCAGAGCCGCCACGCCGTGGTGTGTCCGAACTGCAAAAAGGAGCATGAAATACCAACGCGACCGCTGCGTTTCTTCTATCAAGTCGGCAAATACTGGACTTCTGCGCCCGTCGAATAGACCGCCTTGCAATGTCAGGAGCATGATTCCTCATTCACTTGAATGGCTGATTGCCTATCAGCTAGTCACGTTTTTAGGCTTATAGAATCAGTGGCTTACAATACGCGGTGTAATGTCGGTGCAAACTGCGAGGCGGCCGCCGCCGGCATTCTTCCTATTTGTGCGACGCTGCTACGACGCTGTAACCAGCCCCTCAGAATGCCCGTAGAACGCAATAGGAAGCCCACAGGCGAATGCAAATCGAAACCTTCGACCTACTAGCAGTCAAACCGCTCGAGCATAGCTGCTGCGATGTGGCAGATTGATTGAGAAAAACAGACTTGCGGGCAATTCTCGCTGCACATGAATTGTGTGGCTTTTTTGAGACAGTGAGAGAAGGGACGGGGTCACGGCAGAGGAATATCGGAAGATTGCCCAAGCCGCAAAAAGCGCCGGGCTTTCAGTTTCGGAGTATGCAAGGAAAAAACTCTTAGGACGGTGAATCCATGCGAGAGCAAAAAGGCCACATTTACCGTCGATACAGCCACTGGTACGTGCGCTTCATGGATGATGTTATGCAGTCGGACGGCACGATCAAGAGGCAGCAAGTCAGCAAGAAGCTGGAAGTGGATTACGGCGGGGAATACCGCACCAAGGCGAGCGTGCGGAAGTTTGCACAGCAAGCACTTGCGCCAATCAATTCCGGCTTGCTCATTCCAAAGAGCACCATGCTGCTGACGGAATTTATTGAAAAAGTCTACATACCGGAGCACGTCGAAAAGCTCCACGCGGCAAGCATAAAGCAGTACAAAGATATTTGGCGCAACCGTGTTAAGGCCCGCATAGGCGGATATACATTGCGCGAGTTTCGCACCTTCCACGGACAACAAATCATGGACAAGATCGCGGAACGTGATGGGCTCGGTCACAGTTCCCTGTGTCACGCTAGAGCATTTTTGTCTGGTGCGTTCAAGGAAGCACTGCGAAAGGGCTATCTTGAAGGCTATTCAGGCGCGAAGCATGAGCCGGCCAACCCCATGCAAAACGTCAAGGTTCCCGCAACACCGCAGGCCGAAACCGACACATATGCTTATTCGCCGGATGAAACAAAAGCTATGCTCTCTGTTCTTAGAGATCCTGCCTGGACAATCGTACTAACAGCCGCGCGGACTGGATTGAATAAGGCTGAGATTCGCGGACTGCGTTGGGAAGATTTTGGCGGCCAGACGTTGACCGTGCGCCGTTCAGTTTGGAACAAATTCGAGAATGCACCAAAGACAAGGCATCGTAAGGCGCCCGTTCCCGTAAGGAAGCAACTCGCGGCCGCGCTAGAAGCGCACAGGGTACGCATGGGGAAGCTGGCGCAGCCGAGCCTGCCAATCTTTCAGGCGGGAAACGGAAAGCCTCTCAATCTCGATAATCTTGTTAGGCGCGTGATTGTTCCCGCTCTGACTCGCTGTGCGGTTTGTGGCAAGCGAGAAGAGGAGCACAAACCGGAAGCGCATCTCTTTGAGCGTGATAATTCCCTTCCCCGCTGGCATGGCTGGCACGCATTCCGCCGAGGCCTCGCAACCACCCTAAACTCTCGTGGCGTGGATGACAAAGACATTCAAGGAATCATGCGCCATAGCGACATCCGCCTTACCCAAAACATTTACATGAAGAGCTTGAGCAAGTCTCGGATTGCCGCGATGGATACCCTTGAGTCCACCGATGAAACTTGCACCGTTCTTGCACCGTCTCCGAAAGGCCCGGTGAACTGACAATGACTAACGCACTGAATTGTGAGGAATTATCTGGAGCCGAGGGCGGGACTTGAACCCGCGACCTGCCGATTACGAATCGGCTGCTCTACCACTGAGCTACCTCGGCCTGCTTCACGACAATAGCATCCGCTGAAAAACGCTGTCAATTCACCCTTCTCGTAGCACATTTACTGGCGAGCTTCAGCAGATTCACGCCTACAACGGTTTACTTTGTTACGTAACAACTATAGGGAGTGTCACTTTAGAGTCTGAAAAAGCACATTTTCGGAG
>Ga0126381_100001325_pt1 | contig 26679 bp, 17 predicted proteins | sample PanSoiMetPlot_28_FD_96465 | JGI IMG/M metagenome (GOLD analysis project Ga0126381, IMG submission 96465) | Tropical forest soil microbial communities from Panama - MetaG Plot_28 | ecosystem: Environmental > Terrestrial > Soil > Tropical forest > Bulk soil | place: Panama | collected 2016-02-17
CGGACTCGCTGGCGGGCCGCATCGAGGATTGCGGCTCCAAGCTCGTCATCACGGCGGACGAAGGCGTGCGCGGCGGCCGCAAGGTGCCGCTCAAGGCCAACACCGATGCTGCGATCGCCAAGGTGGGTGGCGTCGACCATGTGGTGGTGGTCCGCCACACCGCCGCCAGCGTCGACATGGAGCCGGGCCGTGACGTCTGGTACCACGAGGCCGCCGACGTGGTGACATCGGAATGTCCGTGCGAGCCGATGAACGCGGAGGACCCGCTGTTCATCCTCTACACGTCGGGCTCGACCGGCAAGCCCAAGGGCGTGCTGCACACCACCGGCGGCTATCACGTTTATGTGGCGATGACGCACCAATACGTGTTCGACTACCACGAGGGCGATATCTACTGGTGCACCGCCGACGTCGGCTGGGTCACCGGGCACAGCTATATCGTGTACGGGCCGCTCGCCAACGGCGCCACCACCCTGATGTTCGAAGGCGTACCGAACTATCCGTCGATGTCGCGGTTCTGGGAGGTGATCGACAAGCACAAGGTCAACATCTTCTACACGGCGCCGACCGCGATCCGCGCCCTGATGCAGGCCGGCGACGGCCCGGTGAAGAAGACCTCGCGTGCATCGCTGCGGCTCCTCGGCACGGTCGGCGAGCCGATCAACCCCGAGGCCTGGGAATGGTACCACCGCGTGGTCGGCGACGGGCGCTGCCCCATCGTCGACACCTGGTGGCAGACCGAGACCGGCGGCATCCTGATCACGCCGCTCCCTGGCGCCATCGCGCTCAAGCCCGGGTCGGCGACGCGGCCGTTCTTCGGCGTCGTTCCGCAGATCGTCGACGCGGACGGCAAGGTGCTGGAGGGCGCGGCGAGCGGCAATCTGTGCATCGCGGATGCCTGGCCCGGCATGATGCGCACGGTGTTCGGGGATCATCAGCGATTCGTGGACACGTATTTCAAGGCCTATCCGGGCAAGTACTTCACGGGCGACGGCGCGCGCCGCGACGAGGACGGCTATTACTGGATCACCGGACGGGTCGACGACGTGATCAACGTGGCGGGCCACCGGCTCGGCACCGCGGAGGTCGAGAGCGCGCTGGTGGCGCATCCCAAATGCTCGGAAGCGGCCGTCGTCGGCTATCCGCACGACATCAAGGGCCAGGGCATCTACGCCTATGTCACCCTGATGGCAGGCGAGCAGCCGAGCGAGGAGCTGCGCAAGGAGCTCACCGCCTGGGTGCGCAAGGAGATCGGCCCGATCGCCTCGCCCGACCTCATTCAGTTCGCGCCCGGCCTGCCCAAGACGCGCTCCGGCAAGATCATGCGCCGCATCCTGCGCAAGATCGCGGAGGACGAAGCCGGCAATCTCGGCGACACCTCGACGCTCGCCGATCCGACCGTGGTCGATGATCTGGTCAAGAACCGGCAGAACCGCCGCACCGCACCGGCGTGATGGCACTTTTGGTAGGAAGAGGTCGGCGAGCCAAGTATCCGCCGTCGTCCCTGCGCAAGCAGGGACCCATACTCCGTGTCCTCTCGAGAAGGCACGGCGTATGGGTCCCCGCTCTAAAGGGCGTTTACGCCCGTCTTCGCGGGCTATGCGCGGGGACGACGGCAGGAGGTTCAGGCGCTGGCGGCATACCGATCTCACGCGACTCATCACTCATCGCGCGCGGTGGGCCCCGCATCACAGCCGACTGAAATTAGCGAAAAATTGACCGTGTTTTGAGCTTCAAGCTGAGGCGGCTGCGCGATTGCGTTATGGTCCTTAACCATAAAGGCCCCGCTGGGGGGTGCGGGCCGGGGCCTTGGAAATCTCCAACAACGGGTTAATCATGCCTCACAGGTCAAGCTTTCCGGCGGCCAGTGCCGCCGCCCTTTGCCTTGCAACAATTGTCGCAGCCCCGCTGCCCGCATGGGCGAGCGCCCAGATGGTCGGATTCAACGGCTACTCGGCCGGCACCATCGTGGTGAAGACGAGCGAGCGGCGCTTGTACTACGTTGTCGATGGCCAGCATGCCCTTCGCTATCCGGTCGGGGTCGGCAAGGCCGGCAAGCAATGGGCCGGCACCTCCCAAATCGACGGCAAGTACCTCAGCCCTGCCTGGTCGCCGCCCGCCGATGTCAAACACGACAAACCGTCCATCCCGGACCTGATTCCAGGTGGGTCCCCGCACAACCCGATGGGGGTTGCCGCCATGACGCTCGCCGGCACCCAATACGCGATCCATGGCACCAACATGCCGGGATCGGTCGGCGGCTTCGTGTCGTACGGCTGCATCCGCATGTACAACCAGGACATCACCGACCTGTTCGGGCGGGTCAGCGTGGGAGCGACCGTGGTGGTGACCAGGTGACGGACAGCGTACGACGAGGACGGATGATTTATCCGTCGTCTGTCCTCCGTTGTCCGCCCTCCGATCTCAGAAATCCGACGCGATCCCTTTGACCTCCCAGTCGCCGTAGCGGGCGGGATCGGGTCCTTTGCGGCCGAGCTCTCTCGGTCTTTGCGATTGCGTGCGCTCGGCCTCAAGGCGGCGGGCGGCTGCCTCGGCGAGCGCGCGTTCGGCCTCGGGTGAACGCGGCTTTCTCGGAGAGTCGGGCATCTGCTGACCCTGCGGTTTGACCTCAGCCATGCGCTTTAGGTGTGTCGGGGCTGCTGCGCATCAAGGTGGCATGCGTCCTGTGGCAAATCGTGGCAAACAGGGGTCATGCCCGATCCCATCTCCCGGCCGCGCGCAGCATCGGCGGAGCCGCCTGGATTGCCGGCCCGCCGGATCGCCGCCGATATTCTCGACGGCGTGCTGCGGGCCCATCGGCCGCTCGACGAGCTGCTCGATGCCGCGGCCAAGCCGGAGCTCGCGGCGCTGCCCGAGCGGGACCGGGCCTTGGTGCGCGCGCTCGCCGCGATGGTGCTGCGCCGGCTCGGCACCCTGCGGCATGTGCTCGGCCGCCTGCTCGAGCGCGGCTTCCCGGCGCAGGCACCGCGGGTCGAGACCGCGCTCCTGATCGGGGCCGCGCAGATTCTCTGGCTCGACGTGCCCGACCATGCCGCCGTCGATCTGGCGGTGCGCCTCGTGCGCGCCGATCGGCGGGCCGCGCACCATGGCGGTCTGGTCAATGCGGTGCTGCGGCGGATCGCGCGGGAACGCGACGCCCTCGTGCGCGACATCGATCCACTCGCGCTCGATACCCCCGACTGGTTGCTGCGGCGCTGGACGCAAGCCTATGGCGCCGACACCGCGCGCGCGATTGCGGCCGCGCATGCGATCGAGCCCGCGCTCGATCTCACGGTCAAGAGCGAGGCCGCTTATTGGGCATCGCTGCTGGGGGGACGTGTGCTCCCGACCGGATCGGTGCGCCTCCTGGCGGGAGGGCCGATCACGGCGCTTTCCGGCTATCGCGAGGGCGCGTGGTGGGTGCAGGATGCCGCGGCCGCGCTGCCGGCGCGACTGCTCACAGATGTGCGCGGACGGACGGTGGCCGATCTGTGCGCCGCGCCCGGCGGCAAGACCGCACAGCTCGCCGCTGCCGGCGCCCGCGTGGTAGCAGTCGATCGCGCCTCCGCACGGCTCGATCGGCTGGCCGCCAATTTCAATCGGCTTGGGCTTGCGGCCGAGATCGTGGCGGCCGACCTCACGACGGCGGATCCGGCGAGCCTGCCGCAAGCGCCATTCGATGCGGTCCTGCTCGATGCGCCCTGCTCATCGACCGGGACGATCCGGCGGCATCCGGATGTGCCATGGCGCAAGCGGCCGGATGACATTGCGGCGCTCGCGGTGTTGCAGCGGACACTGCTCGCTCGTGCGGTCGAGCTGGTGAAACCCGGAGGCCTTCTGCTCTACTGCACCTGCTCGCTCGAGCCCGAGGAGGGCGTCGGGATCGTGACCGAAGCCTTGGCCAGAGATTCTCGACTGCGGCGCCGCCCGATTTCTCCTGCCGAGGTGGGCGGGATCGAGGAGATCGTCACCGCGGCGGGCGACCTGCGCACCCTGCCCTGCGATCTGGCGGACCCGGATCCGCGGATGGGTGGGCTCGATGGCTTCTTTGCGGCACGATTCGAGCGTATTTGAGCCGCTTTGCTGACGTTATCCACAGGTGGACACCGCCGGCCCCTTCGCTATTTTCGGGCCGAGGCTCAAAAACGCTACAGCATGATCCCGAAAAGCGGAGGCCGGTTTTCGGAAAAGATCATGCTCCACCAATGAGCCAAAGCGGGATGACGAATCGAGGAGGAGTCATCACGCTTTAGCGACGGAGGAGAAGGCGAGGTCGATGGCGCGCGTTTCGGTCGCGGAGCACACTCGGTTGTCCGTGTTCCTGGCGCACGGCTTGCTTCGCAAGCTCATCAGCCGGGTGGCCGGGCATCCGCTGCTCAACTGGCCGCTGCCCGCCAAGGCCGACCGGCTCATCATCTCGCCTCAGGACCTGCGCACCGCAGACGCGACGCGAGCGAGCGAAATCTATGCCGGCCGCTTCGTCTTTGCCGGCAAGGTGGTGGCGTGCGACGCGCGCTCGCCATTCGAGGTCGCGCCGCCGTCGGAGGATTGGGCGGTGTCGCTGCTCGGCTTCGGCTGGCTGCGGCACCTGCGCGCCGCCGATTCTGCGATCACCCGCGCCAATGCGCGCGCGCTGGTCGACGAATGGATCACCCAGCACGGCACGCTCGATCCGATCGCGTGGCGGCAGGAGGTCATGGCGCGCCGGATCATCTCGTGGCTCAGCCAGGCAACGCTGCTGCTCGACGGCGCGGACGTGCGGTTCTATCGCCGCTTCATGCGCAGCCTGACCCGCCATGTGCGGCAGCTGCGCCGCACCGCCGCCGACGCGCGCGACGGCCTGCCGCGGCTCCAGGCGATGATCGCGCTCGCCTATGCGGCGCTGTGCATGCAGGCGCAGCAGCGGCACACCAAATCTGCCGCCAAGAGGCTGGCCGATGAGCTCGATCGGCAGATCCTGCCCGACGGGGGTCATCTCAGCCGCAATCCGGGCGCGCTGATCGATATCCTGGTCGATCTCTTGCCGCTGCGTCAGCTGTTCACGGCGCGCAATGTCACGCCGCCCGATGCGCTCCTCAACGCCGTCGACCGGATGATGCCGATGCTGCGCTTCTTCCGCCATGGCGACGGCAATTTCGCCCTGTTCAACGGCATGGGGCCGACCGCAACCGACCTTCTCACCACCATCCTGGCCTATGACGATGCCCGCGGCACGCCGGTCTCGAACGCACCGCATTCCGGCTATCAACGGATCGAGGCGAACGGCACCTTGCTGCTGGTCGACAGCGGCAGCCCGCCGCCGATCGCGGTGAGCACGGAGGCCCATGCCGGCTGCCTGTCGTTCGAGCTCTCGTCCCGGCTGAACCGGATCGTGGTCAATTGCGGCCTGCCGGCGACCAGCCGCGAAAGCTGGCGCCAGGTGGCGCGGGGGACGCCGGCGCATTCGACCGTGACCTTCAACGACGAGTCCTCCTGCCGGTTCATCGAAACCGGCGCCATCAGGCAGCTGCTCAACGGCACGCCGATCGTCAGCGGGCCGTGCCGGGTCACGGTCGAGCGTGGCGAGCACAGCGGCTCGATCGTGCTGCGCACCTCCCACGACGGCTACGCGGCAAGCTTCGACGTCGTTCACCAGCGCACCCTCATGCTGGCGGCCGACGGCCGCCGCCTCGACGGCGAGGACGTCTTCACGCCGGAGCTCGGCAACGCGATCGCGGCCGGCCGCGACCAGTTCGCGATCCGCTTCCACCTGCATCCCTCCGTCAAGGCGAACCGCCTCTCCGATGCGCACGGCGCCATGATCGTGATGGCCAACAAGGAGGTGTGGACCTTCAGCGCCTACGAGGACCGCATCGATATCGAGGAGAGCGTGTATCTGGCCGGCAACGACGGCCCGCGCCGCGCCGTGCAGCTTGTCGTCTATGGCCGCGCCCGTAACGTCATGCGGGTGCAATGGACATTCGCCCAGTCCGGAACGCCTCCTGCCACCCCGCGACGCGGCCGCGGCGAGGAACCCCAGTTGCCGCTGTGAGGTTGCGGTATCGTGCGCGCCGCAGCTATATCGAGGTGATCCGCTGTCAGTGCCGCGATCTCGGCGCGCTCCCTCTCCCATATTGAGAGGGTGGGGGTGAGGGGTTACAAACTCTCGTAAGCCCGAACCCCCTCACCCCAACCCTCTCCCCTTCGGGGAGAGGGAGCGGCCGAACGAGCTGAGAGTCCATCCGTCATCACAAAGGCCGCCATGCGTCGCATCACTCGCGCTCTCATCTCGGTATCGGACAAAACCGGCCTGGTCGATTTCGCCCGCGCGTTAGCGCGGCATGGCGTCGAGATCGTCTCGACCGGGGGAACCCGCAAAGCGCTCGCCGATGCTGGTCTCAGGGTCATTGACGTGGCGGAGCTGACCGGCTTTCCCGAGATGATGGATGGCCGGGTGAAGACCCTGCATCCCGCGGTGCATGGCGCCCTCCTCGCAATCCGCGACAACCCTGCTCATGCCGACGCGCTTGCGGCCCACGGCATCCGGCCGATCGATCTCTTGGTGGTCAATCTCTATCCATTCGAGGCGACGGTGGCGAAAGGCGCTCCCTTCGAGGAGGCCATCGAGAACATCGATATCGGCGGCCCGGCCATGATCCGCGCAGCCGCCAAGAACCACACGGACGTGGCGGTTTTGGTCGAGCCCGCCGATTACGCCGTCCTCCTGGCGGAGCTCGAGCAGCATCGCGGCATGACCACGCCGGCGCTGCGGAAGAAGCTTGCCGCCAAGGCCTATGGGCGCACCGCCGCCTATGACGCGGCGATCGCGAACTGGTTCGCGCGCGCGATCGCCGAGGATGCGCCGGCCTATCGGTCGATTGCCGGCCGACTGATCGAGACCCTGCGCTATGGGGAGAACCCGCATCAATCGGCCGCCTTCTACCGCACCGGCGAGGAGCGCTTCGGGGTCGCGACGGCCCGCCAGGTGCAGGGCAAGCAGCTCTCCTACAACAACATCAATGACACCGACGCCTCCTATGAATGCGTCGCCGAGTTCGATCCGATGCGTACGGCGGCCTGCGCGCTGATCAAGCATGCCAATCCGTGCGGGGTGGCGGAGGGCGCGGACCTGCTCGATGCCTATCGCAAGGCGCTGCGCTGCGATCCGGTCTCGGCTTATGGCGGCATCGTTGCGCTCAACCGCACGCTCGATGCGGCGGCGGCACGCGCCATCACGGAGATTTTCACCGAGGTCATCATTGCGCCCGACGCCACGCCCGAGGCGATCGCGGTGGTCAACGCCAAGAAGAACCTGCGGCTGCTCCTGGCCGGCGGCCTGCCCGATCCGCGCGCGCTTGGGCTCACCGCCAAGACGGTTGCGGGCGGGCTCCTGGTGCAGTCACGCGACAATGCGGTGGTGGACGACATGAAGCTCGAAGTGGTGACCAGGCGCGCGCCCACCAATGCGGAGCTTGCCGACCTCGCATTCGCGTTCCGGGTCGCCAAGCATGTGAAGTCGAACACCATCGTGTACGCCAAGGATCGCGCCACCGTCGGGATCGGTGCCGGCCAGATGAGCCGGGTCGATGCGGCGCGCATCGCGGCGCGTAAGGCTGAGGATGCCGCGCGCGAGGCGGGCGCCGCCGAACCGCTGACGAAAGGATCGGTCGTCGCCTCCGATGCCTTCTTCCCGTTCGCAGACGGACTTCTGGTCGCCATCGAAGCTGGCGCCACCGCGGTGATCCAGCCCGGCGGCTCGATGCGCGATGACGAGGTGATCAAGGCGGCCGATGAGAACGGCATCGCCATGGTGTTCACCGGGACCCGTCATTTCCGGCATTGAGGTTGACTCAATTCTATCGCCGCCCCTGCTTCAGCTTGGCCTTGAGCAGCGCGAGATAGCCGAAATAGCCGGCGAGCCCCAGGCCGAAGATGAGGGCGAGGAACGGCCAGACAAGGTTAAGACCGGCACGCCCTTCTGAGACCGCCTGGGAGATGGAAATGATATTGGCCAGTGCGATCAGGAAGCCGCCTATGCCGCCGAACAGCACGAGCCAGATGGAGACCGACTGGGCGATGCCCTCGAGTTGCTCGCGGATGCTCATGGCTGTCTCCCCGAACACACGTTCCGGCCGGTGCGGCTTCAGCTCCGCACCAGATCGGCGAGCAGGCTTGCCGCGACGGTGAGCTTCGAGACGGTCAGGCCCGAGTTGGCGATTTCCACGATCTGCGCGCGGATGCGGTCGACCTCGCCGCGCCGCGGTGCGATCCAGGCTTCGACCGCGGCGGCGCCATCGGCGCCATGGCCCGACATGGCGGCCGCAAGCCTTCGCTCCACGTCGCCGATCGCATCGAGGGCGCGGTCGAGGGCGAGGCGGTCGAAATAATCCGAGACGTTGATCTCGCGGGCGGCGCGGACGATCGAATCGAGGCGGAAGAACGATTCGGCCGCGAAGTAGGTCGAGGCGACATCCGCGATGCTCCCGCCGGTGCGGTCCGCCACGCTGACGATGTCGGGCGCGGCAATGAGGCCCGGAAGATTTGCCATCCGGCGCGCCAGCGCCGGCGGCACGCCTTGTTGGCGCAGCGCCGCCTCGCGCGCGCGTACCGCCGCCGCGGCCTGTGCAGGCAGCGCCCGATCGAGCGCCGCCTCGACCGCCGCAATGCCGTCCCGGTAATGCGCCACGATCGCCGCGAGCCCCTGCGAAAGGTCCACGTTGCGCAGGAACCAGATCACGCGGTCGTGCAGCAGGTCCTGCACAGCGATATAAAGGTCGCGCTGCAGCTTTTCTGGGATCGCGTTGTCGAGCCGGTCAATCTCGGCATTGAGCGCCTGCATGTCGTAGCTGTCGCGCACCGCCGCAAAAGCGGCCGCCATACGCCCGGGCAGCGCGCCGGTCTGGTCTTCCGTGCGGGCCGCAAACGACGGCCCGCCGCGGTTGATGATCGAATTGGCGAGCTGGGTGGCGATGATCTCCCGCCGCAGCCGGTGCCGCTCGAGCGCGTCCGGGAAGCGGTCGCTGATCGCCTTCGGGAAATAGCGCACGAGCTCGCGGCCGAGATAGGGATCATCCGGCACGCTCGATTCCAGGAGATCCTGGTAAAGCGCGAGCTTGGCATAGGCGAGCAGCACCGCGAGCTCGGGCCGCGTCAGAGGCTGCGAGCGGCGGCGGCGTTCGGCGAGCTCGGAATCGTCGGGAAGGAATTCGACCGCACGGTCGAGCAGGCCGTGCCGTTCGAGCGTCTGCATCAGGCGCTGCTGGAAGCCGAGGAACTCGAGTCCTCGGCGCTGCGCCAGCGAGAGCGCGAGCGTCTGCAGATAGTTGTTGCGCAGGACCAGCGCCGCCACATCGTCGGTCATCTCGGCGAGCAGCGCGTTGCGGGCATCCCGAGTGAGCCGGCCGTCGCGCAACGGCAGCGACAGCGCGATCTTGATATTGACCTCGATGTCGGAGGTGTTGACGCCGGCCGAATTGTCGATCGCGTCGGTGTTGAGCCGGATGCCGCGCAGCGCCGCCTCGACCCGGCCGCGCTGGGTCATGCCGAGGTTGGCGCCCTCCCCGATCACCCGGCATTTGAGCTCGGCCCCGGTGATTCGCAGCGCGTCATTGGCGCGGTCGCCGACCGCGTCATCGGTCTCGCTCGACGCGCGCACATAGGTGCCGATGCCGCCGAACCAGAGGAGATCCACGGGCAGCCTGAGGATGGCTTTGATCAGCTCTTGCGGCGTGCAGGTGTCGCGCGCCAGTCCGACCAGCTTGCGGGCCTCGGGCGCAAGCCTGATCTCCTTGAGGCTGCGCGAAAACACGCCGCCGCCGGGCGAGATCAGGGATTTGTCGTAGTCCTGCCAGCTCGAGCGCGGCAGTTGGAACAGGCGCGCGCGCTCCGCGAAGCTCTTGGCCGAGTCGGGATCGGGATCGATGAAAATATCGCGGTGATCGAAGGCGGCGAGGAGCCGGATCGTCTTTTCGCGCAGCATCCCGTTGCCGAACACGTCGCCCGACATGTCGCCGACGCCCGCCACCGTGAACGGCGTCTTGCCGATATCGATATCCATCTCGCGGAAATGCCGCTTGACTGATTCCCAGGCGCCGCGCGCCGTGATCCCCATTTTCTTGTGGTCGTAGCCGGCCGAGCCGCCGGACGCGAAGGCATCGCTCAGCCAGAAGCCATGCTCGTCCGCGATCGCATTGGCGATATCCGAGAAAGTTGCGGTGCCCTTGTCGGCAGCGACCACGAGATAGGGATCATCGTCATCATGGCGCACCACGTTGTCGGGGGGAACGACGCGGTCGGTGAGATTGTCGGTGAGGTCGAGCAGCGTCGCCATGAACAGCCGGTAGGTCTCGGTGCCTTCGGCCTGCGCCGCCTCGCGGGGCGACTTGGGCAACAACTTGGGCACAAAGCCGCCCTTGGCGCCGACCGGCACGATCACGGCGTTCTTGACCTGCTGGGCCTTGACCAAGCCAAGAATCTCGGTGCGGAAGTCCTGCGGGCGGTCCGACCAGCGGATGCCGCCGCGCGCAACCTTACCGAAGCGCAGGTGCACGGCCTCGAGCCGCGGCGAATAGACGAAGATTTCATAGAGCGGCCTGGGCAGCGGAACGGCATCGAGATTGCGGCTTGCAAATTTGAGCGCGATGATCGGCTTGGCGCGGCCGGCCTTGTCGATCTGATAGAAGTTGGTGCGCACGGCCGCCTGCACGGCATTGACGAACAGGCGCAGGATGCGGTCCTCGTCCAGGCTTTCGACTTTCTGCAGCCTGCTCTCGATCTCGGCCGCGATCTCGGCTTCGCCGGCCGCGCGCTCCTCCATCGAGATCGCCAGACGCGGATCGAAGCGCGCATGGAACAGACGCACGATGGCGGCCGCGATGGCCGCGTGCTTGACCAGCGTCGCCCCCATGTAGCTCTGGGAATAGGCGACGCGCAGCTGCCGCAGGAAGCGCGAGACGGCGCGCACGAGCGCGACCTCCCGCCACATCAATCCCGCAACCAGCGCCAAGGCGTTGTAGCCGTCGCTTTCGGCGCCGCCCCTCATCACCACCAGGAACATGGCTTCGAGCCTGGGCTTGGCCTGCGCAAGATCGATCGCGATGCCGCCCGAGGGCGCCAGCAGCATGTCGTGGAACCAGACGTCTCCCGCATGCTCGCCCCCGACCGCGATCCGATAGGTCTGCTCGTCGACAACCTGGAAGCCCATGTTCTCCAGGACCGGCACGCGCTCGGAAAGCGGGATCGGCCGGTTGAAGCTCCAGACCTTGAGCCCGGTGCCGCCGCCCTGGTCGGCGCCGCGAACGTGGAAATCGATGCCGAGCGGCCGCTCCGCCGACAGGCCCTCGATGATCCGGATGTCGTCGACCGCGGTTACCGGCGAATAGGCCTCGCGATAGCCCTCCGTGAAGGCGTCGCGGTAGCGCCCGATGAGCCCGCGGGAGCGCTCCGGCGGATAGGCGGCCGCAAGCGCATCCGCAAGAGCGTCAGGCCAGGTGCGAACGATGCGGCGCACCGCGGCTTCGAGCGCCGCCGGGTCGGGATCGAGCAGCTCCCGCTCGCCCCGGCTGATGATGAAATGCACCCGCACCAGCGGACCTTCCGGAAAGAACGGATGGAACGCCCCCACCTCGCCCTGACAGGCCTTGGCCAGGCTCTCGCCGATCGCCATGCGCACGCCGCTGCCGTAGCGCTCGCGCGGCACGAACACGAGCACCGAGACGAAACGGCCGAAGCGGTCGCGCCGCGGCAGCACCCGCACGCGCGGGCGCTCGTCGAGCTGCAGGATCGCGAGCGCGAAGCGGTAAAGCGTGTCCTCGTCGATCTGGAACAGTTCGTCGCGCGGATAGTTTTCCAGCACATTGACGAGCGCCTTGCCGGAATGTCCTTCCGGATCGAACCCGGCGCGCCCGACCACAGTGGCGACCTTGCGGCGCAGATACGGGATGGAGCTGGTCGAGCGCGTGTAGGCGGTCGAGGTGAACAGCCCGAGAATGCGGATCTCGCCGCAGACGCGGCCCTGCGCATCGAAGCGCTTGACGCCGACATAGTCCATATAGACGCGCCGATGCACGCGGGAACGCACCGCCGACTTCGTGACGATGAGGACATTGGGTTCCCTCAGGGCGGCGCGGATTTCCGGAGTGATCGCGACCGGCCGCACGCCCTGCCCCAGCACGCGCTGGTCCGGTGCCCGCAGCACTCCCAGCCCGGTCTCGAATTGCGGATCGAGCTGCGTCTCGGCGGGATCGAACTCGTAATGCCGGATGCCCAGAAAGGTGAAATTGCCGGCGATCAGCCATTCCAGGAAGGCAATCGCCTCGGCCACCTCGTCGGCAGGAAGCGGCGGCGCCTTCGCCTTCAGGGCCGCCACGATCTCGCCGAGGCGCCCCATCATAGGGCGCCAGTCCTGCACGCAAAGGCGGACGTCTGCGAGCACGCGCGCAAGCGCATCCACGATGGCGGTGCGCTCGGCCTCGCTCTCCATGCGGGCGGTATGGATATGGATGAAGCTTTCGCGCCGCTCGCCTGCCGCTCCCTGCAGGCCCTTGAAGGCGGTCAGGCGCCCCTCGCCGTCGCGCACAACGGCAAAGACGGGGTGCACCACCAGCCGCACATCGATGCCGCGCTCGGCGAGCTCCGCCATGACCGAGTCAACCAGAAACGGCATGTCGTCGTTGACGATCTCCAGAACCGAAATGTCCCGCAGGGCCTCGTCGCCGTCCGCGTTCGCGGGCGGCTCGAAACGGATCGACGGCGCATCCTTGCGGCGCAGCGCCAACAGTGACCAGGCGCGCTCCGTGAGGAGCGCGAGCCCGCGCGCCTGGCAGCGCAAGATGTCCTCCGGCGCCGCGCGGCCGAACAACGCGAGAAGGAAACCCTTGGGAATCTCCGGATGCCGGCCGAGGCGCGCGGCAGCGCCCGCGATCAGGGCCTCAACCGCTTTGTCGTTCTGTGCGCCGCTCGCCTGATCAACCGCCATCGTCAGCCTCTGATGCCGGCCGGCACGGCGCGGCACGGCGATTTTTCACCATTGCCAATATGGCGTCGAGCCATTCGTTCGGCATGCGCGCTCCGCTATGTGAAAGGGAGAAACGATGTCCCGGCTGGTGTAGGGTCGCGGCAAGAGACCCCAACCGGGAGGCAATACCGTGACCAGAACCAAGGCCAAAACCCTTGCCAAGCGGCAGGGCGGCGCGGCCAAACGCGCGCTGCCGGCGCGTGCGCCCATGGGCGGAGATGCGCCAGTCATGGCACTGAAGCTTGCGCCCGCGAAGCTCAGCCCCGCCATGGCGGCGTTCTTCAAGCAGAGCGAGGAGAAGCTCGGTTTCGTGCCGAACGTGCTCCAGGCGTTCGCGTTCGACATGGCCAAGCTCGAAGCCTTCGTGGCCTATCGCAACGACTTGATGCTCGGCGATTCCGGCCTCTCGCGGCTCGAGCGCGAGATGATCGCCACCGTGGTCTCGGCGCAGAACCGTTGCTTCTATTGCATCACGGTGCATGGCGCCTCGGTGCGGCAACTCTCGGGCGATCCCGTCCTGGGCGAGATGATGGCGATGAACTATCGCGCGGCAAGGCTCTCTAAGCGGCAGCGCGCGATGCTCGCTTTCGCGCTCAAGCTCACGACTGAGCCCTGGGCGATCGAGGAGGAAGACCGCGCGGGGCTGCGCGACGCCGGATTCGCCGATCGCGACATCTGGGACATCGCGGCGGTCGCGGCCTTCTACAACATGACCAACCGGCTGGCGTCCGCCACCGACATGCGGCCAAACCGTGCGTATCATGCGATGGCGAGGGACATGTGATGGACGAGCGCGCCACGCCCTCCGGTCGTCCCCGCGAAAGCGGGGACCCATACGCCGCAGCCCAACGAGAGGACACAGAGCATGGGTCCCTGCTTGCGCAGGGACGACGGCTGATATGCGTCGGCTTTTGCTTCATCCTCATTCTCGCTGTCAGCCCTGCAAATGCGCAATCCCATGCCCCGCACGGTATGGTGGTGGCGCAGGAGGCTCGGGCGGCGGAGATCGGCGTCGACGTGCTCAAGCGCGGCGGCAACGCGGTCGATGCGGCAGTGGCGACAGCGTTCGCGCTGGCCGTGACCCATCCGCGTGCCGGCAATCTCGGCGGCGGCGGCTACATGCTGATTCACCTGGCGGCCCGCCACGAGGATGTGGCGATCGATTATCGGGAGACCGCGCCGGGGGCGACCACGCGCGATATTTTTCTCGGGCCCGACGGCAAGGCCGATCCGCGCAAGTCGCGCGATTCGGCGCTGGGGATCGGCGTCCCCGGCACGGTTGCGGGGCTTGCGCTTGCGCATGCGCGCTTCGGCTCCGGCAAGTTCCGCCTGGCCGACCTGATCGCGCCGGCGATCACGCTCGCGCGCGAGGGCTTTGCGATCGGCGAAGACGCAGCGGATACGACGCCGGGCGAGGCGCGGCGGCTGGCGCGCTGGCCGGCGTCGGCGAAGATTTTTCTCAAGGAAGACGGACGTCCGCTCGCGGCAGGCGACGCCCTGGTGCAAAGCGATCTGGCCGACACGCTCGAAGCGATCGCGCAGCGCGGGCCGCGCGCCTTCTACGAGGGCGCGATCGCCGACAAGCTTGCGGCGGGAGTGCACGCCGCCGGCGGCATCATGACGGCCGACGACCTGAAGAATTATCGGCCGCTGCTGCACACCCCGGTGCGCGGGAACTATCGCGGCTATGAGATCGTCTCGATGCCGCCCTCGTCATCGGGCGGCGTGGTGCTGATTGAGATGCTCAACATCCTGGAAGGTTTCCGGCTCGGGGCGCTTGGCCCCGACAACCCGGAGCGTCTCCATCTCATGGCCGAGGCGATGCAGCGCGCCTATGCGGATCGCGCAACATTCCTGGGCGATCCCGCGACCGTCACGGCGCCGCTGATGCGGCTGATGTCGAAACGCTATGCGGCGGAGCTGCGGCGCACGATCGATCCCAACCGTGCCACGCCGGCGAACGATGTCCGCGCCGGCGCCGCGTCGGGGCGCGAGGGCGAGAACACCACGCATTTCTCGGTCGCGGACCGCTTCGGCAACGCGGTCGCCAACACCTATACGCTCAACTTCAGCTACGGGCTTGGCTTGGTGGCGGAAGGCACCGGCGTCCTCCTCAACAACGAGCTCGACGATTTCGCGGCGGCGCCGGGCGCCCCCAATGCCTATGGGCTCACCGGCGGCGATGCCAATGCGCCGGGACCCGGCAAGCGGCCGCTCTCCTCGATGACGCCCACCATCGTCCTTCAGGACAGCAAGCCGTTCCTGGTCACCGGCACGCCCGGTGGCAGCCACATCATTACGGCGGTGCTGCAGGTCATCAGCAACGTGATCGATCTCAAGCTGCCGCTTTCGGACGCCGTCGGGGCGCCGCGCATTCATGACCAATGGTCGCCCGACGAGGTTCTGGCTGAGCGCGGATTCAGCCCCGATCTCGCCCATGCCCTCGAGTCGCTCGGCCATCGCGTGCGGGCGATCCCGCCGCGCACCTCCGCAAACTCGATCGAGATCACGCCGCAGGGTTTCGTCGGCGTCCCCGACCCGCGCACGCCAAGCGCGCACGCGGCCGGATACTGACCGTCGAAAAAGTAGAACCCCCGCTGTTTGCCGGGAGGAACAGCGGGGGCTCGTAGGAAGAGCCCTGCGAAGCAGGGCAATGTCATTCATAATTCAGTGGTGCATCGCAACAAAGATCAAGTTTTGGACGCCAAAACAGTCGAAATGCCTGCGCCATGAGCGATTTTCGCCCCTGCCATCCCGCTCTTGCCGGGTTTTTCAGCATCTCGCCTCACGGCCAATGCCAGCGCAGGATCGCCAGCACGGGCTCGGGCAGCGGCAACATGGAGATCACCTGGTCCACGCTCAGCGTGAGCGCGAACGCGCCCGCAAGCGACACAACGGTGCCAAGCACGACGCGGCCGCCGAACACTTCATGGCGCGGATTGAGGAGCCGGCTGAAATAGAGGCGGAACAGCATCGAGAGCCGGTTGATCGGCGATACCACCGTCACCGGTGCAATCGACATCGCCATGTAGAGGAACAGCTGGGAGATGCAGACCAGGATGCCGGAGAACGTGAACCACTTCGCGGGCTCGCGTCCAACCGCGAGCGCATGCTTGAGCCGGCCTGGCGGCAACAGAAAGAGCGCCATCACTAAGGTCGCGGCGATGCTCGCCACCAGGTTTCCCGCGATGCTGTAGCCGAGACCTTTGCCTTCGAGCCCGATGCGCACCAGGATCGGGCTCAGCCCATAGCCGGTGGCGGAGAGCGCGGCCCACAGATAGCCCTCCGCATAGCTCGGCCGGAAGGTTGCGCGGTCCGCGAGGTCGAGATCATCGATGGCCGCATCGGCGGTCGCCGCCGCGGTCACATCGGCGCCGAGCGGCTGCCGGCGCGCCTCGCTGCCGGCGCGAAGCGTGAGGCTTGGGCCAAGCAGCACCAGCGCAATGCCGACGAGCCGCAACGGCGTCAGGGTCTCGCCCAGGATCAGGATCGCCAGCAGCAGGGTGAAGATGAGATTGATCTGCTGGACCGGCGCCACCAGGTTCGTGCCGATCGCGCGGGTCGCGCGATAATTGCAGTAGCGGCCCCAGACGAAATGCATGATGCCGGAGGCCGAGAGCGCAATGAGCCCCCTGGTCGAGAAGCCCGCAATGGCGGCAAGCGAGCCGGTTGCGAGCGCAGCCAGAAACGAGATCGGCAGGCCGATCGGCACCGTGATCGCCATCGCCTGCAGAACCGAGCCAGCGAGCACGCCGCGCCGGACGCACGCATTGTTGAACGCGAAGGTTGCGGCGGACAGGACCGCGATCAGGCCTCCAAGCACCCGGCGTTTCTCCAGCTGTTTCTTGTTTCAGTTCTCTGCCGGTGCTTAGGCCAGGCGGGCCGGAAAGAAAAGCGCGCCGGCGGCGCAGGTGCCATGCGCGATCATGGCGATTCGCCCGGCGCTTCGTGCACGGGCGTGACCCGCGCTAACGGCCATGAAGCTGGGCAGTGAGGGACGCGTGGCCTCTCACTCCTTCTCCCCCGAGGGGAGAAGGGCGGGATGAGGGGGGGTCGGGCCGTGCGATTCGGGAACATCCGAACCCCCCTCACCCCAACCCTCTCCCCTTCGGGGAGAGGGAGTTCACCTGCGCGAGCCTCAAGGCTTACGTCGTCTCACCCGCCCACAACGCCCTGTGTGTTCACGTAGAGCGAATAGAGCGAGTGGCTCGCCGCCATGAACAGGCGGTTGCGATGGAGCCCGCCGAAGCACACATTGGCGGCGCGCTCTGGCAGCGAGATCGCGCCGATTTTCTTGCCCTCCGGATTGAACACCGCGACCCCGTTGATGCTCGGCCCGGTGCCCCAGCCGCACCAGAGATTGCCGTCCACGTCGAAGCGGTAGCCGTCCGCATTGGCGCCGTCCTCGCAGGTCACGAACACACGGCCATTGGTGAGCTTGGTGCCGTCGGCTACCACGTCGAAGACGCGAATGACGCGCGGCGTCGGTGCGTTGTCGACCAGATAGATTTTCTTCTCGTCGGGCGAGAAGGCGAGCCCGTTGGCCCCGAGACCTTCCGCCACGATGCTGCACTTTCCGGTCCTGTCGAGGCGATAGTAATTGACCGGCAGCTCGGGCTGGGCCTGCACGCCTTCGTAGTTGCCGCGAATGCCGGCGATCGGATCGGAGAACCAGACCGAATCGTCCGACTTGACCACCACATCGTTGGGCGAGTTGAGCCGCTTGCCCTCGAACTTGTCGATCAAGACCGTGATGCTGCCGTCGAACTCGGTGCGGGTGAGACGCCGCCCGGAATGCTCGCAGGTGACCAGCCGGCCCTGGCGGTCGCGGGTATTGCCGTTGGCGTTGTTGGAGGGCTTGCGGTAGACGCTCACCCGCCCGGTCTCCTCGTCCCAGCGCATGATGCGGTTGTTGGGAATATCGCTCCACAGCAGCGCCCGCCAATCGCCCATCCAGACCGGGCCTTCGCTCCAGCGCATGCCGGTGGCGAGCCGTTCCACGCCGGCGTTGTTGATCCGGTATTTGGCAAAGCTCGGGTCGAGGATCTTGATCGCCGGATCCGGATAGGCCTCGCTCGGCTCCCAGCCGCCGAAGGATTGGGTGGCGAAGGCGGTGGCGGCGGCCGCCGCCGCGCCCACGCGGAGCATGTGGCGTCGTGAAATCTGCATGGCGTCTCTCCCGGTGATTCTGCTACGACCGCGATCCGGCCGCGGTGGCGATATTCTAGGCCGGAAAGCCGGTCCGGCGGGAAGCGGAAATAATGACCATGCGACGGCGGGAATTCGTTGTGGGGCTTGGAAGCGCGGCAGCGCTTTCGTGGGCCGCAAAGGCGCAGTCGCCGCGTTATCGCATCGGAATCCTGGACACGGTCTCGCGCCAGACGAACCCGTATTTCGGCGCGCTCCAAAAGGTCTTGGTCGATCGCGGCTACATCGAGGGACAGAACCTCACCTTCGAATATCGCTCGCCCGAGGGCCGCAACGAAGGGTTTCGCGAGCTGGCACAGGAGCTGGCGCGGCTCCCGATCGATGTGATCGTCACCCGTGGCACGCCGGCGGCGCTCGCCGCCAAGGCCGCGAGCGCAACGATCCCAGTGGTCATGGCGGCGGCGGGGGACGCTCCGGGCATCGCCAGTGCGGCGCCGACGTCCGGCAATCTGACCGGCTTTGGCGCCAACCTGCCGGGCGTGGAACGAATGCGCGTTGAAATTCTCAAGGAGATGCTGCCGCAGGTGAGGCGGGTCGCGGCCCTGCTGAACTTGTCAAACCCCTCGCGCCGCTCGGAATGGAGCGAGATCGAGACCGCCGCCCGCGCGCTCGGGATCGAGTCCAAGGTCCTTGACGTGCGAACGGCCGCCGATATCGAACCGGCGTTTGCGGCCACGGCCCGCGAGCATGCCGACGCGATGCTGGTCGGAAGCGACACGCTGGTGCAAACCAATCAGGTGCAGATCGTCCGGCTCGCAGCGGCGCATCGGCTGCCAGCGATCTACACGTTCCGGGACTTCGTGGAGGCGGGCGGGCTTGCGTCCTATGGGGTGAACTTGCCGGAGCTTTATCGGCGCGCCGCGGACTATGTAGACAAGATTCTGAAAGGCGCGAGGCCGGCCGAGCTGCCGATCGCGCCGGCGGCGCGGGCCGAGCTGGTGTTCAACGCGGGCGCCGCAAAGGCTTTGGGTCTCTCGATTGCTGAAACGCTGCTCGCGCGGGCGGAAGTGATTCCCTAGCCCCGTAGCCCGCATGGAGCGAAGCGCAATGCGGGACCGCCGTTCCCGCATTTCGCTGACGCCCCATAGCGCGTCGAAGACGCGCGTAAACGCGCTTAGGGCGGGCTACTTTCTACCTTTGCTGCACCCGCCACAGCTGGTTCGGCTCCGCCTCGCCGCAGTTCCAGCTCTGCAGCGGCGCGCCGAGCTCGGTCGAGCCGTAGCGGATGTCGAGGCAGAGATTGGTTGGCCCCGCGAATTTGACGAACTCGCCCTTGCGCTCGAGCTTCCAGGATTGCCGCGGGCTGTTGCTGCACGGCGCAAGCTTGACCAGATCGCCCGGCTGTCCGCCGTCGGCATCGACGCAGAGGCCGCCGATCCTGAGCCGCGCGCCCGCCTGATCGTAGCTGAACATTTGGGCCGGCAAATTGTTGCAGTCCTGCATCTGCAGATGCTGCTCGGCTGCGAACGCGCCGCCTGGCACCTCGATGCAATGGCCGCCGCCCTGCGGCGAAACCTGCAGCGTCGTCTGGATCCCCTGTGCGAAGGCCGAACCACCGACGAGGCCCGACAGAAGCGCCGCCGTTCGTAAAAACCCGATCGCCATGATGTTCCCCCCATTTTTCTAGGCTGCCGTCGCCGCACAGCTCGCTGAGGCATAGCACGACTGCGCTCGGCGCGACACTGCGCGGCCCTGGCCGCAGGCGGGCGGAACGCATAAGCTTGCCGCAAACAACCGCGGGAGGAGATCATGCGAGGGTGCCGGACGGCCGTTGCTGCTAGCTTGTTGGGAGCGTGTGCACTTCTGCCACAGGCGCAGGCGGCCGAGCTCGTCGTGCTGACCAACCAGGGCGCGACGCCAGGGGTGACCGAGCTCGGCAACGCGTTCGCGCGCATCAGCGGGCACAAGGTGACGGTCATCCAGGAGGCCGGCAAGGCGCTCGACGCACGGCTTGCCAACGGACCGGCAGACGTCATCACCGGCAATCCCGAACAGATCGAAGCGCTGGTCAGGAAGGGGCAGGTGGTGGGCGGCACCGAGACGCCGTTCGCGCTCGCGAGCCTCGGCGTCTCGGTGCGCGCAGGCCTCGCGAAGCCCGACATCAGCACGGTCGACGCCTACAAGGCGGCGCTGCTTGCCGCCCGCAAGATCGGCTATTCGCGCGGCTGCAGCGGGACGCATGCGGCGGAAGGCATCGCCAAGCTCGGCCTCACCGAGGTGCTGAAATCCAAGACCGTGTTCACGGACGGCGGCCCGGTGGTCGAGTTCCTCGCCAAGGGCGATTTCGACCTCGGCATCCAGCAGACCAACATCATGGTGGGGGTGCCCGGCACCGACTATGTCGGGACGCCACCGGGCTTCCTCAACGATCCCTGTCCGTCGAGCGCCGCCCTCGTGAAGGTCTCCAGGCAGCCGGAGGCGGCGCGCGCCATGATCGCCTTCATGATCTCGCCCGAGGCCGCGCCGTTGCTGCGCAAGACCTTTGTCGAGCCGGCGAAGCCTTGAGCGGAGGGATCCTCAGCCTGCGGCCCGCCCGAACTGCGTTACACCGCCGCAGCTTTGGCCGCGGACCAGATATGCGCGCACGGCCTGACTCCAGCAGGCTGAAATCTTTGAGGATTTTTCCTAACGGAAGATGGCGCCAATTCGCAAATTGCTTTCCTGGTTTGACAATTGCCCGCGCGACACTGAAGAAGACGCCGCGTCGAGAGAGGGCTGCTTTGCGCTTCCGATTCACCGAATTCGAAGTCGACCTCGCCCGCCGGGAGCTGTGGCGCGCGGGTGAGGTCGTGCATCTCGAGCCGCAGGTGTTCGATCTGCTCGTTCACCTGATCCGCAACCGCGAGCGGATCGTCGGCAAGGACGAGCTGATCGAGACGATCTGGGAAGGCCGCATCGTGTCGGAGGCGACGATCAGCTCCCGCATCAGCGCGGCGCGGCGCGCGCTGGGCGACAGCGGGAACGACCAGACCTTCATCCGCACCCTTTACAAGCGCGGATTTCGCTTCGTCTTCGAGGTCGACGAGAGCCAGGCGCCCGTCGCGCGGGAGATCGCCGCGACTTCCGAATCACCGATGCTGGATGCACCATCGCTTGCACCGTTGCACGACCTCGGCCCCGAGGCGGACCGGAACAGGGCTTCCGACGAGCTCGACACCGCCACGGCTCCGCCGTCGGCGCCGGGCGACAGCGAGCCGATCAGTGCCGCAATGGCGGCCGGAAAGGCTGATCCGGTCACTTTCGAAAAGGCCCCGGCCGCGACGGGGTCGCCATCCGCGAGATTTCTGCTGATTGGCGCCGTGGTGATCGGCTGTTTCGCCTCGTTGGCGGTCGCCGCCGTGCTGCGGCCGCTGACGCCGCCCTTCGCCGCGTCCGCACACAAGGCTTCAGCCCTGCCGATCAGAGAGAACGACCCGTCGGCGGAGGCGCCGGGGCCCGCCGCACCGGCGATCATGGTGCTGCCGTTCATCAATCTCAGCAGCGATGCCGGGCAGGACTACGTCGCCGACGGGGTTACCGACAGCCTCACCAGTGACCTTGCACGCGCGCTGCCAGGCATCTCGGTGGTCTCCCGCGACACGGCGTTCACCTACAAGGGCCGCAATACGGATGTGCGGGACATCGGGCGCGATCTCGGAGTTCAATACGTGCTCGAAGGCAGCGTCGCACTCGAGGGCGAGCGGGTGCGCGTGAACCTCCAGCTGGTCAGGGCCCGGGAAGGAAGCCAGCTGTGGAGCGAGCGCTTCGACATCGAGCGCAAGAGCATCCTGCAGGCTCAGGATGAGATCGTCGGCCGGGCCTCGCGCGCCATCGGCCTGAAGGTCGTCGACATCGAGGCGCGGCGAAGCCGCAGCGAAAGGCCGACCAGCACCGAGGTCGCCGACCTGATCCTGCGCGGGCGCGCCGCTCTGAACCTGCCCTCGTCGCCCGCCACGATGGTCAACGCGCGGGAACTGTTCGAGCAGGCGCTCAAGGCGGAGCCGGGCAACGTCGAGGCCCAGGCGGGCGTCGCCATGACGCTCGTGTTCGAATTCGTGAACGGCTACTACGAGACCAATGGCGATGAGCGGCTGCAAAGGGCGGAGGAGCTGCTCAACGAGGCGAGCGCCATCGAGCCTCATCACCTCATGATCCTCAAGGCCAAGGCGGTGCTGCGCCGCGCGCAAGGCCGGTTCAAGGACGCCATCGACGCCGCGGAAGCGATCATCACCGAGAACCCCGGCGAGCCATGGGCCTACAAGGAAATCGGCCTGTCGAACCTTTATCTCGGCGAACCGCAGTCGGCGCTCGATTGGTTCGCAAAGGCCGACCGCATCGGCCCGCGGGATCCGACCAGATGGACGTGGCTGGACGGCCGCGGGCACGCGCTCATTCTTCTCGGCCGCGATGATGAAGCCGTTCGCGCCCTGATCGGGGCGCTGGACGCCAACCCGAGAACGCTTTCATCGCATGCTTTCCTGGCAGCCGCTTATGCGCTGCTCGGCCGTTCCGACGACGCCCGCGTTTCGCTCGCGACATATCTTCAAAGCCGTCCCACCTCGCGTGTATCGACATTTCGCCAGTCTTCGCCGGTCCCTCTGGTGCTCACCAGCCAGAGATATCAGCTGCAGTACCAACGCCTGAGCGATGGCCTGCGCCAGGCGGGGATGGCCGAATAGTTCCTGTTTGCCCGGCCGAGAGCGAAAGGGGCGCCGGGCGCTTCTGCTCGGGGACGAAACGGCAGAGCGCCCGGCGCCGGCGTGGCTGACGGGGGGAACGACGCCACGCAAATCTTGATCCGCACCGAGGCTATTCGGCGATCATCTCGCCCGAGCCGCCAAGGTCGAGCGGAAAATCCCTCAGCTTGGGAAGGCCGTCCCGCATGGGCAGCACGGCCTCACTGTAGTTGACGTGAACGTCCGGCGCGAAAGCGAGGCTCGGAAGCGCGCCCGCAAACACGTCGATGAGGCCCAGCGGCGGATGACGCGTCATCAAGTGCCCGCCGCACTTGGTGCAGTATTGTCGCTCGCTGAGCTTGGTCTTGCGGAAAGTCGCGACATGCTGCGCCCCGGTTGTGATGCGCACGGCCGCCGGCTTCCACAGCGTGAAGGCATTGACGGGCGCGCCGGACCACGACCGGCAGGATTCGCAGTGACAGTAGCCCATGGCCTCCGGCGCGCCGGTGACCTCCAGCTCGACGGCGCCGCAGAAGCAGCTCCCAAAGTGGCTCATGATTTGTCCTTTCGATCTCGTTGTTTGATCCGTGGGCGCGCCGGAGCTGCCCCGGTGCGCCGTTTCTTGTGCGTTGCGAACTCAGGCGTGCGCCTGCGCCAGCATCGGCTGCGGAGCAGCCTGGCTGTCGGCGAGCGGGGTCGTGCCGGGGTTGTCGCCCGCGGTGACGAAGCTTGCCGCCATGAACTGGGCCAGCAGGGACGTGGCGGCCGCTATGACGACGTTGCTGCCGGTCCCGCCGTCGAGGACGTCCTGTCCGCCGTTGCCGATCAGGATGTCGTCGCCGGCATCGCCGTTCAGGATGTCGTCGCCGCGGCTGCCGATCAGCACGTCGGCTCCGTCGCCGCCATTGGCGGTGAGCAGCATCCGGCTGAGCAGCGATCCGTTAATGACGTCGTCGCCGCCCAGCCCGTTGATGACGATGCGGTCATTGGCGTCGAAATTGGCGATCGTCACCTGCGTGGACAGGCCCGACACGGTGACGACGCCGTTCTCGTTGGTGAGCGTGATCACGTCGTTGCCGTTGGTTCCGTTGATGACCACGGTGTCGGGCTGATCGTCGTGGCCGAGATCGATGTTGACCTTGCTGACCCCGGTTCCGGTGAGGTCGTTCACGGTCACCGTATCGCTGCCGCCGAGCGTCTTGAGGTCGATCGTCTCGACGGCGTTCACGTCCATGGTGACGTTGCCGATGTCGCGGGTCAGCAGCAGCCGGCTGCCGTTCGCCGACAGGTCGATGTTCTCGCTGATGTTGGCGGCGTTGAACACGAGCGTGTCATTGCCGGCCTGGCCGTCGACCGTGTCGCTGCCGTCGCCCGGATTCCAGATGAACGTATCGTCGCCGGCGCCGAGCAGGGCCACATCGTTGCCGCGGCCGCCGATGACGGTGTCGTTGCCGCCGCTGCCCGTGATGGTGTCGTTGCCGTCGCCGCCGTTGATCGTCAGATCGATGTGGCCGGCACCGAGCCCGGCCGCATTGATCACGTCGTCGCCGGCAAGGCCGTTGATCACCAGCGTATCGACACCCGGGTCGGCACCGCTGATGCGCACCTGCGCCGGCAGCCCGTTGACAGTGACCGAGGAGCCGCTGCCGGCGATGCTGATCTGGTCCGCATTTGCCGTGCCATCGACGATGACGTTGTCCGGCTGGTTATCGCCGGTCCCGGTTCCCTGCGCCGCGAGATTGATCGCGACCTGCGTCACGGCGGTGCCGGTCAGGTCGCCGACCACAACATTGTCGGCCCCCGCAAGGGTGTTGAGCTGGATGTGCTCGATCCCGTCGAGGTCCATGACGACGTTGCCGATGTCGCGGGCAAGCCGCACCCGCGGGCCATCGGCCACGATGTCGATATTCTCGGCGATGTTGGCGCCGTTGAACACAAGGGTATCTGTTCCGGCCTCGCCTTCGACGATGTCGCTGCCGTCGCCCGGGTTCCAGATGAACGTGTCATTGCCGTTGCCGAGGAACGCCACGTCGTTGCCGCGACCGCCGATCACCGTATCGTTGCCGTCGCCGCCGAGCAGAATATCGCCGCCCTGGCTTCCAATGATCGTGTCATTGCCGGCGCCGCCGTCGATGACCAGGCTCATGATCCCGGATGGCAGCAAGCTGGCGTTGATGGTGTCGGCGCCTGCGCCGCCGCTGACCGTGAGCCGATCGGTCGCGTCCGGATGGTCGATGGTCACCAGCGCCGCGAGCCCGCCGACCGTGACCTCGGTGCCGGATCCCGAAACAGTGATCGTGTCGTTGCCGGCCGTGCCGTTGACCGTCACGGTGTCGGGCTGACCATCGGGCGTTGCGAGGCCGAGCGCACCCAGGTCGATCGCCACCTGCGACACGCCGGTCCGGGTGAGGTCACCGACCACGATATTGTCGGCGCCGCCGCCCGCGCTGATGTCGATGTGCTCGATGCTGTTGAGGTCCATCGTGACATTGCCGATGTCGCGGGTGAGCCTCACTCGCGAGCCGTTGGCCGCCACGTTCATGTTCTCGCCGACGTTTGAACCGTTGAAGAGGAGCGTGTCGGTGCCGTCCTGGCCGTCGACGGTGTCGCTGCCGTCGCCCGGATTCCAGACGAACGTGTCGTCGCCGGTGCCGAGCTGCGCGGTGTCGCTGCCGCGTCCGCCGTCGATCAAGTCGTTGCCGGCCCCGCCGATCAGGAGATCGCTGCCGTCGCCGCCGAAGATCATGTCATTGCCGTCGCCGCCGTCGAGCGTGAGGTTGATGAGGCCCGCGAGCCCGTTCTGGGCCCTGATCACGTCGTCGCCGCCGCCGGCGTGCAAGACGAGGTTCTCGGTGGTGCCGATGTCGAGGAAGAACGGCGCCGGATCGATGCGATCGAAGCGCACCCGGGTGCCGTTCGGGGTAATCGTGAAGCTCTCCGAGACGTTGCCGCCATTGACCACGGCCGTATCGTTGCCGTCGCCGCCCTCGAGCAGGTCGCTGCCATCGCCCGGATTCCACACCATGGTGTCGTTGCCGCCCTGGCCGAACACCTGGTCGTTGCCGGCGCCGCCGGTCAGCACATCGTCGCCGTCGCCGCCGAACAGCAGATCGTCGCCGGCCTTGCCGAACAGCTGGTCATTGCCGGCACCGCCGAACAGTTGATCCGCGCCCGAGCCGCCGATCAGGGTGTCCTTGCCGTCGCCCCCGAACAGCTCGGCAGCGGGCAGCGCCCCATTGGTCTCGTCGAGCGCGATCGTATCGTCGCCGCCCTGGCCGAAAATCTGGAGCTGGGCGGTGTTGGCGACGGTGGCCGTGCCGCCGTCGATCGGGATGGCGCCGCCGTTGATGAGAAGCCGCCCGGCCGCATCCCGGCTCACCGTAACCGCGTTTTTGCTATTGTCGCCAAGCACGGACAGCAGTCCCGAATTGGGGGAGAATGTTGCCTTGATCGCCATGGTGTCAGGTCCTCACGGGATTGGCCGCGGCGTCGATGCGCGTTGGCGGGGGGCGCGTGAGCGCGTGCGCGCGACCTAGCGGCGGAGGCGATGACAGGCTTGAAGAGGGCGTCGCGGCGGCCTTGAGTTTTTCTGGAGATGTGCTGGATTTTTGCTGTATCGGTACTTCGCTACCGAAATTGGCCGCCGCCGGGACGGCGTTTGCGGCAAAGGGAGGGCGACATGACGAGATGGACCACCATGCTGGCAGCGGGCGCGCTTGCCGCGCTGCTCGCTCAGGGCGCCGCCCAGGCGGCCGAGATCACCGTGATGGGCGGGATGGGCGTCATCTCGGGCCTGCGGGACTTGGCGGCCGGCTTCCAGAG
>Ga0126381_100001326_pt1 | contig 26679 bp, 23 predicted proteins | sample PanSoiMetPlot_28_FD_96465 | JGI IMG/M metagenome (GOLD analysis project Ga0126381, IMG submission 96465) | Tropical forest soil microbial communities from Panama - MetaG Plot_28 | ecosystem: Environmental > Terrestrial > Soil > Tropical forest > Bulk soil | place: Panama | collected 2016-02-17
GGCCTTGCTTCGCCGCCGCAAAAATGAATCTTTCAGGCAACTACTCATGCGCCTTGATCTAGCCATCGCCAGTGCCACCATCGATGACATTTATATCGACGAAGTGAACACTCCCAAGAGCTGATGCACAAGAGCTGATGCACACGTTCCCAACGACCAGTCGTGCCCACTTCAACTCTTCGTGGACACATACGGTCCTAAACCACACATCCCCACCACCGAACAGACGGCCAGGAAGAGACGCTTACCGCTTACGTACAGATCGAGGCGATTCAACATCCACGTCCCACGTCTCTTGAATTCCTCGTTATTTCGCTCGCTGCTCGCTGATAGGCTCCTTCCCTTTCAACCGATCAGGCGGCCTTTCGTCGACCTTGAACAGAGGTTTTCGAGGGGATTCTGCTATTCTGGTAAAGAGCTACGACGATGAATCCGGATCATGTTCAGCGCAATTCTTCTAGTGCCCGCCCAGCCTCGTTACCGACAGCCGCTTTGATCAAGCTTTTGAGAGAGTTGAAACGACCGGTTCCCGACGATTCCCTTCCAGCTGCCAATTCCCAATTTCCTTCAGCACCAGTTCGATTCCTGTTCATTATTCTTTTTGCCTTGATTCCAGTTCTCCTTGTGCTGGTTCTCCGACGTCCCTGACCTCTTCCGAAATATGTCTTACACTCAAGGTGCTTCCACTGAGGTCAACAATCGTTGAGGCAGATCGGAAGCAATCTGTCCGGTGCGCAACAACTATTACGATCGAGACAACCGCTTTAATGCCGTCGATAATCTGCTCTATTGTCTCGCTCCCCAGCGAACTCAGGGCCTCATCTAACACAATGACGTCGGGTCTTCTTAGAAGAGCCATTGCAATGAGAAGGCGCTGTCTTTGACCGCTGGATAACATTACGCCACCTTCTCCAATCGGCGTCGATAATTCTAAGGGCATTCGGGCTACCTGATCCTCAAAGCACGCCATCCTGAGCGCTTGCCAGATGTCATCATCTCCGCGTTGCAAATCACTTTGAACAGCATCACGAATCGTCCGACCGGTCGGTACTACGTCCTGCAAAACAACGCCAAATCGCTTTCGCAATGTACTGCACTGAAATTCGTCAAGCGATGCGTTGTTCCAAAATACTTGCCCGGAGGTAGGCTTCTGCAAGCCGAGCAAAAGTTGAATCAGCGTGGTTTTACCTGAACCCGACGGACCTACCACAAGAACTACATCCCCAGACTTGATATTTAAGGAGAGATCTGTGAAGAGTGGCTGATCGCAATACGCAAACGAAATATTTCGGAATTCCAAGTGCTCAACGCGGTGAACCTCTAAAGACTCTTCCAATGAAGTCTTCCGTCCCAAGTCAAGCAGTGGGCGCAATTTTTCCTCGCCGACTGCGTACTGCCCCCAAAACAGGATTGCGGAATCGAGCCGACCAAGAGCGAGGAAAATCTGAGCAAAAAGGCTGTAAAGCAGAATGAGCGTGGCAGCCGATACATTAGCATTTCGCTCACTTGAAAAGACAACGACCAGCCAAAGCCCGGAGTAGAGGATAAAGCTGCCAACGGACACAGTTTGAACCAGATGTTCCGTGCTTTTAACAGCAGCATCCGCTCGGATACGACGCTCCGAGATTTGTTGCCATTTCTTCGCTACGACCACCTCCACTCTCAAAGTCCGAATGCTTGACAACCCCTCCACGAGATCTCTGGCGAACGTCGTCCAATCCTGTTTTGCGCTCCACGCTTCGAGTTCTCGGCGGTTCCGCACCTTCGCAATCGTCAACACCACGCCCATTCGAAACACTACAAACAACAAAGCGACTATCGCAGCTGTTTTGCTCGTTGCGCCCAATAGCAATCCTGCCCATATGCATTGACCAAATGACACCAGAATCGGGAAACACACAGTTCCAAGGAACTGCTTTTGGCTCACGGCAAATCGAAAAGATTCCTCCAAGGCCTCTTGCGACAGTCCGCGCCAAACCTCTATGTCGCCATCTAGAACCCGGAGCCAGATTCCTGGTACAAGCTCTCGCTCAATTAGCACGTATACCGAAGTTGCCAGCAGTGAGTAGATCCAATAGTAGAATGGCACACAACACATGTAGCAAACGATGATAGCGACATATTCTGCCAAGTGACGTGTGGCAAAATCCGCTGACATCTTCCCCACGGAGTAGAAGAGAAGTCCAGGAACCATTGACAAGGCAGCCACCATGGCGAACACGATTATGGAACGGAACGCTTCCGACCAGGTCCGCCCAAGTATCGCTCGCAACAATCCTGAATAATCCGAGCTCTCCAGGCGAAGCTTCTCAAGGATTTGAAAACCGCATTTCTGGAATTCATCAGGATCCAGAACTCCTGTGTCGTCTGAATTGTTCCGGTATCGCCCCCGTTTGAATACAGCCACGACTGGCGTCCAAGACCTTGTAAAGACCAGCAAAGTTCCCCGGCGTTTTGCTACCCACCCATCGTCGAGATCTAAATTGCGTCCTAAATACACTTCATCGAGGTGCCTGCTTGAAGTCCCAAACGATCTTGTATATGCCTCAATGGTCGCATACACCCTCGCTCCTAATTTTCCGGTATCGCTGAGAGCGCCCTGCTTCTCGATTAGAGGCCTAAGGAGCTCGTCCAGGTCCGACAAATTCCACACGATCTCTGCCCCCCTGAGCTCACAACTGGTCCTTTACGAGTCTCCAAAACTCGCCTCGCATCTCTAGCAACTGAGATATTGTTCCTGACTCACAGATCTTGCCCCCGGACAGTACAAGGCCACGTTGGCAAGACTTTAGCGCGCTCAAACGGTGAGCAACGACGATTAGCGTACAGCTAAGACTTCGCAAATAACCAAAAATCGCTGCTTCCGTAGCCTCATCGATCGCCGCAGTTGCCTCGTCGAGTATTAGGACACGTGGCCGCCGGAGAATGGCGCGAGCCAGATGGATTCTCTGACACTCACCTCCGCTCAATACGCTGGAGCTTGTAATTCTGTGATCCGCTCCCCTATGGAAGCGTGATAGCACGTTGTTCAATCTTGTTGCGCTTACGATGTCGTCAAGCTCTCTGTCGCTTATTGTGTGATCGCCGAGGGTCAAGTTCTCGCGTAAAGTCCCCTTAAAGACCCATGGCCTTTGTTCAACCAACACGATCCCCTGCTTTCGGCCTAACGATCGAGATGACAATCCTCCGTGTCGAATAGAACCGGCTTGCGGGGACAAATTTCCAGAAAGCAACGCAGCCAATGTGGATTTACCACACCCGGACCGTCCCGCAATGGCCAAGTGTTCCTGTTCAATCAATGTGAAACTGATGTCGGAGAGTACCGCAACCCTTCCGTATCCAAAGCGAACGTTGCTCACTTTGAGTAAGCACCGTTCAGAGTCAAGAAGGGTTGTGTCTTTACCCAAAGCCTGCTCCTGCTCCGCAGGCTCCAATGCGATATCTTCATATCGTTCGATGGCAGCATCTAGACTAGTCCTGGAGTCCACATAGGTTGTAATCTTTGACACAGAGGCAATCACGAGCGTGCAAACAGCTATGACGGTGACCCCGGTCGCCGCGTGGGCAAGTGCTCGGTTTGCTTGTGAAAGGCATAAAAGTACAACGATGGACGAAATTCCTGCGGCGATGACGTTGGGAGCCATCTCAATTACGCACTCGCTGACTTGTAGCCGTTTATAAAGATTGGCCAGCACATCGTGTCGTTCGGACCAGCGAATGAACTCACGCATTTCCGCGCCGTTCGCTTTCATCATCAGGAATCCCTGAATCGATGCTTTGGTTTGTTGAGAAGCATCGATCGCGAGATGAGATGCAACGAGATTCCATTCCCTTCGAAGTCCACTCACAATGAAATAGAACGCCGCCGACATAAGCGCCATTGCGAATACTGATACTCCGAATATAGGGTAGAGTGCACAGGCAACTGCTATATATACGGTCGCAGTCAAAGCGGATCCGAGCATCGGAAGCATCCACTCAACCGCATTCTCAATAATTGTCTCGCCTATCCGCAACTTTGCTAGGATGTCCGCATCTGTGCGCGCTTGGAAGAATGAAAGGGGCAGCTCTAGCACTCGAGCCACGCTCAAATCTGAATGCGCAAGGGCTTCCGCGACATATAGCTTTTTTCGTACGTGAGAAGTTACGATCGTGACTCCTAGCCTGGCCACCCCCACCAGTGCAAGCATAACGGCCCACCGCACCGCGGCAGCTTGTATATTCGACGACGTTCGCTCAACAATATATTTCAAAAAGAAAGGCGATACAGCATCCATGACAGCAATCACTAAGGCACATCCTAAGGCAAACGCAAGGGCAGCCCGACTGCTTTTGGACCGGAGTACTGCCATCAGTCGAGTTTCAGCCCTTTGCCTGGGTTTAGCAGAGAGCCGGTCGGAAGCAACGAAGTGAATCGACAACCCTGAGTATCCGCGTCGGAATTCGGCGGCCGTCAGTGCACGTCGTCCCCGCTCTGGATCATTAATGAGCACTCTTTCATCTTCAATGCTCTCAACAACGAGATAGTGGAACGACTTCCAGAGGACAATGCATGGTAGCGGGGTACGCTTCAGATTCTGAGGATTGGTTCGTAGCGCCTTGGCTTTCAGACCATAATTCTTCGCAGCTTTGATGATGTCCAAAGCGCTCGTTCCGTCACGAGCGACTGCACATGCACGGCGCACTTCATAAAGTGGAACCCACACTCCGAAGTACTCAAGAATGATTGACAACGCTACGGCACCACATTCAGAAACGTCGCTTTGGAAGCGAAGGGGCGTTTGTCTGTTCGCCCTCTTGCGCACCACATAATACAGTCTGTCCCAGGTATTGGTTGCGACTTTCCGGAGTGCGGTCCTAACCGCCCGTTCTTTTCTAGTTTCTTGTGCACACACCGACGACTCTTCCCTCCGTCGGCTCACTTCGGCACCTCTGCACCCGTTCTTCATGCTTGAAAGCTCGCATTAGTTTTCGGAAGGACGCTCCACGCGATCGACGACCAGGCTATCCATAGCAGCGGTCGACGATCGCAGCTTAAGGCCGAGTTGTTCTGGTAGGGCTGTAAAGATCGACGGTTGGATACTATCGACTGGGACCTGATGACCGGTACCCAGCTCCGCTCCTTGCTCGGACGCGTAGTGGATCTCGAAGTTGTATTGTCCAGTAAGCCCCGTCTTATCTATCACCTGGCGATCAAGCAGGCCATCAGAGAGCAGATTGGCAAGGCTCTGGATAGTTGACGAACGTCCTCTAATTAGTCCTGCTCCAACGTACCCAACGGATTGTCCATTTGGAAGCGTCTCCTTCGATTCCGCTTCGTTCAATTTAGGGCCGTCTTTGACGATCTCCAGTTCATAGACCGGAATCGTTTTCTCTTCCATATGAACTTTGAGTCCGAAGCGAGAGGCAAGAACCCTTTGCAGCATTTCTCTCTTCTCTTCCTGAGTCAACTTTTGAAACGCAGCAACGTCTTGCTCCGCAACCTTCGCCACAAGATCATACCTTTCAGTCTTCGTCCATGCCGGCAAACCACTCGCTAAAGCCGGGTGATCAAAATGGTAAGCATAAAGGATCAACAACGCGATCGGGGTGTTCGTAAAAGACATGAAGTCGCCCGTTGGTGGAAAGGAGTGCGCCATTGCACCACCCTTTTGATTGTTATGCCTAATTGATACAACGTCAAAGTCAATCTTTGGAGTGTCTTGTTCGCTGGTCTTGATCTCAATGAAATCCGCGAAATTCCCGACGCTACCGACTTCTGTACTGAGCGGATAACAGACCGGAGTGAATAAAAAGCTTGTTAACACCGAGAACGTAATAAGGACTCGCATGTGTCTCCTTCCCTCGTGACGTTTGGAGGCGCGCTTGGCAAGTTGACCGAGAGCGCTCATTTCAAAGTTTCGTCCTGCAATAACTGTCTCTGTGACGCCCACACCACCAACGTTGGCCAGGAAAGCAGCATCTTGCCGCAGTGACATGTGAAACGCTTTGTCGCTTCGCGTGCTTGCTCGATATTCATTTGGGAGCATAGTTCTTCCGGGATAAGCTTGTCGGGATGCAGCAATTGTTGTGACGCTGAATGGAGATAATCATCGAATTTCCGCCACACGTACGAGGGACATTCCTGTCCTCTCCTGCCGAGAGTGCCTTCAAGCATACGGAACTTGATCTTTGTCGACTCAAGCATCGCTTGGTGAACAACCTGCCAGTAGTCCGGGTCTGGCAAAGAGGAAACCTGTATCAGCCTTTCTCCAATAACCCTGCACGCATTCATCATTCCACCGAGTGGCGGAGGTCCTGTGTAGGCCATTAACGCAATTACGACTTCCGATGCTCTAATTCCGGGCTGCTCATATTTCCGACCGTGCGTAGATTCGTGCCGGATCGCAAACGGTAGGTGGGCAAAGAAAGCTTCAGAAGTACCAAGGGACATGAGGGCACCAAAAAACCCGTCCTCGTTTGCAAAAATAGGCAAAAATGGCGGAAGAGACTGATCGTTCGCGACGCCAAGCGTAGTGCCGTGACACGTTAGCGCGTGCGTTACCGTAAGACAAGGTGCCGATGCAAAGACTTCTCTTGTCCTAAAAGCCAAGTTGAAGGTGCTTTCTCCGGACCACAGTCGTCGCCTCGTTTCACCTTTCGCACCTAGCAACCACTGTCCCGAATAGCCGCCCGAGTCGCCTGCTACACCACACATACTGGCTGCGATAGTTCCTCGCCCGTTTTCCAATGCGGCAAGAAGGTGGTCACATGCTCGATCGAGAGATACCGGTGGATAGCAATCCGATATGACGCTAAGCTGTTTGCCAAGCACCTTTTGATGCTCTTCTAGGATATTGCATGTCCTCCATTCGTATGCTGCTCGGAGTGCTTCTCTCGATTCAAAGAAGACGACCTCACGTGCTTCCTCGTGGCTGATTAGATCAACACCAGAATATCGTCGAGGATGCTCAGCAGAGAGGCAGAGAGTGTCATCATCCACCATTACGACTCGTCGCCCGAGTGTGGCAAGGAGAGCCCAATTTCTATTCGCGCCAACTGTGGTCCCTTGGACGCTTTGGAATTCGCCCAACAGAGTAAATCGAGCCACTCCTTCGTCTACTCCGGCCCGGATCACTTCGGTGACCAACTGCTCCTTTTCCGGTCTTCCTAAGAGGTTGATCTCGAAGTTCAGAGACTGAAGTCGCTCCAGTGTGGATCTCGTGACGAACCTTCGCTTCGAATCATCTACGATAACGATCGCGGGCTTCTTTTCAAACGACGTGAACGCCTCGGCGTAGGATTCAACACACATATTGAACTGATCTGGCCGGTCAGCCGTAACAATAACTATCGTATTCACGGGTATTTGGGAAGGGATCTTCCTCCCCTGTCTCAACAATTCCGCGCGTGTCATCAGTAGGCCCCGGTCTCTCAGGTCAACAATGACACTTCTAACCCAATCGCCCCGAGCCGCGGGCCATTTGAGCCGTTGAAGAATTGATTCTGTATGCCCGTGAATGTCAGCAAACTGTCTGCAGCTGCTTAGGACGATTGCACGCTCTTTTGGCAATAAATCGCAATTTTCTGTGCCGATCAGGCGAACGAGGGTCTTGTTGCCTCCGACATCATGAGCTTCGAACGGCCGGGCACGAAGAATCTCAGAACTCATCGCCTAGTCACTTTCTAATGAATTCCCTCGGTTTGAACTGATGCAATCATCGATCAGCTGGTGTTGAGTCATCGACTCTTGTGAATAAATCAAGAACTCCTCTAAATCCCAAGTCAGTAGGGAACTCGCTGTGTTAGCAGACAGAGTTTGTCCTACACCGCACAAACCTTGATAGAGTGTTGGATTTGTAAACTCAACAGGAACATTAAGGCGAAACCCGGTCTTGGTTTGTGTTCTGGCGAGCATTGTTCCTTTTAAGGTATTTGCCATCTCGGAATAGGATTCATTTCGAAGGGTACTTGCCGCAAGCTGGAGTAGCGCTATGCGGCCGCAATTTCCGCAACACAAAGTATCGTTATTTAACAATGGCCACGATGAAATCTGATCAAGGATTGGCAAAACACTATCCAAGATCTCTGGATCTGCCCACAGCTTATAGGCGGATAGCATTGAGGCAGCCGAGCCAATTAATCCGTTGCACCAGCTCAATGGGCCGATCCCACGAAAAGTGTGAGCTTGATGCTCACGCGGAAGATCCAGCCACAGTTTGTGCTGGCTCCCCAGGTATCTGTAGTATTGAAGTGCCTTTTCCCTACGACCGGAATCTCCAATGAAGCCTGCAGCGCGGATTAAAGCAAGTGCTATACCCGCAAGACCGTGAGCCATTCCAAAGTGACCTCCTTGGAATGGCCTAGCGCTTTGTTGGCTTACACATGCATCCGCAGCAGCGATGAGGCGAGCCCAACAACGATCTATTGTCCGCTCCAGATCAATCGATTGCCGCACGTCCACCGAGATGAGCGCCATCAGGAAACCGGATAATCCCATGAGCGCATCGTCCGCTGTTGTCATCGAGATGATTTCCTCTATCTCGAGGCAGTCAAGCAGCTCATCGACTGCTTGGTTCAAATTCGCATCACTCATCAGTTTTCGAACAGCGGTAAGGCCCCACAAAGTACTCCCGATACCAAATCCCAAACCTGAGCGCATCCTCTTAGCTCGGTTTTCTCGATAAACCTCGAGCATCTCGCGAGCCACACCAACAATCGCTCTGTTCCTGTCCGAATTCTGCGTCTTTGAGAACAAAGAGGCGCTAGCCAAGAAAACCAGAATCCCGGTTACACCGTCGAAGAGCCCCGGCCCCAAAGGAGTCACACGCCATGCGTCGACATCGCTATTGAACACGCGGCCAATCCATCCAGGCGTTGCATTTTCACCATAGATTGCCGACGCCCAGACGGCTTCCTCGCAGTCAGCCAGAGCCTCTGTCCTGAGATACTCTATGCTCTGAAAGAGTTCTGAAGCTCGAGCAGCCCGCAATCCTGCGGAGTAATCGCTAGCCACTCCTTCGTTGAAGTCAGGCTGATTCTCTCTTGGGCGTGACTTCCAGAGCCCGAACGCGTGCTTGTCTGAAAGCAAGGCCATTTGAATCAGTACCTGCTGCTTCTCCACCTCAGCTGGCCTCAAATCAGAGATTCTTCTCCGGATCGAAGTGCAATGGGGCTCTTTGAATATTGGACTCATTTCGCAGCTGAGGTCTCGCGACCTCTCAATCAGAGCCGCGGCGGAGAATAGAGGTATATCCAGATCTAGCAGCATCCGTTGCTCCTCTTCGAGAATGGACCAGTAAACAGTTCCAGGTTCAGGTACTCGGTCCCTTAGAAGGCACTCAACGCGGATGCTAGCGTCAAGACCTGAAGATAGATTAGACGGATGCAATAGACTCTTACGCAATTTCCAATACACGGATGTCGTCCGGAAGATAACGCGTGCTGAAGCGGCCTGCGCACCTGCCCAAAACGTGTCGAGTCCAAGCAAATCTTCCCTCTTCTTCATCAGGAAGTCAGCCATTGTCCGGAAGCCTGAAACGATTACATCAACAAAGTTCTCTGCTCCGATAGCGCTCCCATTCAGTCTCGGTAACGCGTCATTGCCGCCGGTCATTCGACACGCGCAATCCGACCCGTTTGGATTTGCTGCGTTTGCGTCGCCCTGTACAAGGACCTGAATCGCAGCGGCATAATCTGTCTTCCCTCGCTCATCCGAAGTCCACCGCGGCAACATTGAGGTTCGAAATACTGAATTGTGCCAGAATTCCCGATCACCTGCCGCCATTCCAGAGCCGTCGTCAATTGATGAACTCGCCAAGACTTCCGGCGTTAGGAATGTCTCTCCATCCACTACGACTGGGTACTCACCAGATGCCACTACATTCTCGTGATGCAGGTCCCTCATATTGAACACATGAGCGATGCAGAGGTGCATTCCCATTCGTCGGTAGTATCGTTCCACTTCCTCAGCATTGAGACATGAAGTCCTTGGCACCCCCCTCATCCAGCCGTACGACCCACGAAGGATAATCGTGGGACGAATAGATGTATCGGGCCCCCCCTCAGCTTTGACCCACTCCAAAAGGAACTGATGAAGGGTGTCGGAACGAAGATCACGCGGCTTGTAGAACCATGACACGCCGGTTGTGAATCTCAGCTCGCGGACCGCCAAATGACCGTCATGAGGGTCAGACAAGGGAGCAGAAATCGACTCCACTTGCCTGATCGCCGGGGGGCCAGAGAGATCGTTCAACATCTCGTAATCATCTTGCAGCCGTCGGAAGAGTGAACGAGTCCCTAGGAGCCATTTCTGCAATGTAACCGACAAATATCTGAACAGCACAGGATAGTGACGAGATAGATCTCTCCACCATGACGCACCGATTTCGCAAATGCTCGTCCTCGATCTCCTGGCTCTCGCTACGAGCAGCTCCACTTCCAATTGAACGACTTGCCACATGATGTCGCGGGAACTCTCAGCCAGATATCTCACAACATCATCGATTGCGTTTCCGGATATGACGGATGCTCCACCCCACGCGAGTCGATTCCGAGCCAGCACACCGATACGCGATGACAAATATTCCAATACATGGCCCATTAGCTCAGTCGTTGAGTCGATTTCAAGACGCAGCGGTTCCTCGTGATCGAGGACACTAAGAAGGGGATCCAGTAAAGAAACCCACTCTGGCGAACAATGCTCCACATCTACGGGATCTAAAGCTTGGAGTGCGTAAACACTGATACCGCGCTGCTCGAGGTTGCGCTCTAATCGGCCGATATCGGCAAGTCCAACGCTCCTGCACCATTTGCGAGCGTTCGCACTGCCGATAAGATCTTCAACTCTGGCGCTAGTCGATGACAGCGGTTTGATATCTTTGACTAATGCGCGCTTCTCAAAGACCATCATGGCTCGAGAAGCGACGTCGCACGCGTCCAGTGAAAGACTCATTTACGCAGACTGTTCTCCTCTCCTGCACCCTGCTAAGTGAGCTAAAGATGAAGGTCGCGTGTTGCCCAAAGCGGGAACGGTTCAAACTGGCTCAGCGCAATGCACCTTGTCGACCATAGATCTGAGCGACGAACTCAGACCTGGCCGGAAATGAGCCAGCAACCGAGCGAATGCCTCAACATGAGAAGCATTCGCTCGATGGTGCTGCGTTTAGATGTTGAACTACACTTAGCTAGCAGGTGATGCAGCACGCCGTACAAAAGCATGTACTGCCGCAGGAATCTCCACATGAATTGCAGCAGGTGCATCCACACTGAGCACCGATGAATTCCTCCAGTTCAGCATCCGAGAGTTCTAGCTCTTCCAGGGAAGATTGAGGAAGAACTATTGCCTCCTCTAGGTCACGAGTTCGTGTGAGTTCCGAGTCAATGAAACGAAGAGTGGTGTTTTTAGCTATCTCTGGGTTAAACTTCGCGATTGCTGACGACGGCTCTGCGATCGCAAGCTCGCGGAATTCAGGATCGATCGCTGAACGCCGCAGGATCTGATCGACAAGCACATCCATCTCAGGCGACCATTGTGCGAGTGACCTCATCAACAGTTCTCCTAATGTTGGATTTGGCCGGAAAGAGCGACCCCCGGGGACGAAAACGGGCCGCTGAATTGCCGAAGTTTAGCGTCCGTTCTTGTGCTTGTCAATACCTTTCCTCAAATTCGACAACTGTAGCCGCATCTTCAAACTCTCTTCAGAGAAATGCAATTGTCCGCTCGCATTTTGCTCGTCGATTACATTCATCGGAAATTAACATTAGCTAGTGGTCGTTCGAACATTTCGGCGTTCGCCGAGATAGCAGCTCGACGCACCTCCTTTCGCATTCTGCATCGAACCCGTGCAAGCCTTTTCCGCAGTACTATTACTATACTGAGAACGTCACTAGTGACTGGGCGGGCATCGTGAGTGAAATCAATACCCATCTATGCGAGCACGCGCCCCAAAGACTCGAGCGTTTACTCCGCATCGTGTTTGGACAGATCAGAAAGCTATTGAGCGATCGGACCAACGCAAGATGGGCGTACTGGGACGCCATTCGAGAACGAGAACGAGATGCCCGCGAGTGGAAGCGTGCCCCAGTAAAGGAGGGAGATAGGACACTCGTTCAACGAGTCTTGGACAGTATCAATGCAAGCATTGCTCAAGCAAAGAACGGTGCACCAGAGGATAGTCGAAGATTCCTCGAGGCCCTCCAAACCAAAATTAGACCGGTTCCTTTCTATCGGGAAAGCTGGCTTCTTCTCGAATCCATGTTGAACGCCGCTTTGTCCTACTCGTATTACCGTCTGCGGCTCATCGATCTTGCTGAGGTCACAATCCGCAATGCGATGAGCGTAGACGAAGAGCTTGAAACTAGCTACGGCTGGCATAGTAGGCATCTTCACAGAATCCACATGGTCGAAAATCGAGCTCGGGTCTATTTCAGAAGCGGAGCACTCGATAAATGCGTCTCGGTTCTACTTCCTCTCCTCATCTACCTAGGTGGGAGCTGCGATGACGTTCCCTTCCCTGGACGCTGGAGTCGTGAAATGCTCGAAAAGGTCGATCGTCCGGACCTGGAGATCAAAGCATTGGGGATTTGTACGGCGCTGGCTGTTGCTTGCACCGACCTTAGCCCCGAGAGTTGGACGCATCACCGCGATCTGATCGTGGCTGGGTCGCACTCACAGATGCCGTTACTATCTGAACCTTCTTCAGTTAAATATTGGTTACGCTCGAAGGAGATGCTTTTGTTGAATCGCGACGATGAATATAGCCAGGTTCTTGAGGAGTGGCTGCGATCGGATGCACGGATTTCTCCCGATCTCTTTGGCGCCACTCTGCTTGACGTAAAGGCTGTAGCCAGTCGCAACGGTTTGCTTTCTACGTTTTTGGCCGAGATTCAAGAAGGGGTTCACCTGTGGAAGGAGCACGGACAGCACGGACTTGGCACCTTCTCTCAAAGTCTAAATGACGTGATTAGTGCAAGGCTGGCGATATGAGGGCATTTGGGAGTCACCATGAGCCGTCCAAAAACCAACAACGATTTCTATCATCCACTTCGTTAATATTTATTCCACACCGTCATATATGGAGCAATTGACGAATGCCTCCGTCGACACGTCGGGAGCTCGCCTTGTGCACGCTAAGGCGGGTTGGCTTCTTCGATGCGCTTGCAGCGCAGACTGGTCGAGAAGCGGCAGTCGAGTCGTGCTCCGCGATCGCTCATCGCGAAACCAATACTCCGCGTCTGGAAGAACTCCGCTATCAATACCGCACATGGAATTGCGACGCGTACAACCATAGTCAGTGGTCGGGGACCTACGCATTTGACGGTATCGACATCAGATCATTCCGAAAAGAATCATCATACCTCTGGGATCTGCGCGACGGAAATGTTCCGCTAACATACGCCGCGACCTATTATTATCATCGCTCATCTATCAACAATGATCTGCTGCAACTGTGCGAAGAGGATCGAGCGTTCGGAGTCTATGCACTTTCGATAGACGGGTCAGTTGTCACAAGAGATCGTCTAGACTCAGTGGCAGAAATCGGTTTCCTGAGACGGATGCTGGGATGGAGTAGCTCCTACGATGGCACGATCTTGGACATTGGGAGTGGTTATGGACGGTTAGCGTGGCGGATTTCTCAGTGTTTTCCCAGTTCGTTCGTTGTCTGCGTTGATGCGGTTCCCGAGAGCGCATTTCTTTGTGAATTCTATCTTGCGCATCGAGGGATCGCTTCGAACGGCCGGATGGTTCCATTGCCTTCCATTGGCGACGATTTGACAGTACGCAAAATCGATGTCGCAATTGCGGTCAACTCATTGTCAGAGTGCTCTCTAATAGCCATTCGCTGGTGGTTGGCACTTCTTGCAGATCTCAAAGTGCCCCACCTCATGCTCGTTCCGCACGCGGTCTTTTCCGGGGGACAACGGTTACTCAGCACCGAAAGCGACTCTTCAAATCGAGCGGATCTTCTGCCCGTGATCCGAAGTTATGGGTACTATAAGCACAGAATGTTTACCAAATATGAGGATTCAAAGATACAGCTTTACGGGATATCACCGACTACGTATCATCTGTTTTCTCGAGAAACGCCGTAAGGAGTCGAAATCACTAAGAGGGCAAGAGCTCACCCTCGAAAAGTAGCCCCTTTCAACGCCCCTGATAATTCGCAGCTATCACCCGATAAATACAAAGTATTGGACACGCCAGGGGGTCGAAGATCACGCTGAGCACAGTCCCGCCTCACCATGGCGCCGGGATTTCGCAAGTCCAACAATCGTCTCCGCGCAAATCGCGCGGGCGCTTACTCCGATGCACGAGCAATCCACTGGGTTCCCCGAGGTGAACGATGGCGTATCAAAATCCGCTTTCTATAAATGCGACGCCCACTCACGATGGTCCTAAGCGATCTGAACTGACCCGCGGAAAGATCCTCGCATTCGTTCCGGAGCCATTGTTCGACACCGGCGAAGCTGCGGCCGTTATGAAGATCCACCCAAAGACCTCCAAAACCTGGCGCGGAGGAGAAGTATCCACGGCATTCGCATTGGCGTTTCCGCGTATTGCACATTCAAGACTGGATCGACCAACAATTAGCCATGCCAAGTAAGGGGATGAATTTAGGAATGTGAATTTGTAAGGTTGAGCACAAAGAATCTCAGTGGGAGGAGAGCAGACTATGCGAGGGATCAATGGAATTCACAAAAAACCGCCAGCACGAGTTCAGGTGGCACCAAGTTCAAAAATTCTGGTCAGCCGTGAGGAGGCCTCGCAGCTCCTCTCAATCAGCGTCCGTGGAATCGATTATCTCTTGGCGACTCGAAGGCTGCCCTTCCGGAGAATCGGGGGGCGGGTTCTGATTCCTGTGGCTGAGCTGCGAAAGTATGCACAAGGCGACCATCCAGAGCGAATCGTGGCCTGATGGTCAGATTCCAGTGCGTATCGAGCCGGGGATTCGTGGCCCGACTGTCGGCACGGCTATCGACCGCTTCGCTCAATACAATGACGAGCGACTGTTATGTCAGAGGCTCGATTGAATCGCGAGAAACAAGCCGCGCAGGCCATAAACATCTCGAGGTTACTCGGCACAAGTGCACTTGAGCGATCTGAGATCGTTGCGAATGCCTGTATGAATCGCGAACGAAACCTCTCCGGCGCGAATAGCTACGAGGCAGATCTCGGACTCGATCCTTGGAGTTCCTGATCAAGGTTATGCAAAGACAAGGTGAAGCTACCTGGCTCGATCTCTGTTGCGGTACCGGACGAGAGTTGCTGCAGGCAGCTGGAGCCATCGAGGGAGCTGGTTTGAAATCGAGAATCCAATTGCTCGGTCTGGATCTCGTGCCAATGTTCGATCCGATTCCAACTGGACTGAGTTGGATTCGTCTGGTTTCTGCATCCGTGGAGAGATGGGATACCGAAGAGAGATTTGATCTGATCACTTGTGTTCACGGGTTGCATTGTGTGGGCGACAAGCTTTGCGTAGTGCAGCGGGCGTCCCGCTGGATGAGAGGGGATGGCCTTCTCATGGTGCACGTGGACTATCGAAACCTAAGAATTGCGGACAAAAAGCAGTCGGGTGCGCAGATCGGTCGAGATCTCCATCGCGCGGGCTTCCAGTATCTGCCGGGTCGGCACCTGCTGATCCGAAAGGGAAGTACCAGTTGCAATGCTCTTCCGTACCGATACTTGGGCGCCGACGACAAAGCAGGCCAAACTACACTGGACAGGCGGCGGTTGACTCCTACTACGAACGAATCAGAATCTGATTCCGCTCGGCCCGTAACCAAGGAACTGATCAGGAACAGGCGTTCAATTTCGTGCAATTTCAGTGACTGTTTTGGTGGCTGTTCGCTCCCGACTTTTGTGCATTTGGCTGCGATTCATTGCAAGATCAATCTTTTCTGTATCAACTTGAATATACATAGCTTATACGACAATTTTCGACCACATGCGACACAATGCAAAACAGCTAAAAACTGACTACGAATCAGCTGTCGGAGAACTGGATCGCTTAAACCATTTCGAATCAGTTGGCTGCCCCCCAGGCAGCCATATGCGCTGAATCCTCATGACTTACACGCTGCAGTTGCTACAATACCCTGCTTTATACCTCAACATTTTGCCGGACGAAATCGGACCGCTTAGAATCGCCGCGACCTGTTATTCCCCGACACAGTGATCTCTGACGCAACCTTGATCGCGACTTCGGATTCATCTAACGTGCCATCCCCACGTTACCCGCAGCCATTTGCAAACGGAGGAGCCGCTCGGCCTCTATTAAGAATACTCTCCCTTCCTATTGCAGTCCCATAGGTTAATTTGGTATATATGGGAGTCCAAGAGGACGCGCATGGGAAACAAGAATGAAGTCTGGCTGGGCACGCTGTCGCTGATGGTGCTTCGCACTTTGGTGACCATGGGACCGCAGCACGGATATGGCCTGGCCAAGCGGATTGCGCAAATCAGCGGAGATCGGCTGAGCGTCAATTATGGGACGCTTTATCCGGCGCTCCTGAAGCTGGAACAGGACGGGTCCATTCGCTCAGAATGGGGCATCTCCGACACCAACCGCAAGGCCAAGTTCTACAAACTCACACCTGCCGGTCGAAAGCACTTGGAACGCGAGACGCGCGAGTGGCATGAGACGACGGCAATTCTGGCGCGCTTCCTCAAGCCCGCCGAGGAGGCCTCATGAGGACCCTGCGTGGATGGGGAAAGCGGCTGCGAGCCTGGATTGCGGACGAGCTTCGGGACCGCGACCTGCGAGACGAGTTGGAGAGCGTCATCCAGATGCATACGGATGAGTATCTCCGTGCCGGCATGAATCGGGAGGAGGCGCGACGCCGGGCCCTGATCGAAGTGGGCGGAGTGGAACAGGTGCGGCAAGCAGCGCGAGACGGCCGTGGCTTTCCATGGCTTGAAGGATTAGCGCGAGATCTGAGATACGCGATGCGCACCCTGTTGCGAACACCGGGGTTCAGTTTGGTGGCGATCTTAGTCATGGCAATCGGTATTGGAGCGAGCGTGGCTTTGTTCACCGTCGTTCGGTCCGTAATCTTGCGCCCTTTGCCGTTTCCGCACTCGGAGCGCCTCGTCGCACTCTACAGCCAGGATGATCTAACCAAACCGGATTCCGAGAACAATGTGGCTTCGGGCGATTTTTACGAATGGCAGAAGACGTCGCATGGTTACGAGCAGATGGCGATCTGGCGGTGGACCGGCTACAACATGTCCAGCAGCGGAGGCCAGCTTCCGGAATTCCTCAACGCCGGAACCTGTTCATGGAATTTCTACGCGACGCTGGGTGTCAGTCCGGCGCTGGGGCGACTCTTCGCACCCCAGGACGATCACCCTGGTGCCGCGCCGACGGTGATCCTGTCCTGGAGTTTCTTCGAGAGACGCTTCAACGGCGATCCTGCGGTTCTGGGCAAGACGATTCGTCTGAACAGCCGGACCCTCACCGTGATCGGAGTGCTGCCGAGCTGGTTTCAATATCCGGATCCGAAGATCCAGTTGTGGGTGCCTTGGCAAATCGGAGAGTCTCTGAACGAGATATCGAGCCATTACATCCACATTGGGCATGTAGTGGCCCGTCTCGGACCGGGTACCTCTGGATCTGCCGCTCGGCAGGAGATCGGCGCTGTCCAGTATGGGATCTACACCCGACTCCGTGGATCGGGACCGATGGAAGAAGGCGTCATCGCAAGACCCTTGCTCGAAGATCTGGTGGGTGAAGTGAAGACATCGCTCTATGTACTTTTGGCGGCTGTGATCTGCCTGCTGTTAATTGCGTGCCTCAATCTCTCAAATCTGCTGGTGGCACGCGTTGCGGCGCGCAGGCGCGAGATGGCGATTCGCAGCGCACTGGGAAGCAGCCGTCTGTCGCTAATTCGGCACCAATTGACGGAGAGCCTGTTGATTTGCCTGGTCGGAGGCGCACTCGGACTGCTGCTTGCCGTGGCCGCTACTGAGTGGCTGATCGGACATTGGACCGAATTGCCACGTGCATCTGGTGTGCATCTCGATGGGCTGGCGGTTGGATTCGGGCTGGGGATCACACTGCTGGCAGGTGTCCTGGGCGGATTGCTGCCGGCGCTATCAACGACTGGCGGCGCAATCCTAGTGGCCCTGCAGGAGGGCTCGCGCGGGATCGGCGGAAGCGTGGCACGAGTCTCGATGCGCAAGGCCCTGCTGGCGGCAGAGGTGGCTCTGACCGTGGTCTTGCTGATCGCCGCGGGCCTGCTTTTCAAGAGCTTTCTGAACTTGCGTGCCGCCGATCTCGGCTGCGCGACGAACAATGTGCTCACCATGACCTATTTCTTGCGAGGGGAGAAGTATGCAAAGCCGGAGCAGATTGTGAGCTTCGACACCCAACTGCTGGATAAGGTCCGGCATCTTCCGGGAGTCGAAGCAGCCGGACTGACGAATGTCGTACCGGGCGACGGATACTATGGCGATCACGAAATCTGGCTTCCGGAACAGTCAGCTGAGGCCCCGGGAGACCATCGGTTTGCCGCGTATCGCACGGCCGACGCCGATTATTTTTCCGCGATGGAAATTCCTCTCATCCGCGGGCGGTTCTTTTCTGAAGACGAGCGTCTCGAGAACGACAAGTTTGTCATCGTCAATCAGGAGTTGGTTCGGCAGTATTATGGGGGCAAGAATCCCATTGGCAAGCATCTCCGCGTGGAGTGGCGGACCCCGGAAGGAGAGAATTACGAAATCATCGGAGTGGTTGCGAACACGAGTTATCGGCTAGGCCGTGCTGCGCGTCCGATGATGTGGTTTCCAATTCTCTCGGGTATTCCCGGCAATTCGGGCGACTCTGTAATCGTTGTGCGGTCGGGGAGAGATGTGACGCCGCAGGCCATGCTCATTCAGAAGCTGATCGCCTCTCTCGATGCGGATCTTCCCATCAAGAATGTTTTGACCATGGAGCAGATTCTCGGCGAGTCGACCGCGAATTCGAACTTCAGCGCAAAACTGGTACTGAGTTTTGCGGTATTGTCTCTCTTGCTGGCTGCTGTGGGGCTCTATGGCATGCTTGCCTATCTTGTGACGCAGCGAACTGTAGAGATCGGCATCCGCATGGCTTTGGGCGCCAGGCGGGAGCGTGTGTTGCAGCTGGTGCTCATCGACGGGCTGCGGCCAGCGCTGGCGGGTCTCATAATGGGGATTGTGACCAGTCTTTTAGTGACCCGCCTCATTAGCTCAGTGCTCTACGGAACCAGCCCGCTCGACGCCACGGTCTTCCTGTCGGTCGTCGCGACCCTGCTGATCTCCGCGACGGGAGCCTGCCTGGTTCCAGCATGGCGAGCCGCGCGGATTGATCCCATGTGCGCGCTGCGGGCGGAATAGCATCGGACCAAATCTTCGGCACGCTGAGGTTCGCTAATTCCGCAGCGCTTTGAAGACCCGAACTCGTTCGGTCGCGCCTTTCGCGCCTGGGAAGGAGTACCGCCAAGCGATTGGCGTGAGACTCACCGCATTTCTGTTGCGAATTTGAGCTGCATCCTCTGAATTAGTCCATGGGATTTGAGAGTTCTCCGTTAGAGTAGGGCCATTGAGGCCCTGACGAGGAGGACTTGGGATGCGGCAGAGCCGATTCACGGAAGAGCAGATAGTAGGGATTTTGAAGGAGTCAGAGGCGGGGATGGGGACTGCGGAGCTATGCCGCAAGCACGGCATAAGCGAGCAGACGTTCTATCGCTGGAAGGCGAAGTTTGGTGGGCTGGAAGTGAGCGATGCGCAGCGACTGCGGCAGCTGGAAGAGGAGAACCGCAAGCTGAAGCTGCTGGTGGCCGAACAGGCGTTGGACATCGTTGGCTTCAAGGCGGTGCTGTCAAAAAAGTTCTAGGCCCGCAGGCCAGGCGAGAAGCCGTGAAGATATTTTGCGCAGCAGCGCAGTGTTCGGAACGGCACGCCTGTGGGCAACTTGAAGTGTTACGGGCGATGGTTCGCTACCGGCGGAGGGAGAGCCGCTTTGCCCAAGCCAACGAACATCTTCGGACGCGATTGCGGGAATTGGCGGAGGAGCGGCGACACTGGGGATACCGCAGGCTGCATATTCTGCTGGAGCGGGAAGGCTGGGTAGTGAACAGCAAACGTGTGTATCGGATCTACGTGGAAGAGAAGCTGATGGTGCGCAAGCGGAAGCGCCGGCGGCGGTTGGGAGCGCAAGCGCGGGTATTGCTGGCACCACCGACAAGGAAAAATGAAACGTGGACCATGGATTTTCTCCAGGATGCCTTGGCCACCGGACGTAAGGTGCGCACGCTGGCGATTGAGGACGCCTACTCGCGGGAGATGCTGGCCATCGAGGTCGATACCTCATTGCCGGCGTTGCGGGTGGTCAGAGTATTGGACAGGTTGCGAGTTGAGCGGGGCTTGCCGGAAAGGATTGTGATCGACCATGGGACCGAGTTCACTTCCAAGGCTCTGGACCAGTGGGCCTACCAGAACAAGGTCAGGCTGCATTTCATCACGCCTGGGCGACCGATGGAGAACGGCTACATCGAAAGCTTCCACGGCAAGTTCCGCGAGGAATGCCTCAACGAACACTGGTTTCTCACTCTGGACGATGCACGAGAGACCATTGAGAGCTGGCGGATCGATTACAACCAGGTGCGTCCACACAGCGCGCTCGGCTATCGAACGCCAGAAGAATTTGTAACAGGCTATGCAAATGTGGAAAGCAAAAACCGCTTACCACATTCGCACAGCCTCGACGGCGGCTGCGGGCAGAATCTGCAGCTAAACTCAAACACGAGCGCTCTCACTTACACGGACTAAACGAAGGGGGCAGCTCACTGCCACCCAATAGATCCCCGGACCCAGTTTGCTGCGTTGCCCATCCAAAAAGCGGAAGCACAAGACTGCAACTTCCGGTTTGCCGGTAAAGCTTTTGTACCGTGAGTTGATCCAAGCTAGTGCAAGAACACTTCTGATGCGTCTTTCTCAACCGCAAATGGCGTGGCCGACTTTGGATCTCGATTGAACTTTCCGAAGACCGAAGGATTGTGGCTGAAATGATATTCCAGCGCATTGATTCGGCTCTCGTGTCCGGGGTGGTCGGACAGGAGCTGTGGTATTTCGTTAGTATCGGCGCTTTTGAAATCCTGAAAAAGCCACACCAGTCCCCACGGGTTGCTTCCGGTTTGAGCACAGATGTCTGAACCAGTCAGGTCGGCTCGAGACTCCTCGTCGCGGGAGTAGCGAAGAGAATGCAGCTTACCGATCAACAGGATCGCGAGGATATGGGCTCGAGTAGGGCCCATGAGTATCGCAGCGCCGACCTCGCGCTCCTTGATTCTTTGCTGTTTCTCCATGAGTTCGACGGCATCGTGGTGGATTGTATGAGAGACCTCATGACACAGCGTCCCCGCAAGCTCCTCCTTGTTCTTCACAAATTGCATGAGCGAATCCACGACAAATACATAACCGCCCGGTGTGGCGAATGCGTTTGGTTGCTTTTCGTGAACCAGATAAAACCTGAACGGGTGGTTATATCGTGGCTGAGCGGCTTGAGTAATGGAGTCGGAAATTGGCTTCAATTGTTCGTAAAGTGGGGAAGATTCGATGATTTCGCCTTTGGCTTTCAACTCGTTGAAGACCTCTTGGCCCATTTGCAGTTCTTCGTCCTGATTGTGTCCCTGTTGATTCTCCGCTTGCTGATCCGGCATCCGCTGATTTTGTGATGGCTGATTCTGACTCTGCGGTGGCGGAGCCTGCTGGGTTTGCTCTTGAGTCGCGGGCGAGGTCGGCGAGCAGCCGGCCATCGCGACAAGGAAAATCGCAAAAGGACACAGAACCAATTGTCGAATTGGACGGACAAGATGAATTTGAGAACCTCTGCGCATTCGGCGGGATGCGACAAGCACTTCTAGGCCGGGGTTCCACTATGAACGTAGCGTTACCGATCGTCAAGCCATAGTTGTCAACGATAATAGCCAGCCAAAGCAGACGGAGCCACCCTCGCGGGTGGCCCCAGCGGATTCGACCTCACGATGCCTTGGCTCTTGCCGCGGCGGCCTTCACGCTCTGCACTTCGGCCTTTACTTTCGCTTTAGTCGCAGCTGCGTCACGTCTCAACTTGGCTTTTTCCAACTGAGCCTGAATCCTGGAGTCAAGAGCGTTGATCTTTTCCTGAAGCTTCGCTTTCTGATCTGCCCTGCCCTGGGCATGCTCTGCCTTCATCTGAGCAAGGTCAGCTTTCATGGCGGAGATGTGCTCGTCGTGAATCTTGTCCGCAACATCAGTCACGGAGCGTCTGAACACGCTTCCCCCAATTGCTTCCATGCGGGTGTCTACCGGAGTGACCCATTCTTCATCGATTTCGGCGACCAAGGCCACCTTGTTTGGCTTCAGCGCCTTTGTGACATCATCGAGGAAGTCGGAGCTAAGCGATGCATCTGAGAGGTCAGCGCCCGCCCCGACGCTCATTCCAGCGGTGGCGCCAGCGAGCACGCCCACCGGCCCTCCCAATATGCCAATCAAGCTTCCGAAGGCTGTTCCAACCAAGGTGCCGATCGGCCCGGAATCATCTCCCTGCTTTATGGTTGCTGTACCATCCGCTTTCTTCACAAGAACGGCATAGGCGTATACGCCGATACTGCCTTCGTTCGCAAGTTCCTGGAGGGCTTTCTTCCCTTGATAGGCGTTGGTTTCATTGTCAAAAACGACCACGAGCATCCGGTCCATATGTCATCTCCTTTATTCGCGAATGAAATGGTGGTGGGGCGTCACATAAACGTCCCCGGCTCTTGCGAAAGGAATTGGACGTGCATTCGGGTCTTGCCCGATTGTCCCCGAATGGTGTTAGGAAAGACGGGAACTTCGGAAGGGACTTTGAGTCACGAAGTCATGCAATCGAGCCCGCCAGCAAGTCAGATTATAGGCACGCGCCCATCCTCTTTCAATCGCGAAGATCGCACAGATGTTTCAACTGCGAGAGTCGCGTCCTCGGGCTAGCTCTATTGCAAGCTCTGCATTGACGTTGGCGATCTGGCGGAGGATTCTGCTGCGAAAATCCTCACGCGACCTACTGGAACCGAATCAGCCTTCTTTGTTCGATCCTTCCGGTTAGCGGTAATCGCCCAGGACGAGGTTTCCCAACCGGCTCTCAGCCCGCACGCTTGCCTTTGCATATCTCGACAGAATAAGAGTCTATCCAAAATAGCAAGGGCCATCTCCCTCCCCGCAGTAGAATCGGTGCCATGGACGTCCCCTGGGGGTCGTTGTGCTTGGTTCCCCACCCGCAATCGAAAAATGTGCAGGCGATGAAATCCGCAGCATCTTGAGCGCGGTACCCGATCACGCTGCAGTTGCGCTCGGCACGGGTCTCACCTTTGAAAACTACACCTCGTCTGGTGTGGTTGAAGTTCCGGAAATGGAGAATCCGACACATGTTCTGATTCTGCGCACCGGATCTTCCTCAGTGATTGAATGGCGCGAAAATGGCCGTGATCGGAGGGCGGAGCTTCTTCCAGGTTCCGTTTCCCTGCTGCCAGCTGGGTTGCGTCAGGCGGCCAGAGTGTGTCGGCCTCGGTCGGGCGTCGCATCAATTTTGCAGATTCAACCGGCGTACTTTAACCGCAGTATTGCGCAGATCGTAAAAGGGGGAAAAGTAGAACTAGTCCGGCGCATGGATCTGAGGGACTGGCAAATCGCGACACTGATGGAGTCATTGCGCGCCAACATAGCGGCAGGTTCTCCGGGCGGATCGCTCTTCGGCCAATCTATTTCTGTAGCGCTCTCCGCCTACGTTGCCCAGCACTACTCGACCAGAGAAACGAAGCTCGACACATATCGCGGTGGTCTCTCGCGACAATATCTCAAACGAGTGCTCGAATACGTTGATGCTCACTTGGGAGATAACCTCGAACTGGAGAACCTGGCAGCGGTTGCCGGCTTGAATCTCTTCCACTTCGCCAAGGCATTCAAGCAAAGCACCGGCGAAACGCCGCATCAGTACGTGCTTCACAAACGTATTGAGCGAGCAAGGGAATTTCTGCTTGATCCGCATGTCTCGGTGCTAGAGGCCAGCGCCCGCACGGGCTTTGTCGATCAGAGCCACTTCAGTAAGGTATTTCGCCGCATCGTTGGGGTCGCGCCGAGCGATTACCGCTCCGGCGCTTGACGCCTTCCCGCTCTCATCAAATTTCATATGACACCTCCGTCGCAAATCGGTTCCAGCTCGGGACCTTGGCCTGCTCGCGATGGACAAGGTGCGAAACCACATAGGCCGCGTCCTCCGATACCCCAAAAATCAATCCCGATCTGGCGTTATGAAGCCATGGCATACCGACGAAGTACAGCCCCGGATAACTCGTGACGCCGCGCTGCTGAAGTGGATATCCGTCAGGGTCGAAGACAGGGACACGTACGATGCTGAAGTCGTGCGCATAGCCGGTCGCCCAGATCACGGTACGGATATCGGCTGCCTGCAGATCGAGCTCATCTCTCTCCGGTTGATCGAAGCCGGTCGTGAGTCTCGGCAGGACTTCCTTGGGCACAGTCATTTCGTGCTTCTCAATAAAGCAGTCGATCTTTGCCGCAAGAGACGCTTCAAATTGATCGGCTGCGGCGAGATTCTTGTGCAAGTCGCGCGCGACCCGCACTCTTGATCCGTCCAACTCGGTGATCCGGCCCAACAGAATAATGCCGTCCCTCGCGAACTGATGAAGGTTCAGTGTATGTCCGCCCTTTTTGCCGCTGATATGTGGCTTGGCGGCGAACTTTTCGCGAGGAGACGGGAGCTGATCAACAGTGCGGTCGTAAACGCCGAGCGCATTGCTCCACCAGTTGACGTCCTTTCCCCGATATCGGCGCGGCGCTCGCCCAGAGCGGCTTACGCTCAGATAGATCTTCCTGCCGCTCTCATTGAGTTCCTCCGCGATTTGCGCGCCCGACTGCCCACTGCCGACTACCAGAACCGCTCCGACGGGCAACGCCTCAGGATTCCGGTACGAGTCGGAATGGATCCGCAGAATGCCCGAAGACAGAGCCCCGTGAAATCGCGGAATGCGCGGCCGCTGGTAGACGCCCGTGGCTACCACGACATTTTTCGCACAGAGTTTGCCGGCGTTCGTCTCAACGGTGAACCCCGATCCTGTCGCTTTAATCGCAGAGACTTTGACGTCGTACCAGACCGGAAGCTGATTCTGTTCGACGTAGTTCTCGAAGTACGAAACAATCTCGTCGCGGGTAAGAAAACCGTCGGAGTCTTTCCAGGAAGAAATGCCGCCTTGAAGCTGGCTTTGCCAGTTTGGGGTGTTCAGAGTGAAGGAATCCCAGCGGTGGTTCCTCCATGCATTCGCTGCCTGAGCAGCCTGTTCGAGGACAACGTGCTCTTGGCCCCATTGCTTCAGAAAATAACTGACAGCAAGACCCGCCTGACCACCCCCGACAACGATGGTGTCAAATTCTCTCGCGTTCCTCATCGTGCGACCTCCTCTTGGTTCGCCTTTCACGCGATTGGAGGAGCAGGCGGCGGGAGACTTATGTCAGTTCTTGACTTAATAGGTCATTTCTTGGCATTGAGTGGCGGCAGGTGGGCTCGGGTTCGTACTGCCACGGTCTATGTAATTCCGGTTTGCCGGTGATGCGCCCAAAGATGAAAATCCCCCTGCAATGCGCTTGAAGAGTGCAGGGGGCAGAAAAAGAGAACCTGAGCGCTGGGTAGTTCCATTCACGCTGCGTAATGACCGGCGTGGCTGATGTACACACGCTGAAAAAACACAGTTGCCAATACCCCGTCCTCCTCCCGACGTATCATGCGACACCTCTGGAACCCAGTGCTGCAGACCGCCACGTCGGGGCCAACTCCGAGGCAAATGCCTCGAAAGGGCGTGGCTCGTGGTGAAGAATCTGGTGCTGCCGGCGGAAATCGTCCTCTGAAGCACGCAGGCCGTGATCCTGAAAATATCGGTACATAATCCGAAAGTCCGACACCATCCAATCGGGCAAGATCTTTAGCGCCCATTGTTCCCAGGCATCCAGATCATCGCCGGAATAGCGAACATCCCAACCTAAGTAACGGCTCCAAATCCTGGCGGTGGTGTCGCTGGTGAGCACATCTGGTCCCATAAGCGGATAAGAGTTCCCTTCGTGACCGGATTCGATGAGCGAATTGGCGGCCGCCTCTGCAATATCTCGAACATCGACGCGGTTGAGGCCAATGCTGCCCATCGGCTGCGGATAGATCCCTCGCTCAACAATGTCGGCTTCGAAGTACAGATCATTTTGAAAGAAATTGTTGGGCTCCAGAATTGTGTAATCTAAGCCCGAGTCCCGTAGCGCATGGATTACGGGAATCTTGCTCTTGAAATGGGGGATAATGGTGGATCCCGGATGCATCGGGACGGTCATGTAGACGATGCGCCGGACACCGGCGGCCTTTGCGGTTTCCACCGCTGCCAGGCCCTGCTCCGTCTCATTCGGACTGAGGGGCGTAATAAGAAACGCCCGGTCCACGTTCTTGAAGGCCCGCGCAAGGGACTCTGGCGCATCCATGTCGCCAACTACGATCTCCACTCCGGCCTGTGAGTGGCGCAGTTTCTTCTGCGATCGGGTCATAACCTTCACTTGTTGCCCGCGCGCCAGAAGTGTGCTGACAGTTTGACTGCCGACCATTCCGGTCCCGCCAATAACGAGTATGTTCATCGAGTTCTCCTTAATAACTGATTTCCGCTGTGCTTCCC
>Ga0126381_100001327_pt1 | contig 26660 bp, 22 predicted proteins | sample PanSoiMetPlot_28_FD_96465 | JGI IMG/M metagenome (GOLD analysis project Ga0126381, IMG submission 96465) | Tropical forest soil microbial communities from Panama - MetaG Plot_28 | ecosystem: Environmental > Terrestrial > Soil > Tropical forest > Bulk soil | place: Panama | collected 2016-02-17
TTACGACCAGGAGGGTTTCTCCTATCACGGGGCCGAGATCGAGGTGCTGCTGCACGGCCAATCGCCCGACATCGCCATGGGGGTCAACGCCAAGAAGACGAAGGACGGCGAGCATGAGGGGGCCGGCGATCAGGGCATGATGTTCGGCTTCGCCTGCACCGAAAGCGAGGTCTATGAGAAGAACTCGTTCATGCCGGCACCGATCTGTTTGGCGCATCGGATTCTCAAGGTTCTCTCCGAGAAGCGCCGCTCGAACCAGATTTTCGATCTGCAGCCCGACGCCAAGAGCCAGGTGACCGTGCAGTACGTGAAGGGCCAGCCGGTCGGCTGCACCAAGGTCGTGGTGTCCACCCAGCACAATCCGCAGACCCGCAACGGCAAGAAATACACGCCCGGCATGGTCAAGGAGCTGATCGCCGACACGGTTGCGTCGGCACTGCCGGATGGATGGATGCCCAAGAAAGCGGCCGATTTCCTGGTCAACCCGACCGGCAATTTCGTGGTCGGCGGTCCGGACGGCGACTGCGGGCTGACCGGCCGCAAGATCATCGTCGATACGTATGGGGGCTACGCACCCCATGGCGGCGGCGCCTTCTCGGGCAAGGACCCGACCAAGGTCGATCGCTCGGCCGCCTATGCGGCGCGCTACCTTGCCAAGAACGTGGTGGCGGCCGGCATCGCGGAGCGCTGCACCATCCAGATCGCCTATGCGATCGGGGTTGCGGATCCGATGTCGCTTTTGGTGGACACCCATGCGACCGGCAAGGTCGACGAAGCCAAGCTGGAGAGGCTCCTGCCCGAGATTTTTCCGCTGCGGCCCACCAATATCCGCCGCGCCCTCAAGCTGAATCGGCCGATCTATCGGCGTACCGCCGCCTATGGGCATTTCGGTCGCGCGCCCGAGAAGGATGGCGGGTTCTCCTGGGAAAAGACCGACTTGGCCGACACAATTCGCCGCGCCGTGACGTGAGCGGCGCCGCGCCGGGATGGATGAAGGTCAGCGCCCACAGCGCACGGCCTTTTTCGGCCGCCGCCATGGACACAAGCTTGGGCCCCGCCAAGCGGAGCTTTTCAAGTCGCTGTTGCCGCGCCTTGCGCTCGATCTGACGGTACCGGCTCCGGGTGATCTGGCGAGTCTGTTTTCGCCGGACGTCGATTCGGTGCGGCTGGAGATCGGCTTTGGGGGCGGCGAATATCTGATCGCCGAAGCGCAACAGCACTCGGAGACCGGCTTTATCGGCATCGAGCCCTTTGTCAACGGAATGGCCAAGGCACTCGCCGCCATCGAGTCGCGCAAGCTTGCCAATATCCGGCTGCACCATGGCGAAGCGAGCGCGGTCATGGACTGGCTGCCCGCCGGCTCGCTCGCCTGCGTCGACCTCATCTATCCGGATCCGTGGCCAAAGCGGCGGCATTGGAAACGCCGCTTGGTGCAGGATGAAAGCCTGTCCGGCATTGCACGCCTCCTGCGGGAGGGCGGAGAATTGCGGTTTGCCACCGATATTCCCGACTACGCGGCCTGGACGCTCGCACGGGGACTGCGCGCCCGCGATCTTGTTTGGACCGCGGAGCGCCCCGACGACTGGCGCAAGCCCTGGCCGGGCTTCACCGGAACGCGCTACGAGGCCAAGGCCAAGAGCGCCGGCCGCGTTCCTTGCTATCTGATTTTCCAAAAAGAGGCGGCGCCGGCGGGCTAAAGCGCGATGAGCTCTCCTCGATTCGTCATCCCGCTTCAGCATCTAGATGGAGCATGATCTTTTCCGAAAACCGGCATCCACCCCCGCATTCGCGAGGGCATGCTTTTCGGGATCATGCTCTAACCCGCCGTCGCCCGCGCCTTGGGGCCGGGCGGCGTTGCGGCTCCCGGTGGCCGCATTTGCCAGAACCGGATCACGCGGGCGGCCGTTGCCGCCGTCAGCCGCTCGAAATTGGAGAAGGCGGCATCGAGACCCTGGCTGGAATTGGCCTTGCGCCCGAGCCGCGCCGCCATGATCGCGCGCGCGGTCGGCCAGCCCCAACCTGCCGACTTGCACAGGATCAGGATCGGATCGGGCCTCTCCCCCGCCATCAGGCGGTCCACGACGTCGATCGGCACCTTGCAGAGTTCCGCAAGCGCAACCACCGTCTCCTCGTAGCGGCGGGCCTTGGCAAAATCGAGAAGATGCGCCTCGTCGAGCCGCCCCTGCTGGCGCAGCGTCGCAACGGTACGCTCCGCCTCGCTGAAATCACGCGGCGCGGACTTAAAGCCGATCTCATTGGTCACCCGCGCCAGCACGCTGCTGATCTCGGCCTGGACCTCCGGCGCGGCCGACTCGAACAGCCGCTTTTGCACGACTGCAGTTGCCCTGAGCAGCAGGTCGCGGAACAGTGCCGCCGGCATGTCCGGCCGCAGCCCGACCGTTTCGGCAAGCGTGTCGTCGTCCTCCGCTTTGCTGACCAGAACCGTGAAGCTGTCCCTGGAAAGCTTGGCGCCCCGGTTCTCCGCAACGCTGCGGGCGACTTCGCGGTCGCCGCGCCGCACCAGCACGCTGGTGACGCTCTCGGCAATGCCGGACCGGCTGGAAATCGCCAACAGATGCGCCTGGCTCTTGGTCTCGGCGATTTCCAGAAGGTCCTTGTCGGCAAGGCGCCGCGACTGCTGCAGGATCGGCCCGGCGACCGAGATGTCGTCGTCCTTGGCGAGACGCCGCAGCACCCGCGCGGGCGCGTTGCCCACCGGGGCGAGGCGATGAGAGAGCTCGGCGCGAGCCTTGGCCTCGATCTCGTGGATCAGAAGATTGAACACATCATCGAAAAGACCGACATGTTCCTCGTTGAAGGCGGGAGCGCCGTCCAGGAACAAGGCGGTGATGCGCCGCAGCGCCTGCGCGCGCCGCCGCGGCGACCCGTGCTGGACGATCTCCTCCAACTCCGGGATGAGCGATTGAGCAGCCCGCATTGGCAATCCCGAGCGCGCGGTGAAAAAAGCCCCTGGAACCCCATCCAAAACTAGATCGCGAATCTGAAGGAACGGTTATTCCGAAATCACGAGCCAGGCAGCGTCCGGCGCCGATCCGTTCCAATTTGCAGCGAATGGAATGGAAATAACGGCCGGGGCGCTGGGTGGAAAATATCCCGGAAAATCGTTGTGCGCCCGCCTTGCATGCCCGCGTCAAATCGCTATATTGACGTCATCTGCACATCTCATAACGATTGGATCATATCCGGTCGGTTTTTGAGGGTGGGTTCCCCCGGGACCCGCTCTTTTTTGTTACCGCGACGCGCCCGTTTGGGCCGATCGCATCCCGGGGCAGGCCGATCGAACAGCTGCGCCAGCAACGCGATAGAACGGATGAACGAAATCCTTGACCGGAAGCCGATCTCCGAGCCGCGCCTGATCGTCGAGCAAGGCATCGCGGCCAGGCTTGCCGCCATCGCGGAGCCGGTGGTGGCGGGCCTGGGATTCCGGCTGGTGCGGGTGCGCCTTTCCGGGTTGTCCGGCTGCACGATCCAGATCATGGCGGAGCGGCCAGACGGCAGCATGACGATCGACGACTGCGAGACGATCTCGCGCGCGCTGTCGCCAGTCCTCGACGTTGCCGATCCGATCGAGGGCGCCTATCGGCTGGAGATTTCGTCGCCCGGGATCGATCGCCCGCTGGTCCGCCGCTCCGATTTCGAGCGCCATGCCGGGTACCGGATCAAGGTCGAGATGGCGACATCTGTAGCGGGACGGCGCCGCTTCCGAGGCATGCTCCTGGGAACGCAAGAGGATGCGGCCCGCATTCGCGCCGACGACGCCGCGTCCGACCAGGGCGCCGAGGTTCTGCTCCCGTTCTCCGAGATGACGGAGGCCAGAGTGATCCTCAGCGACGCGCTGCTCTCGGAATCGCTCAAGCGCGGAAAGGCGGCGCAGCGGATGGCGCGTCCAGGCCAAGACGACGATGCGATTCAGACCCAGGATGAGGGCGCAAGGGCTCCGTCCCGTGCGTCCACTCGATTTCAGCCGGCGCCCGCGCGGCGTCCGGCCCAGCATGAAGGAGAATGACCGATGGCCGTCAGCGCCAACCGGCTCGAGCTGTTGCAGATCGCCGACGCGGTGGCCCGCGAGAAGGCGATCGACCGGGGCATCGTGATCGCCGCCATGGAGGACGCGATCCAGAAGGCGGCGCGCTCGCGCTACGGCAGCGAGACCGAGGTCCGCGCCGAGATCAATCCCAAGACCGGCGAGATGCGGCTGTCGCGGCTTTTGCTGGTGGTCGACCAGATCGAGAATGACTCGACCCAGATCCTGCTGGAGGACGCCAAGCGGCGCAATCCGGCCGCGCAGGTGGGCGACTACATCGCAGAGGCTCTGCCGCCGCTCGAATACGGACGCATCGCGGCGCAGTCCGCCAAGCAGGTGATCGTGCAGAAGGTGCGCGAAGCGGAGCGCGACCGGCAGTATCAGGAATACAAGGATCGCATCGGCGACATCGTCAACGGCATCGTCAAGCGGGTCGAGTACGGCAACGTGGTGGTCGATCTCGGCCGCGGCGAAGCGATCGTGCGGCGCGACGAGCTTTTGCCGCGCGAGGTGTTCCGCAACGGCGACCGCATCCGCGCCTATATCTACGACGTGCGGCGCGAGCCGCGCGGGCCGCAGATCTTTCTCTCGCGCACCCACCCGCAGTTCATGTCCAAGCTGTTCGCCCAGGAAGTGCCGGAGATCTATGACAACATCGTCGAGGTGAAGGCGGTGGCCCGCGATCCGGGCTCGCGCGCCAAGATTGCGGTGATCTCGCGGGATTCCTCGGTCGATCCGGTCGGCGCCTGCGTGGGCATGCGCGGCTCGCGCGTGCAGGCGGTGGTCAACGAGCTGCAGGGCGAGAAGATCGACATCATTCCGTGGACCTCCGATCCGGCGAACTTCGTGGTCAATGCGCTGGCGCCCGCCGAGGTCGCCAAGGTCGTGCTCGACGAGGAGCGCCAGCGGATGGAGGTGGTGGTCCCGGATCAGCAGCTTTCGCTCGCGATCGGACGCCGCGGCCAGAACGTGCGGCTCGCCTCCCAGCTCACCGGCTGGGACATCGACATTGTGACCGAGCAGGAAGAATCCGAGCATCGGCAGGCCGAGTTCGAGAAGCGCACGCGGCTGTTCATCGACGCGCTCAATGTCGACGAGGTGGTAGGCCAGTTGCTCGCGTCCGAAGGCTTCAACTCGGTGGAGGAGCTGGCGATGGTGGAAGAGAAGGAGATCGCCGGCATCGAGGGATTCGACCATGACACCGCGCAAGAGCTGCAGGCGCGCGCGCGCGACCATCTGGCCAAGCTCGATGCCGAGCTCGACGCCAGGCGCCGGGAGCTTGGTGTCGAGGACGCCCTCAAGGATGTCCCCGGCATCACCACCGCCATGCTGGTGGAGCTCGGCGAGGATGGGGTCAAGACGGTCGAGGACTTGGCTGGCTGTGCAACCGACGACCTCGCCGGCTGGACCGAGCGCAAGGATGGCGAGGTCGTCAAGCACGACGGATTCCTCGAGGGGGTGTCGCGCGACGAAGCCGAGGCGCTGATCATGCAGGCGCGGATCCGGGCGGGCTGGGTCAAGGAAGAGGATTTGACGCCCCCTGAAGCAAGCGAGACCGAGGTCCAGGTTGAGGCCCCCGGGGCCTAGGAGGAGACGCGATTGACGCAATTGCTGACCACGGAGTGCGACGTTCGCGATAGCGGCCCCCGCAAGGCCGGCGGCGAGCGTTTTTGCGCGGCAACCGGCGCGGTGCGGCCGGTTGCCGACATGATCCGCTTTGTGGTGGCGCCGGACGGGCAGGTCGTGGCGGACCTCAAGCGCCGATTGCCGGGACGCGGAATCTGGGTCACCGCGACCCGCGCGGCGCTCGGGACTGCAATCGAGCGCAAGGCCTTCGCCCGCGGCCTGCGGCAGGAGGTCAGGCCCGGCGCTGGGCTGATCGAGGCGACCGAGCGGCTGCTCGAAAGCGAAGTCCTCTCCGCGCTCGCAATCGCCCACAAGGCCGGCAAGGTTGCGATCGGGTTTGGCAAGGTGGAGGCGACGCTTGATCGGGGGGGCGCCCGAGTGGCAGCGCTCATGCATGCCTGCGACGCGGCCGCCGACGGCGCACGCAAGCTCGATGCCCGTTTGCGCCTTCGGACGGAGGCGGATGGCGTCGAGGTGCCGGTCGTCGTTAACTTCACCTCCCCGCAATTGAGTTTGGCTTTGGGGCGGCCAAATGTGATACATGCTGCCCTGCTCGCCGGTCGCGAGAGCGAGACGTTCCTGGCACGCAACGCCCGCCTGGATCGCTTCCGTACCGAAGGGTCTGGCGATCGGAATGGGCCGAAACGGGCAGGAAAACCGGAAGCACAGGATCGGAATGGTTGAGACGACGAAAAACCCTGGCGAGAAGACGCTCAGCGTCGCGCCCACCAAGACCTTGACGCTCAAGCCGCGTGGCGTCGAGCAGGGCGTCGTGCGCCAGGCCTTCAGCCATGGCCGCTCCAAGGCGGTGGTGGTGGAGAAGGTCAAGCGCCGGGTCGGCGGCGCCCCCGCCAAGGCTGAGGCTCCTGCCCCTACGGATGGAGCGCCGGCCAAGCGCGCCGCTGCCGGCAGGGCCGCGGCGGCGGCAGCTACCGTTGCCACGCCGTCAACCGCGCCGGCCCAGATTCCCCCGCCGGCGCCGCCGAAGTCCGGTGTGGTCCTGCGGACCCTGACCGAGGACGAGCAAAAGGCACGGGTGCATGCACTCGCGGATGCCCGGCTGCGGGAGGCCGAGGAACGCAAGATTGCCGAGGAAGAGGCGGCGATCCGGGCCGCCCGCGAGGCCGCGGAGCGCACCGAGCGCGAAGCCGCCGAGGAGCGTAAGCGCCTCGAGGAGGGTCGCCGCCAGCGCGAGGGCGAGACCAAGCTCAAGGCGGAGACCGAAGCCAAGCGTCGCTTCGGTGAGGATACTGCTGCTGCCGCGCGGCCCGCGGCGCGCCCGGCGCTCGAGGCCGACGAGGAGGAGGCTCCCCGCACCCGCCGTGGCGGCGTTGCCCGCCCTGTGGTGGCACCCAAGCCCACCCGCAGCACGGGCGAGAAGCGGCGCGGCCGCCTCACGGTCGTGAACGCGCTCAGCGCCGACGAGATTCGCGAGCGTTCGGTGGCCTCGTTCCGCCGCCGCATCGATCGCGTGACCGGGCACCGCGCGGCCGAGCCCAAGGAAAAGCTGATCCGCGAGGTCACCATTCCGGAGACCATCACGATCCAGGAGCTCGCCAACCGCATGGCGGAGCGCGCGGTCGACGTCATTCGCCTGCTGATGAAGCAGGGCCAGATGGTGAAGATCACCGATGTGATCGACGCCGATACGGCGCAGCTCGTCGCCGAGGAAATGGGCCACTCGGTCAAGCGGGTGGCCGAATCCGACGTGGAAGAGGGCCTGTTCGACGTCAGCGACGATCCCGCCACCCTGGTGCCGCGACCGGCGGTGGTGACCGTCATGGGCCATGTCGACCACGGCAAGACATCGCTGCTCGACGCCATCCGCTCGACCGAGGTGGCGGCCGGCGAAGCCGGCGGCATCACCCAGCATATCGGCGCTTATCAGGTCACCTCTCCGACCGGGCACAAGATCACGTTCATCGATACGCCGGGCCATGCCGCCTTCACGGCGATGCGGGCGCGCGGCGCCAAGGTCACGGATCTCGTGGTCCTGGTGGTGGCGGCCGACGACGGCGTGATGCCGCAGACGGTCGAAGCGATCCAGCATGCCAAGGCCGCCAAGGTCCCGATGATCGTCGCCATCAACAAGATCGACAAGCCTGACGCCAGGCCGGATCGGGTTCGCACCGAGTTGCTGCAGCATGAGGTCCAGGTCGAGTCGCTGGGCGGCGAGGTCCTCGACGTCGAGGTCTCGGCGACCAAGAAGCTGAATTTGGACAAGCTGCTCGAGACGATCGGCCTGCAATCGGAAATCCTTGAGCTCAAGGCCAACCCGAACCGTCCGGCCGAAGGCACCGTGATCGAAGCCAAGCTCGATCGCGGCCGCGGACCGGTCGCAACCGTGCTGGTGCAGCGTGGCACGCTCAACCCGGGCGACATCGTGGTCGCAGGCGCCGAGTGGGGCCGCGTGCGCGCGCTCGTCTCCGACAGCGGGCAGCCTATCCAGGCGGCTGGCCCCTCCACGCCGGTCGAGGTGCTCGGGTTCAACGGCACGCCCGAGGCCGGCGACCGCCTTGCGGTGGTCGAGAGCGAATCGCGGGCGCGCGAGGTGACCGACTACCGGGCGCGCCAGAAGCGCGAGAAGATTGCGGCGCGCGCCACGGGCATGCGCGGCTCGCTCGAGCAGATGATGAGCCAGCTCAAGACCGCCGGCCGCAAGGAATTCCCGCTGGTCATCAAGGGCGACGTGCAGGGCTCGATCGAGGCGATCATCGGCGCCCTGGAGAAGCTCGGCACCAACGAGGTCGCGGCGCGCATTCTCTATGCGGGCGCGGGCGGCATCACGGAATCCGACGTGACGCTGGCGGAAGCCGCCGGCGCCGCGATCATCGGCTTCAACGTGCGAGCCCACAAGGAGGCGCGCGAAGCCGCCGAGCGTGCCGGCGTCGAGATCCGTTACTACAACATCATCTATGACCTCGTGGACGACGTGAAGAAGGCGATGTCGGGCCTCTTGGCGCCGACCTTGCGCGAGACCATGCTCGGAAATGCCACCGTGCTGGAGATTTTCACCGTGTCCAAGGTCGGCAAGGTGGCGGGTTGCCGGGTCACCGACGGCGTGGTCGAGCGCGGTGCCAATGTGCGCCTCATCCGCGACAACGTGGTGGTGCACGAAGGCCGGCTGTCGCAGCTCAAGCGATTCAAGGACGACGCTCGTGAGGTGGTCGCCGGCCAGGAATGCGGCATGGCGTTCGAAAATTATCACGACATGCGGGTCGGCGACGTCATCGAGTGCTATCGCGTCGAGCAGGTGCAGCGCTCGCTTTGATTCGCCCGCCTTCGCCGCATAGGCCAAAGGCCTGCCGGCTGCTGCCGCCGCGCCCACTCATCGGCCGCCGGCCCCGGGGCCACCGGCCAGGGAACTCGCAAAAGTGCCACGTCATCACGCAGGGGCCCAATCCGAGCCGTCGCAACGGCAGTTGCGGGTTGGCGAGCTCATCCGCCATGCGCTCTCCGAGCTGCTCACGCGCGGCGAGGTGCACGATCCGGTGCTCGAAGCCCATCTCATTACCATTCCGGAGGTGCGGATGACGGCCGACCTGCGGCTTGCCACCATCTACGTCATGCCGCTCGGCGGGCGCGACCAGCACGAGGTCGTGGCGGCGCTCGACCGCAACAAGCGCTTTCTGCGCGGCGAGATTGCAAGGCGCATTAACCTGAAATTTGCACCTGACATCCGGTTCCAGATCGACGCGCGATTCGACGAAGCGGAACGAATCGAGAAGCTTTTGCGAACTCCTCAGGTCCGGCGCGACATCGAGGGCGCCAAGGACGACGAGAGCTAGAATCATGCCGAACGATGTTGCGGCCGCGACCCAGGTAGGACCGCGACCCAGGCGCGAGAAGCGCGACGTGAACGGCTGGCTCGTCCTCGACAAGCCGGTCGGCATGACCTCGACCCATGCGGTCAGCGTGGTCCGGCGCCGATTCGCCGCCAAGCGAGCCGGCCATGCCGGCACGCTCGATCCGCTCGCCTCCGGGTGCCTGCCGATCGCGCTCGGCGAAGCCACCAAGACCGTGCCGTTCGTGATGGACGGCCGCAAGACCTATCACTTCACGGTGCGTTGGGGCGAGGAGCGCGACACCGACGACGCCGAAGGACGGATCGTGGCGTCGAGCGCGGCAAGGCCCGAAGCAGCCGCCATTGCCGCACTGCTGCCGCGCTTCACCGGAACCATCGCGCAGGTTCCGCCCCGCTTCTCGGCGCTTAAGATCGATGGCGAGCGCGCCTATGACCTGGCGCGCGACGGCGAAGTCGTGGAGCTCGCGCCGCGGCCGGTCGAGATTCATCGCCTCGAACTTGTGGCGACGCCGGACCCCGATCACGCGGTGCTGGCGGCCGAATGCGGGAAGGGCACCTATGTGCGCTCGCTCGCCCGCGACATGGGGCGGGCGCTCGGCTGCCTTGGCCACGTATCGGCGTTGCGGCGGACCTCCGTCGGCCCGTTCACGGAGGATTGCGCCGTTGCCCTCGACGCCTTGCCGGAGACCGCACCGGCGGATTCCCCGGCGCACAAGCTCCTGCTGCCGGTTGCAGCCGGTCTCGCGGCGCTGCCAAGTCTGACGGTCAGCCAAGCCGATGCGGGCCGCCTCGCCCGCGGCCAGCCGGTGCTGCTGCGCGGACGCGACGCGCCGCTGCTGCAGGGCTGGACTGCCGTGTTCAACCAGGGGGCGCTGGTGGGGCTTGCCGAGGCCGACAAGGGCGAATTGCATCCGCGGCGCATCTTCAATTTGCCGCGTTGATCATGACGGCGGCGGTTGTCGCGGTGGGTTGCAAATTCCGCTGGAATCGTTGGAAATTTACCGCTATACGGCACTGCGGTCGCGCGGGCGCTTGGCCCGCGCAACCGCTTTGTGGCGACCGTGCTGGACGACATCCCGGCCCGGCCGCTGTTCGTGGTCAAACAGGTGCGTCCGCGGGACGCCGGATAAGGAGATCCGATGTCGATCACACCCGACCGCAAGGCGGAAGTCATCAAGACCTATGCGACCAAGTCCGGCGACACGGGGTCGCCGGAAGTGCAGGTGGCGGTCCTTTCGGAGCGCATCAACAACCTGACGGAGCACTTCAAGACCCACGTCAAGGACAATCACTCCCGACGTGGATTGCTCAAGCTTGTGTCTCAGCGTCGCCAGCTCCTTGATTACCTCGCTCGCACCGATGAAGGACGTTACAGATCATTGATCGAGCGGCTGGGGATTCGCCGCTGAGGGTATTGTGCGCGGCCATGAAGGCCGCGCGTTCGACGCGCCGGCATGAGGCAGGCGCAATTCGTCTGGCAGCACGCCGCTGCCGATTTGCGCGACGGGTCAATTTACTGCCCGCGCGCTCACCGGAGGAACCGGAGGCCATGGCAGGATCGCCGGACGCTGCACCCGCCCACAATCGGCGCGCAGCCTCTCGCCGTCTTGCCCATGGCTTTCGGCCTCCCGAGAACCATGAAAGACAGATGCAATGTTCGATATCCATCGTGTTGAGCTCGATTGGGGCGGGCGCAAGCTCGTGCTCGAGACCGGTAAGATGGCCCGCCAGGCTGACGGCGCCGTCATCGCGACCTACGGCGAATCCAAGGTTCTGGCGACCGTCGTGGCCGCCAAGGAACCCAAGGAAGGCATCGATTTCCTTCCGCTGACCTGCAACTACTTCGAGAAGACCTATGCGGCCGGGCGCATCCCCGGCGGCTATTTCAAGCGCGAAGGCCGCCCGAGCGAGCGCGAGACCTTGGTGTCTCGCCTCATCGACCGTCCGGTGCGGCCGCTGTTCGCGGAAGGCTGGCGCTGCGACACCCAGGTGATCGTCACCGTCCTGTCGCACGACCTCGAGAACGATCCCGATATTCTGGCCATGGTGGCCGCCTCCGCGGCACTGACCCTGTCGGGTGCGCCCTTCATGGGCCCGATCGGGGCCGCCCGCGTGGGCTTCATCAACAATGAATATGTGCTCAATCCGCAGCTCGACGAGATGCCGGAGAGTCACCTCGACTTGGTCGTGGCCGGCACCCAGGACGCCGTGCTGATGGTCGAATCGGAGGCCAAAGAGCTCTCCGAGGAGGTCATGCTCGGCGCCGTCATGTTCGGGCACCGCCACTTCCAGCCGGTGATCGATGCCATCATCCGGCTCGCCGAGAAGGCCGCCAAGGAGCCGCGCGAGCTTGCTCAATCGGACGACGCGGCGCTCGAGAAGGAGATGCTGGGTCTGATCGAGCAGGAGCTGCGCGCCGCCTACGCGATCCCCCAGAAGGTCGAGCGGCAGAAAGCGGTCGAGGCCGCCAAGGCCAAGGTCATGGCGCATTTCCTCCCCGAGGGCGTGGAGAACCCGCCCTACGGCAAGCAGCAGGTCGGGAGCGTCTTCAAGAGTTTCGAAGCCAAGATCGTGCGCTGGAACATCCTCGATACCGGGCACCGCATCGACGGCCGCGACGTGCGGACGGTGCGTCCGATCGTGTCCGAGGTGGGTGTGCTGCCGCGCGCCCACGGCTCGGCGCTGTTCACCCGCGGCGAGACCCAGGCGCTGGTTGTGGCGACGCTCGGCACCGGCGAGGACGAGCAGTACATCGACGCACTGCCCGGCACCTACAAGGAAACGTTCCTGCTGCACTACAATTTTCCGCCGTTCTCGGTCGGCGAGACCGGGCGGCTGGGCTCGCCGGGCCGGCGCGAGATCGGGCACGGCAAGCTTGCCTGGCGCGCCATCCATCCGGTGCTGCCGCTGCACCACGAGTTTCCCTACACGATCCGGGTGGTGTCGGAAATTACCGAATCGAACGGCTCCTCCTCGATGGCCACCGTCTGCGGCTCCTCGCTCGCCCTGATGGACGCCGGCGTGCCGCTCAAGCGGCCGACCGCCGGGATCGCCATGGGCCTCATTCTCGAGGACAAGCGCTATGCGGTGCTCTCGGATATTCTCGGCGACGAGGACCATCTCGGCGACATGGACTTCAAGGTCGCGGGCACCGAACGCGGCGTCACCTCGCTGCAGATGGACATCAAGATTTCGGGCATCACCGAGGAGATCATGGGCGTCGCGCTGACCCAGGCGAAGGACGGCCGCATGCATATCCTGGGCGAGATGGCCAAGGCTATCAGCCATGCCCGCGCCGAGCTTGGCGAGCATGCGCCGCGGATCGAGGTGTTCTCGATCCCGGTCGACAAGATCCGCGAGGTCATCGGCTCGGGCGGCAAGGTGATCCGCGAGATCGTGGAAAAGACCGGCGCCAAGATCGACATCCAGGACGACGGCACCGTGAAGGTCGCTTCCGCCAACGGCGAAGCCATGAAGGCGGCGATCAACTGGATCAAGTCGATCGCCTCGGAGCCGGAGATCGGCCACATCTACGAAGGCACGGTCGTCAAGGTGATGGACTTCGGCGCCTTCGTGAACTTCTTCGGCGCCAAGGACGGCCTCGTGCACATCAGCCAGCTCGCGCCGCGCCGGGTGCAAAAGGTCACCGACGTGGTCAAGGAGGGCGACAAGGTCAAGGTCAAGCTCCTGGGCTTCGACGAGCGCGGCAAGGTGCGCCTCTCCATGAAGGCGGTCGATCAGCAGACCGGCGAGGACCTGGAGGCCAAGCAAAAGGCCGAGGGCGAGCACGAGCAGCGCGAGGCGGCGGGCGGGGAGTGATCCTGACTCGCCGCGTCCTGATCGTGCCGTCCCCCCGCGCTATGGCGCGGCCAAATTCATGCTACCGGCTGGAGCGCGGCTCGCGCTCCAGCCGTTTCAAGCAACAAGATCATCCTTTGAATTTCTTAGTCACATTCGGTTTCAGAATACGTTCTTGAGAAACCAACGACTCTCATCTCCGGCGCCGATGACATTCGGTCGGCCGCTTGCCCTTCGATCAACTCCTCTGCAGCGTGCGTGTGCCAGAGCAGGATCAACTCGTCCTACATGATCTATCGCACTTCCGATTGCTGTGCGGTGTTTCCCGTTTCGACGATGGCAATGCCTCGTAGTAGGCGACCCAGTAGGTCGGATCCGGTGATAATGCGCCTTTGCGAGCCCGAACCCCAGACCAGGATCAAATCGTTGTCGATGACATCGTCGTCAGGCCGCTCCGCCTCAACTTTCAGCTGCCCAATGACATCGCCGAGCCGCGTCTGCATGTCTCGTACGATGAGCGGCCGATGCCAGCATAGGCCCTCACTCTTATCGGACCGACCGAATAAAGCCTCACGCAGGAAATGGTGAGAATCCAGCACGAAGGCGGGCTCACCCTCCAGATCGGTGACAACGACCCACTTCTTGCCTGAGGCATTGATCCGCTGGAGGAAAGGATCGTCTGGTATGGGCTGGAACGCTGGCAGGACGCATCTGCCGTGCGCCAGAGGCAGACTAACAACGCTTTGCGCATTTATCGGCTCACCCTCTTCGGTAACCGCCAAATCGTCGAGGTCAAGAAAGTTCTGCACTCCGGTCGCTTCCAGCTTACCAATGTCCCCGCCGCTGGCAGCGGCGCGCGCAACCAACGACCGGACATCACGTTCATGAGGATAAACAATGCCTTCAGCACCCAACCACCAATCGAGCATTGCCGCCGTTGGCCTGACTACGAAAAACAACGCAGCCCGCCAGAAAGACAGAAAAGGCAGAAATCGCGCCGTCATCCGCAAAGCGTTTCGCGAGAAATAGGCCTGCGGGACGATCTCTCCGAACAACGTGATGACGACCGTCGAGAAGAAGAACGCACCGATTCCTGCGAGAACTGAGCCAGACAGCAACGTCAGAAAGACATTGGTGCCCACGTTGCCCCAGATAACGGTAGCGAGCACGTCATTGGAATTATTCCGCAGGTCAAGAATGCGCGTGGCATCCTTGTTTCCGTGGTCTGCCTCGAGCTGCAGACGTAAGTGGCTTAGGGTAAAGATCGCGAGATTTAGGCCAGAAAACAGGGCAGAAAGCGTGATGCTGGCGATAATACAAAGCCATATCAAGACACTTGGGACGTACGGCATGGACCTTTCTCGCGTTAGGCTTCGCAGCTCTCAGGCACGCAGCAGGGCTCCAAAGCGATGATCTGCCTGCCGCACGCTGGGTCCGCGGATCGCTTTCAAGCGGCCGTTCATGCCTTGCAAAGCCGGGTTGCGTTCCTGCGCTGCATGTCGCCGGCTATAGCCCTAACCGCCCTGATAGCTGGCTACTCGACACAGAAGCTGCCAGAGGGTGGACCGACTCTTGGAAGCATGCGGCGGCATTGGCAAGGATAATGGAGTCGGGACATTGCGCCGGATTGGCCGGGGCCAGATTCACGGACCAATAGCATGGGACCCCGCCGCGAAACCTTGTCGCGAGTGTTATTTTGAATGGCCGCTTATGGCCCTGGGCGCGAACCTGAGCGCACCGAAATGCAAGCGTATCGTGCCATGCCTTTTTCGGCGTTGATCTTCCGAACCAGTTCCTGCGCGGCCGTTTCATTGACGGCCTCGATCGTCTCGAAGCGGCCCCCTCGGCGGTCAAAAATCCGGACCGGAACCGGATGTTGAACTCCACGGCCCATCCGTCCCCTCGCGGCGGCATAAGTCATCGAAAGATCATGGATCATAGGCTTGTCTCAATTGAAGCACTGAGTCTGACGCGGCCCCGCCTTCTCCTCTGTCGAACATGACAAAATCGCGTATGAGGCCGCGCTGGACGTCGACACTCTGACGCTCCGCTGGCATGTATCGTTCATCGCATAGGTTTTCGAGAGATGATTCCAGACCGCCGTATAGGTATCTCATAAGGATTCGGGCGGTTCACATTAAGCTCGTCCAGAGCACAGTCGCGACGAGACTGATTATTACTGGGAGGCATTGTCTGGCGGGGATGGGTGAGGGGTGGCTTGCCACAGCCCGCTTGACCGCCCTCCCTGCTTTTCCTGCTGTTTGCAGGTAATCTGCAGAAGACCGCGGGCTGGGCAGTGCACCTTGCCCCCGGTGCCGCACCGCCGCCGATTGATAATATCAACGAAAATTATCATCGGCTCCAGGGTCGCGGGCGCGCGTCATCGTCGTCGGAAATCGCCTCAAGCATGGCAACTGGAGACAGCCGCATTGAAAAGCCCGGGACGGCCTTCCGTCCGGACCCAATTCGTCCAGTTTCAATTTCCCGCGTAGCCGAGAGCGAGCGATTCGTCAAAGTCAACCGGCTTCCGACAGTGAGACGGCATCTTCGCGGAGGCGAACTTCGGCCCCGGTCAGGAGGTGACGCCGTGCAGTCCGCCAGCGGGCGCTACTGCGCGGCGTTCTTGATTCCGTTTTCCGCCACGCCCTCGTCCTTGAGCGCATCGGGGTGCGGCATGGTGATGATGTTGTAGCCGGAATCCACGAAGTGGACGTCGCCGGTCACCCCGGTCGAGAGGTCGGAGAGGAGATACAGCGCGGCGCCGCCGATCTCGTCGAGGGTGACTCCGCGGCGCAGCGGCGAATGGCGCTGCTGGAAGCTGAACATGGCGCGGGCATCCGAGATGCCGGCGCCCGCGAGCGTGCGGATCGGGCCGGCCGAGATGGCGTTGACCCGGATGGCGGACGGGCCGAAATCGACCGCAAGATAGCGCACCGAGGCTTCCAGCGCCGCCTTGGCGACCCCCATGACGTTGTAGTTCGGCATCGCGCGCTGGCCGCCGTTATAGGTCAGCGTCACCATGGCGCCGCCCGCCGGCATCAGGGCGGCGGCGCGCTTGGCGACCTCGGTGAACGAGAAGCAGGAGACCAGCATGGTGCGCACGAAGTTCTCGCGCGTGGTGTCGGCATAGCGGCCCTTCAGCTCGTTCTTGTCGGAGAACGCAATCGCGTGAACAAGGAAATCGAGCGAGCCCCATTTTTCCGCCATTGTTGCAAAGGCCGCATCGACCGATGCGATCTGCTCGACGTCGCACGAAAGCACCAAGTCGGCGCCGAGCGACTGCGCCAGCGGCTTGACCCGCCGGCCGAGCGCGTCGCCCTGGTAGGTGAAGGCGAGCGTGGCGCCCTGGGCGGCAAGCGTGCGGGCAATGCCCCACGCGATCGAGTGGTCGTTGGCGACCCCCATGACCAGCCCGCGTTTGCCCTGCATCAGACCCGGCATGCTGGAACTCACGCTTTATCCCTGTCCCCTGATTCTACGCCCTGGACCGCCCGTCACCGAGGGTCCCGATCACGCATCGAGCCGCTTGAAAACGACCGACGCATTGGTTCCCCCGAACCCGAACGAGTTCGACAGCACACAGCCGATCTTCTCGTTGTCGCGTCGCTCGCGCACGATCGGCATGTCGGCAAAGGCCGGATCGAGCGTCGCGATATTGGCGCTCTCGCAGATGAAGCCGTTGTTCATCATCAGCAGCGAATAGATCGCCTCCTGCGCGCCGGCGGCGCCGAGCGAATGCCCCGTCAGCGATTTGGTCGCGGCGATGGGCGGGACCTTGTCGCCAAAGACATCGCGGATCGCCTCGATCTCCTTGAGATCGCCGATCGGGGTCGAGGTCGCGTGCGGATTGATGTAGTCGACGCTTGTCGGCACGCCCTTGAGCGCCATGCGCATGCAGCGCGCCGCCCCCTCGCCCGATGGCGCCACCATGTCGAAGCCGTCGGAGGTCGCGCCATAACCCGCCACCTCGGCATAGATCCTCGCGCCGCGCGCCTTGGCGTGCGCAAGCTCCTCGAGCACCAGGACGCCGGCGCCGCCCGCGATGACGAAACCGTCGCGGTCTACGTCATAGGCGCGCGAGGCTTGTTGTGGTGTTTCGTTGAACTTCGACGACATCGCCCCCATGGCGTCGAACAGGACCGAGAGCGTCCAGTCGAGCTCCTCGGCGCCGCCCGCGAAGATCATATCCTGCTTGCCGGCCTGGATCAGCTCCATTGCATTGCCGATGCAATGGTTGGAAGTCGCGCAGGCGGATGAGATCGAATAGTTGACGCCCTTGATCTTGAACCAGGTGCCGAGCGTCGCGGAGGGGGACGAGCACATGGCCTTGGGGACCGCAAAGGGGCCGACGCGCTTTGGACCTTTGCTGCGGGTAGTGTCGGCGGCCTCCACGATCGTGCGGGTCGAAGGCCCGCCCGATCCCATGACGATGCCGGTCATCTCGTGGGAAATATCCCGCTCCTCGAGGCCGGCGTCGCGGATCGCCTGCTCCATGGCCACATGGTTCCAGGCCGCGCCGCCGCCCAGGAAACGCATCGCGCGGCGGTCGATCGCGCCCTCCGGATCGAGGCTCGGAGCGCCGTGCACCTGGCAGCGGAACCCAAGCTCGGCATATTTCTCGGCGCGGACGATTCCCGACTTCGCCTCGCGCAGGCTGGCCAAAACTTCCTGGGTGCTGTTGCCGATCGATGAGACAATGCCCATGCCGGTGACGACAACGCGTCTCATCGAAGCCTCTTCGTGTCCCTTGATCCCGCCCCGTCCCTGCTCCGCCGCAGGAAGGACGGCGTCCGCCCCTTCAGCCGCCGCTCGGCTCCATTCCGGTCTGCCGGAACAAGCCAACCTTGAGGTCCATCGCCTGGTAGATCGTTGCCCCGTCCGCCTTGAGCCAGCCATCGGCAATGCCGAGCACCAGCTTGGAACGCATCACCCGCTTGATGTCGATGCCGTAGATGACCTGCTTCATGGTGGGGAGGACCTGCCCGGAAAACTTGAGCTCGCCAAGCCCGAGTGCGCGCCCCTTGCCGGGCGAGCCGAGCCAGCCCAGGAAGAAACCCAGAAGCTGCCAGAGCGCATCAAGCCCCAGGCAGCCCGGCATCACCGGATCGCCCTTGAAGTGGCAGGGGAAATACCAAAGGTCGGGCTTCAGATCGAGCACCGCCCGCACCATCCCCTTGCCGTATTCGCCCCCCACCTCGGCGATCTCCGAGATGCGGTCGAACATGAGCATGGGCGGCAGCGGCAGTTGCGCATTACCGGCCCCGAACAATTCGCCCCGACCGCAGGCCAGGAGCTCGTCGTAGCTGTAGCTCGAGCGCTGGTTCATCGGCATCCTGCGTCGCACATGCGACCTTCGCTTTAGATTTCCTAACATAGGCGGTCCAGGGGGCAAAGCCAGGGGCCCCCCAGGCGGGCCGGGTGCGGATTTGACGCAAGCGTCCGGGCGTGGGGGTTTGCTTCCTGTGGCCGGTATGTTACAAACGCAACGATCGAAAAAGCCGGCATGTCAACAGCTCAGGGACTGCCAAGGGGCGGCCAATGACGACCACACGAACCATGGTTTTCGCGTCCGTGGGCCTGGACCAGGTCTCCGCCCCGGCATCCGGGCAAGGCGCCAGCCATGCGCTGCGTCCCGCCGGCGGCGATGGCTCACGCTCGCGCAATGTGAGGGCAATGCTGCGCAGGGCCGGGTTGCGGCCGACCCGCCAGCGCATTGCGCTCGGCACGCTCCTGTTCGGCCAGGGCGACCGGCATGTCACCGCCGAGATGCTCTACGAAGAGGCCAACAACGCCGACCTGCCGGTCTCGCTGGCAACCGTCTACAACGCATTGCATCAGTTCACCGACCTCGGTCTCCTGCGTCAGGTCGCGGTCGACGGTTCCAAGACCTATTTCGACACCAATGCGTCGCTGCATCACCACTTCTTCGTAGAGGGGGAAAACGCCCTCCTCGACATCCCGGATTCCGATATGGTGTTCGGGAACCCGCCGACCCCGCCCGAAGGCTACGAGATCGCCCGCATCGACGTGGTGGTGCGTCTGCGCAGGAGGGCCAAGTGATCGGCAATCAGGGATCCGGCATCAGGTGTCAGGTGTCCTGAGCCTCCCTGTTCTTGATCCCTGATTTCTGAGCTCAAATTCCTGATCACTCCACCTTCTCGTGCGGGTACACACCCCAAAGACGCTCTTGCATAATCCAGCCATCGAAGCCTGAGCCGGAGATGTGGCACCAGGTTCCGTTGCATTGCTTTACGGAGGCCAGGACCCCCGGCTGCAGGCGGGCAGCGAGCGCACTGGTGACGTCGGCCTCTCTGTAGAGTGGCACCAGATCGTCCCGCTGCTTGGCGGCCACGAGCGCCGTGCGCCGGCCCGAGAGCAGCGAGTGATAGACCCAGCCCTCAGACCCCTCCGAGTCCCGAATGCGGCGCCAATTGTCCGATTCGGCGGTGATCTCGACCGGCAGGCCGGTGCGGGTGAACACGAAGGTCACGTCGTGGTCGCGGGTGGGTCCGCCCCGCACGTTGACGCGATCGGGCTTGAGGCTGACGAAGCGCGGCACCGGCAGGCCGCTGGCGGCACCGGTGGCGGCATCGCCGGCGGCGCTTGCCGCAGTTGCGGAGATCAGCAGCAGTGCAAGGACGCCGGCCGCGCAGTTCCAATCAAGGGCAATTTGGCGAGCGGTGTTGGCAGGTTTCATGCTTGGCGGGTTCACGCAGTGGATACACGCAGGAGACGGCGCGGGGCTTTGTCTTGATCGGTCCATCTGATAGAGAGGGCCGGCGACGCGCCCGCGCAGGCGGGCGAGTGTCGATTGACCCCGGTTAAAGAGACCTGAACGCTCGCCCAAAAAATTGGCGAGTGATGCCGATTTGCCACACGGGACATTCCCGGGAACCTCCTCCGTCCCGAGTGTGCAGCAGGTCAGAAAGGGCGGGTTCCAGGATGCCAAAAATCAAGAAGCCCCTCGTGCTGGTCACCCGCAAACTGCCGGACATTGTCGAAACGCGCATGCGCGAGCTGTTCGACGCGCGGCTAAACCTTGAAGATACGCCCATGAGCCAGCCCGAGCTTGCCGAGGCGGTGCGGACCGCGGACGTGCTGGTGCCCACCGTCACCGATCGGATCGATGCCGGGGTGCTGGGCCGGGCCGAGGAGCGGCTCAAGCTGATCGCCAATTTCGGCAACGGGGTCGACCATATCGATGTCGCCACCGCGGTCAGCCGCGGCATCACGGTGACCAACACGCCCGGCGTCCTCACCGAGGACACCGCCGACATGACCATGGCGCTCATCCTTGCGGTGCCGCGCCGGCTTGCGGAGGGCGCCGCCATCCTGTGCGACGCCAAGCCCTGGGCGGGCTGGTCGCCAACGTGGATGCTCGGCCACCGCATCTGGGGCAAGCGCCTCGGCATCATCGGGATGGGGCGGATCGGCCAAGCGGTGGCCCGACGCGCGCGCGCCTTCGGCCTGCAGATCCACTACCACAACCGCCGCCGGGTCGCTCCGCGCATCGAGGAGGAGCTCACCGCAACTTACTGGGAAAGCCTCGACCAGATGCTGGCCCGCATGGACATCATCTCGATCAACTGCCCGCACACGCCCGCCACATATCACCTCCTGTCGGCCCGCCGCCTCAAGCTGGTGCGTCCCGAGGCCTATATCGTCAATACCGCTCGCGGCGAGGTGATCGACGAGAACGCGCTCGTGCGCATGATCGGCGCAGGCGAGATCGCGGGCGCAGGTCTCGACGTGTTCGAGCACGAGCCGGCGGTCAGCCCCAAGCTCGTCAAGCTGGCGCACGCTGGCAAGGTCGTGCTGCTGCCGCACATGGGCTCCGCAACGCTCGAAGGGCGCGTCGACATGGGCGAGAAGGTCATCGTCAACATCCGTACCTTCCTGGATGGCCATAAGCCACCGGATCGCGTGCTGCCGTCGATGCTGTGACTCGTGGATGGGTTGAGCTGCAAGGTCGGACGATAGTCCGACCTCGCCACGATACCCATCAAAAGAACGCATCGGACGCAAATCGCGATGATGGGTATCGCAATCAGATCGGACGAAATGTCCGGTCTGACTGCTCAACCCATCCTACAGCTGCTCGCTGTTTGCCAGTCGCTGTTCGCCGTCGCTGCGATGTGTTATTATCCGACCGGTTGGAAATTCCGGAGGACCCTGATGTCTACCCTACGGATCGCGGGCGCCGCCTGCGCCCTCATCGCCGGTCTTGGGTTGGCCTGCGCGGCGCCAGCCGGAAAGCTTGCGCCCAACGACATTCAGTCGACCTTCTTCACCGGCATGCCCTTCACCTCCTCGACGCCGCAGAACATCAAATACACCATGACGTTCACGGCCGACGGCAAGATGACGCGCGAGCCGCAGGGCAAGGCGGGCGTCAAGGGCGACGGAACCTGGAAGCTCAGCAAGGAGGGCTTCTGCACCACCTGGAAGAATTCGCCGCAGAACTGCTTCACGCTGCTGGCTGGGGGTGACAACAAGTGGTCGGTGATGAAGGGCAACTCCCTGGTCGGCACCTGGTCGAAGGAGTCGAAGTAAGACGCGGGCTCACTCGTGCGCCGACAGGTCGCGAATGGTCGCATGCTCGCCCGAGAGCGGGTTGGCGGGATCCCAGGAATAGGCAAGGGTCTCGAACCGCATCGAGCGGGCATCGAGCATGACCAGACGGCCGACGAGGCCCTCTCCGAAGCCGACGATTTCGCGGATCACTTCAAGCGCCATCATCGAGCCGAGCACGCCTGTAAGCGCCCCTAAAATGCCGGCCTCCGCGCAGGCCGGGACGCTGCCGGGGGGCGGAGCCTCGGGAAACAGGCAGCGATAGGTCGGATTGGGCGTGCCGTCGTGTGCGCGCTCATGCGCGCGAACCGTCGTGAGCGTCCCGTCGAAGGTGCCGACCGCGGCAGTGACAAGCGGCTTGCCTGCCAGGAAACAGGCATCGGAGACGAGATAGCGCGTGCTGAAATTGTCGGAGCCGTCAGCCACCAGGTCGTATCGCCCGACGAGGGCGAGCGCATTGTCGGCGGCAATGCGCGCCGGATGGGTCTCGACCGCCACGTGCGGGTTGAGACGATGGATCGCCGCCGCCGCGCTCTCAACCTTCGGGGCGCCGATCTCCGGCGTGCCGTGGATCACCTGCCGCTGCAGGTTCGAGAGCGAAACCTTGTCGTCATCGATGACGCCGAGCGTGCCGACGCCGGCCGCCGCGAGATAAAGCAGCACCGGCGCCCCGAGCCCCCCCGCGCCGATCACCAGCACGCGCGCGCGCTTGAGCGCCGCCTGCCCGGGCCCACCCACCTCGCGCAGCACGATGTGGCGCGCATAACGCTCGATCTCGTCCGGGCTCAACATGGCTGCCTTATATCACCTTCGGGCGGCACCAGCCGCATTTGCTCGCCGCAGCCGATCGGTTACTGTTCGCGGACGGGCTGCGTCTCGTCACATCGCGAGCCGACATGCGTACCGCAAGTGCCGTCCTCCTTTGCTCGGTGCTGCTCTTGCCGGCGCTCGCGCCGGCGCAGGCTCCGCAGCCCTCCGGCCGAAACCCGCATCCCGTCGCTGAGCCCAAGCGCGCCGCCGCGGCCGAGCCCAAAAACGAGCCGAAGGGCCAGCCGAAAAAGAAGGACGCATCACCCCAACCGAGCCGCGATGCGAATGCGGCCCTGTCGGTGACGGACCGCATCCTGCTCGAGCTCGATCTGGCCTGGGCGGGCTTTTACACGGGCCTGATCACCGGCGAGGCCGGCGACAAGGTGACGGACGCGGTGAAAGCCTTCCAGAAGGATTTCAAGCTCAAGGACACCGGGACGCTGGCGCCGGGCGACCGTATGCTCTTGGCCAATCTTGCCAAGGAAAAGCGGGACCAGGTCGGCTGGCGGATGATGGAGGATCCGGTCACCGGTGCGCAGGTGGGGCTGCCCACCCGGCAAGTGCCCAATTCAGGTCCCGGCAGAAGCGGGACCCGATGGTTCTCGGCGCAGGGCCAAATCCAAGTCGAGACGTTCCGCCTGAGCGGACCCGGCACATCGCTCATGGATGTCTTCGAGCAGCAGAAAAAGGAGCCGGCAAGCCGCCATGTCGAGATGAGCGTGGTGCGGCCCGACGCCTTCTTCCTCTCGGGGATGCAGGGGCTGAAGAAATTCGATGTGCGCGCAGACATCCGCGACGGCGAGGTGCGCGGGATCACCATCCTCTACGACCAGGCGACCGAAGGCATCATGGAAGGGGTCGCGGTCGTGACGGCGAACGCGTTTGCGCCGTTCCCCGGCACTGGCCTGGCGGCGCTCACCGGGGCGCCCATGCGGCGCAAGGTCGAATATGGCTCCGGCATCGTGGTCACCGCCGGCGGCCACATCTTGAGCGACCGCCGCCTGGCCGACGGCTGCAACGTCATTGCGGTCGCCGGTGTGGGCAATGCCGCCCGCGTGGCCGAGGATCTGGGGAGCGGCCTCGTGCTGCTGCGCGTCTACGGGGTCGCGGATCTCGCCCCCGTCACGCTCGTTCACGAGGGCGCCAAGGGCCCGGCCCTGACGCTCGTGGGCATCTCCGATCCGCGGGACCAGGGCGGGGGGCGCGTGATCTCGACCACGACCGCGCGCATCGACGGCGATATGATCACGCCCGCCCCGCCGGCCGGATTCGACGGCGCTGCCGCAATCGACAGCCAAGGCCGCCTGTTCGGCATGGTGGAACTCAGGGACGGCGTCGCCAGCGCCGGCACGGCGGCTCTGCCGCGACACGCCACGGTGGTGGGAGTCGAAGCGCTGCGCAACTTTCTCGATTCGCAATACGTGACCCCGGCAACAGGCCGCGCCGGGCTCGATGCCGCCAAGGCCGCGCTGGTGCGCTTGATCTGCGTGCGCAAGTGACGCGATTGCGGTCGCGGATTTTTATTCGTTCTTGAACTTCGCCGCCCGTTTCTCGATGAACGCCGCCATGCCTTCCTTCTGGTCGGCTGTTGCGAACAAGCCGTTGAACACCCTGCGCTCGAAGCGGAAGCCTTCGGCGAGCGGCGTTTCGAAGGCGCGGTTGACGGCTTCCTTGGCGGCGACAAGCGCCGGCAGTGACATCGCGGCAATCGTTTCGGCGATCTTCATGGCTTCGTCCATGAGACTTGCGGCCGGCACGACGCGGGCCACCAGGCCCGCGCGCTCCGCTTCCGCCGCATCCATCATGCGACCGGTCAGGATCAGGTCCATGGCCTTGGCCTTGCCCAGCGCCCGCGGCAGCCGCTGGGTGCCGCCGATTCCCGGGATGATGCCGAGCTTGATCTCGGGCTGGCCGAACTTGGCGGTATCGGCTGCGATGATGAGATCGCACTGCATGGCAAGCTCGCAGCCCCCGCCGAGCGCAAAGCCCGCAACCGCGGCGACGACGGGCTTGCGGGCGCGCGCCACCGCGTCCCAGCTGCCGGTGAAATCGCTCATGAACGCATCGACCGCGGATTTTTCCGCCATCTCCTTGATGTCGGCGCCGGCCGCAAAGGCCTTCTCGGAGCCGGTGATCAGGATGCAGCTTACGCCCGGATCGGCATCGAGCGCCGCCACTGCCTGCGCAAGCTCCGCACTGAGCTGCGAATTGAGCGCATTGAGCGCCTGCGGACGGTTGAGGCGAATGAGCCCGACACGGCCGCGCAGCTCGACGATGATAGTCTCGTAGGTCATGACCGGCACTCGCGCTGAACGATTGACGGGGACCACTAGCGGAAATTTTCCGCGGCTGCCAATCTCCTCTCATCCAGTCCCTGGAGGTCCCGATATGAATCAGCGAATGCTCGTCTTGATGTGTCTTGTCGCCGCCGTCATGGCGGCCGGGGCCCTTGCGGCTTTCGTGACGACCCGGGCGCAGGCGGCCGATGACGATCCGCCGCTTTCCCTTGCGCGTGACGGCTTCTTCTATGTCGGCGGCCATACCACGGTGGTGAATGGTCGCAGCCATGTGGTCGGGCAGATGTATGTGGAGATGCGCATCCCGGCGAAGCAGACGCATCCCTATCCGATCATCATGGTGCATGGCGGGACGCGAACCGGCACCACCTACACGGGGACCCCCGACGGCCGCGAAAGCTGGGCGCAATACTTCGCGCGGCGCGGCTACGCCGTCTATGTGGTGGACCAGCCGGGCCGCGGACGCTCCGGCTATCTGACGGAAGCCTATGGGCCGCAGACCTTGGCGGACGGCGAAAGCGGCCAGCGCCGCTATCTGCAGCAGGAGAAGTTCAAGCTGTGGCCGCAGGCGCACCTGCACACCCAATGGCCCGGCAGCGGCGCGCCGGAGGATCCGGTGACGCTGCAGATGGTCGGCAGCTACGTGCCGGAGATCAAGGATTTCACCAAGCAGCAGTTCCTCAATCGCGACGCGCTGGTGGCGCTCCTCGACAAGATCGGGCCCTCGATCCTGCTGGTGCATTCGCAGGCTGGCGCCTTCGCGTGGCCAGTGGCGGACGCGCGCCCTGATCTCGTCAAGGCGATCGTCGGGGTCGAGCCGAACGGTCCGCCGGTCCACAGCGTGGAGCTGATCGGGGCGCCCGACTGGTTCAAGGAGGGGCCGGTCGCGCTGCCCTATGGGATATCCGGCGTGCCGCTGACCTATGCGCCCCCCGTCAAGGACGCTTCCGAGCTTTCCTTCGCGCGCGAGGAGAAGGCCGACGCGCCTGATCTCGTGACCTGCTGGAGACAGGCGGCGCCGGCGCGGCAGCTGCCCAACCTGCAGAAAATGCCGATCATGATCATGACGTCGGAAGCCTCCTATCACGCGCCCTACGACCATTGCACCGTGAAGTATCTCGAGCAGGCCGGCGTCAAGCCGACCTGGATCAAGCTCGCCGAGCTCGGCATCAAGGGCAACAGCCACGTGATGATGCAGGAGAAAAACAACAAGGAGATCGCGGCGGTGATCTACGGGTGGCTCGAGAAGGCGCTGACGGCAGCGCGGTAGGCGCTCGCGTCCCCGACTTCAGCGCTGGCACACCGGGCAGAAGAACGTCGCTCGCGCGCCTTGCACGATGCGCTTGATCGTGCCGCCGTCGCGCCGCTGGCAAGCTTGGCCTTCGCGGTCGTATACCGCGAAGTGATGCTGGAACAGACCGAGCTCGCCATCGGTGCGTCGATGATCGCGCAGCGATGAGCCGCCGGCGCGGATCGCGTCGTTGAGGACGTCGCGGATGCCTTCCACCAACGCGACGGCGCGCGCGTTGGGCTCGCCCGAACGAGTCGCGATGGTCGAGGCGCGGCGCTTGGGCGACAGGCGCGCCCGCCACAGGGCCTCGCACACATAGATGTTGCCGAGCCCCGCCACCACCCGCTGATCGGAGAGCGCGGCCTTCAGACTCGCCTTCTTGCCGCGGCAGGCCTGCGCCAACATGGCGGCATCGAA